>JGI12109J20283_10102733_pt1 | contig 29777 bp, 19 predicted proteins | sample ElkSlonscriptome_12_FD_20283 | JGI IMG/M metagenome (IMG submission 20283)
GGCAAATCGGTGCGCGCGCTACGCCTGCCGTCCGGTGTGCTGCTGGTTTCGGTCGAACGGGCCGAGGATACGCTTGTCCCGCGTGGCGACACAGTCATTAAAGCCGAGGATATGGTGACGCTCTTTGCCGAGCCGGATAACCTGCCGCGCGCGCTCAAGGTGCTGAATGGCACGGATGGGACGCGCGACAACGTTGCAGGTTAGCAGGTTGCCGGGTAAACGCAGCAGTAAGGAGTGGGCTTGTTCACCTATGCTGGTGCCGGCCTGGTCGCATAAAACACGGAGCTTCCTGGAAGCAGGTGTTTCCAGGAAGCTCCAAACCCTCAATCCCTCTAGCGCACCGTCCGGCAGCTTCCATCGCTGCTACTCCCGCGCGTTAGGCTTGTCTTGTAGCTGCGACTTGTAGCCCCAGGGGCTGCTATCTGGGCAGGCGTTACGACCCGCGCGTCTTCTCCGAGCCGAGCAACTTCCAGGCACCGGGCAGCACGCCGGCAGCCACGGCAATCTTGATGACCGCGCCCAGCAAGAAGGGTAGTACACCCAGTACCATCGCTTCGCCCAATCCACCAACAAACCCGGCCAACCAGAGTACACCGGGAACATAGATCAACACTGTACCGAGTACCATCGACAGAACGGTCGTCGATACTTTACGGTCCCAGCCGCGCTCGGCCAGCCAGCCGGTCAGCGCTGCCGCCAGCACAAATCCGAAGATATAGCCCGCCGTTGAGCCATACAGCACCTGAACGCCGGAGTTTCCATCGGCGAAGAAGGGCAGGCCGATTGCGCCCTGCGCCACATACAGCAGCAGCGCCAGCGTGCCCAGTCGTGTACCCAGCAGGCTGCCGACCAGCAGCACACCCAGCGTCTGCCCGGTTATGGGAACGGGTGTAAAGCCGAGCGGAATGCTAATCTGCGCCAGCAGCGCAACAAACCAGCTTCCCAGAACGGTGAGCATAAGATTGTAAACCCAGGCATTTTCGAGAATACCCTGGCGCGGCACGATCCGCTGGGCCAGCGTTTGCGATGTGGGGGTACCGGCGATTGCCATACAGTTGACCTCCTGACACTATTTACTTTCACTTCCACGATGGGATCTATTATACCAGCAAAATGAAAGAAGCCTGTTGCATAACTGTTCGCGGGTACACGCGTTACGCGGTCCGCCATGCACGGTCAGAGTTGACAGTCCACAGTATCTGCGTTAGCATCCGACAATTCTATGTTCCCCACCCACACAGCACGCAATTTCTCACGGATGGCAGTCTAAATACCAATGTGCCGTCAAACCAGCAATCAACGGGGACAAACGCAACGGACGCAGGGCGGCACGTTCCCATTGATCATCTCGGCGTCCTCGGTGTTCTCTGTGGCTATGATAACAAATTGGTATGACTGCCGGCATTGCTGTTTTCGCTACCTTGCAAAGATGACTGGAGCATATTTTATGGGACTAATGGCAGATTGCCCCGGAAGCTACTGGCATGCCCTGGCGGATCGCTCGCTGGCAGGGGTTGCGCCTACTGTCGATGAAGCGCGGGCGATTCTTACCTGCGCCGATACCGAACTACTGAACCTGCTGGCGGCGGCATATCGTATTCGGACCCACTATTTTGGCAACACCGTCAAACTTAATTACCTGGTCAATGCCAAAAGCGGTCTCTGCCCCGAAGATTGTCACTACTGTTCCCAGTCGCGCATTTCGATGGCGGAGATCGAGCGCTATCCCATGTTGAGCCAGGCGGATATTGTAGCCCAGGCCGAGCGCGCCGTTGCACTGAAGGCGACCACCTGTTGCATTGTCACCAGTGCGCGGCGACCGGCGGCGCGGGAGTTGGAGCAGCTCACCGAGGCGGTGCGAACGATTAAGGCACGCTTTCCCACGCTGAAGATCTGCACATCGCTGGGGATGCTGGGGGAAGCCGAGGCGCAGGCACTCAAGGCGGCGGGGGTTGATCGCTACAACCACAATCTAAACACCTCCGAGGAACACTACGGAAATATCTGCACCACCCACACCTTTGCCGATCGGGTAGCGACGGTGGAGCACGCGGCCCAGGCGGGGATGTCGGCCTGCAGCGGGCTGATCGTCGGGATGGGCGAGACGCTGGAGGATCTAATCAATGTCAGCTTTCAGATCCGCGCCGGTAACATCGACTCGATCCCGATCAACACGCTGCTGCCGATTCCGGGGACGCCGCTGCAAGAGCGCGCATTCTCGCTCGATCCGCGCTTCTGCCTCAAGGTACTCTGTCTCTTCCGCTTTGTCTGCCCGGAGCGGGAGATTCGCGTGTCGGCGGGCCGCGAGGAGCATTTCCGCGCACTGCAGCCGCTGAGCCTGTATGCCGCCAATGCGATTTTTGTTGGCGACTATCTGACAACAGAGGGCCAGTCGGCCGCAATGGATTGGCAGATGATCACTGATCTGGGGTTTGTAATCGAAGAACTGGCCGAACCGGTACATGCAGGTACGCAGGAGGAGCGCTATGCCTGAGAAGTCCGAACCAACCGCTGAGCATACGGCGTTACGCCAGGAGCGGGACATGCTTCTGCAGTTCTTCCATGTCTCGCCGGTATCACAATTTGTGAAGGACCGCAATGGACGGTATGTCATGGTCAATACCCGGTTTGCGCGGGCATTGCAGCAGGAGCGTGATCAGATCGTCGGCAAAACTGACGATGAACTCTTCACCGCCGAGATCGCCGAGTCCCTGCGGGCGAATGACCGGCAGGTGCTATCGGCAAGCACAGCGGTCGAGTTTGAAGAGGTTGCGATGCTCCCGGATGGGCGGCATGTCTACCACTCGATCAAGTTCCCGATTGTTGATGCGCAGGGGCAGATTATTGCCATCGGCGGGATGGCGGTTGATATAACCAACCACGTTGCCAGGGAATAGCTGGGAGGATTGCACCGCAGCGACGCAGAGTGCGCAGAGAGTTTATGTTTATGGACACTCGCTCATTTCTGCGCGCTCTGCAATTCACATGAACCGGGACAGGGTTCGCAACAGGTTACATTTTGGACAGCGGCAGCACTTGCCCATGCATTTAACCCGTAACCTGTAACGCGTAACCCTTACCTACGACCGCTGCTTATCCGTGCCGAGCAGTCGCCAGCCGCCGGGCAGCACCCCTACTGCGACGAGAATCTTGATCGCGTCACCGATCAGGAAGGGCAGCACACCACCTGCGATAGCCGCTATCGGGCTCATCCCCAACCCCAGGATCAGCCAGGGCACACCCAGGACATAGAAGAGCAGACTCCCGATAACCAGCGCCGCCACATTCGTCTTCAGTTTGCGATCCCAGCCATGCTCGGCGAACCACCCCATGGTTGCGGCTACCACCGGATAGGCGATCAGGTAGCCCAGCGTGGCCCCCTGCATATATTCGATACCGCTGTTGCCGCCGGCAAAGACCGGCATGCCCAGCGCCCCCACCGCCAGGTAGAGCAGCATTGAGGCCGGCCCCAGCCGGGTTCCGAGCAGGCTTCCGGCCAGCAGCGCCCCCAACGTTGAGCCGACAATCGGTACGGGCGTGAACGGCAGGTAGATCCGAATTTGAGCGAGCAGCGCCGTGAAAAGACAACCCGCGACCACCAGCAGGGTTGCACGAACGGCCTGGTTTGCCAGGATACCGTGCTGTGGAACGAGTCGCTGTGCCAACGTGTCCGACCGTGGATTCGTAGCGAACGCCATACGTTCGACCTCCTCTAAGATTCATTCGACTTCCCGGAATGGCGGCTATTATACCAGCAAAATCGAGTATGCTATACTGATATGGTGCGCAGAGCCCAGCCACACAAGGTCGCGGTGGAGCGCGGGTTGCAACCGCCCCGCTCCTCACGTCCCACAACGCCGTAACCCCCGCGATAACCGCTCCCGTACCGCGCTCTCCCGTCGTTGTCCGCACAGCAGGAAGCCCCCTCCCACCAGCAGCAAGCCGGCTGCCGTGACACCGATGGTTATGCTGATGGTGCGTGCCACCCCGGCGGGCAGGCCCATGCGCGGCAGGTACCATGCCCAGTGATCAAACAGATGCTGATTATGCCGCTCGTAATACCAGGCAAAACGGTAGCGCGGATGCTCCGGCAGCGGCGCGATGGCCCGGTCGATCAGCGGGAGTTCCCCGCCATCCGTAGCACGGATCTGCGCGGCGGTAATGACAATTCCCAGATCGTCGTCCCGGTTGCTAAAGCCGGCAGTGCGTGGGTTCCAGGTTTGCGCTTCGAGCCGCAGTGATAGATCTCCGGGCGACAGCAGCAGCGTGTAGCTGCGTGACTGGCCGGCCGTATCCGCCGGGATGTAGTAATCATCCAGGTAGAATAGCAGATTGCTCCCCGGTACGCTCGGCGGACGACCATCGTTCAGCGTGAGGGTGAGCAGCGCCGCCGTGGGCAGGCGACACACAACTTCGCTGCCGGCCCCGCTGCGACGCGGCAGGAGCGTCGCTTCCTCCGGCGCAAAAAACCCGGCTTCCAGTGCGCAATGCCCGGCGGTCAGAGTGTAGCGCTGAATGCGGTTGGCCAGGATCTGCCAGTGGACCAGCAGCGGCGTACCGAGCGGCTCATACACGCGGCGCTGCTCCGTGACCGGTGTATTCAGGTAGGTATCGAAGTTGACCAGCACTCCGCCCAGCGCTCCCAGGAAGCCGATGCTCCCCAGCAACCCGGCCGCAACGCGTCCGGCCCCAACCCGGCGGCCCGCCAGATGCCGATCAAAGGCTGCCCCGGCCAGCAGGATCAGCAGAGGTACGGTCGGCAGCAGAAACCGCGGTCCCCATGCGCCTCCACTCCAGGCGATCCAGCGGGCGTAGAGGCCGACATGCACGGCAAACATTCCCAGCGCCAGCAGCACAACCCCCGGATAGCGCCGCCAGAGCAGCAGCGCGCCGGGTAGCGCCAGCAGAATCGGCGGAGCAAACAGAAAGACACTCTTCCCCGGGCTGAGCAGCAGGCCGTAGAGCCCCTCAAGTAACGGCGTGATAAATAACTGCTTTTCGCTGCCGTAGCCGGTGGCGACAACCATCCCAAAGCGCAGCAGATTGTACCCCACCAGCAGCAGCAACCCGGGCAGCAGCCCCACGCCCCACCAGAATCCGGCCACGATACCGTTCGTAATTATCCCGCGCAGGCGCAGGGCAGTGCGTGCATCCGGCCAGACGACATACAGCGCAATCAGGGGCAACGCCACCCCGCTGGCAATGCGCGTTGTCACCAGTAACCCGGCCGCCACCCCGGAGAGCAAGAGCGGCCATGCCCGGCGCTGACTGCTCCGGGCGGCATGCGCCCGCTCGACCGCGGCGAGCAGCAGGAGCGCTGTCAGCGGCTCGGAGAAGAAGGTGCGGGCGTAGGGCCAGGCGAAGGTGCAGAGCCCATACAATAACGCCAGCGCAACCGCAGTGCTGCGTCGCGCTCCCAGGCGCAGTGCCCAGGCTGCCAGCAGCGCGGCCGTCGCCGCCGTCACCGGGCCATTTGTTGCCATGACTGCCAGGCGCGTCGCATAGTCAAATGCGGCCGTGTCGGGGGTGCCGGCCAGGGTAGCCAGGGCAAAGAGAGGCAGCGCCACGAGGGAGGGTAGAATACCATATGGAGAAAACAGGCGATTATCAATGCCCCGCCGCAGCGCGGCAACCGGTTCGCCCGGTTCAACCTGCATCTCCACATCGCCCAGCAGGGCAATCTGACGCGTAACAACATACATCGTCTCCTCGTCTGAGGAGTAGGTATGACCGCTCATCGTCAGCAGGTAGAAGGCGGTGAGCAACAGAAATAACGCCGGCGGCAGGCCGGCATGACGGTTACGACAACGGGGTCGCACTTCCTGAGCCATAGGTCACTCGCTTCACTCTATCCCCGATAGAATGGGTGCGTGGAGTAGCCCGCAGATCGTCCTGGACCGTTGCTACTCGGGGATGATTTTTTGGTTGGGTAATCTGTTTGGATTATACCATAACTTCATGGGGATACGAACAGCGCTAGTATAGAAGAAAGAAGATATTCCGGCAATTCCCGGCATCTTACACCCGTGCCACCACCAGCGTAATATCATCATGCTGAGCGGTACCGCCGGTAAACGCCGCCACCGCCTGCATGAGCCGATCAATAAACGGTGCCGGCGGCAGGTTGCCATACTCGCGCAGCAGCGCCTCCAGCCGTTCAAAGCCGAAGAGATCGTGCTGATCATTGTGGGCTTCGACAATGCCATCGGTGTAGAAAACGAGCAGGTCGCCCGGGTCCAGCGTGACCTCTAGCGCATCATAGGCAATATCAGGCATCGTTCCCAGCGGCAGCCGGGGGCCGGGCGCTTCCAGATAGTCAATCCGGCCATCGGCACGGCGGCGCAGGGGCGTCAGTTGCCCGGCATTGGACAGCGCCAGCCGGCGGCACTCCAGATCGAGGGTGGCATAGGAGAGCGCGACAAAGGTACGGCGCGGGACATCGCGCACAATCCAGCGGTTGGTCTCGCACATCACAAGCTGAGGGATTTCATGGTTACGGGCCTCAGAGCGGGTGATCGAGCGCGCTACGGCCATCAGCATGGCCGCCGGGATACTCTTGCCGGAGACATCACCAACGATGATGCCCACCCGCTGCCCACTCAGCGCGATTACGTCGTAAAAGTCACCGCCGGTTTCGCGGGCGGGCATACAGCGGGCATCCAGCGCCAGCCCGGCCAACTGGGGCAGCGAACGGGGGAAGAGATTGCTCTGGATGCGCCGAGCGATATTCAGTTCTTGCTCAACCCGTGTCACCGACTCCTGATAGAGGCGCGCATTTTCCAGCGCCACGGCGGCCTGGCTGGCAAAGGCCAGGGCCGCCTCCATATCGCGCGGCGTGAAGCGGTTTGGATTGGTGGCGTTAATATTGAGCACTCCCAGCACCTCACCTCGGGTTAGCAGCGGTACCCCCAGCCAGGAACGCACATGCGGGGACTCATCGGCGTAGAACCAGTCGGGCGACTGGCTGGTGTCGGCAATCATCAGCGGCTCGCGGCGGCGCAAAACCATTCCGTCCGCACGTTGATGATCCAGGTTGAAAAGCGTTCGCTCAGGTCTTTTGAGCATCTCGGCATTGCCGCGAAATGCGGCCAGCCGCAGCATCGATCCTTCGCGCAGCATAATCGAGGCGGTATCGTACCGTACCACATGTTGCAACTCACGAAGAATCAGTTGTAGTACTTCTGCCGGGTCGAAGGAGGAACTCAGCACACGGGCCACTTCGCGCAGGGTGTCGGCGGTACGGCGGGCCTCCTGTTCGGCGGCAAAGAGGCGCGCATTCTGGACAGCGGCGGCAATCGCGGCGGCAACCGTCAGCAGCAGTTCCTGCTCATCCGGGCTAAACTCGCGCGGTTCGCTCAGGCTATCCAGCCCGATCGAGCCGATCACCTGCCCCCGGCTGACCAGCGGCACGATCATCATCGAAACCAGCCCCCGGCGCAGCAACTCTTCGCGCACGGTTGCGATGCGCGGATCGCCGGCGACGATGGGAATACAGACCGGACGGCGGGTTGTCACAATCTCCTGTTCGATGGGTGTCCCCGCCACCGGCACCCGCATCCCGCGTGTCCCCTGGTCAGGATATTCGGCGACGATTGTCCCCCAGGTTTCATCATCATCAAACAGCACAATTTCGGTATGATCCGACCCAAAGAGATTAACTACCTCGTGAACCGCCAGATCCAGGATTTCCTGTAGATCCAGATGGCTACTGAGAACCAGCGCAATCCGGTTGACCAGGGTCATCCGCTGCGCATGCCGTTCCGAGGCGTCGGCATGCTCCTGTTCGGCGGCAAAGAGGCGCGCATTCTCAATCGATGTGGCAATCGACGCGGCCACGGTAAGAAAAAGCTCCTGCTCCGCGGCGGTAAAGATGCGGGGGCGGAAACTATCCAGGGAGATCGAACCAATCACCCGGCCACGGCTGATCAGCGGCACGATAATAATCGAAACAATCCCCAGTTGCCGGAAGGTCTCCCGCGACACATGCGCCCGGGGGTCATTCTCAGTGGTGGTGATACAGACCGGGCGGCGGGTGGTGACCAGTTCCTCGATCAACAGATTATTCTTGAGCGGAATGCGAATCTCCAGCGCATCACGCGGCGGATACTCGGCAACCACCGTGCCGAACTGCATATCCTCGTCAAACAGCACCGTGCCGGTGTGGTCGGCCCAGAAGAGGCGCACCAGCTCCCGCGCAGCCAGATCAAGGATCTCCTGCTGATCAAGGCGGCTGCTCAGGACCGAAGCGATGCGGTAGACCAGCTCCATCAGGTGAGCCTGCCGTTCGGCAGCGGCGGCATGCGTACGCGCCTCCGCAAAGAGCCGCGCATTCTCGTCTACCTGGCGCTCGCGGTCTTCAAAGAGGCGCACCTTCTGCACGGCCAGGCTGACATGGCTGCCAAGCCGGCGCAGAAACTCCACCGTCTGCTCATCGTAGCGGTGGGGCTGGTAATCTTGCAGCGAGAGCACGCCAATCGCTTCGCCATCCTTCGCCAGCAGCGGCATTCCCACCCAGGCCCGCGCGGGATGCTTATCATTGAAGGAGTGGGGGGTAATCCCCAGCGCCTGCAACTCGGTGGTCTGGGACAACAGATCGTAAAAGCGCAACGGCCGGCGCTGATTGAGAATCCAGGCGGTCAGGCTGTCGGCGGGCGGCGGGCGGCCCTGCCAGGCAATATCGGTCGGTTCGTTTTGCTCAATAAAGACCGCGTGGGTGATGATCTGGCTTCTTGGCTCACAGATGATCAGGTAGAAGACCGACGCGTCGGTTGCGGCTGCGATGATCGTGTGAATCTCCCGCAGGATATCATTCAGATCGTACGAGGCGCTGACCAGTTGCCCGAGCCGGCCGATGGCATGCAGTTCGCGGATCTGCCGGCCGCGCTGGGCCAGGAGCCGTACATTCTCAACGTGGAGCGCAACCTGGTACGCTACACTGACCAGAAAATCTTCGTCGCGGGGCTCAAAGGCATGCGGCTCATACCCCTGGATGGCGATGGTGCCGATCACCTGCGCATCCCGGTCAAAGAGCGGCACCCCCAGCCAGGCGGCGGCCGGTTTGTTTGCGCCGACGATATGCAGCGCCAGTTCGGGATAGTTCGGCAACTCGGCGGCAACATCGCGCAGATGCAGCGGACGGCGGTGGCGCACCAGCCAGGCAGCGAACGAGTTGCCGGGCAGTGGCTGGTTGCGCAGGTAGGTATACTCCTGCCCCTCGTCGATGGAAATCCCCTCGATCACCAGGCCATTTTCCGGGGCGTACACAATCATCGAGAAGGCATCAAGCGGCATGAAGCGCTGGAGCGCAACATAAACCTTGTGCAGCAGCGACGGCAGATCGAGCGCGGTTCCGGCGGCGTGGCTGATCCGGTTGATCGCCTGCAACTCGGCAATCTGTCGCTCCCGCTCGCTGAAGAGGCGCGCGTTTTCCACAATAATTGCAATTTGATGAGCAATCGCCTGCGCCAGATCGATCTGGTCCTGGTCAAACGCCTGTGGCTCCGTATCAACCAGGCTCAGCGTCCCCAGGATGCGGTTGCCGATGCGCAGCGGGACACCCAGCAGCGCGGCAAAGGGCGGGCAGAAATCCCCGGTGGGGACATCTTCCGATCCGCGATTGATGACCAGCGGGCGGTTCTCGCTGATTACCTGCCCCAGCGGGATCTCGGCCACCGCGATCCGGGTGATTGGCTCGATCAACTCTTCCGGCAGGCCGCGCTGCGCCACCAGCACCAGTTCATGCTGCCAGGGATCAATCGGTACCGCACCAGGCGGTTCAAGCAGGCGCACCGATCCACCCTGGATGTTGAGCAGCCCGGTCAGCAGAGCCAGTGCCCGATCCAGCAGCACCGGCAGGGGGTGCTCCAGCACCAGTTCGGCGGCCAGGGTGTTGAGCATGGTCAGCTCCTGCGAGCGGTCAGCCGCCCGGGTTGCCAGGGCCGCGCTCAGTTCATGCTGATGCCGGGCGAGGCGCACATTCTCCAGCGCGACTGCGACAATATTACCCAGCCGCTGGAGCAACTCCCGATCCAGCCCATCATAGCGCCCCGCCTGGTAGCTCTTGAGCACAATCGCGCCAATCGCATCCGCCCCCAGCATAAGCGGCACCCCCAGCCAGGAGCGCACCGCCTGCCCACCGCTGCCGGCGGTCTCGTCCGGGGGAAGTTCGGTGTTGGGCGGCGGCGCATTGAGCAGATCTTGAAAGAGCAGCGGCGCATGCTGCCGGACCAGGCGGCCGATCAGCGCATTCTGGTCTACATACTCGGCGTAGGTCATCTGACCGGCGTCAACTGTGAGGGCGGCGCGGAACTGACCGGGCCGGTTGGGATTGCAAACGGCGATCAGGCCGCTGTCAATCGGGAAGATGGCGCGCAGCTCATGGTAGATCGCCGGAAAGATATCGCGGAAGGCGTGATTGCCCCGGCAGGCCAGGGTCATACTGTAGAGCAGATCCTGGGCATAGCGCGTGCGCTCCATCTGTTCGTGGAGCAGCGCAATCTGCGCCTCAAGTTCTTCGATGCGCTCGTCACGCTGGTCGGTTACACGCGCCATGCTGAGTGCTGAGTGCTGAGTGCTGCATCCCCGGTGTCGCGCGCCACTGCCCCGGCTCCGGCGATGCAATAATCAGGACTGTGAAAACGGTAATGTCACAACTTCGCCGGTGATATCGCTCTCGGCAATGCCCACGCTTGTGCCGGGTTCCGCATGCGCCCGGCGGACGTAGGCCAGTCCGATGGGGCCAAAACGGGGCGACTCGACAACGCTGGTCAGGTCGCCCGCCTCTTTGCCGTCTACTTCCAGCTTGCGCGGCGTGTCGATCATGCCGCTCAACCGGAGGCCGCGCAGATGTTTGGCGATGCGCTTGCGGCTCTCCATCCGCGCAATAATTTCCTGGCCGATATAGCAGCCCTTCGTAAAGCTGATCGCCTCATGCAGACCAGTTTCCAGGGGAATATACTCGATTGATAGTTCCCGTCCATACGCCGGATATCCTGCCTCGACCCGTACCTGGTTGTAGGCGGCCCGGCCCAGCGGCTGCGCGCCCGCCGCCACCAGCGCCGTCCAGACGACCGGTAGTTCCTCGGCGGACAGGTAGAGCGCAAAACCGGCTCCCCCCAGCGGCCTGGTCCGCGCCACCCAGAGATCGACGCCATTGATCTGGGTGGCAACAATGCCATACAGCGGCAGATCGGCGACGGCGGCTCCGGTCAGGGTCTGTAACTGCGCGGCGCTCTCGGGGCCGTAGAGCAGCAGTTGCCCCAGCGTTGCGTTGGCCTGCTCCAGCTTGACTTTATCATTGAAGAAGATATTTTTACGCAGCAGATGAAACACCGTATTGCGCTGCTGCGGGCTGGTGACAACCAGCAGTTGCTCCGGCAGAGCATGCACCGTCAGCAGATCGATAATGCGACCATTATGGTTGGTCAGCGCCGTCTGCTGGCCCTGTCCGGGGGCGAGTTTCGCAACATCGTTGGTGGAGAGGCGCTGCAACAGGGCTGCGCGGTCCTGGTCGCGCAGCCAGAGCCGTCCGGCATCGCCGGCATCCATCAGGGCAGTATGTTCGAGAACGGCCTGGTATTCGCCGGCAATATCACCATAATGGACAACCGGATTATATTCAGCCGCATCCGCGAAGTGCGCACCAGCGGCCTGGTGCTGCGCGTGAAGCGCAGGGTGGGTCATCGTTGCCTCCTGTCGTAGGTAAAAACCTGGTTCCCTCATAATACCATGCTTCACCCAGCGTATGCATGCGGCCTGTTTGCCGCTGCGGGGAGTTTAATGCCGGAGCTCCGCGGTTGCCATGCAAACCGGACGTTTGGGTCTGACAGCGGGCTGGAACAGGCTCCACTGCGTAAGTCCTGGTAATGATATTTTAATGCCGAAACGTACGCGGTTAAGGGTGAACCGCGCATTGTCATGTCTGCCCGGCAGTGCCGCGTTTACCACGATGCTCCATGATGCTCCGTCCGGCGGATTACGAATGCTGAATGATATGGTAGACTATCACTACGTTACAACATAGGCATACCTTTGCCGTTGAAGCTTGAGGTTGTATGCAGGTTCTGATCACAAATCTATTGCTGGTCGTGATTGCGAGTGGTATCGGCTATCTCGTGGCGCAGTGGCGACCGCACTGGTTTCGCGTGCGCGAGATGGGCGGTACGCTCCTGCCGGGTCTGATTGTGGCCCTGCTGCTGGCGGCGGCGCTCCGCGCGGCGGCGCTGGTGTATGGGCCGGCAGCGATGTTCTCGGTGGTAAGCGTTATCGGTGGCCTGGTCCTGGGCATCTGGCTGGCGCAACGCACAACCCGCACCCAGCGCTGAAGGGGTTTTATGGAGTGCGGTAGCCATGCTGCCGCACACGGACGGCTAATCCCCGGCGATGGGCCAGTGAAACCAGGCTACAAAATAGTCGTCGAGCAACCGCGTTCCCAGATACCCGTTGCTGATGCCCTGGTCAATATTGGTCAGGCCGTAGGCATTGCGCACAAAGTCGGCACAGATGCGCATACCCAGGCCGGTCCCGCCGGTAGTAAAGCCACCCTGGAACAGATCGCTCAGGTGGCCCTTGTAGCGCGCCTGCAGCGTCTGCTGCTGCGCCGGGCTGACCCGGTTGGCGACCACAAAGCGCAGGTTGTCGGGCTGGGTGGTAGGCAGTGCCAGAATCGCCAGGCTGACCTGACCGTCGGCGGTATTGCGCAGCGCATTATTCATCAGGTTGTAGAGCACCCGGTCCAGGGCCGAGAACTCCAGGCAGCGCTCGGAAACGCTGCCTTCAAAGCTGGTCAGCACCTGCACCTGCACCGGCTGCCGATCCTCGCTGCGGAGGGAGGCATGTTGCCACTTCTCAGTCAGCAGATCGACATTGTGCAGTTTGGTGTCCCGGTCGCGTGCATATAGCTGCGGATCAAGATCGGGTAGCGCGTTGCGCATAATTTTCATATGGTCGCGCACCAGGTAAAACATCTGCAAAACATCACGGCTCTCCACCAGCCCTAGTTGAACAAACTGCAGTTGCAGTGCCAGGGTTTGCAGCGCGCCGCCGCGAATATCGTGGGTAACTTTGTCCAGGTTGGCTGAGGCTGCGCCCGGCGCGTCGGCATTGATCTGCAAGGAGCGGATGCGCCCGATCTGCTCTTTCCAGCCGGTTTGCGTGCTAAACTGCTGCAGCGCAGGGAAGATCGCGCCGGGGTGGTCCTGATACTGCTCAACCAGGTGCCGCAGCTCTCCCAGCAAGGTGTAAACCCGGCGGATCACCTTCTGGTCGGGTGGGGCAAAGGTGGTTATGCTCACGCTGATATCATCGCCCAGGTAGCGCTCGGTGCGATAGGAGACCAGCACTTCCGGCGCAAGGGCATGGAGCGTGGTTTCCGGGAAGGGAAAATGTGACATGGGTAACCCTATTGCTTAACAACGTGGTACGGTTCTCCCTAAAAGATTGCGCCACGCTGCCCTCTGTTGTACCCGATGATTCACAACCTGTCAAGGAAATGGGATTACATAATCGTGCGAACCGGAGGGAGAATCGCATGGCCGAGTTTGATATTGACGCAGTGATGGGAATCCTCGAACGGGAGATGCCGCGCTACCAGCAGCCGGTGGTGGACCAGATGGGCGCGGCGGCCCAGACGCCCTTCCGCGTGCTGATTGCGACGATTCTGAGCCTGCGCACGAAAGATACCGTCACGGCGGTGGCGGCCCCCCGTCTCTTCGCGGTAGCGGATACGCCCCGGACGCTGTCGGCGTTGAGCGAGGAGCGGATCGCCGAACTGATCTACCCGGTCGGGTTTTACCGCAACAAGGCGCGGACGATCCGCCAGGTCTGTGCGTTGCTGCTCGAGCGGTACGCCGGCACAGTGCCCGCCGATCTGGATGCGTTGCTGGCCATGCCGGGGGTGGGGCGCAAAACCGCCAACCTGGTCATGACGATGGGCCACCATCTGCCGGGTATCTGCGTGGATACGCATGTGCATCGCATCTGCAATCGCTGGGGCTATGTGCAGACAAAGACTCCCGATGCGACGGAGTTTGCGCTGCGGGAGAAACTGCCTCAGCCTTACTGGATTCCGATCAACGGCCTGCTGGTGACCCTTGGACAGAACGTTTGCCATCCGACCTCGCCGCACTGCAGCACCTGCCCGGTCGCGGCGTATTGCGCGCGGGTGGGGGTGACGCGCTCACGCTGAGGACGGCGGACGAAGGACGAAGGACGAACGATGGAAGCAGCAGTGCCACGCCATGTTACATTGAAAACCCCATGGCATCCTGACCGGAGGGAGGGATCTCGCTAAAGTGCCGTGTCGAACAACGCAGATTCGGTGAGGCGGTTGGACCACGAAGGGGCGAAAGGGCGCGAAAAACGTGAAAGCGGTTTGTTCGCGGGTTGCGCGCCCTTTCGCGGATAAAGAAGCGCGCGCAACGGCGCAAAGGGCGCGAAGAACTGCAAATCCTCTGCGGCTTTGCGCCGTTGCGCGCGTTAATTCCACCATTGGCGGGTGGCGGATGCCCCTGTGGCGCTTGAGCGTCAACCAGTACCAGCGGATGATCTGCGCGGGTATTCTCATCGATGATGACCCGGTTGAACTGCTGGAAGGATGGCTGGTTCTAAAAATGCCGAAAAAACCGGCGCACCGCCTGTGTACGCAACTGCTACGGGATGCCCTGGCTGCCATGGTTCCGCCCGGCTGGTATGTTGATGCCCGGAAGCTCATCACCACGGCAGAGAGCGAGCCGGAGCCGGATGTACATGATTGTGCGCGGTGCGCGGCGCGACTACGCCGACCGTCACCCGTCACCGGCGGATCCGGCCCCGGTGGTCGAGGTGGCCGACACCACGCTGCAGCGCGATCGCACGCTCAAGCAGCGCGTCTATGCCCGCGCAGGCGTACCCCGCTACTGGATTGTGAACCTGCCCGAGCAGCAGATCGAGGTCTACAGCGACCCGATCGGGCCGGATGAACTGCCGGTCTACCGGGAGCGCCACGATTACACCGCTGAAGATGAACTGCCCCTGATTCTCGCCGGTCAGGAGATTGGCCGGCCGGCCGTGCGGAAATTTCTGCCCGGCGCGGGGCCGCGTGTGCGGCTGCAAGCCGCACCTCCCTTGACGCTGGTGCCCATACCAGACCGCTCTTCGGAGACCGGTCGGGTCACTATCGGCGGAAATTTCTGCCCGGCGCGGGGCCGCGTGATTGCGCACTCTATCGGGATCGAGCGGCAGTAATCCACAACTTATCCACAAAATTGCTTACAAAATCCACCGTCTGTATACATCTTCGCTCGGCATGCCTGTGCTATAATTGGGGCGGTGCGATTGCATTCCATACCGCCGGGGTCGGGCTGCGCCGGAACAGTGCATCCTGATGCCAAACGGCAGACAACCCGACACGCAAGATTGTTCGCATGCCCCACGGGAATGTCAAAACACAGCTACGAACCTCTGTCGAAGTGTAAAGAATTTCTTGCCGTTGGCGGCTGTCGGCTACCGGGCTGCCGGCTGGACCCTGCCGTTGCCGGGGCGCTGATCTGTGAGAGCCTGACTATTGCCATGGATAACTCATGAAAGATTTTGTCCACCTGCATGTTCACTCGGAGTATAGTTTGCTGGATGGGTACGCGCCGACGAAGGCGATTGCCGGGCGCGCGGCGGAGTTGGAGATGGATAGCATCGCCCTGACCGATCATGGGGTGATGTATGGCTCGATGGAGTTTTATGGAGCGGCGAAGAAGGCCGGTGTCAAGCCGATTATCGGCGTCGAAGCCTACATGGCTCCCGGCGCGCACAACGACCGCTCCCCGAAGAATCGTAACTACTACCACGCGCTGCTGCTGGCCAAGAATGCGGAGGGCTACCGCAACCTGGTCCGGCTGACCACGCGTGCCCATCTGGACGGCTTCTACTACAAGCCGCGCATTGACCATGAACTGCTGGAGCAGCACAAAGAGGGGCTGATTGCCACCTCCACCTGCATGGCCGGGGAGATCCCGCAGGCGATTTCGCAGGGCGATCTGAGCCGGGCGCGCGAGATTGCCGCCTGGCACCGCGATCTCTTCGGCCCCGATAATTACTACCTGGAGCTGCAACTGCACGAGGATGTCCCCGAGCTGGAGGGCATCAACGACGAACTGGTGCGCATCGGTCAGGAGTTGGGCATTCCGCTGATCATCACCAATGACACCCACTTTGTGCGCCGCGAAGATATCGAAACCCACCGGCTGATCCTGGCGATGGGCTACAACATGACGCTGGGCGAACTCTGCGCCAAGAAGCGCGACATGGACGACAGCTACCACATCATGAGTGGTGATGAAATCTGGGAGCGCTTCAAGCGGTATGGCACCGCGCCGATGGAGAATACCCGGCGGATTGCCGAGATGTGCAACCTCGATCTTGACTTTGGCCGGGTGGAACTGCCCGCCTTCGAGATCCCGGCAGGGCATGATGCCGCCTCCTACCTGCGCCATCTCTGCGAAGAGGGACTGATGCGGCGCACCAACGGCAACCCGCCCGAGGCGTATGTCCGGCGGCTGGATGACGAACTTGACGTAATTAACGCCACCGGCTTCCCCGACTACATGCTGATCGTCTGGGACTATGTGAAGTTTGCCCGCTCGCGCGGCATCCCCTGCCTGCCGCGTGGCTCGGCGGGCGCGTCGCTGGTGCTCTACTGCCTGGGTATCACCGATGTGGATCCGGTCGAGAATAAGCTGCTGTTTGAGCGCTTCCTCAGCCGCGAGCGCCTGGAGATGCCCGATATTGATACCGACTTTGCCGATAGCCGCCGCCACGAGATTCTCGAATATATCGCGCAGAAGTATGGGCGCGAGAATACCGCGCAGATTATCACCTACGGCACGCTGGGGGCCAAGGCCGCGCTGCGCGATGTCGGGCGCGTGCTGGATGTGCCGTTGAGCGAGGTGGACCGCATCGCCAAGCTGATTCCGCCGCTGCCGGTGGGCATCACGATTGAGCAGGCGATCGAGCGCGTCCCCGAGCTGCGCCAGATCCGCGAGAGCGATCCCCGGCTGGGGGAGGTGCTCGACAAGGCCCGGCGGGTGGAGGGGCGCATGCGCAACGTGGGCACACATGCCTGCGGTGTGGTGGTCAGCCGGAACCCGCTTGAGAATATCGTACCGTTGCAGCGCACCACCAAGGACGAGAACGCGGTGATGGCGGCCTACGAGGGGCCGACGCTGGCGAATATCGGGCTGCTCAAGATGGATATCCTGGGGCTAACCAACCTCTCGGTGGTGGCCGAGGCGCTCAACTATATTGAGCGCACCACCGGGCAGCGTATGGAACTGGTGGATATTCCGTTGGAGGATCGCAAAACCTTTGAGAGCCTGAGTCGCGGCGAGACGACCAACGTCTTCCAGTTTGAGTCGGCGGGCATGACCCGCTACCTGCGGGAACTCAAGCCCACCCGCGTGCAGGATCTCTACGCGATGGTGGCGCTCTACCGGCCCGGCCCGCTGGAGCAGATCCCCAACTATATTCGCAACAAGAATAATCCCCAGGCAATTGAGTATCTGCATCCCATCCTCGAGCCGATCCTGAGCGACACCTACGGCGTGATCGTCTACCAGGAGCAGATTATGCAACTGCTCCAGACCGTCGCCGATTTTACGCTGGGTCAGGCGTATATTGTCATCAAGGCCATCAGTAAGAAGAAGAAAGATCTGATGGCCGAAAACGAGGTCAAGTTCAAGGAAGGCTGTCTGCACAAGGGGCTGACACAGCAGCAGGCCGATCAGCTCTGGGAACTGATCCTGCCCTTCGCGGGCTACTCCTTTAACCGGCCCCACTCGACGCTCTACGGGCTGTTGAGTTATCAGACGGCCTACCTCAAGGTCAACTATCCGACCGAGTATATGGCGGCGGTGCTCTCGGCGGCGGCGGGCGATACCGAGGAGGTCGCCAAGGGCGTGAACGAAGCCTCCCGGCTGGGTGTGGTGGTCCTGCCGCCGGATGTGAACAGCAGCAGCCTGGGCTTTACGATTGAGGCGGTGCAGGCAGCCACCGCATCCGCCGATAGCGTGCATGCGCGGGGCATCCGCTTTGGTCTGTCGGCAATCAAGAATGTCGGCACCGCGCCAGTCGGGAAAATTATTGAGGCCCGCGACGCCGAGGGGCCGTTTGGGAGTCTGGAGGATTTCTGCGCGCGGGTGGATCGCCACGCGCTGAACAAGCGCACGGTTGAGGGGCTGATCAAGGCGGGCGCGATGGACAACCTGCCGGGGACGCGCCGCCAGAAGCTCGCCATCCTCGATCAGGCGCTCTCCGCCGGGATCGATGCGCAGAAGGCACGCGAGGCCGGGCAGGTGACCATGTTTGATATGATGGGCGGTGATGCCGGCGCGTCCGATGTCAGCGTTACCGCTATCCCGTTGCCGATGCTCAACGAAACCCCGGAGCAGCAGAAAGAGCAACTGACCTGGGAGAAGGAACTGCTGGGAATGTATATCTCGGCGCATCCGATTGTCCAGGCGCTCAAGGGAATCGATACCAGCGGTACGCTGCGCCTGAGTGAAATTACCGCCGAGATTGTCGGCAAGACCCAGGCCTTTATCGGGATGCTGACGGGGCTACGACGCATCTCTACCAAGAAGGGCGATACCATGCTGGTCGCCTCTCTCGAGGATCTGGAGAGCACCATCGAACTGGTGGTCTTCCCCAAGACGCTGGAGCAGTACAGCGAACTGCTGCAAGACGACGCGGTGCTCCAGATTACCGCCAAGGTGGATAACCGCCGCGATACGCTCCAATTAATTGTAGAGAGCTGTGCTTCGCTGGATACGCTGGCCCGCACGGATACAAGCGCTGCCGTGCAGCCCGAAATGGATATCGAAGGATTGGGTGAGGAAGAGGAGGCCGTGCCGGGACCGAACGCGCTCCCCGCCGCGCCGGAGCCGCCTCCGGCCAATGGGGCAGCGACGGCGTCCCAGTCGGTGGTGTCGCCGCCGCAGTCCCCGGCTGTCACCCCCATGCCAACGGTAATCCGGGCGCGCACAAAGGTCAGCCTGGATAGCGACGCCGGCAATGGTCACGGGAACGGCAATGGTCACGAGAACGGCTATGTCGGCAACGGCAATGGCAGTACTCACCAGCCGCCCACGCGCTGCCTGCATCTCTACCTGCCGCGCACCGGCGACTTTGATGCCGATGTCGGCCTGATGCAGGCGGCCGACAGCCTGTTGCGTGCATACGAGGGGGCCGACCGGGTGCAACTCTACCTGCCCAACGGCATCGGCACCGTGGTGCTGCGTCCGCGCTACACCGTCAATCTCTCACCCGCCCTGGTGGAGGAACTCGAGCGCATGGTCGGCACCGAGGGCGTGGCGGTGGAGGGGTAGGTTTGTAGGGGACAGGGGACAGGGGACAGTCTGCCCTGTCCCGACAGACATCCCATCCGGCTCAAGAAGTTTGAACATTAAAGCCAGACATCCGCGATCGGGAGTCCCGGCTTCAGCCGGATTGGGCGTTCCCGGCAGTCTGCCGCAGCCCCGGCAGGCATCCACCGACTAATGAACTTTGAACATGAAATCCGGACATTACATCAGGAGTCCCGGCTTTAGCCAGTGTGCGGCCGGAACCGGCTAAAGCCGGGACTCCAACACTGGGGGCCGGGCGGTGGCGAACGCCCGGCGGCCGCACGCCATACCCGCCGTAGGGTGCCATTCAATGCACCGTTCTGCGGCCGCACGCCGTAGCGGCCGCACGCCGTAGGATGCATTCAATGCACCGTACTGTTGCCGCGCGTCCCTACGCCCTCCGTCGCTACGCCTCCTCCGGCTCGCTGCCGGGGAGGCGGGGCAGTTCGAGTCGTGGGCGGTTGCCGAAGTCCGGCAACTGCGGTGGGTTCTCCTCCAGTAGCCGCTGGATCTCGGCGATGGCCCGCTCCAGTTGCGGGTCTTGCCCGGCTACATACTCCTGCGGGCGGATATCGACCTCGATGGTGGGTTCGGTACCATAGTTCTCCAGCCCCCAGCCCACATCCTGAAACCAGAACGAAAACTCCGGCTGGGTGGTCACGCCGCCATCCACCAGCGAGTCGCGCACATTGATCCCGATCACGCCGCCCCAGGTGCGCTTACCAATCAACGGCCCCAGGTTCATCAGTTTGAAGGCATGGCTAAACATGTCCCCGTCCGACCCGGCCTGCTCATTGGTAATTGCCACCAGCGGCCCCAGCACCGAGTCGTCCGGATAGGGGGCCGGTTCGCCCCAGCGCTGCACATCATAGCCGATCCGCTGCCGGGAGAGCTTCTCCAGGATGAGTTGCGAGACATTGCCGCCACCGTTGAAGCGCACATCTACAATCAGTCCCTCGCGGGCGACTTCGGCCAGGTAGCTGCGGTGGAACTCGGCATAGCCCCGCGCGCCCATGTCGGGAATATGGACATAGCCCACCCGCCCCTCGGTGGCCGTATGCACCTGCTGCCGGTTATGCTCCACCCACTCGCGGTAGCGCAGCGCCGTCTCGCTCCGGAGCGTCCTGATCGAGATAGTATGCGGCGCAGCGCCGTCGGCCCCGGCAAGGGTCAGCAGCACCTCATTCCCGGCCTGGTTAACCAGTGCCTCCTGTGGCGACAACTCCGGACCCAGGCGGCGCCCGTTGATCGCCAGCAGTTGATCCCCCGGTTTGATGTTGAGCCCCGGACGCGCCAGCGGTGAGCTGACCTCCTCATCCCAGACATCGCCATGGAGCAGACGCGCGATGCGATAGCTGCTCGTCTCCGCATCATAATCCAGGTCGGCTCCCAGGAAGCCCTGGTAGTAGCGCGGCGAATGCCGGTAATCGCCGCCCATCTCGTAGGCGTGCGAGGTGCCCAACTCGCCCTGCATCTCCCAGAGCAGATCGGAAAACTCCGCGCGGGTCGCCACCCGCTTCAGCAGCGGCAGGTAGCGCTGGTAGACCGTCTGCCAATCCACGCCGGACATATCCGCCGTCCAGAACTGGTCACGCTGCAAGCGCCAGGCTTCACGGTACATCTGCTCCCACTCGGCCGGCGGCGCAACCGAAACCCGCACCCGGTGCAGATCGATCCAGCCGCTCTTGCGACTCGGTGGGCCGTTGCTCTTGGGCTTCTCCCCCGCCTTGAGTACGCGCAGCCGGTGGCCCGCCCAGTAGATCAGCGCCTTGCCGTTCTGCGAGATGGCGAAGTTGGCTACATTATCAACCAGCACCTCATGATTCTGATCATCAAACTCATACATCTCGAGGCGGCCGCGGGAGGGTGCCGGCCCACCATTGTTAGGGCGGCTCAGGGTGCCCTCAACCGGGAAGGTGGTAAAGAGCGCCTTGCCCTTGATTCCCCGGATCTGCCCGTAGCGCCCCGCCGGAACCGGGAAGGCGACCACGCGCTCACTGATGCCGTCCCGATCAATCCGGATCGGCTTGACCTCGGATTTTGCTTCGGGCTTGGTTTCCTCCTTGGCCTCGTCCTTCTCGGAGGCGTTGTCCTTGCTCTCCTCGTCCTTCTCTTTGGCCTCGTCCCCGTCTGGCTTTGACTTCTTCGGCTCCAGCCAGGCCGGAGTGGGGATGAAGGGTGAGGGAATGTCGGCGCGCAGAGTGATCAGGTAGGGACGCATGCCGGTGGGAAAACCCAGATCAAAATGCATGCTGTCCCGTACCGGATCAAAATCGCGGAACGAGAGGAAGTAGAGATAGTTTCCCTCCGGATCGAATGCAGGCCAACCGTCGCGCAGCACCGGGCGGGTGGCGGCAAAGGTTTCGCCGGTCTCGACCTGGCAAAGTTTAATCAGCGAGGTCTGCTGCGTGTCGGCAAAGCCATAGGCCAGCCAGCGGCCATCGGGCGACCAGGCGATGCCGCGCATCCGCGCATAGCGGCTCTGGTCCAGCACGCGGACGGTGCGCGTCTCCAGGTTGATCAGGATGAGTTCATTGCGCTGGTTGCTCAGGGCGACCTCCGGCTGCGTGGGTGAGGCGAGGAGACTGACCGGACGACCGATGTCCAGCCCTTCCAGGCGTTCCATCTCGGCACTCGCATCGGCGGTATGAACCTCCAGCGCCTCTTCGCCCGTGGCATCGCTGAGCATTACCAGCCGCTTGCCGTCGTGGAGCCAGCGCACCAGCCGGTAGCGGGTGCTGTTGCCGTCGCCATACTGCATGGCTGCGCCTTCCCAGTTTGCCATAGCGAAGGGCTTGCCCCGCGCAATGATCGCCAGCGAGTGCCCTTCCGGGTGGATGGCGTAGGATTGCAGATAGCGCGTGGTATCAATAAACTTGCGGTTGCGCTGTGCCTGTGAGCTGTGGAAGGCAAACTCGATCTGCCGGCCGGCGTCCGTCGCCGGGTCATAGACAAACAGGTCCGCTCCGGCGTGATAGACAATGCGCGTGCCGTCGGTGGCCGGGTGGCGCACATAATACGCGCCATGGTGCGTATGCCGCCGCAGATCTTCGCCGGTCGGCAGGCAGGAGTAGAGATTGCCGATGCCCTCGTGGTCCGAGACAAAGTAGATCCGCGTGCCCACCCAGAGCGGACGGGTCACATTCCCCGCCAGGTCGAGCAACCGCCGCCAGTCGTTGTTGCCGTCGGGATCGATCCAGAGGTCGCCGGTCAGTCCGCCGCGATAGCGTTTCCAGCGGGCCAGATCGGTCGTAAAGCGTCCGATCACCTTGCCGCCGTTGGGACCGTAGGAGATGCTCATCGCCGGGCCGGTCGGCAGTGGTTGCGGTGCGCCGCCGTCGCGGTGGATGGTATACAACTGATACTGGCGGGCAAAGGGCTGCCCGGCATTGGCGGCAAAAATAATCGACTCGCCATCGGCTGTCCAGCCGACCACCCACAATTGAAGCGAACCAAAATAGGTCAGCCGCCGGGGTATCCCGCCCGTGGCGGGCATCAGGAAGACCTCGGGCGGGCCTTCATCACGGCTTGTGTAGGCCAGGAGTGTGCCGTCGGGCGCGAGGGCGGGTGTTGAAGATTGGCCGGGGTTGGAGGTTAACCGGCGCGCCACCCCCCCGGTAGTGGACACGGTCCAGAGATCATCTTCACACACAAAGACGATCGTATCTTGATGGATCGTTGGGAAACGATAATAACCTGCTTCTGTCATTATGGACCTCTGTGGATCTGCAAAGAAAGGAAGAAACTATAGAGAACATCGCACAACGAAATAGAGAACACAGTGCGCCTGGCGCAGCGCTATCGCATAATTGATCTGTTCCTTGATCTCCGGCTGTCGGTTCTTGCTCTGTTTATGGATAGCAAAAGCATGTCGCAACACTCGTCAGGAGACACATGCGCCGGCAAGACCCCTCAGCATATTAGCACGATGCCGACTCAACCGCAAAGTGGTATACTCTGGGCAACTGGTATTCACTCGTAGTAACAGGGCTTATGCGGTGCGCGTTCAACCGGGTCGTTTGCCTCCGATAACGGCGTATGTCGCCTGCGGCAGCGTGGTACGTTATGTGGCTTTTTCAGGAAAATCTTGCACAACGTGCAAGATTTTCCTGAAAAAGAAGAGGAGGATTCTCGATCTTTTTCACGAACATGTGGCTCAAGGAACCCCATGTTCGTGAAAAAGATAAAACAAGTACCATGTTGCCGCAGGCGAATCGGGACGTTCATCTTATCAAATGTGCAGGTTGAACACGCACCGCGTAACTCCTGTCAGTAAAGCGAAAGAAGCGGAGCATAATGCGCATACGGGGCAACCTGGCAGGCCTGCTGGTCCTGCCGTTCGTCGCGCTGATTTTTGGGTGTGTTGCCGGCGGGTTGATCCTGGCCGGGCGTGATGCAGCCCGGCAAGCCGCGCGGGTCGCGCAACTGTCGCCCCTCTCGGCCACGGTGCTGGAGGATAGCCCACCGGGACGAGCGGCGCTGATCGAGGGACGCATTAGTGAGCGCAACCGGCAGCGCTTGCGTGCGTTTGTAGCCTATGTGCGGGAAGAGTATCGCGGTAGTGATGACGACGGCGACCCCACATGGTATGAAGATGAGCGGGTGACGCCGCCGCTGCTGGTTGAACTGGCGGATGGCCGGGTGCAGATTGAGAATGCCGACTACCGGCTGGAACGGGCTCCCGTGACCTGGCAGGAAGATACCGCCCTGTGGTGGAACGGGATCAGCGGCGAGGGCACCAAACGCTATACCGGCTTTGTGGCGGGCAACCCGGTGACGGCTATCGGCACCGTTGTCCAGGGGCGCGAGGGCCGCGCGCTCAACGCCGAGCGGCTCTACGGTGGCAGTCGGGCTGACTATATCGCCGAGAAACGGAGCGACGCAGCGATTCTGCCCTGGATCGGCGGCGCACTGGGGCTGGTCAGCGCGATTCTGCTGGGGGTGTGGGGGCGGTTGCTGCTCAGGCGCTGAGTAGGGGCGCAGCAGTGGCCTCACAGATAATGCCTGCCGGATATCTGCCCGGCCTCTGCTGTGCCCTTACCTGCATTACACGCGTTACGCGGTGGGCGTTTGGATCACGAACGCCGCGACATGAACGAACACCGCGAAACGACCACTGCTGACATAGAGAGAACACAGAACAAAGAACCACAGAACAAACCGTCTCTGGCGCGCTGGTATCGAACAACCAGTTTGTTCTTTGTTCTGTGTTTGTCTGTTCTTCCTATATATCAGGTGATCCCGCATGTGGCGGGGGATAACGCCGCTGCCGCAGGCGCATCGGGGTTCCATCGGGTGGAACGTTCGGTTTGCATGGTAACCGCGTAACTCCTGTTCATTAGAAAAATCCATGGAGATACCTATGGCCCTATCCGTACGCCGGCTCGGTCCCGGCGATGAGGCAATGCTCGCCCAACTGGCGGCGGCAGATGCCGACTTTGATCTCGCCGGGCGGGGAACCGCGCAGGACATCCCCACCCCGGACGAAGCGCAACGCTACCTGGCAAACCCGGCGGTGCTCTGCTGGGCCGCCTTTGAAGATACCACGCTCGTCGGCTCCCTGGACTGCTTTTTGCTCCCGATGGCGACCAGCGAGGCTGCTCAGGTGCTGCTGTACGATATCGGCGTGCATACGCGGTGGCGCAGACGCGGCGTCGGGCGGGCGCTGATTGCGGCAATGGAGCACTGGATGCAGGCCCACAATGTGCGGGAAGTCTGGGTGCTGGCGGATAATCCGGAGGCGGTGCAGTTTTACCGCGCCTGTGGCTTTGTACCGGAGGCAGAGCAGCCGGTCTATCTGACCCGTTCTCTCGCGCCGCCGGGTTGACCTCCCCTGCCTATAATGCCCACAGAGGTAGGGGCGCAGCATTGGCCGGGTGGGTGTGACGAAGCGTTCTGCACGGTTCTGAACACAACGCATAAAAACGGCGGCTACAAGCCGCCGAATGCAGGAAGTGGCACATCCGTTATACATTATCATACCAGGAGAAAGTTATGCGTCTCTGGGAAACCTATGGCATTGCCGACAAAGTTACGGCTATTCTCAATGAGGTACCGGACTACCTGACAACACATCATTTCACACGTCCCTTTCTTACGGCCTATCAGATTGCGATCGAGTTTGCCCGACGCCACCCCGCTGTGGTTACAGCGATTGGTAAGCCGCTAGGCGGTGCCGGAACCGGACAGCACGATAGTCTCACGCAGTATCTGGCTCAACGGCTATCTGAGCAGATCAAAACGGGTAAACTTCTACATATTGAAGGAAGTTTCTTATCAAACCAGCATCTTGAAGATATCGCATTTCGATCCGACAACCAGATCTTACATTCATCCTTAACAGGAACGCAATATACCTTATCCATGTATCGCATCCGTGAATGATGTTGCTGTTCATAGGAATACCGATGTAATTCATCTACGTTTTCATGTCTGAAATGCGGAAGGCAGGTTGCAAAAACTCGCCGACCGGACCAAATGATGCCGGGACGCCGCAACCTGCCAACGTGCCAACGTACAAACGTGCCAACCTGCTAACCTGCCAACCTGCAACCCGCTCAAATCAACAGCATATTCGGGCGCTCCTGCACCAGGCTGCGCTCCCACTCGGCGACGCGCAACTGGCGGAGATCGCGCCAGTGTGGGGCCAGCGGCACCACGCCCAGTTCGCGCACCAGTCGCCGGGCAGCGACCTCGACAATCGCCGCAAAGGTCGGGTAGGCCAGGCGCAGGTTCGCCAGTTGTTCCACCCGCGCCCCCGAGGCCATGCCGGCCGCCACGATCTGCACCACCTCCAGCGCCTGCTCGCCGGCAACATGCGCCCCCAGGATGCGCCGCGACTCGCGCGACACAATCAGCTTGAGGCTACCTGTCGTACGCTGGTCAATCACCGCGCGGTCCAGGTCGGCATAGCTCACCACCGCAACCACGCAGTCGGTCTGTGCGCAGGCCTGGGGCTCGGTCAACCCGACCCCGGCATATTCGGGATCGGTGAAGCCGCCGTAGGGAATCAGCGTGCCGGCGAAGGTGCGGTCAATGCCCAGGATGGCATTCTCCGCCGCGATGCGCCCCTGGTGATCGGCGCTCTGCACCAGCATCATGCGCCCGGTGATATCGCCGGCGGCAAAGATATGCGGCACTGAGGTCTGCAAATAGTCGTCAACGACAACGTAGCCCCGCTCGGTCCGCACCTGCGCGGCCTCGACATGGAGCGCCGCCGCATTGCCCGGCCAGCCGGTCGCCAGGATTACCATCTCGGTGGGCAGTTCCACGCCGGCACCATTGCGGCGGTAGTAACAGTGCAACTGCGTCTCTTCGCGCTCAATGCGCTCGATCCCGCTGATCCCGGTGATGACCTCGATGCCGCGCCCCCGGAAAGAAGTCATAATCTCGTCGGCGATCATGGGATCGGCGCTCGGCAGTAGGGAATGTGCCACATCCAGCAGCGTCACCCGGGTGCCGAATGCCGCCAGGATCGAGGCCAACTGGCAGCCGGTCGCTGCTCCGCCCACCACCACCGCCGACTGCGGCAGTTTTTCGAGCGCCCAGATATCGTTATAGGTCAGGGCATGCTCGCTGCCGGGGAAGGGCAGCCGCCGCGCATGGCCCCCCGCACAGATGATAAACTTCTCGGCCTGGAGCCGGGTGCCGTCGGTCAGCGCAATCGTATGCTCATCGACAAAGCGCGCATTGCCGACCCCGGTAAAGAGCTGCACGCCGGCCTGTTGCAGGTTCTCGTGCAACTGTTTCTTCTGCTGCACATGCTGCACAATCTCCTGCGTCCGCTCCAACAACCGGCGAAAATCCACCTCTGGCTGTGCCGGCGAGATACCATAGTCGGGGAACTGGGTGGCATCGCGCACCAGTCGCGCAGCCTTCGCCAGCACCCGCGTCGGCACACAGCCATCATTAACGCAGGTACCGCCCAGTTCCCCCCGTTCGACCAGAGCCACCGTCGCCCCCAGTTCACGCGCCCGCAACGCTGCGACCACGCCCGCCGGACCGCCACCAATCACAAGTATGTCAACCATGCTACTCCTCACTATTGCTTACGCTTAAACTTCATTGAACTGTACCCAGCGTGGTCTTCAGCTAAAGAACCGAGGGAAAAGAACAACAAGCAAAGAACAAAGAACAAAAACAAATAGATTGCCGGTGAATATGAGATAGATATATTTGGTTATTTGGTTATTTTTTCTTTAGTCTTTATTACATTATAAACATCTGCATAAATGCATGCACCGGGGTTGCTTCCAGGCGCGCCTGATCCTGGCACAGCGTCATAATCGCCTGCGCCTGCTTCGCCGGGAAGCGGGTTGCCAGGTTGTTGGCGAACTTCTCCACCAGCAGCGGGATGCCCTCGGCGCGACGGCGGCGATGCCCGATCGGGTACTCCACCGCGATCCGCTCAGTTGCACTGCCGTCTTTGAAGTGAACCTGCACAGCGTTGGCAATCGAGCGCTTCTCCGGATCAAGATAATCCCGCGTATACTGCGGCTCCTCCACAACCAGCATGCGGTCGCGCAGGGCATCGATGCGCGGGTCGGCGGCAATCCGGTCCTCATAGTGCTCCGAAGTCAGCGCGCCAAAGATCAGCCCGACCGCCACCATGTATTGCAGGCAGTGGTCCCGATCCGCCGGGTTGTAGAGCGGACCGGTCTTATCGATAATGCGGATGGCCGACTCGTGCGTGGTCAGGGTGATGCGCTCGATCTGATCAAGCCGGTTGCGCACCTGTGGGTGCAGTTTGAAGGCGCACTCGACTGCGGTCTGGGCATGGAACTCGGCCGGGAAAGCAATCTTGAAGAGTACATGCTCCATCACGTAGGAGCCATACTCCCGCTGGAAGCTGAACGGCTTGCCCTGGAACAGTCAGGCCCAGACCAGCCTGGCCGACGGTACAGATGGCGGTTTCACCGGCGATAACCCCCGCTAGACCGGCGGTAGCTTTGGGCGTGGGTTTGGTATCAATCATTGTCATGGGGCTGCTCCTGAGAGAAAAGGTGATCTAACTTCTGTTCGTAGGCATAGTAGTTCAGCACTTCGTACAGTTCCTTGCGCGTCTGCATGCGGTCAACAACGTTCTGCTGCGTCCCCTCGTGGCGCAAGGTCCGATAGACATTGAGCGCGGCGGCACTCATGGCGCGGAATGCGGAGAGCGGGTAGAGCACCAGGCGCACGCCGGCACTGGCGAGCTGCTCCGTGGTGTAGAGCGGTGTCTTCCCGAACTCGGTGATGTTTGCCAGAATCGGCGCATCGACGGCCTCGGCGAATTGCCGGTACTGCGCTAACTCGGTCAGTGCTTCGGCAAAGATCATGTCCGCTCCGGCAGCGACATAGAGTTGCGCGCGCTCAATTGCGGCATCAATGCCTTCGGAAGCGGCCGCGTCGGTGCGGGCCATAATGACGAATGCCGGGTCGCTGCGTGCATCCACCGCCGCCTTGATGCGGTCGGCCATCTCGGTGGGGCTGACCAGCGCTTTGTTGGGGCGGTGCCCGCAGCGCTTGGCCTGCATCTGATCCTCGATGTGGACGGCCGCCGCGCCGGCCTGGATCATCTGCCGGATGCTGCGGGCAACCATAAAGGCTCCGCCCCAGCCGGTATCGATATCCACCAGCAACGGCAGATCGGTGGCACTGGTGATGCGGCGCACATCCTCCAGCACGTCATTCAGGGTGGTGATTCCCAGGTCGGGTAGCCCATACGAGGCATTGGCCACGCCTGCGCCAGAGAGGTAGATGGCGCGAAAGCCGGTGCGCTCGGCCAGCATTGCCGCGTATGCGTTGATCGTCCCGACCACCTGTAGCGGTTGTTCGGCATCCAGGGCGGCGCGAAAGCGGCCACCCGGCGAGAGAGAACGGTTCATAGCGTCTACCCTGTATGTCAGATTTGATATGTTTCAAATTTCACGAATAGTATATCACGAAATATATATCGTATGTCAAACCACATCCGGGTAGTTCGACCTATCCGGTTGGGTGGGATTGAGCGTACAGGCTTCAAAGGAGAAAAATTCACCCCTGTTTGATACATCCATCCTGAACTCCCATCCGTAGAACAGAACGAACCGGTGATACAATGCGTTGCAGTTGCCGATCAACCCGGCACCATGCCCTGACAATTTGAGTGTGACGCAGTTCTTTCCACCATAGTCAGAGCACATGTTGTGTCGATTATGTGGGGTAGGCTTCCCAGGGGATGCGCTATCCTGCCTGATCGTGCCTGCCATTCGCATGTGTCTGCCCGGTCTGGGTATAGGCTTGCATGTTATGGAACGGTGGCCGGCCATGTCGCCGGCCTGGTAGAACAAAGGGTCCATAAAAGAATAACTTCCCCCACCTATGGTAGACTCACACCAGACCAGAAGAGAACGCGAGCACTGAATGCCAGGGAGCGGCACCTATGCA
>JGI12109J20283_10957895_pt1 | contig 29724 bp, 35 predicted proteins | sample ElkSlonscriptome_12_FD_20283 | JGI IMG/M metagenome (IMG submission 20283)
CACGTCGTATTCCTTCCGCGACAGCAGCGGGTTCAGGTGCCGGCCCCAGTCGTCCTCCCAGGTAAGCGAGAAGGTCACCGGGTAGGGCGCGGCCTCGAAGGCGGCGTTGACGATCTCGGTGATCAGGCCCCCGCCGGGCAGTGCCTGGTCGGTGAACGGGGCGTAGTCGCCCCCGGTGAGCAGTTTCAGTTCCGCGTCCTCGACCCGCTCCAGATCCCGCGTGGCCTGCTCGGTCGGCGGCACCTGCGCTCTGAGGCAAGGGATGCGGATGGCGCTGCCGACCTTCAGGCTGGTGGGATCGTTTTTCAGCAGATCCTGGTTGGCGTAGTAGATCAGGCTCCATTTCTCGCCATCCCCGTACACCCGGGCGGCGATCTCGTAGATCGTCTCCCCGGCCTTAACCTGGTAGAGGCCACCGCACGCCTGGGCCAGGGACGGCAACGGCCAATAGCCGATGATCAGGACAGTGGCCAGTAACAAGATAATTCGCATTGCTCATTTCCCTCCCAGACTTCGGCCCCTAAGGCCGTGACAACGCTCAGAACTGCGCCCAGAACTCGCTCAGGTGCCGATCCACGATGGCCTGATACTGGCCATCCTGTTTCAGCAGGTCGAGACCGTCGTTGACCTCCTGGATGAGTCCCTCGGCCTCGGGGTGTGAACGGGCCACCAGCACATACAGGCCCTCGATGGACAGGGGCCGGGTGTCGATGATCTCGACGCGATCCTCAATCTCCATGCTGTTGACGGCGGAGCGCCCGGTGAACTCGTTCAGGGCCACTGCGTCCACCTCGCCTGCCAGCAGCATCTCGAAGCAGTCCGACACCTGCCCGGGTTGCTTCAGGGTGATCTTGTTCTCGGCCAGCCAGTAGCGGCCGTCCTTGTCCAGATCGTGGGTGTAGTAGCCATCCGGCCGGCACAGGGTCTTGCCGATGATGTCGCTGTCCTCGGTGAAACGCAGGGGCCGCTGGCTATCGGTGAACAGCAATACCAGCATCTCGAAGATCGGCTCCGAGAACAGGAAATTACTGCACCGGAACTCCTCGGGGGTCTGGGTACAGTCGGGCCGCAGCCAGGGAAAGCCGAGATCGTGGCGATGCTCGCTGAGTAGCGGCTGCAGATGCTCGGACCAATCGTTGTGCCAGACGATACCCGCGCTGGACACCTCCTCGTTGGCCTGCATGGCGGCATCGACGATCTCGGTGATCAGTCCGCCGTTGGGCAAGGATTCATCGGTGAAGGGCTTGTAGTCGCTGGCGGTGAGTAGCTGGATCTGCTTGTCCACGCCGTCGGTCCAGCCGTCGTCCGACAGCGAGACCCGCTCCAGGCACGGCACGCGAAATTCCTGACCGATGCGAATCAGGTGCGGATCGTAGCCGATGGTCTCGATGTTGGCCTGGTAGATCACCGACCATTTGCCGGCATCCTCATAGACCTTGTTGGCGATACCCGAAAGGGTGTCGCCGGAGCGCACGCTATAACTGTCGACACAGTCCTGGGCATGGGCCATGGAGAGACCCGAGGCGAGCAGCATCAGGAAACGAATGACCTGTCTGGTCATGGGAAAATTCTCCCTGGTTGTCGGGCCATTGGCCCACTGTTTTCGGATAAAGCAAATGTTGCGGATAGATATCTCTACAGTGGGAAACGGTTTTACGGGCAGTTTGGTTTGGTGCTTTCCAGAGGATAGCAAGGCATGGAGAACGTTCCAGGAATGACTCCGGCCAGCGGCGGGATAGGCCATGGTGGCAGCCCCGTCCCTTGCGGGCATGGCTGGCGAGGGGGTCGCGGGTGAGGTTCCGGCTTGCCGAATCGCGGCGAGCAACTATCGTTGCGGGGACCTAAGGATAATCACAGGACCACCACCGTGAGTGACCGCATCACCGGCCTGCTGCTGGCCGCGTTCGCCCTCTGGTACGGCTTCACCGCCGGCCAGTACACCGCCGGCTTCACCGATCCGCTGGGACCCAGCGCCTTCCCGCAATTGGTGTCGATCCCGATGGGCATCCTCGCCCTGTACCTCGTGCTTCGCCCCGACGCCGAGCCGGCGTGGCCCCGGGGCGCGGCGCTGTTGCGCCAGCTTGCCGCCATCGCGGTGCTGGTGGTGTATGCCATGGTGCTGCGTCAACTGGGCTTCATCGTGGTGACGCTGCTGGCGGTGCTGCTGCTGGCCCGGCTGCTGGGCGGCAGCTGGGGCCAGAGCGCGCTGGCCGGGGTGGGGCTGAGCGTGGGGCTGTATCTGCTGTTCGAGTTCGTCCTCGGGCTGTCGCTGCCTGAGGGGCGGCTGTTCGGCGGGCGCTGAGGCCATGGAGACCCTCGCCTCGCTGGCCCAGGGCTTTGCCGTGGCGCTGCAACCCTTCAATTTATGGCTGGCCCTCATCGGCTGTCTGGTGGGCACGTTGGTGGGTGCGCTGCCCGGGCTCGGGCCGGTGAACGGGGTGGCGCTGCTGATTCCGCTGGTGTTCACCATGGGCCTCACCCCGGGCTCGGCGATGATCCTGCTGGCCAGCGTCTACTACGGCACCATGTACGGTGGGCGGATCAGTTCCATCATGCTGAATATCCCCGGCGACGAGCCGGCCATGATGACCACCCTGGACGGCTATCCCATGGCCCAGCAGGGCCGGGCGGCGGCGGCGCTGGGCATCTCGGCAGTGGCCTCCTTCGTGGGGGCGACGGTGGCGACGATAGGGCTCACCCTGTTCGCGCCGGTGCTGGTGGGGTTCGCCATCCACTTCGGCCCCACCGAGTATTTCGCGCTGTTCGTGCTGGCGTTCGCCACCATCGGCGGGATCTCCGGGGTGAATCCGGTGAAGGCGCTGCTCGGCGCTTGCCTCGGACTGGCGCTGGGTACCGTGGGACTGGACCCGGCCAGCGGGGTGGCGCGCTATACCTTCGGGCTCTTTGAGCTCTACGACGGGGTGGATTTCATCGTCGCGCTGGTGGGGCTGTTCGCCCTGTCGGAGTTTCTGCTGTTCCTGGAATCCAGCCACAGCGCCGAGGCCGAGCGGGTGCCGCTGGGATCGCTGAAAGGGGCGCTGAAGGAACTGCCCAGCACCTTCGCCACCATGGGTCGATCCAGCGTACTGGGCTTCATCGCCGGGGTGTTGCCCGGCGCCGGGGCGTCGCTGGGGAGCTTTCTAGCGTATGTGATGGAGAAGCGCTGGCTGGGGGATCGGGGGCGCTTCGGCGAGGGCGATGCGCGTGGCGTGGCCGCCCCCGAGGCCGGCAACAACGCCGCCGCCGGCGGGGCGCTGGTGCCCATGCTGACTCTGGGTATCCCGGGCAGCGGTACCACCGCGGTGCTGCTGGGGTTACTGCTGTCGCTGAACATCACCCCGGGACCGCTGCTGTTCCAGCAACAGCCCGACCTGGTGTGGGGGCTGATCGCCGCGCTGTATCTGGGCAACATCATGCTGCTGGTGTTGAACCTGCCCATGGTGGGGATCTTCACCCGGATACTGGCCATGCCCTACTGGCTGCTGATGCCGCTGGTGGTGATGGTGGCCTTCGTGGGGGTGTACTCGGTGAACAACAACGCGTTTGATCTGTACATGATGATCGGCTTCGGAATAGCGGGGTATCTGCTCAGAAAGCTCTCGATTCCGCTGGTGCCCATCGTGCTGGGGTTGCTGCTGGGCTCGCAGATGGAATTCAACCTGCGCCGGGCGCTGTCCATATCCGGTGGGGACTGGTCGATCCTGGCCCATAGCGGGATCGCGCTGGGGATCTATGCGCTCACCGCGCTGCTGCTGGCCGTGGGGGTGGCGGTGGGGATCGTCCGGGCGCGACGGCTGGAGCGGATCGGCCCACTGGACTGAGGAGGACATCATGAGAATCAACGCCGATCCCACACGACGGGCGGTGGTCCACAGCGCCGATCTGGACTGGCTGGCCTCGCCGCTACCCGGGGTGGCGCGGCGCATGCTGGAGCGCGAGGGCGATGAGGTGGCGCGGGCCACCTCGGTGGTGCGCTACGCCCCGGGGAGCGCCTTCAAGGCCCACGAACACGGCGGGGGCGAGGAATTTCTGGTGCTGGAAGGAGTGTTCTCGGACGAGTCCGGGGACTACCCGGCGGGGTTCTACGTGCGAAATCCGCCGGGTTCGCGCCACACGCCCGCCAGCCGCCCGGGCTGTACCATCCTGGTCAAACTCTGGCAGATGCCGCCGGAGGATCGGACCCCGGTGCATCTGGACACCCGCCTGCCCGACGGCTGGCGCGACACCCGCCCCGGCGAGCAGTGCCTGGCGCTTTACCGCAGCGAGCACGAGACGGTGACTTTGCTCCGCTGGGCACCGGGCACGGCGTTGCCCGACGAGTCCTTTCCCGGGGGCGTGGAGTACTTCGTGGTGAACGGCGAGTTCAGCGATGCCGATGGGCACTACCGGGCTGGGAGCTGGCTACGCCTGCCCCCGGGCAGCACGCACTCGGTGACGAGCGTGGCCGGCACGCTGGTGTATCGGAAACACGGTCACCTGCTGAACCCGCCGCCACTACCGGATCACGCCTGAACTCAGGGGCGCACCAGATCCAGGGGCTCGCGCCCGGCGAAATAGGCATCCAGATTGTCCAGCGCCCGGAAGCCCATGGCACTGCGGGTGTCATCCGTGGCGCTGCCCAGATGCGGCAGCAGAAACACGTTGGGCAGTTCCCGGTAGGCCCAGTGTAGATGAGGCTCGTTGTCGAACACATCCAGCCCCGCCGCCCTTATCCGTCCCTTGCGAAGCGCGGCGACCAGCGCCTCGTCGTCCACCAACGATCCCCGGGCGGTGTTCACCACCACCGCGCCCCGGGGCAGCCGATTGATACGGCGGGCATCCAGCAGATGGTGGGTCTCCGGGCCGGCCGGGCAGTGCAGGGACAGGAAATGCGCCCGGGGCAGGAGATCATCTAGCCGGGGCATGTATTCCACCTCCCCCGGCCCGGCCCAGTCCACCGGGCGGCGGTTGTGATACAGCACCCGCAGCCCGAAGCCCAGCGCCCGGCGCGCCACCGCCCGGCCGATCCGTCCCATGCCGACGATGCCAAGGCGCCGCCCGTGCAGTTCCACCCCCAGCAACTGCGTCGGCCGCCAGCCCTCCCAGCGCCCCTCGCGGATCAGCCGATCCCCCTCGAAGGCCCGCCGGGCCGCGCCCAGCAGGCACAGCAGGGTGATATCGGCGGTGGCCTCGGAGAGCACGTCGGGGGTGTTGGTGACGATGATGCTGCGATCCGCCGCTGCCTCCAGATCGATATGATCCACCCCCACCGAGAAGGTGGCGATGATGCGGATACTGCCCGGCAGGCGCCGGATCACGTCGGCGGGCAGCGGATCCACGGCGGTGCAGAGCAGACCGTTGGCGCCCTGGCAGCGGTAAATCAGGGTATCGGGATCGTAGCTGGCGTCGGTCTCGTTGAAATGGGCACGGTAGTCGCGGCGGAGGCGTTCCTCCACCGGCACCGGCAGACGCCGGGTGACGGTGATGACCGGGGGGTTGGCGGCGATGATGACCTCCCGTCGGGTGGATAAGCAGTGATGGGGATGTGCGAAGGATACCCGGCAACGGCGGTATTGCAACCGTCAGGGCAGATGCGGATGTGCGCAGCGGTCCGGAGGTCGCAGACCTCGAGCGTGGGTTCGCTCACGCCGGCGACCACGCCATGTCCCGGTCCAGCGGATAGATGGGCCGCGGCACGTGCCGGTACGGCACCCGCTCCAGCATGGGCGTGGTGAGCCCGGGCACGTCCACCTCGATGATGCGGGCATCGTCGAACACCTCGTCCACCGCCGCCCGGAAATGTCCCCGGGATTTCACCACCAGCGCGCGCAGATCCTGCAGCGAGATCCCCACCGCCTCGGCGATGGCCGGGTCCGAGAACTGATCCCGGTGGGACACCACCAGCACCCGCACCCCGTTGCAGCGGAGCAGCGCCATAAGTCCGAGTTCGAAGCGCCGTCCGGCGCGGATGCCGCGCCGCCCCTTGATCACCCCGTCGTGGAGCCTCTCCACCTGGGCGGGCCAGGACAGGGGTTCGGAGAAGCGGGTGGTCTCGGCGCGGTTGAAGCGGGCGATGAAATTCGCGCCCGCCCCCAGCCGGTGGGCCTCGGCGGCCAGTTCCCGGTCGAAGAACGGCGCCACCAGCACCCCGCTGGCACCCGCCTCCAGGAAGGCCCGCAGGATATACACGGTGTTGCCCCGTCCGCCCCCGCCGGGGTTGTCCGCCACGTCGGCGAAACACAGCGAGGGCTGACGCGGGTTCAGATTACAGCCGCGCATCAACCGCACCGCGTCGTCCAGCGGCGTGAGACGCACCAGATAACGCGCCCGCTCGGCCCACACCCGGGCGGCGATGTCCCGGGCGAGGCGATCGGCCAGCGGCTGGTCGTCGCGGGTGGTGACGGTGACGCTCATACCGTTTTTCACCGTATCGCCCAGGCTGAAGCCGCTGCACAGGGAGACGTTCAGCACCCGGTGGTCCACGAGGCGCTGGCCATAAGCGAGATGGTCGGCATAGGGACCCGATTTGGTGTTCTGGGATACCGAGGGCGGGATCAGCGGCAGGCGCACCAGCGCCTTGGTGGTGCGCTGGCCGTTCAGCATCTCGTGGATGGCGCTGGCCGACTCCGCGCCGCGCTCGAACTGATCCATGTGGGGATTGGTGAGGTAGCTACAGAGCATGTCCACCGCCTCCACCATTTTGGGCGAGACGTTGGCGTGCAGGTCCAGGCTCGCCACCATGGGCACGTCCGGCCCGACGATGTCGCGCACCATGGCGAACAGGCTGCCATCGGGATCGGGGTCGGTGGTGGCGGTGCCGGCGCCGTGCTCGGGAAAGTACACCGCGTGTACGGGCAGCGCCACCTTCAGCCGGGTTCGCACCTCGTCGAGAAATCCCTCGAAGGCGTCCTGCGCCAGCGGCCCGGCGGCGCCCAGGTTCACCACCGCGATGGGCACCATCTCCCAGGATCGAAGCGCGTCCATCCGCGCGCTGAAGCCGGACAGTTCCGCCGGTATCCCGGGCGTGTCGCTTTGCAGATCCTTGCGGATCTCGTCCCCCAGCCAGTAGCCGCGCTCTTGCATCTCGGCCTCGTTCACCACCGGGGCGTGGCCGTTACTCTCCAGACGAAAACCGATGAAGGCGATGCGGACAGGATCGGTCATGGGAGGCGTTCCGTGGGGTGGTGTCCCCGTCCTCGGCGCCGATCACCAGCACGTTGGGGACGCGGTTGAAGGTGGCGACCACATCCTCGGCATCGAAGGTCGAGCCGTCGTGGAAGGTCACGCCCTCGCGCAACTTGAACTCCCAGGTGATGGCATCCACGGCTGCCAGGACACGGTGAATCCCGGCACCCTGTTCAGATCGTCGTCCATGGCCACCAGCTGGTCGTGGAGATAGCTGTGGAAGGTGCCCGGCGGGAAGCTCGCGAAGAAGTGCGGGTCCAGGGTGTTCAGCTCGTACTGGGTGCCGATGCGCAGCGTCTGGGCGGTGGCCAGCGCGGGCAGCAGGCAGCAGGCCAGGGTCAGCGGACGGAGGAGGCTTGGGGATAAAACCAGGGTCATGGGTCTGCTCCGTGGGTATCGTTTTGATGTGGATCAAGCAGAGCATAGACCCCATGGGCGATGAATCCAGAGCATCCCGCTACCGTCGGGCGGCGGCCACGAAAAACGGGGCCTTGCGGCCCCGTTGTCGGTGCGGGTTCCAAGACCCGGCTCAACCCTCCACGCTGATCCGCCGCGGCTGGGCTTTCGGCTGCTTGGGAATGGTGATCACCAGCACCCCGTTACGCCCCTCGGCGCGGATATGCTCGGCATCGGCGGTGTCGGGTAGCGCAAACCGGCGATGGAACACGCCGTAGGAACGCTCCACCCGCTGGAAGCCCTGGCGGTTCTCCTGCACCTCGTGGTGCCGCTCGCCCCGGATGCTGAGCACCTGGTTTTCCATGGTGATCTCGATGTCCCTGGGGTCGATGCCGGGCAGGTCGGCCAGCAGGGTGAATTTTTCCTCGTCCTCCTTGATGTCCACGGCGGGCGCCCAGCGGGCGGTCACCACCTGGGAGGTATCGTCCTTGTCCCGACCCAGTTGCTGGTTGAACAGGGTATCCATGTCACGGCGCAGTTGCTCGAAGAAATTACGCGGATCGTTGGTGACAATACTCATGATGCACCTCCACCCTGGTAGAAGCAGGTTTTTCCCCGGACCGCCAACCACTTGCGGCCCGTCCTGAGCATAAAGATGGGGTGCCCCGAACGGTTTTCAAGAGGGAATTTTCTAGCCCCCGGGGCCGCAATCCAGACAGCGCGGAATGGGCCTCGGACCGGTCCTGACGGCGTGACTGGCCTGGCGTAGCGCCGAGCGCAGCCCCTCCTCCACCACCGGGTGGTAGAAGGGCATCTCCAGCATCTCGTTCACGCTCATGCCCTGCTGATGCGCCCAGGCCAGCAGGTGACCGATATGTTCGGCGGCCGGGCCCACCATCTCGGTGCCGAGGAACAACCCGGTGCCGTAGGCGGCGTAGACCCGCAGCAGTCCCTGGTTCTTCAGGGTCACCCGGGCCCGGCCCTGATCGTCGAAATTAACCTCGCCCACGGCCACGCCCTCGTCGGGCAGATCGGCGTGGCGGGTGCCCACCATGGTGATCCCGGGGTCGGTGAACACGATACTGAGGGCGCTGCGCCGGCCGTTGGCCATCACCTCAGGCCAGCGCCCGGCATTGTGACCGGCGATCTTGCCCTCGTCGGCGGCCTCGTGCAGCAGTGGCAGATGGTTGTTGGCGTCGCCGGCGATGAAGATATTGCTGTTGCCGGCCAGCAGGGTGTAGGGGTCGATGGCCGGCATGCCCCGCTCGTCCAGTTCCAGGCCGGCTTTCTCCAGATCCAGACCCGCCAGGTTGGGACGCCGCCCGGTGGCGGCCAGCAGATAATCGAAGGCCTCGCTGCGGGTCTGGCCATCGCCATCCCGGAAGGTGATGTGGACCGCGTCGCCGTCGCGGCGGATCTCGCTCACCTGGGCGTCCGGGTCCAGGGGAAACTCGCTCCCGAAGATGGCCTCGGCGTGGTCGCGCACTTTCGGATCGCTCAGCGGTCCCACCGCGCCGCCCTTGCCGAACATGCGCATACGAACCCCCAGCCGGTGCAGCGCCTGCCCCAGTTCCAGGCCCACCACCCCGGGGCCGAACACCGCCACCGAGCCGGGCAGATCCTCCCAGTCGAAGATATCGTCGTTGACGATCAGTCGATCGCCGGCCTCGCGAAACGGCGGCGGGATGGCGGGCGAGGAGCCGGTGGCGACGATCGCCGCCTTGAAACGCACCCGGGTGTCCTCGCCCACCAGCAGGGTCTGCCCGTCCACAAACCGGGCATGGCCCCGCAGCCGGGAATCCTCCGGCCAGTCCTCCACCGCATTCACCACGAAGCCCACGAAGCGGTCGCGCTCGCGGCGCACCCGGTCCATCACCTCGCGCCCGTCGACGCGCAGGGGTCCACCCGGATGGACGCCGAAGGCCGGGGCCTGCTGCACCCGGTGGGCGGCCTCGGCGGCGGCGATGAGCAGTTTACTGGGCATACAACCCACCCGGGCGCAGGTGGTGCCGTAGTGGCCGCCCTCGATCAGCACGACGCTGTCGGTGTGTTCCCGGGCGGTGCGATAGGCGGCCATGCCGGCGGTACCGGCGCCGATGATGGCCACATCCACGGATTTCTCGGGCATGGTGTTCTCCTCGGGAAAATGTTGTAGGGGTGTTGACCGGTGCAGGAGCAAAAATATCACGGGCATCTCCCGGACTGGCATCGGTTCCGGCTTTTCCAGGTTCGGTAGTAGACTAGCGGTTTGATCATGGGCCGCCGGGCGGCCACAGCCAGTCACCAGGGAGAATTTTCATGCTGTCAGAGCTTCGCACCCAGACCGTCGCCGAGAGCCGCCTGCCGCAGGTGGACCCGGAGAATGTCGGCTTCGGCCGTTATATCTCCGATCATATGTTCATGATGCGCTGCGAGGACGGCGAGTGGCGGGAGCCGGAGATCGTGCCTTACGGACCACTGCCCATGGAGCCCGGCATCGCCATGCTGCACTACGGCCAGTCGGTGTTCGAGGGCATGAAGGCGTTTCGCGGCGAGGACGGCAGCGTGCGGCTGTTTCGCCCGGACATGAACTACAAGCGCCTGAAGAGTTCCTGTATCCGGCTGTGCATCCCGCCGCTGGAGGAGGAGCATTTTCTCGGTGGTATCGAGGCGCTGCTCAGACTGGACGAGGCCTGGGTGCCGGACCGGCCGGGGCATTCGTTGTATATCCGCCCCATCATCTTCGGCACCGAGCAGCATCTGGAGGTGCGCCCGTCGAAGACCTACCGCTTGGTGATCTACACCGCGCCGGTGAAGAACTACTTCGACACCGCCAACGAGGGGGTGAGCCTGAAGGTGCAGGAGAAGTTCACCCGCGCCGCGCCGGGCGGCACCGGCTACGCCAAGACCGCGGCGAATTATGCCGCCGCGCTGTATCCCGGCGAGCAGGCCCAGCAGGAGGGCTACACCGCTGCCCTGTGGCTGGACGGGCTGGAGCACCGTTACGTGGAAGAAGTCGGGCAGATGAATATCTTTTTCAAGCTCGGCGATACCGTGGTGACGCCGGCACTTAGGGGCACCATCCTGCCCGGGGTGACCCGCGATAGCGTGATCACGCTGCTGAAGGACTGGGGCATCACCGTGGAGGAGCGCCAGATCGGCATCGACGAGGTGATGGACGGGATTCGCGACGGCACCCTGGACGAGGCCTTCGGCGCCGGCACGGCGGCGGTGGTGTCGCCGGTGGGGCGCATCAATCACGGTAAGGAGACCCTGGACATCGGCGAGCGCGCCGCCGGCCCCCTGACCCGGCGGCTGTACAACACCATCACCGGCATCCAGACCGGGCAGCTCGACGATCCCCACGGCTGGAGCCGGGTGGTGGAGATGTCGGCGGCGGCGGTCTGAATTCATCCGGAATCAACGGTCAACCGCCGTAGGGGCGGACCCATGGGTCCGCCCCTACAATCTTCCCCGCAACCAGTCCCACACCCCACCGAAAAATCGCTGCGCCCCCGGGTCCGCGTGGTGCTGGCTCCAGAGATACTCCCCGCTGCCCATCTGCGCCAGCACGTAGTGGCCCACCCCGTACTGGCCCACCGCCACCACACCCACCGCCAGTTGCCCCAGCGCCACCAGCCCGATGGCCACCTGCCCCGCCGCCAGCGGGCCGAGGGCGAGCTGGCCGATACCGATCAGCAAGCCGAGGCTGAACTGGCCAATGCCGATCAGCCCCAGCGATAGCTGTCCCACCGCCACCACCCCCACCGCCAGCCGGCCCACCGCAACCACGCCCCGGGCCACCTCGCGGCTACCGGTCTCCGGGCAGATGCCCTGGCAATAGTGCATCAGTGGTAGCCCGAACAGGCTGTGGCGACTACGATACTCGGCAAACCGACTGCCGTCGGGATGGATATACCGACGCCAGCTTCCCAGCGGGGTCTTCTCCATCTGGTAGGCGATGGCCGGTGCGGGGGGAGGACGCCGGAGCATGGGTTGTGGGGCCTCGATCCTTGACGAAGGGGTTTCAGTAATGATGACAGAGGGATTCATGGCGCGCGGAGTTCCAGAACGATGAAGCAGGCAACCATGGCACAATCGCCCACTGCCCGATGGGCTAGATTCTATCGGGATCTGCGGTGGGAGCAATGGCGCATCGGGCTGGCCGTGGTGGTGACGTGGCTGGCCGGCTGCGCGGGCGATCCCATCACCGTGCATATGACCATGCAGGAGAGCCTGCAACCGTCGGTGGTGCGCGCCAATCGCGCCGCCGAAACCTGGTTCCTGGAAAATTTCCAGGGTGACCAGTTCCTGTATCTGTACGATCCGGTGCGCGACCTCGCGCCCGACCAGAACAACATGATCCGCCAGTTGATGGCCAGCCGGCTGCTGGCGGAGATGGCCACCGACCGCCCACAACTGCTGCCCCGTCACCGGGCCAATCTCCAGCATATTTTCGATAGCTGGTACCGGGAAAACGATCGCCACGGCTATATCTACTTCAACCGCGAGTCCAAGCTCGGCGCCAATGCCATGGCGCTGCGCACCCTGGTGTACAGCCCCGATTTTCCCCGCTACACGGCCCAGGCCAGGCGGCTGGTCGAGGGCATGCTGTCGCTACGCCGTCCCGATGGCGGGCTAGACCCCATGTACCGGGAGCCCTGGGAGCCGGACAACCCGGCGGTGCTGGAAGCCTTCTACTCGGGCGAGGCGCTGCTGGCCCTGCTGGAGTATGCCGAGCGCAGTGGCGACGAGCGCGTGCACGACGCCGCGATGGCCATCCAGGAGCATTATCTGGCGGTGTACGTCGAGCAAATCGACGACAACTTCATGCCCTACTACGTGCCCTGGCACACCCTGAGCCTGCACCACCTGTATCGCCGGACCGGGGATCGGCGCTACGCCGAGGCGGTGTTCCGGCTGAACGACGAGTTGCTGAAGATGCTGGAGCGTGAGGAGCAGCCCGGGCGCTTCTATGCCCCGGGTTACCGGCGCTTCGGCCTGCCCCACAGCGCCTCCCAGGCGGTCTATGCCGAGTCGGTGGCCTATGCACTGGATCTGGCCCATGAACTGGGGGACCGGGCGCGGATACGGCGCTACCGGGACGATCTGGAACTGGCACTCAGGTTTCTCATGGCCCTGCAATACCAGGCCGACGAGGTCCCCGCTGGCGCCGACCCGGCGCGGGTGGTGGGGGGCATCCGCACCTCCATCGCCGACCCCAGAATCCGCGTGGACAATGTCCAGCACGCGGTGGATGCCTTCCGTAAGACCTTGCTGGTGCTGGTCCGTTACCCATAGCGTAAGCGCCCACCACGGGCTATGATTTCGCGTTTGCCATGAACCCCTTGTTTTCCGACTGAGCGGCTCTCCCCGTGACCGACCCCAGACCCATCGTCTCCATCCAGAACGTGTCCAGGAATTTCGGCGGCGTGGTGGCCGTGGACAACTGCACCTTCGAGGTGCCGGCGGGCTCCATCACCGCTCTGATCGGCCCCAACGGCGCCGGCAAGACCACCCTGTTCAATATCGTCGCCGGTTTTATGCCGCCCAGCGGCGGCCAGGTGATACTGGACGGCGTGGACGTCACCGGCCTGCCCGCCCACCGGCTGTTCCGCCACGGACTGGTGCGCACCTTCCAGATCCCGCGCATGTTCGAGCGCATGACGGTGCTGGAAAATCTCATGCTGGTGCCCGCCCAGCAACGCGGCGAGAACCTGCTGGCCAACTGGCTGGCATGGTCGCGGGTGCGGAGCGAGGAGCAAAAAATCCGCGAGCGCGCCGGGGAGGTGCTGGAGTTCTTGCAGATCACCCATGTGGCGGGACAACTGGCGGGGGAACTCTCCGGCGGCCAGAAGAAACTGGTGGAACTGGGCCGCACCATGATGACCGATCCCAAGGTGGTGCTGCTGGACGAGCCCGGCGCCGGGGTCAACCCCACCCTGCTCGCCAAGCTCTGCGAGGATATCCGCCGGCTGAACCGCGAGCGCGGCTACACCTTCTGCATTATCGAGCACGACATGGACCTCATCGCCAAGCTGTGTCATCCGGTGGTGGTGATGGTGGAGGGCAGCGTGCTGATGACCGGCACCATGGCCGAGGTGCGGGCCAATCGGGAGGTGCAGGAGGCGTATCTGGGCGGCAGCCTGGCGGAGCTGGCGCCATGAGCCTGCTCACGGTGCGGGAGATCCACGGCGGCTACGGCGGCGAGGATATCCTGAAAGGCGTCAGCATGACGGTGGACGCGGGCGAGATGGTGGTGATCGTCGGCCCCAACGGCGCCGGCAAGTCCACCGCCATGAAAGCCGTGTTCGGATTGGCCCGGTTGCGAGCGGGCGAGGTGGTGTTCGACAGCCAGAAGATCACCAATTTTCGCCCGGATAGAGTGGTGCATCTGGGGGTGAGCTACGTACCCCAGGAGAACAACGTGTTTCCGAGCCTGACCGTCCACGAGAACCTGGAGATGGGGGCGTTTATCCTGTCCGGGGATCTGAGCGCGCGCTTCGAGCGCATCTACGAGTTGTTCCCGCCGCTGAAGGAAAAGCGCCGCCAGCCGGCCGGGGCACTGTCCGGCGGACAGCGCCAGATGGTAGCCATGGGCCGGGCGCTGATGCTGGACCCGAAGCTTTTGCTGCTGGACGAGCCCACCGCCGGCCTGTCGCCGCGCTTCGTGGAACTCATCTTCGATCGCATCCGCGAGATCAACGCCCAGGGCGTGAGCATCCTGATGGTGGAACAGAACGCCCGGGCGGCCCTGCAACTGGCCCACCGGGGCTATGTGCTGGTGGTGGGCCGCAACCGCGTGGAGGACACCGGCGCGGCGCTGCTGGCCAACCGCGAGGTAGCCGAGATGTTTCTGGGAGGCTGACGATGGAGATTCTGCAACTGGCCCTGTTCGGACTGGTGCTGGGCGGCATCATCAGCCTCGGCGCGATTGGCGTGTCGCTGCTGTTCGGGATCCTGCGCTTTGCCCACTTCGCCCACGGCGATCTGATGACCGTGGGGGCTTACGCGGCACTGGCACTGGTGGCGGTGGGCTGGCCCCTGTGGGCGGCGTTTCCGGTGGCGGTGCTGGCCGGCATACTCGTGGCGCTGGCGGTGGATGCGCTGATCTACCGGCGCCTGCGGCGCACCGCGCCGGTGATCCTGTTGATCAGCTCGGTGGGGGTGGCGCTGATCCTGCGCTCGCTGATCCAGATCATCTGGGGCGCCGACACCCAGGTCTACGACCAGGCGCTGCAGTTTCCGCTGCGCTTCTGGGGCCTGCGGCTCAAGTTGAATCAGCTCTATATCCTGCTGGGTTCGGTGGGGCTGGTGATGCTGGTGCATGTGTTCCTGCAATACACCAAGCTCGGCAAGGCCATGCGGGCCATGGCCGACAACCCGGACCTGGCGAAACTGTCCGGCATCAACACCGAGCGGGTGATCCTCTACACCTGGTGCCTGGGCGCGGGGCTGGCGGTGGCGGCCGGGATTTTTCTGGGTGTCGACACCCGATTACAACCCACCATGGGCTGGCACCTGCTGCTGCCGGTGTTCGCCGCGACGATCCTCGGCGGCATCGGCAAGCCCTACGGCGCCATCGTCGGCGGCATGGTGGTGGGGCTGGCCTCGGAGCTGTCCACCGTGGTGCTGCCGCCGGCCTACAAGACCGCGGTGGCGTTCGCCATCATGGTGGTGATGCTGATCGTCAAGCCCAGCGGGCTGTTCGGCGGGGGGAAGCGCTAGATGGAACTCCAGGGATTCATCGATTACGGGGTGTTCTTCATCACCTTCACCGGCATCTACGCGATTTTCGCCCTGGGCCTGAACGTGCAGTGGGGCTTCACGGGGCTGTTCAATATCGGCGTGGCGGCGTTCTGGGCGGTGGGCTCCTATACCACGGCGATCGTCACCAGCGCGCCCAACGAGGTGTATCTGGGGGGCTTCGGACTGCCCGTGGCGCTGGGCTGGGTGGCGGCCATGGTGACCAGCGGGATCCTGGCTTTCCTGGTGGGCATCCTTACCCTGCGGCTTCGCGAGGATTATCTGGCCATCGCCTCCATCGGCATCGCCGAGATCGTCCGGCTGGTGTTCAAGAACGAGGAGTGGCTCACCAACGGGGTGCGCGGCATCGCCGGCGTGCCCCGGCCTCTGGAGGGGTGGCTGGGCAGCGGCGACGGGCTGTTCCGGGTGTATTTGGTGCTGGTGGTGGGGCTGGTGGTGCTGCTTTACTTTCTGCTGGAGCGGGCCCGGCGCTCGCCCTGGGGGCGGGTGTTGCGGGCAGTGCGCGAGGACGAGGCGGCGGCCTCGGCCTGCGGCAAGTCCATCGTCTCGTTTCGCCTGCAAGCGTTTGTCGCCGGCTCCATGATCATGGGCCTCGGCGGCGCGGTGTACGCCAATTTCGTGGGCTTCGTCAGTCCCGAGGCGTTTGACCCCATGTACGCCACCTTTCTGGTGTGGGTGATGCTGATCGCCGGGGGCAGCGGCAACAACGGCGGGGCGATTCTCGGCTGCTTCATCATCTGGGTGATCTGGTCGGGTACCGAGCTTCTGATCAACCTCTACATGCCGCCGGAACTGATCGCCCGGGGCAGCGCGTTGCGGCTGTTGCTGGTGGGGGTATTGCTGGAGGTGATCCTGCTCACCCGGCCTGCCGGGCTGTTGCCCGAACCGCGCACGGGGGACAGATGAAGGAGCCCCCTAACGAAACACCGCTTCCAGGCTCTCCGCCTCCAGCATCCGCTCGCCCCACTGTTCCAGTTCGGCGGGACCGGCCGCCGCCAACCGCGCCAGCACCGCCTCCGGAAGGGGGCCGAAGCGACGCTGGAGCAAGCGGCGTAGCAGATTCGCCTCGCCCTGCTGCATACCCTGCTGCATACCCTGCTGCATACCCTGCTGCATACCCTGCTGCATACCCTGCTGCATGCCCTGCTCGAAACCAGTGCGTTCAATCGCGGTGATGTAGGGTTTGCTCATACTCGCCTCGTAATGACGAAGATCCTCCTGGAAAGCCTGCTCCAGATCCGCGGGCAGCGCCAGTAACCAGTCGATGAAATTGAATAACGCCAGTATATCCTGTCGGGCAAAACCCTTCTCGTAGAGATTCCTGACCAGCTCGAACTTACGGGACCGCCTGGCGGGGGGATCGTGACGGGTCTCGCGGGTACTGAGATGGGCCAGCAGCATCACCGCGAAGGGATTGTCACTGGCCATCAGCTCCGCCCGGCGGGGCCGGTAGTCCAGTAGCTTGATCACCGGATAATCCAGGCGCTTACGGCAACCCCACAGGGATTCCTCGAAATGATCCGGTCGCCAGCCGGGGTTGTCGTCACCCAGCACCGCGATACTGGCCATGGGTCGCTGGTGGGCATCGAATACCCGGTAATGGTAGATGAACATCCGCCGGGGCAGGGTATCGTCGCGCTCGCCCTGTACCTCCACATGGATCAGCACGTACTGTTCGGCACCGTCATGGCGGTACACCTTCATGAGCTTATCGGCCAGCCGCCTGCCCAGATCGGCGTCGCGGACGATCTTCGATAGCTCCTTATCCAGACTTTCCCAGCCTCGCTGCCAGTCGATATCCGCGTGGACTCGCGGCAAAAACAGTTTCATGAAACCGGCAAAATACCGATCCAGAACGTTTTTCCAGGGGCTGTCGTAATCGTCAGGCATGGGGGTTTGCAGCATTGCGCGGCGCCCCTGCCAGTTCGGCCACCAGTTCCCCGGTGCGCCGCTGTCGGCAGTAACCCTTGATGGCCCTGAGCGAGGCCTCGTGGCGCTCCAGCGTGTAGGTGGTGCAGGCATCGGTCACCAGCGTCACCAGGAAGCCCCGGTCGCAGGCGTCGCGCACCGCCGACTCCACGCACTGGTCCGTCAGCACCCCGCAGAGAATCAGAAAGCGCACCCCCAGGTTTCGCAGCACGTACTCGATGTTGGTGGCGTTGAACACGCTGGAAGCGGTCTTGGGGATGACGATCTCGTCCCCGGCGGGGGCGATCGCCTCCAGCACCTGGCCGTCCCAGGAGCCCCGGGGCACATTGAAGCCGGTGATCTTGTAATCCAGGCTCCGATCCCGACCGTCCCGGGTGAGACTCTCGATCACCGTGTACATCACCTCCACCCCGGCATCCCGACAGACCCGTTGCAGGTACTGCATATTGGGCACCGCGCTGCCCTCCAGCTGGCGGAAATAATAGCCGCACTCCATCTCCAAAGTGGTCTCGGTATGGTGGCTGAACTCACCGCCGTCGCGCCGACAGCAGTAATTCTGCACATCGATGTAGAGAAGCGCGGTCTCGTCTGGAACGACCGGAATATCCCGGCTAAGGCTCTGGCTCATGGCTATTTCTCGCTATCTGGGGGACACCACCACACTCCGACCATGGCGCGGCCCGGTGGTTTGAACGGGTTGTCGGTCCCCGCGCCCGGGTCTACAGTGCTGCACTTGGCAGCCGCTGGGAACCCTAGTTCATGACGATTCTCGCCGAAACCATCCTGCTGCTCTGTATCGTGGCGGTGCTGGGTATCGCCCTGGGCCGGATCAGGATCCGCAACTTCAGCCTGGAGGTGGGGGGCGTGCTGTTCGCCGGCCTTGCGGTGGGGCACGTGGTGGCGCAGTTCGACCTTCAGGTCAACTGGGAGGCGCTGCATTACATCCAGGAGTTGGGCCTGATCCTGTTCGTCTACACCATCGGTATAGAGGTGGGTCCGGGTTTTTTCGCCGCCCTGAGGCGCGCCGGACTCACCCTGAACAGCCTGGCGGCCACGGTGGTGGTACTGGGCGCCGGGGTCGCCGCCTGGCTGCACGTGGGGCTGGGGATTCCCTTGCCGGTGGCCCTCGGGCTGTTCTCCGGCGGTGTCACCAACACCCCCTCGCTGGCCGCCGGACAGCAGATCCTCAGCGAACTGGGCGCGCCCCCGGAGGCGCTGGTGCTACCGGGCCTGGGTTACGCGGTGGCCTATCCCTTCGGCATCATCGGTATCATCCTCACCATGACGCTGATCCGGGCGCTCTTGCGCATCGACGTGCAGGCCGAGGCCGAGGACTTCCAGCGCCAGCAACAGGCTGCCGTGGAGGAACTGGGAACGCTCAACGTGAGCCTGCGCAATTCCAATTTCTTCGGCCTGAAAGTCGAGGAGATGCCGGGCCTGCGGGAGACCCGGGTGGTGCTCTCTCGACTGCTGCGCGACGGCCAGTTGCTGGTGCCCCGCCCCGACACGGTGCTGGCCGAGAACGATGTGCTGCATCTGGTGGGACCGCGCCAGAAACTGAAAGAGATGCAACTGATGCTGGGCGAGCCCCTCGACACCGGGCTCACCAGTACCCAGGGCACGGCGCTGCGCTGGGAGCGGATGGTGGTGACCCGTTCGGCGGTACTGGGCAAGGCCATCGCCGCCCTGTCCATCCCGAGGAATCACAACGCGGTGATCTCCCGGGTCACCCGGACCGGGATGGAACTGCTGCCCTCGCCAGCCCTGCACCTGCAATTCGGCGATATCCTCACGGTGATCGGCCAGTCGGAGGATCTCAAGCAGGTGGCGGATCTGGTGGGCAACCGCGAAAACCTCCTGCAACGCACCCAGATGATCCCGCTGTTCCTCGGCATCGGCCTCGGGGTGCTGATCGGCAGCATCCCGATCCTCCTGCCGGGGGCGCCCACACCGCTGCGATTGGGCCTGTCGGGGGGTCCGCTGATCGCCGCGCTGATCCTCGCCCGCATCGGCCATATCGGCCCGCTGGTGTGGTTCATCCCGCCGGGGGCGAACCATGCCCTGCGGGAGTTCGGGATCATCCTGTTTCTGGCCATCGCCGGGCTGAAGTCCGGCGGGCGCTTCGTGGAGGTGTTGCTGGGCGGCGAGGGCTTTTACTGGATGGCCTGTGGAGCGCTGATCACGCTGATTCCGCTGCTCGTCGTGGGTTTTCTGGCGCGCCTCATCAAACTGAATTACCTGAGCCTGTGCGGCCTGTTGGCGGGCAGCATGACCGATCCGCCGGCGCTGGCGGCGGCGGTGGCGCTGGCCCGTTCGGAGGCGCAGTTACTGGCCTACGCCACGGTGTATCCGCTGGTGATGTGTTTGCGGGTGCTGGCGCCGCAGGTGCTGGTGATGTTGCTGTGGAGCGGGGCTGTCGGCTAGGGAACAGGCGGGAGGTGGTCTACAATAAGCCCACCAACTGGAACCGCTGGACCGAGTATCAAGGATGGACCAGAACCCCCGTACACCCGATTACTACGCCCTGCTGGGCGTCAAGCCCTCCGCCAGCCCCGAGGAGCTACGCCGCGCCGCCCGGGCACGGCTGAAGGAGCTGAAACTCGCCTATCTGACGCTCAACGACCCCACCCGCCGCCAGCACCACGACAACGCCCTGGACCAGGCCCGGGTGGCGCGCATGAAGGCGCAACTGGCCGAGCGCGAGGCCCGGGTCCAGGCGGCGGCGACGCCGCCGGTGGCGGATGGCAGCGCGCCCGGCTGGATGGGGGAACTGCGGCGCTGGTGGCGGCGCTGGCGCCGGCGGCCCGGGGCGCGGCGGGATCGGGCCGGGCGGCATCCGGCGTTTTATCGGCGGTAGCGTCGGCGAGCGTTTAGAATACGGAACTTGAACTCCGGTTCGACAGCCGACAAAGGGTTATCCAGATGCGTACCACCATCGACCTACCCGAGGAACTACTGGCACAGGCCCGCTCCGAAGCCCGGCGCCGGGGCATCCCGTTACGGAATTTGCTACAGGAGGGTCTACGGGCAGGCTTCCCGCGCCGGATCAAGCCACGCCCGCCACTTCATCGGCGACGAGTCTTAGGCGATTTCTGGATAAAAATATACCACTATGTGCGATACTTAGGTGATTTCCGGAAAAGAAACTCCCTTGCGGAGGGCGCCATCGGGCATCCCACCTGGGAGTGGCCGATTTTGCTGGCCTGGCTGGCGTTCCTGCCCCTGGGATCGCCGAGTTGTACTCGGTTTTTTGGCCGGCCAGGCCGGGCCGAGTGCAACTCGGCGATCCCAGGGTGGGGCGAGTGTTTTCGAGAAATCACCTTAATAAATATTTCATAGACCTGATTTTATCCTCCCATCACAGCGGGAGCGATGCCCCCTGCAAGAGCTGGCGATACGAAAGATTATCGCGGCCGGTCACTCCCCGGCCCGGATCCGCGTCCGTCGATGATCGGCGGTCACGATGGCACCCCGCGCCAGTTCGTCGGCGTACTTCTCCAGAACCTTCGCGCAATAATCGGCCTGCTCGCGGGCCGAGATAGCCACCAACCGGACGATGCCGCAATGGGCTTCGCCGAAGACAATGGCCCGCTCCCCAAAATCCTTGTCCAGGGTGATCAGCACCCGGGCCTGCGCATGGGCAATGCGCAGGATCTGCTCATCCCCCGGATCTGCCTCCCACTCGGCAGTCCATACCACATCGTGTCCCGCCTCTCGCAGTGCGCGTACCGCGACGCCGGATACGCAGGTATCCAACAGCAGTTTCACGCCACTGGACCCATCACCCCGGGTTCAATCCGTTCATGCCCCACCAATCGACGGGCATACACCAGACAGGCCAGGATATCCTCGCGCTCCAACCACGGATAACTCGCCAGCAGGGTGTCGAAATCATCGCCGGCAGCGAGCATGCCCAGCACATGCTCTACCGCCAGACGCCTTCCCCGGATGATGGGTTTACCGTCGAAGATCCGAGGATTCACCGTGATTCGCCCCAGCAACGCATCCTCATCCATATTGATCCCTCCCGCTGCACAAAGGGTCACTATCCATCAAAATCCCCGGAATCGCCACGCCAGCAGCCGGTCTACCCTGAAAGAACACCCAGCCCACCCACATCCACCGCCACGAGGTTCACCATGACCGACACCCCGACGCCGGCGGAAACAGTCCCGGCCAAAATGCGCGAGCGATTCGACGCCATCGTCGCCCTCACCGACGACTTCTGCCAGCGCCGCCGAGTTGTGCGAGAAATTCGGCGTCGGCAAGAGCACCGGTTCGGCCAAATCCCGCGCCGTCCAGGATGCCCTGGACATGACGCCCCTGGATGCCCAGTGGCTACTGCCCGCCATGCTGGAGAACAATCCCGCGGTGTGGATGATCTCGGTGAACGGCTTCCTGGTGGACGCCCGCACCCTGCCCCGGGAGATCCAGCAAGCGGCCCACGAGCAGGGCGCCATACCCTATATCCCCGCGGATCGGCAATGAGCTTCCGGACCGCCTGATGGATCAGGCCACCCCCGCCCCCAGCATCCCCCGCTCCACCACGAAATCCACCACTGTCTGTAGCCCTTCCCCGGCCTTCAGATTGGTGAACACGAAGGGCCGCTCGCCGCGCATCTTGCGGGCATCCCGGTCCATCACCTCCAGGGACGCCCCCACATGGGGCGCGAGATCGATCTTGTTGATCACCAGCAGATCCGAGCGGGTGATGCCGGGGCCGCCCTTGCGGGGGATCTTGTCGCCCGCCGAGACATCGATCACGTAGATCGTCAGATCCGACAACTCCGGGCTGAAGGTGGCGGCCAGGTTATCGCCGCCGGACTCCACGATCACCAGGTCCAGATCCGGGAAACGCTCGCTCAACTCGGCCACGGCGGCCAGATTCATGGAGGCGTCCTCGCGGATGGCGGTGTGGGGACAGCCACCGGTCTCCACCCCCATGATCCGCTCGGCGGGCAGCGCGGCACTGCGGATCAGGAACCGCTGATCCTCCTTGGTGTAGATATCATTGGTCACCACGGCGATCTGGAAGCGCTCGCGCATGGCCTTGCAGAGCGCATCCACCAGCGCGGTCTTGCCCGAGCCCACCGGGCCGCCGATGCCCACCCGCAGGGGTTGCCTGTCTGTCATGAATCGTGTCTCCGGGGTTGGTTGATCATCGGCGCAAAGATAGTCGATTTTTCCGGCGCCATCGCCGGAATCGGCGACACATGGGTTCATGACCGCGAACATTACCGACCGGAAAGGCAATACCTGAACGGTTAATTATTGTGACAAAATACCTGCGGTAATCACCCGGGTCGGATCGACCACCCGGCTCCAGGTGGGCGGTGCCAAAAAACACGCCGCCCCGATCATCACACACCATTCCCGATGTGAGCGTTTCCGGGCCGGAGGCCATATCCGCTGGCCCCGCGCCCGTTTCCATGGTCAGTCGATAACTTCCAGGACGGAACCTGACATGCAAGCCATTATTCGCTCTCTTGCAGCCCTCATCCCGTGTTTACTCTGCGCCGCTCTGCCGGTCACCGCCCTCGCGACGGGCGCCACCGCCGACAAAGGCTCATCCATCCCCCTGTTTCTCGATACGCCCGCCGGATCCCCGGGCCTGACCTTGCCGCGCCGATCCCGGGCCGCCGCCGATTCGGCGGATCTCGGGGCGGTGGAGCGGCTTCGCGAGGTGGCCATCAATCCCCGGGCCATCGATCCCGCGCGGCTCGACGTGGGCGATCGGCTGAGGCTGGTGCTGTTCGCGGATACCATTGTGGAGGCCACGGTGGACAGTATTACCGAGGATAGTAACGGCGTGATCGCCATCCGCGCCCGGGTGGACGGCTCTCCACCGGGCCATGTCCTGTTATCGGTGGCGGAAGACCGGGTGCTCGGCGACATCGCCCTGCCGGGCAGCGGCGAGGTGTACCGGATCACCCATCTGGGCCAGGGCTTCGACCATGTGGTGGAGGATCTGGACCCCGCCGCCCGGAACACCCTGGCGGGTTCGGAGCCCCGCTTGCCGCCCGCGCCCCCCGTCGGTCCGGCGCCCCTGACGCAGAACGCTCCACAGTCGGCGCCGGGGCCGGTCACCCTGGACGTGATGATCGTCTACACCCCGGCGGCCAGAGCCTGGGCGGATCGCTATGCCAACGGCATCCACAGCGTCATCAGTCAGGCCATGCAGAAGGGGCAACTGGCCCTGGACAGCAGTGCCCTGGATATCCACCTGCGGCTGGTGCATTCGGCCCAGGTGGATTACACCGAGAGTCAGGATCCCGGAATGGATCTGGACCGACTGACCTTCCACGCCGGTCACGATCCCTGGGGCTGGGAGGGCTCGCCCCGCTACATGGACGAGGTGCATCAGTGGCGGGACCGCTACGGCGCCGATCTGGTGACCCTGGTCGCCCGGCGCGACGACACCGGCGGCATCGGCTGGTTGCTGGGGGAGCCGACCGGCTGGCCGGAATTCGGCTTTTCGGTGGTGCGGGTACAGCAGGCCCACGACACCTTCACCTATATCCACGAGGCCGGCCACAACCTGGGCGCGGGACACCACAACGCACAGCTCGCCCAGCCGGGACCGGGCCTGCACAACCACTCGGGGGGCTGGCGCTGGATCGGCGACGACGGCGGCGCCTACGCCTCGGTGATGACCTACGGCAGCGGGCAGTTTTTCAGGGATGGTCGCACCCACCGGGAAACGCCCTACTTTTCCAGCCCGGCGGTTTTCCATCAGGGAGTATCGGCCGGCGACCGGCGCGACGGCGACAACGCCCGCACCCTGCGGGAAACCGGGGCGGTGGTGGCCAGCTATCGCGCCGCCCCGACAAGCCAGCCGGAGCCGCTGATCTTCTCCAGCGGTTTCGAATGATGCCGGGTGACGATCGCTAATCCCGCCCCTCGCTGCTAAGGTTTTCCCTGTTCCTGGCAGCGGAGTGCATCCCCCATGTCCGTCCCCCTCTCCCTCCCTCCCGGCGATCTCTGGGTATTCGGCTACGGCTCGCTCATGTGGCGCCCCGGGTTCGCCTCGCTGGAGGTGCAACTGGCCCGCCTGCACGGCTTCCACCGCTCGCTCTGCGTTTACTCCTGGGTACATCGGGGCAGCGAGCAGCGGCCCGGGCTGGTGTTCGGGCTGGATCGGGGCGGGGCCTGCGTGGGCCGGGCGTTCCGGGTGGCGGCGGAGAATCGCGATGCGGTGGTGGCCTATCTCTATGAGCGGGAGATGGTCACCGCCGTGTACGTGCCGCGCCTGAGCAACCTCACCCTGGCCGACGGGCGGCGGGTGCGGGGGCTGGTGTTCGTGGTGGACCGCGGCCACCGCCAGTACGCCGGGCGTCTGCTGCCCGACGATGCCGCCCGGGTGGTGCGGGGCGCCGCCGGCCAGAGCGGTCCCAATCCCGAGTACGTGCAAAGTACCCTGGAACACCTGCGCGAGCTTCGCATCCGCGATCATTATTTGGAGACCGTGGCGGCGCTTCTGGAAACGCCGTAGCAACATTCCGGTTCTGGCCAGACATCCCGCCGAAACCCACCTCCCCCACAATGGCCTCCCATGGAAGGATCGCCGCCGGATCAGTTTTTCTCACCAACGACCTGAAGTTTCGTCGTTTTTCCCGGCCGGACGATCCCTGTAGAGTCAATCGCACTGGATTCGGGAGGTTTCGTCATGCACACCCTGCTGCACACCTGGCAACGCCACTGGCGCAAGGTCTGGGGCCGGCCGTCCACCGCCGATCGGCACCTGCACTGCCTGCGGGATAGCCTGAGAAGCGGTCGCTTCGGCCATGCCGTGGTCCTGCCGCGGCTGTGACGGGGAGGCGCGTCCACATGATCCAGTCGCCATACCGGGCGGCCCGGGGACTGCCCCGGCGCCATCGCCATTGGGAGTTGCGCCCGGAGTATGCCCGGGAGCAGGCCGAGCGCCTGCGCCGGGAGTTCTGGAAACGCTTACTGGAGTGGCTGTTGCGGCGCCAGCCGGCAGCCACCCCGGACACCCTTACCTCTTGACGCACACAAGGAGCCGATCATGAACCTCATCTCGACGATACGCGTCCACCAGGATCTGCCCGTCCAGCGGGACCGGTACGGCAATGTGGATCTACTCCACTACCAGCGCCGGGCCCGGCAGTTGCGCTCGCAACTGGCCTGGCACTGGCTGGGACTGGGCTGGGCGCGGCTGCGGCGGCTGGGCCAGCCCACACCGCACCGCGCCCCCTGCCACGGCTGAGGGCTCAGGAGCGGAACAGCCGCGAGTACTGTACCTCGTGGCAACCCGAGGCCAGCGCCAGCCCCGACAGGCCCGCGCCGATCTCGTGGTCGGGGACCATGAGCCCGGCGTCCACGGTCTCGCCCAGCACCGGTAGCAGGCCGGCCAGCAGGCGCTGGCCGGCGCTCTGGCCCAGCGGCACCAGCTTGATGGCGGCGGTGACCTGGTTCTCCGCCCAGCTCCAGAGATAGCCGAGGATCATCGGCCGGCGCGCCACGCCCCAATTGAGCGCCGCCAGACTCCACAGGGTGGCGAGGCTCACCGGACGGCGGTTCAGCCAGGGCGCGGCCTCCTGGATGCCCTGATCCACCAGCAAGCGCGCCAGCGCCCGCCCCAGATGTTGCTCCTCGGCCTGAAGTTCGGCGCTCTCCCGCCCGGCCAGCAGGAGTGCAGTCCAGTACTCCACCGCCGCCCCGTCGTCGGCTTTCCAGGCGTCGTACAGACGCCCCAGCAACGGCACCTCCAGATGGCGATGGCCGTGGGCCAGCAGGCCCCGCAGCCAGACCCCCGTGCTGTCGGCGTCGTTCACCCAGCCCGCCTCCACCGCGTATTCCAGACCCTGGGAGTAGCTGTAGGCGCCGATGGGCAGGGCGGGGCTGGCCAGTTGCAGGAGGCGTAGCAGGGCAGTGTCGGCCAGTTCAGTGGTCATGGTCGTGGTCGTGGTGGTGGTGATGATGGTGGTGACCGCCGCCGTAGGCGCCGGGCTCGGGCTCGAAGGGCGCCTGTTCCACGCTCACCGAGAGCCCGAGACCGCGCACCATATCGTCCAGCACATGGTCGTGACGATAGCGCAGCCGCCCGGACTCCACCTGCAAGGGCACATGGCGATTGCCCAGATGGTAGGCGGCGCGGAGGAGTTGCAGGGGCTCGGCGGCCACCACCGTGGAGACGGTCTCGGCGGCGGCGCGGACCTCCACCACCGTGCCGTCCACCGCCCGCAGGCGGTCGCCGGCCCGCAGCCGGGTACCACGGGGCAGGAACAACCCCACCTCCAGCCCCGAGTCCAGGCGGGTGCGCAGCCGACTCTTCTCGCGCTGCTCCATGGCCAAGGTCAGGGTCTCGGTGGCGGGTTCGGGGTAATCGAGGCGCTCATGAATTTCCAGCATGGGTTTCTCCGCCGGAGGATCTAGAATCAGCAGTAACAACAGAGAATTTCTTCAGCCAATGATAGCAGGCAGTCCCATGCGCCAAGAGCACTTCAGCGATCACGCCCTGCCCGAGGGCTTCTACTGGTTCAATCCCCCGCCCGGACAACGGCTGGGTGCCGGTTTGGAGATGATCACCGGGCCGGAGACGGATTTCTGGCAACGCACCCACTACGGCTTTCGCCGGGACGACGGGCACTGCCTGTTCACCCGCCTGCACGGCGATTTCCAGTTCACCACCCGGGTGAGCTTCGAGGCCCGCAACCAGTACGATCAGTGCGGGCTGATGATCCGGGCGGACGCGGAGAACTGGATCAAACTCTCCACCGAGTACGAGACCCCGGCGCATAGCCGATTGGGCTCGGTGGTCACGAACCTCGGCTACTCCGACTGGGCCACCCAGACCGTCTCGTCAGGCATCCGCCAGCGCTGGTACCGGGCCAGCCGCCGGGGCCTGGATTTTCTGTTGGAGGCGAGTCTGGACGGCGACGACTGGGAGCAGCTGCGCATTGCCCACCTGCACCGGGCCGGGGCCGAACTGGAGGCCGGGGTCTATGCCTGTAGCCCGGTGGGGCGGGATTTTCGCTGCCGCTTCGCCTTCGTGGAGACGGACGACAACCACTGGCAGGCGGAGTAGCCATGGCCGTGCGCTTTCCCGAACTTCGCACCGGGACGACCATGGACGAGCCTGATCGGCTGGCCATGGAACACGCCGCACTGGCGGCGTGGCCGGCGCGGGAGACCGAGGACCACGACGGCTGGATCCTGCGAGCCAGCGACGGGGTCACCAAGCGCGCCAACTCGGCCACCGTGCTGGCGCAGGCCGGTGCGGCGCAGGCGGCGCGGATCGCCTGCTGCGAGGATTTTTACCGGACGCGGGGACTGCCCTGCATTTTCCGGCTACCGTCCTTCGTGGACGGGGTGGCGGGGCTGGACCATACGCTGGCGGACCGGGAATACCGGTTCCTGGATCTGTCGCTGGTGCTGCACCGGTCACTCGTGCCCCCGCCGCCGGTCCCGGCGGAGGTCGACGCCGCCTGCGGGCTGCTGGCGCGGGATGGCTGGCTGGATCGGTTCGCCGAGCTGGCCGGCCTGAGCCAGACCAGCCGCGACGGGCAGGCGGGGATTCTCCAGCGCATCCACGGACCGACCCTGTATGCCGTACGATTGGAGCGGGACGCGGTGGTGTGCGCCGGACTCGGCGTGATGCACGGAGAAAGGCTCGGCCTGTTCGACGTGGTCACCCGGACGGATCGCCGGGGCCGGGGACTGGCGCGGGGACTGATTACCTGGCTGATGCAACAGGCCCGGGCGCGTGGCGCCCGGACGGACTACCTGCAAGTGGTGGGCGACAATCTCGGGGCCATCGCCCTCTACGAGGGGCTGGGATTTCGTCGGATCTACCACTACTGGTACCGGATGCAGCCGCCCAGGTAGGTGCCGTATTCCCCGCCTCCGCCACGCCCTCGCCACTGTATTGCATCCCCGTCGGCCCTGGACTACCTTCCGGGATAGAGCGCCGGTGCGGATCACCGGAAGGTGGGTCATGCAGTTTTTTCACCCGACAGCCGATGCGGGATCATCCGGGCCATGGAATGACGACCCGGGAGACCCTGTGACGGCGCGGCGAGGGCCGCCACCCCGGGGATTCAGCAGGGGAGCGTCCCACGCCGAGGCTCCAAGTGAACACGGAAGCGAGGTCTGGAGTCCAGCATGCACGAGAAAGCCCTTCCCGAAACTGTTTTCCCGTCGCCCCGCGCCCGTCCGGGCGGGATGTTTGCCGTCCGGCACCACGGGCATTCCGGCCCGTGGCTGGCCGCCGTCCTCTGCCTGATCCTGCTCGGTCTGTTCCGGGTCGAGGCCCAGACCCTGAAGGGGGTGGATTTCGGCACCCTGTCCGCCGATGGGGGCCGGGTCAGCCGGCAGGCGTCGTTCGATCCGCTGGGGCGCGCTGTCAGCGTGCGCGATGTGCGTATCCAGGGAGGTAGCGGCCCCGGGGTATTCACGGTGGGATACGGCGACTGTGGTGCCGGCTCCGCCAACGGTGCCCGGTGCGGGCTGGTGGTCGGCTACCAGCCGAGGGACAGTGGTGGCGCCCCGGTGCGGGACAGCGCCACCCTGACGCTGGATTACTGCACCCTGGGCGGCGGGTTCTGCGATACCCTGAGCGCCCGGGTGGTTGCGGACGTGATGCCGGCGCTGTCCAGTACGGCGCCGATTCTCACCAGGCAGGAGACCATCTCGCCCCGCTCCAATATCTCCCCCGCCGATATCGGCCAGGTACCCATCGGCAGCACGGGCTTCGGGACCCTGCTGGTGACCAACCTGTTCGATACCGCGATTTCCATCACGCCCATCAATGTGGCCGGCGATACCGAGGTCATCTCGGTGACCCAGGGCGACTGCCCCAATATCCTGGAACCGGGAGGCTTCTGTGACCTCCAGGCCAGTTGTACACCCACCGCCGAGTCGTTTTACTCGGCCAGCGTACTCATAGCCGATGCTTCCGGGTCGGTGTTCTGCGAGGGCATACTCCTATCGGGGCTGACTCTGACCCTGTCCCCGGATTCGGCCACGCTGCCACCCGATGCCACCTTCCAGGTCACCAACCTCACGCAGACCGATATTTCTTTCCAGGAGATCTCCCTGGTACAGGGCAACAGCTTCAGCATCAACGGCGATACCTGCCAGCAGTTCGTCCCGCAGGGTTCGAGCTGTGAGATCTCCGTCACCTTCACCGGCAGCGTGCCCGATACGGATTTTCTATCGGTGAGTTATTTCGATCCGCAACTTCAAAGCGGTATCTCCTCCCTGTCCGCCTCGCTCACCGGCCAGCCGGCTTTCCCCACCGTCACCGTGGCCACCAGCGCCGATGGCGCCGAGACCGACCAGGTCCCCGTGGTGTTCACCATCAGCCTGGACGAGCCGGCCGGCCCCAGCGGTCTGGGCGTGCTCTACACCCTGAACGGCAGTGCCACTCCGGGGGAGGATTACCAGACCCCCGCTGAAACGGTGGCCGTGATAGCGCCCGGGGAAACCGGCACCTCGGTGTCCCTGACGCCGCTGGACGATGCCCTC
>JGI12109J20283_10492999_pt1 | contig 29710 bp, 25 predicted proteins | sample ElkSlonscriptome_12_FD_20283 | JGI IMG/M metagenome (IMG submission 20283)
CTGTTATCAGTCACTGAACTGACCAGTGTCACTGTCCCTTAGGGAATAATTATCCCGAGCAGGCAGAGTGCCCTGAGCCGCAGCAAACCACTGCCGCCTAGTCAAGGGCACTGCTACCTGCAGAAAGCACCCACGTTTTCAGACAGCTTAGATCGCAGTCAGAAAACTACGCGCAAGTCCGGTTTCAGCAGGGCGTAAAACTCCGCGCTAACGGGTTCGTCCTTGGGGTCATGAAGCATGAGGCCGTCTGTATGCAGTCGGCGGCCATCTATTGCGAACACCGTAGCCATACTCCGGGAAGCCCTGTCGATGAACGAGCGGTTACTTCCACCCGAGCGTCCCTCATTTTTTTTACGCAGATCTCCGTAGTTGACCTCAGCCCATGGACAATACCTTACGCAAGGATGGCCCGCGGATCAGCATCGGTATTCCGTTGGTGATCGCGGTGACCGGACACAGGGATCTGGTGCCCGAGGAAGTTCCCGCTTTGAAAGCAGTGGTTAGAGAACGCCTGGAGGCGCTGCGAGATCGATTTCCCAATCATCAGCTGACGATAATGTCTGCTCTGGCCGAAGGGGCTGATCTGCTGGTCGCGGAAGTGGCAGTGGAGTTGCAGTTCAACCTTATTGTGCCGCTTCCCAAAGAGCTTCTGGTTTACAGAGAGGAAATCGCATCTTCGGCGGCAAGAGAAAAATTCGATGCCTATTGTGATTACGCGTCTGACGTATTCACCCTTGATCAGAATTGGCCTGCGGCCCCCGCCGGGGAGGATCCGGAGGAATGGCAGAATAACTATTCCTACGCCCAGCTTGGCATGTTTCTTTGTGGCCACTGCCACATTCTGCTGGCGCTCTGGGATGGCTTTTATTCCGACGCCATGGGAGGAACGGCCCAGGTAGTGCATTTTCACCATGACAATATAATGAGCGGTGCGGCGGAAACTTCAGCGACGTCGCAGGCCATGCTGGTGGATGATGAGAGCGACCTGGTACTGCACATTGTTTGTTCCAGGCAGAGTAACCCGGACGGGCCAAATCCCGACTTTGACAGCCTTGACTGGTTCTGGTTCACGAAAGACGAAGAGCAGCCACGCGCCAAAGAGTTACTTTCCCAGCATGACCTCATATTCAGACGCGCTTCCGATTTCATCTTGGATGCCAGGGCCCATAGTGAGGAAATAACAGCGAACACCCGGTCGTTGATCCCAGACGGACTGGATAAACCATTGCCTACAGGAACTGGGAATATCGATGATGTTTACTGCATTGCCGATTGGCTGGCGATGCACTACCAAAAGCTCACACTCAGAACCTTACTGCTCTCGCACCTGTTTGGATTTTCCATGGGCTTCATGTTCATTCTGTTTTCCGACCTTGAAACACTGTCGATTTTCCTCTGGCTTTTTCTCAGCTTTTTCGCTGCCGGAGTCGTTACCCAGGTTATTGCGAGAAAGAAGGGGTGGCAACGCCGCTATATTGACTACCGGACTCTAGCGGAAGGGCTTCGGGTTCAATTCTTCTGGGCCGTATCCGGAGTCGTCAGTGAGCAGAACTGGCGCTACGCCCATGATGCCTATTTGCAGGGACAAGCGGCGGAGATTGGCTGGATCAGAAATATCATGCGGGTCGCTGGCCTGCGCAGTGATGCAACCCGGGATCGAGAGGAAAGCTGGGTCAGTTTCGTCGAACTAGAGTGGGTCGGAGACGAGACTCGTGGCCAGTTGGGATATTTCAAGCGCAAGGCAAAGGAGCGCCTGCAACGAAACAAAATCACTCAGAACCTTGGCCGCCTGAGTCTGGTTGTTAGCGTGTTGTCCGTAGTCGGTCTTCTACTGGCAACCAGGTACATCAGTCAGACTGGTGAAACCATTCTGATTCTGATTATGGGCAGCACTCTGCTTACCTATGCCGTGCGGGAAGGCTATAGCTATGCCACCGGCACCAATGAGCTGGTCAAACAATACGACATGATGCAGCGAATCTATCACAACGCCTACCGACGCCTGAGCGCTGCCAGTAGCTTATCCGAAAGGCGACAGATTCTGCTGGCGCTGGGTCAGTCGGCTCTTGACGAGAATTCGGACTGGCTGCAAATGAATCGGGAGCGCTCGATGGAGAAAAAGGAGGTCTGGCGAGTTGGTTAAGCGCGCTTGCAGTCAACCCCGCTCTGTACTCCTTTGAGCGTCCCTAAATCGATTCCCGGGCTCTCGCTGGAAGTTTTTAGTCGCTGCCTAGACCGGCAGCTAACCGATGCACTTCCTGAGACCAGTTGTCAACGTAAATTGCCTGTGAGGCCGTCGTTTCAGATTCGCTGTCGCCCGCGTCACCGGAGCCGGCAAACGTTAGAATTCTCCCTTCGGGGCCGATCTGGTAATTGGGTTCTGTCTCTCGAATCATCTCGAGCTGGGTGACAAACTCCGGAGCGCTTGCGGCAAAGCTTTCAGTGTCGGTTAGAGGGACCCGCATCAGTCTTTGGGTGTTGCGCTCGATGAAATAGAGCGCCCGGCCGTCCGGGCTCCAAACAGGTTCCGTACCGCCCTGCCGGGAAACGAGCCATTTGAAACCATTCAAATCGGGAAAAGGACGCACGTAGACTTCGCGTTCGCCGGTTTCGTCGCTCATGTACGCCAGCCAGCGCTGGTCGGGTGACAGGGCTACCTGCCGCTCGACAAAGTCGGTAGCCAGCAACTCGCGACGCACGACTTGATCATCTGTCAGTGTCAGCATACTGATGTTCCAGTTTGGTTCTCCGCCTTCGATGATGAGCAATTCCCGGCCGTCGGCAGTGAATACTTCGGGTCCCGCCAGCGTGTCACTGCTATAGATTTTTTCGGCGGCCTGGGTTCCGAATGCGTTGATGCGCCAGATGCCGGGTTCTTCGGCCAGGTCGGTAAAGAAAAGAAACTTCCCATCCGGTGACCAGACAGGTCTGAATGAGCGTCCCGATGCTGTGACTCGGCGCAGCGACTCACTAACAAAATTATAGATCCAGATATCGAAGCTGCCGCCGGGCTGCTCGATGGTCAGGGCAAGTTCTTCGCCGCCTGGCGACAGTGTTAATTCCCGGTAATCCTGTGCCGGCAGCGGCAATATTGCATCGCTGCCACTTGCGCTTGCCCATTTTAGCCGGCTTCCTTCTGAGATCTGCGGATCGCCTTCGAGGTAGACGAGCTGGCCCTGGGGCGACACCGCGTAGGCAGCCGCAGCATAGTTGTAAACGTTCTGAACGCCCTCAACCAGTGGAATCTCCGACCCTGTTATGGTCAGGGTTTCGGGGTCAAAAGGCACTGCCCAGATAAAGTCGCCGCGGACGAAAAGTAAGTGATCAGGTGCCAGATACTGGCCCTCCACGGCATCCCGCACCAGTTCCACACTGTCACCGGTCTCAATATTCAGTGCATGGAGGTCCCATTGCTCAGTGCCAACAGAGAAGAGGACGATATTCGTTTCCGGAACATTCTCGGGGTCGATGAATATTCCCTCTCTGTTAGCGGCGGTTGGAACGGGCCGCGAATTACCATTCATGTCAACGAGTTGCAGTGACGCTTCGGGATTGTGCGAATAGATGACTTCGTCAGCGGATACCCAGTTGTGGCTGTTGGGTCTGACATTTGACGCCAGAAACCGGGTTGGACCACCATTAATCGGAATGACATAGATGTCACTGCTGGACCAGAACAGGATTCGATCCCCGCTGGGAGACACTTTAGGCAGAAACACACCGGACCGGCTCTCAAACAGAGTTCTGGAATCCAGGCTGGAGAGTGCACGGTAATGAAGCTTGAAGGCATTGCCGTCGAAGCTGGTGTAAACAATAGCCCTGCCATCCGGGGAAAAATCGAAACTGGTATAGCCTCCCTGGGGGCGAAGCTGCAGGGGCTCCAGGTTGATTGCCGTCCGCGTCAGGTTGGAACCGACGGCCGTGAATGGTTCCCGCTGGGGCGCGACCATCTGTCCGTTTCCTCTTGTTAAGAAGCGGTCGAAAAGCAGGAACAGGACAGCAGCAATAACCAGGCTCATTATTGCTGCATTGAAAAAGCTGGAAGAGGTGCTTGCCGACTTTGGGTCGTCTTCGGTCGTAACGACTATGCCGCTCGGGGTCACATCGATAAGCCAGGAGATTATAAGAGCAACCGGGAAACCCAGAACCAGCAGAACTACTAGTGACTGGAGTACCCACTGGGGCGCATTGAAGGTGGGTAGCAAAACATCGGCGGCTTCCACCATCCCCCAGGACACAACTACATATAAGGTCGCTGACTTATAGACCTTTCGCCTTTGCAGTTCTGTAAACAAATTGTTCATTGGTTTTGGCTGACCGCGGCAGCCGGAAAATTATCTTCGATAGAAACTACCACAAAGCCTTCAGAATTGAGGCGTTTGCCAGGCAATTCTATAAAAGGTCGTGGGGCGATTACGGTTGCTCAACAGCGGGTTTGATGGCTGCCAGTCTACAACCAGCACGGTCAGTTTTAGACTGAAGAGATGCCTCCAGACACAGGCCCGACGCATTCCGGTTTCATCGAACAACCAGGAATGCGGTCGCTAGATGCAAAGCGGAGGTCGAGCGAGAGTCTTCAGGGCAAGGAGGCATCACTGTCAGCTGCCAATCCTATTCGGACATTCGACGCCTGAATAATCGGCTATGGACCTTCTTCCAGGCCCAGTTCCTCCACCACATCCTGGCGGCGGGCTCCGGCCAGAGCGCCGGTCATGGCATAGTTGCCCTCGTGACAGGCGTATTCGTAAAGGCGGTCGTCGGTGGCATAAAAGCTCAGCTCGGCAGTCCAGGGTTGGCTATAGAGATTACTGTCCTCGACGGTAAACTGATAAAACATTTCATCGTCGGCGTAACGACTGAAGCGTTCAGTAATCCGGCCATCTTCGGTAATGGGTATGGCGCTCTGGCTGAGCTGAATCGGATTGATATTGACGGTCTCGACCACCAGTTCTCCAGCTTCGTACCAGCCTACAGAGTCGCCGAACCAGGGTTCATGGATTTTGGGTCGGCGCTTGCTGCGAGCCTCTTGTGGTGTATCGTAAATGGGTATGATGCGGGCATCGTGCACCATTTCTACGTTGATGACCACATAGTCTTCAGTTTGCACGAATTCGTAGGTGTTGTTGTAGAGCGCACCCATCATGCCGGGGCCAGCTTTGTTGCCGAATCCAAGCAGGCAGCGTTCGGAGTTGGGGAACGCCTCGGGGCCGCGGAAATCGCCTACACCGGTGGCATAGCGGGCACCGTAGCTGGCGCGCTCGAAATCGAATTCGGGATTATCGCGCCAGGGCACGCGTCCGTTTTCCGGGGTGACAATGTATGAGGTGCGGAACTCGCCTTTGACCCTGGCCAGATTGGAGCCGGGATCGACCCAGAAATTGTTGTAGGCGCGCACGCCGAAGTCATCGGCCCCGGCCTCCGGAATATCGTTGACGTTGTCGTTTTCATCCAGCCCGCCTTCAATACCGGCAATAGGGGTACGCGCGGCGATCACGCTGGCCCTCGCGGCGGAGACTACCAGAGACTCCACACCGGAAGGACGATTGAGGTTGGTCAGGGACGCGTTAGTGAACGTGCCCTCCAAATCGGGTCGACTGCCGGACTGTGCCAGTGTGACGGATACACTCAGTCCAAAAAATAACAACCCAGTGGTTTTGCAGATATTGTCCAGTCGTATGTTCATGTTGAGTTACCTGATTCAGTGGTGACTTGGTGAGCCAACTAGCGCTCTAGCTCGGGCAGAGATTCCAGGCGCAGCAGGGCGCCATCTTCTTCATCCAGCAGGACGTAGATATAGCCATCGGGGCTCTGCTGGACGTCAGTGATCCGGGCGCCTAATTCACGCAACAGTGATTCGCGCCGAATTTCTTGGCCGCGGCTGTTAAAAACCAGCCGTTCCAGGTGTCCGGTTCCGGGTATACGTCCCTCGACCATAGAGCCAACAAGCAGGTTACCCTGCCATTCAGGAATGCGGTTGCCGGTATAGAAGCTCATTCCTGAAGGGGCGACGGAAGGCCACCAGATGACCTCGGGCCCGATGAAGCGTTCGCTGTCGCGTTCATCGGAAACCCAGTCGCCACGATACTGCCGGCTCATCGAGACCAAGGGCCAGCCGTAGTTACCGCCTTTGCTGATTATATTTATTTCATCGCCACCCTGGGGGCCGTTTTCCGTAGCCCACAGGGCGCCGGTAAGCGGATGAAAGGCGAGGCCGATCTGATTTCGATGGCCGACGCTGTACACTTCCGGTAGGAATTCACCGGTGTCGACGAAAGGATTGTCGGCTGCCGGCCTGCCGTCGTCCTCCAGGCGTAAGAGCTTACCGTAATGGACCGAGGGGTCCTGGGCGTAGTCTCCGTAACCGACATAGACATAGGCACCACCGATGGACATCATCAATCGATTGTCCGCAGTAAACAGTAATTTTGAAGCAGCAATGCCCCGGTCCAGGCCCTCGGCGACAAAGATTTCCTCTACATCCACAAGTTCGAATTCCTGCAGTCGACCGCGCAACAGCGCCACGGTCTGCTCCGGTTCCGCGTCGACTTCGATGGGCTTGGTGTAGGTCAGATAGATTATGGAGTCATCTTCAGGGTGCACGGTCACTGACATCAGGCCGGCTCGGAATACTTCGCCATAGACTGCAGGCAGGCCCGAAACCGCCTGCGGTAAGAGGCGATTGTTCCGAACAATTCTTAATTGGCCCCGATAGCGTTCGGTAATAAGGATGTCGCCGTTGGCGCGAAAAGCCATGGCGAAGGGATTGGCGAGTCCATTGGCGACTGGAGTAAGCAGGAGGCGAGGGGCATCGGCGCTGCTGATTTCTATCGGCGTTTGCGGGATCTCCGCTGCCAACAGGGGGCGGAGCAAAAACCCAAGCAGCAGCGAAAAAAAGAGCACAGGGACATTCCAGAAAGCGGCTCGACGCCCGTTCTGCTGCAGCGTTTTCTCTACTGCGACTGTTCCTTTCATTTTTACTCTCCGTTAGCTACGGAACCAGCTTACGCAACTGGCGTTGTCCTGGTCGAATGCCCAGGCGGCCCGAACAAATAATTAACCGAACAAATCAAAACTGCCGAAGTCACGGCCCAGCACCTCGGCCGCACCACTGTGGCCGAGCCAGTTTTCGATCATGGTCTGGTATACCTTTCTAAAATCGGTGGTAAAGCCCAGATTGTCTTCTTCATTGAGCTGCGTCAGGCTGGGAGGCTCGCCGTAGTGGCCGCCCTTGACTTGGCTACCAACCACAAACATAGTATTTGCGGCGCCATGGTCAGTACCAAGTGACACATTTTCCGGTACTCGGCGGCCGAACTCAGAGAAGATCATCATCACCACGTCGTCGGCGCGCCCGATACGCTCGAGATCCTGCTGAAAGGCGGCGACGGCATCGGCGGTGTAGGTGAGCAGACGCTGGTGCAGTGCGTTCTGAAAGACATGGGTGTCAAAGGCGTTATTGCGATAAGACACATAGTAAAGTCGGGTTGGCATTTCTGCGTTGATGAGTGACACCACCTTGGGTAAATCCAGAGGGTTGATGCCGTAATCCACCGGCGAACTGTAATTGGCCCAAGCCTGGCGGACCAGATCGGATGACTCGTCGGCGCTGCGGGCGATATCGAGCAGGAAGCGACGCGCGGGATTATCTACCCGACCCAGGTCCGGGGACCGCTCCAGCGCCTGGCGTTGTTCGGCGAATGCCTCACGCTGATAGCGACCAGGGTCATCAAAGACGATCGGCACGTGCTGCTCACTGCGTACAGCCAGAGACTGGTTGTCGGCAATATTGACGATGTAGTTGGGGGGGGCGCCCGGCACCATGTCGTCCGCCAATCTTCCCACCCAACCGAGTTCCTCGCCGCTATTAGGAGCGGCCGTATGCCAGTAGGCCATGGAGGTGAAATGGGAATAAGAGGGGTTGTCGTAACCGGCGCCATGAACGATCGCCATCTTGCCGTCCTTGTACAGGCGCTCGAAGCCTGCCATGCCGGGGTTGAAGCCAAAATGGTCGTCAATTTTGCGCACCTGATTTTCGGGGATGGCGATGTTGGGACGGTGACGATAATAAGCGTCGTCGCCATAGGGTACGACGGTATTCAGCCCGTCATTACCGCCGGACAGTTCCAGTACTACCAGGATCTTGCCCGTCGCAGCAGCGGCTGCCTGTGCCGCTTGAACGAAAACGGAAGGCAGCAACACATTGCCCAAACTGCCCAGTCCGGCACTCATGCCCAGACCGGTCAGGCTGGCCTTCAGCAGGTCGCGGCGCTTGAAAGAGTTGTTGTTCATGTTGCAGTTCTCTGGATTTTATCGTTTTACACAAATGGCTAAACGTTCTGTGTTTACCCCAGTTGGTACTCAGGTTGGCTCATGAGCAGATGTAGCGTCATCCGTAACCCGTCCTCCATATAGGTTGCCGCGCGGGCGATGCTGTCGGTTCCCAGTTCTGCGGTCAGGAACTGGACCAGCGTATTGCGCGCATCGAGGCCGGGAGCCACGCGCATGAAGCGGGCAATAAAATAATCCACGACTTCGCTCGTTGTTTCTAACCCCTGATTACGCACCAGGTCGCTCAAATCCAGTTGGGCGGTATGCCTAGACAGTGGTTTGACGCGCTGGATCGCCATCTGCCAGCCGCGGAAGCTGCCATAGCGGGTATTAAAGTCTTCGTCGCGGTCAGCCAACATGTTGGATTCCGCCATGATCTGCTCGTCACCGACGCCGGAAGGCTGCGTGGCATTGGTAATATCCTGGCCCTCGCGAATGCGGCGAGCGACGCTGCGTATTTCGCTGGATGGGTTGTAGCGGTCGAATGGAATATAGTTGATATCGGGGAAGAGGACGTCGCGAGCAAAATTGCCGCGCTCAAGGAGCAGGCCGGGAGTAATCCAGCTCTGACCCTGTGCCCACCCTGCTACAGTGGGTGGTCGCAGCAGGGTCTGCCCCAAAGCGCCGGTGGCTCGATTGAAATCTGGCACACCTGGCGCGTCTTTCAGGCCGAGTTTGCGATAGGTCGATACAGCAAGCTCCACGGGGCTTTTTATATGCGTACCGACTGAAGCCGGGCTGTAAAAATCCCGGGACAGAAAGATGCGCTCCAATAGAGTGGAGACCTCATAGTCGGCATCACGCAGAACATTGCCCAGTTCGGTCTGTAAGGTCGGGCTGAGATCCTGGCGCACGAAAAACCGGTACAGCTTGCCGGCAATGAACTCCGCAGTTACCGGTTGTTCCATGATAATGTCGATGATATCGACGCCGTCAAAATTTCCGGTGTTGCCGAGGAAGGTCTTGGCGTCGGCGTCATGCTGGTCCGCGTTAACGACGAAGTTCAGGCCGTCGAAATTCCAGCCGGTGAAGGCGCGCGCAGCCTCGCGAATGTCTTGCTCGGAATAATTCCCCACACCCATTGTGAACAGTTCCATGATCTCGCGGGCGAAATTTTCATTGGCAGCGCCTTTCACGTTCACGCCGGCGTCGAGAAATGCCAGCATTGCCGGGTCTTGGGACACTGCCACCATCAAGTCACGAAAACTGTCTGTACCTAGAGCATGAAACAACTCAAGCTGCTTCAGGAGCTTGCGATAGTCGCGCACTTTGCCTTCATTAACAGCGAAATGTCCGTGCCAGAACAGCGCCATCTTTTCCTGTAGCGGTTGCTCACTGGCGACCATACGGTTGGCCCACCAGTACGCTACGCGGTTGGACTCCAGGGAAGAAGCTCGCAGCCAATAGAAGAACTTATTGACTATGGGCTGCAGGGGACGATTGCCTCCCGCCTTGACCCTGACGCCCAGAGCCTCGCCATTCTCGCGCGCCAGTTGTGTCGTTGCCGGGCGGCTCGGCGGGAAGGGATCCAAGCCTGCATCGAATATGCTAGAGTGATCAAACGACGGCAGCCCGACGGCGTCAGGCTCGAAGTAGACCAGATAACGCACCGCATCCAGCGGGTGCATGGCGGCCAGAGTCGCGATCTCGGCGGGAGTGCCGCCAAAACCTGCCCGCTCCAAAAGGTGGGCCGCGGCCCCATAGTTCCAGTCGGCGGCGGTTATGGGTTGCAGATCCTGTTCCCAGCTATCGGGCCCGGTCCATTGTGCCATGGCGGGTGGGCATAGCACGCTGAAAAGGCTGAGGAATGCCAGGGTTGGCAGGAATGTAACGGCCGCTTTATTCTTATTTTTATTGGTCATTTTTGTATTCGAGTCCGCTTTTGGAAGACCGCTCATTAAGGATTCGACATAGTGGATACTGTAGCAGAAAATGATAGCGCTGAACCAATTTAGAGCATGCTGTCAAATTTCTTCTCGGACTTACTGCAAACAGTCTCAACCAATCTTTGCTTATCCTACGCCGACTCCGAAATAAAAAAGGGGCCCGGTCGGGCCCCTCGTTGTTGCGCTTTTTTTATCAGTCAGCAGGCTCCAACCGCACTACGCTGGTAGGCTCGCCGCCACGGTCGGAGATAGCCAGGTAAATATAGCCATCGGGGCCCTGGCGCACATCGCGAATGCGACCCATGCCGTAGGCGAGAGTTTCTTCCACTATCACCTCGCGGTAGCTAGCGTCCATGTGCAGGCGGGCCAGTTGCTCGCCGGCCAGGCCTCCGGACATGATGCTGCCGTACCACTCAGGGAATTTGTCACCGTTGTAAATCATCAGGCCGGAGGTGGCGATGGACGGTACCCAGAAATGCACCGGCTGCTCCATACCATCCTGATTCTGGCTGGAGTGGATCGGGCTGCCGGAAACGTAGTTGACGCCATAGCCGATTACGGGCCAGCCGTAGTTCTTGCCGGGTTCGATAAGATTGATCTCATCACCACCCTGGGGCCCATGTTCTGATTCCCAGAGGTCACCGGTTATCGGGTGAATAGCCAGACCCTGGGGGCTACGGTGACCGTAGCTCCATACTTCTGGCAGCACGTCGCTATCGCCGACAAAAGGATTGTCGTCTGGCACGCTGCCGTCATCATTCAGGCGTACAACCACGCCGTTGTGATTGCTCGGGACCTGGGCGGGGTGATTGGGCAGGTCGCCACGTGGCGGCGCCTGTCGGTCGCCGATGGTCAGGAACAGGTAGCCCTCTTCATCGAAAACCAGCTTGCCGCCATAGTGACCTGGGCGACCACTGGATTGGGCCTCGAAGATCTCCACGACGTTGGTCAGGCGATCATTTTCGAATCGGCCGCGGACGATGGCGGTGGTGGAATCGTTATTCAGTTCTTTGGCGAAGCTCAGGTATACCCAGCGGTTTTGCTCGAAGTTTGGGTGCGGCAGCACGTCAAACAAGCCGCCCTGGCCATCATAGAGCACGTCTGGCAGACCGGGTACTGCCTCTGGCAGAAGTTGGCCATCACGCACGATGCGCAGGCGGCCTGGCTTTTCAGTCACCAGCATGTCACCGTTCGGCAGCCAGGTCATGGACCAGGGTTGTACGAGCCCTTCTGCTACTGGCACGACTCGGTAGTTGTGATGCGCAGCGTAATACATCTCGGGCTGCGCGTTGACTGCTGTTGCTGCAGCCACCAGTAGGCCGGTGCCAGCGAGCTTTAACAGATTGCGAAGCATGGTTTTCTCCTTTTCACTTGAATGCAGGGTTGTCAAATCCTAAATGTGCTGATTTGTTCAACTTGCCCGGTTTGCGGACTCAATTGAACAACAAATCCAACCAGCCGACCATAACACGGTACTATGACCCAAACGGGGCAAAAAGTACGGGTAATTATCTTTTTAATTGTTCGTCACAGCCACAAACACTGAACTTGGGGTTGAAATCTGAATTCTCAAGCGTCGTAGCATGACGGGCTATCTTCGATTATTGCAGCGCCACTCGGCGGCTTTGGGTTTTGGATTCCTGGCAGTATTCTGGGGCAATTTCGGCCAGACCTTTTTCATTGGCGCCTTCAGTGCTTCGATCCAGGATTCCCTTGCCGTGACGGCCGGCACCTATGGTGCCGTGTATTCCCTCGCCACACTGGCCAGCGCCCTCACCGTAGTTTGGGCCGGAAGCCTGATCGATCGTGTGCCTCTGTCTGGCTACACCACAGCTCTGTGCCTGGGCCTGGCCGGTGCCTCGCTGTTGATGTGGCAGGTTGAAGGGCTGGTTCTGCTGGCCTTCGGATTCTATGGCCTGCGCCTTTTTGGGCAGGCGCTTTTGCCCCACACCGGCATGACGACTCTGGCGCGGCGTTTCGACCAGGATCGCGGCAAGAGTCTGTCGATTGCTTCTTCCGGGGTGCCTGTGGGAGAAATAGTCATGCCGCTTATAGGCGTGGCGCTCATTGCCCTGGTGGGTTGGCAGACAACCTTCCTGTTGATTGCGCTGCTGATGCTTCTGGCCGTTCTACCGCTGATGCACTACCTTATACGTAGAGCGGGGCTTGTCGATGTCAGTACCGTCCCGGAGCAACCTCGGTCAGCGCCTATGCAGGCCCGTTTGCAGCTGTTGGGAGACCGTTGCTACTGGCTGGCCCTGCCCGGGCTGATGGCGCCTGCCTTTATCGTCACCGGGATTTTTATCCATCAGGACTTCGTCATCGCCAGTCAGGGCTGGACGCCAGCCTGGTTCGCTATTTGTTTCGTTGTCTATGGTACCGTGCACTGGCTCGCTTCTTTGGCTGTGGGCCTGCTGGTGGATCGCTACGGCGCGGTGCACTTGCTGGCTTTCTACCTGCTGCCCATGGCAACCGGGTTGTTTCTTATGGTCGCCCTGTCCGGCCTTTGGGTGGCGATGCTGCTGATGGTTTTGCTGGCGCTCACCATTGGCGCCATTCCGCCTATCACCGGTGCTCTGTGGGCGGAAGTCTATGGCGTCGCCAGCCTTGGCACGATTCGCTCCATGAATATGGCGGTGATGGTGTTCGCTACTTCTCTGTCTCCGATCGTTTACGGCATAGGCATCGACCGGGGTGTGCATGCGGACCTGATGTTTGGTGGCAGTGGTGTCTATGTGCTGCTGGCAGCGGTGCTAATGTCTGTCTCCTACCGAGATTCCATCCGGAAAACCCAAAACGACGACCCAAAGGGAAATCCCTAAAATTTAATTCCTCCGTCCCACTGTTGAGGCAGATGCGCGATTAAGCGCAAAAAACCAAGGCGGCAGTGACTGCGACCAATTCGTTGGAGTAACTGAATTTACCCGTTCAGTCGTTGATCAGCGACTGAATTTGGCGCCCAATCCCAGACTCAATTCATGTCGCGAGAACGGTGTGATGTTAAAGGGGCGTGTAGCGCAGCATGATTATGCTGTCGCCAAGACCAGAAGTCTTCTGGGTTCCGAAAAAGCTGACGCCGACATTTCTCTTGTGCTCGACGTAAGAAATCAGCCCGGACAATGCCCACCGATCACTCAATCCATAGCTGAAGGCAAGTCCGTGAGAAATCGAGGAACGAGACCGACCGGTTTCGTCTGCAATTTGATTTCGGCCCCGCACCAGATCGGAGATTTCATGCTGCTCAGAGGCCAATGAAATAAACAGTTCGCCCTGCTCAGTGGTCGAAGTGTTGAGCGCGCCCTCCAGAGTGGCCGCCTCGGCCAGGGCGTCCTTGAGAGGCAGGCAGGCCAGCCAGGAAATCAGGAGTAGCTGGATAGCTGTCCGGGAATGCCGGGAGTGCCCTGTAATTGTCATGTAGTGTCTTCCCCGTGCTCGGAGGCACTGGCCGCGGTTAAGCTGAAACATCTAGCTCGCCCGAATACAGACCGAATCGGTAATCACTTACTTTCAAGGTTTTGCTCTGCAGCAAGCAGTTGTGTTCGATGCGAAGAGCGATAGAGGCCCTAAGGCGTGCAAGTTTGTCTGACCTCGAGGGCGCCACGCTAACGCGTCACTGCAGAGACTAGCTGATAGAGAAGCAGGGCACAGGCTGTCCCACAGCCGAGCGCGGGAACCCAGACCGGTAAATCGATACTCCCCGCTGCGCTCACCAGGCTTGATCGGCGCTTCAATCTGATGAGGGCCAGGTTGACCGCGCTGAACACCACCAGCATGATCAGGCTGGTGAGCTGGGCCAGCTGCGTTAGAGGCAGGGTGAGGGCAAAAACCAGAATGATCAGAACCACTAAAGCGGTCGCCAGTAGCGGTGTTCTTGTGCGGGCGGAAATTCTGCCCATGAATGCTGGCGCCATGTGCTTTTCCGCCATGCCGTAGAGCACTCTGGAGGCCATGATTATCTGCACTAGTGCCCCGTTAATCACAGCCACGAGGCTGATGATCGATATCAGGTAGCCGCTGCCGCCACCCGCCGCCATGACATCGGCTAGCGGCGCCGCACTGGTGGCCAACTCGGCGGCCGGCATAACCCGCAGGGCCGCCACCGCAACGACGCAATAAAGCAGGACCGCGAAAAAAACAGACAGCAGAATGCCCAGGGGCATGGTGCGCCGCGGCTGCTTCACTTCCTCGACGATATTGACCAGGTCCTCGAAACCGATAAAGGCATAGAACGCCAGAAAACCGCCCAGGACGATGCCACTGAGGGCGGCACCGTCCAGCGGCACGCTGAGTGGTACTGGTGGTGCGATCGCTTCGGTCGTTCCGGCGTAATAGGCGACAAGGAGCAGTCCCGCAACTTCCAATATGGTCACCAGAAATACGGCAATGGCCGAGGCCTGCATATCCCAGGCGGCAAGCAGGCCGAGCAGTAACAGCAATGCGCTGATCGCCAGCCAGGAGCGAACCTCAAGGAATACATTCAGATAGCCGACGAAGCCATTGGCGATGGTGGCGGCGGAAACGATTCCAGTCAGCACCAGCAGATAGCCTACCAACGCTGAAAGCCTGCGCCTGTGCCAGGCCTCCTGAACATATAGGGCCGCGCCAGCGCAATAGGGCAGGCGCGAAGAGAGCTCGGCGTAGCTGAGCGCGGTCAAAGTAGCGATCATGCCGGCTAGAATGAAGGAGGCGGGCAGCCAGTTACCGGCGTAGCCGGCGACGCTGCCCAGCAAAACATAAATGCCCGCACCGATTATCGTACCCAGGCCATAGAAGGTCACCATCACCGGACCGAGGCTGCGTTTGAGCGCTACCGGTTCTTGCGAGCCTGTGGGTTGCACTGTCTTTCTCTCCCTTGCCTTTTCGGTACGGTTGCCTTGAGGGTTGATAACCCGACAGGCGGGGTTCAGGCAAGGATTGCGGCAGTGCCCAACCGTCTGCGAGGCACAGCGGTGCAGTTCCTTGACACAACCGTGTGCCGATTCGGTTCACTGACAGCTTACCCTGGCGGCCGCAATTCCGGGCTGTAGCTGGCTGGGCCCGCATTGGTGCTCTTCAAGTGTGTCTCGTCTTTACGCGCCGACGGCTCACCCACCGGCCTGGTTTCTGTTAAAATCGCGACGTCTCCGTAATCCGAACCTTCGGTGAATCCATGCCCCGGACTTTTTTACTAGTGCTTGCTACCTCGCTGCTGACTGCCTGCGCCGCGATTTCCTCGGTGTCATCATCAGTGTCTTCAGCAGTCACAGGGCTGTGGTCGGGGGCCGAAGAGTCGGGCGAGGCACCTACAGACGCGGGCATAGCGCTGGAAGCAGGTTCGGACTCCGCGATCCTGTTGACCGATTCTGCTTGCCGGGCTGCCTTTAGCCGTCCAGCCGTCGGGACAGGCCTTGAGGCGCCCGGAAACCTGGCGCTGCTGAACTGGAATATCGGTAAGACCCGGCGCCAGGGCTGGGTGGGAGACCTCCGGCGTCTGAGCCTGGGCAAACAACTCGTTCTGTTGCAGGAGGCCACCGATGATATGCTGGGGAATCCCATTCTGCCTCCCTATCGGGACCTGGCTCCGGGCTTCAGCACCAATCTGGATGTATCCGGGGTGGCAACATTCAGCACCATGGAGCCGGACGTCACCTGTCACCTGAATACGGTGGACGCTATCCTGCGCTTACCGAGGGCGATGCAAATAACCCGGTATCCTCTGGGTGATGCCGGGTCCTCGCTGGCAGTGGCCAATATTCACATGAACAACTTAAGCCCCGATTTCACCGCCTATCGCCGCCAGCTCGATCGATTAATCAGCGTGCTGGAGGTTCATGAAGGAGCCGTTATCGTATCAGGTGACTTTAATTCCTGGAGCAATGCACGCTATCGCCTTCTAAGCAGGCGCATGGACGCGATGGGTGCCCGGGTAGTGGGCTTTCCCGAGGGCGGTCGCTCGCGTTTTATCGGTGAAACAGTCGATCACGTTTTTGTAGCTGGACTGACAGTAGAAGAAGCTCGCGCCCACGACGTGGACAGTTCCGATCATAATCCACTGAGCTTGAGGTTCTCGCTGTGAGCATTAGGCGTGCTCTTAACAATGCAGACATACCTTAAGCAACAAGGACACGACTTATTACCGGCACCATGCTGGTCGTGTGTGCTGGTTTCCCCGCTGCGCTGCTTGCCGACGAGTCGAAAGAGCAGGTTAAGCAGGAAATCCTGATTTTGATCGAGGCCATCTCTGGCAGCGGCTGTGAGTTCGAGCGCAACGGCAGTCCGCACGACGCCGAGTCGGCCGCGAATCACCTCAGACTGAAGTACCGGCGAGGCAAGCGTTATGCGGACACCACGGTGAAGTTTATTGAACGTCTGGCCTCAGGAAAGCGAACTTTAATTTCCTCGGCCAGTTTCCATTCGGCTTGGCAGGCATAAAGCTCTCATCCCGATGCGCCCGGGGCTTGTATCGACAGCGGCGGCAACCTGCTCCAAAGCCGCCAGTGCAATCATCAACGCCGTTCTAGCGCCCGAACGGGAGAATTCGCAGCGAAACGCTGCCCGAGCCATTAGTGCAGTCTGTGGCGATCAGTTTTCCAGTGTTTCCCAGCGCCTGTAAGCCTGGCCTAGTTTATCCTCATTATCCGCCACTTCCTTGAGAGTCGCATCGATCTCGGCTTTTTGATTGCTGTAGAAATCGGGGTTGGAGATGATTCCCTGCAATTGTTGTTGTCGGATCTCCAGTTTTTCAATGGATTTCATTGTCTGTTCCAGTTCCCGTTTCTCTTTGAAACTGAGCCGGCGTTTGCTGCCAGCCCCGGCTTGATCTGGCTTCGATTTTGCGATTGGCTCACGGCTGGTTTTTTGGTCTTTTTCCTGTTTTTCCAGTCGTGCCAGGCCGCCGTACTTGCGCTCCCAGTCGCTGAAGCCGCCGACATGCTCCTGAATGTGACCATTACCATCGAACACGAGGATGCTGGTGACAACATTATCCATGAATTGGCGATCATGGCTGACTAGAAGTACAGTACCTTCGAATTTGAGCAGGATTTCTTCCAGTAGCTCCAGGGTCTCTATGTCCAGGTCGTTGGTAGGCTCGTCCAACACCAGCACGTTGGCGGGTCGGCTCAGCACCTTGGCCAGGATAGCCCGATTCTGTTCGCCGCCGGAGAGGGCTTTGGCCGGGGTGCGGACGCGGTCGGCCGTGAACAGGAAATCCCCGAGATAACTGATAGCGTGTTTGCGTTTGCCATTGATGTCGATGAATTCCTGGCCGCCGCAGATGTTATCGATGAGGTTTTTTTCCGGGTCCAGGTGTTCTCTGAGCTGGTCGAAATAAGCGACTTCGAGGGAGCTGCCAAGCTTCACTGTTCCGGCGCTGGGTTGCAGCTTGCCGAGTAAAATCTTCAGCAGGGTAGTCTTGCCGGCACCATTGACTCCCACGATGCCAATGCGGTCGCCGCGGAGCACGGTGCTTGAGAAATCCTCAATAACAGTATTGTCTCCATAGCGCTGGGTGACGTTTGTCAGCTCGGCTACGATCTTGCCCGACTTCTCGGCCCGGCTGGCATCGAAACTGGCACTGCCCTGCTGCTCCCGGCGCTCGCCGCGTTCCCGACGCATGGACTCCAGGGCGCGCACACGACCCTCGTTGCGGGTGCGCCGGGCCTTGATGCCCTGGCGAATCCACACTTCCTCCTGGGCCAGTTTCTTGTCAAACAGTTTGTTGGCGGACTCCTCGGCGGCAAGCTGATCGGCACGCAGCCTGAGAAAGCGCTGGTAGCTGCCTTCGAATTCGACCAGATGGCCGCGGTCTATCTCAGCAATCTTGTTGGCAATGCCCTGCAGGAAACGGCGGTCGTGGGTCACTAGAATCAGCGCTCCGTTGTAGTCCCGGAGCTGTTTCTCCAGCCATTCGATAGCGACGATATCGAGATGGTTGGTGGGTTCGTCCAACAGCAGTAATTCCGGTTCACGCACCAGGGCCCGGGCCAGGGCCACGCGCTTGCGCCAACCGCCGGACAATTCTGCCATGCTCTTGTCTGCCGGCAGTTGCAGTTGACTGATAATCGTATCTACTCGCTGACCGAGGTTCCATCCCTGTTTTGCCTCCAGTTGGTCCTGCACCCGAGCCATCGCCGCCATATCCGCATGTTTCGCATCCATCGTCAGGCGATGGTACTGCGCCAGCAGGGCGCCCACTTCGGCCAGACCACCGGCCACCAGATCGTAGACTGTCTGCGCACCAGCTTCGGGCAGGGACTGCTCCAGCCAGGCAAGTCGGGTAGCGGGACTTAGCCAGCGCTCACCACTTTCTGGCTGCAGGTCGCCGGCAATAAGCTTCATCAGGGAGGTTTTGCCGGCGCCGTTGCGACCAAGCAGGCCGATGTGATCGCCCTTGTCGATTTGAAAGTCGACCTGGTCCAGCAACACATGGGTGCCGAAATTGAGGCAGACTGCGTCGAGTTTTAACAGCGGCATGGAATTATCGGGCGCTCCGACGTTTTGAGGCGATCAGGCTGATCCATTCAGAGCTTTCCTGCTTTCATTGAAGCATCCTATTTTACAGGAATTCTCTGTGCATGTTGGCCGGGACCGCAGCGGGGAGATAATTTCCTGTACTCGCAGTACACTGTTGTTTCGTGCAAGCCAGATGACGCCAGGGAGAACTGACCATGTCCAAGCGAGTGTTGACCTTCATATTCTGTGCGGCGATCTTTCTCTCTGCCTGCGATGAGGCTGACGAGCGCGTCTATACCAATCCCAGGTTTGCCTCAGATCCCGAGGCGTCTCCATTTTCCGGCGCCGTGCGTGCCGATGACACGCTTTATGTCTCGGGCATGCTAGGTCTGGAGAATGGTCAGCTGCCTGAGGATCCGGCAGATGAGGCGCGTAACCTGCTGAATTCAATTCAGGCGACGGTGAATCAGGCGGGCATGAGCATGGACGATCTGGTCTATGTAACCGTCTACGCCAGCGAACTGGACAATTATGCGGTGTTCAATGCCGTCTACCGGACCTATTTTACCGGGGCGTTCCCTGCCCGGGCATTTATCGGTGCCGGCTCACTGCTGTCGGGGGCAAGATTTGAGATGCAGGCGATCGCCGTCAGGCGGCCTTCTTCACGGGTAGCACCTGAAGAAACAGCTGGCTTTCCCTTCTCTTTCTTCTGAGGTTGCCTCTGAACGACGCAGCGGGCCTTTGGGGTCAAGTCGGCGTGCTGCCGACTTCAATCCCCGCAGCCTGCCGAGCAGAGGTTCTGTGATCAAGACTCCATGGACCTCCACCCAATCCGGCCGCCACCAGCAAGCCAGCCATGATGGCCATGTTCTTGATGAAATTCTGGGTTTCGTGTCCCGTCTGCAGTTCTCCTGCCGGCAGGGTCCAGAAGTCGTGCATGATCAGAGATATTACCAGTGTGAGCCCGGCGAGAAGAAAGGCTGTCAGTCTGGTTCGGTATCCGGCAACCAGGGCAACACCGCCGCCAATTTGAAGGATGATGGTCAGCACCAGGAAAAAGGGAATAAAGACCATCTCGTGACTGGCCATGTAATCGACAGTGCCCTGCCAGCCGGTGATCTTGCTGATGCCGGGGACGATGAAATAAAGCCCCAATAAGACTCTGCCTGAGGTGACCAGCAGACTAGCCATGGTCTCGTTCATAGGTCGATCCTTTTAGCCAATGGAGAAGAAGGTAGGTGTGCCGACTGGTTCAAGATGAGCCAACTGTGCAGAGTCGCTGGCGCGCCTGTTCGTATTCTGCGCACAACCTCGAGATCAGCGCGCTTGCCGGCACTATCGACTTAACCGCATTAAGGCCCTGGCCACAACCCCAGATGTCCTTCCAGGCCTTGGACTTACTGCCGCCACCGGCGCTGAAGTTCATTTTCGATGGATCGCTTTGGGGCAGATTGTCTGGATCGAGGCCGGCGGCCTCGATAGACGGTTTGAGGTAATTGCCGTGCACACCAGTGAACAGGTTGGTGTAGACAATATCGTCAGCGGCATAGTCTATCAGTGCCTGTTTGTAAGCGATGTCGGCATTGGCCTCTTCGGTGGCGATAAAAGCAGAGCCAATGTAGGCCAGGTCGGCGCCCATGGCCCGGGCGGCGAGTACACCATCGCCAGTACTTATGGCGCCGGAAAGCAGAATCGGACCGTCAAACCATTCCCTCACTTCCTGAATGAATGCCATCGGTGACAGCGTACCAGCGTGTCCACCAGCGCCGGCGGCCACGCAGATGAGTCCGTCCGCGCCCTTTTCTATCGCCTTGTGAGCGAACCAGTTGTTGATCACGTCATGCAGGCAGATACCGCCGTAAGATTGAATAGCCTGATAGACTTCCGCTCGAGCACCGAGAGAACAAATGACGATGGGCACCTTGTGTTTGACGCAAAGCTCCACGTCATGCATGAGTCGGTCGTTTGACTTGTGGACGATCTGATTGACCGCGTAGGGGGCGGCCGGATTGTCCGGGTTGTCCTGGTTGTAACGATCCAGCTCTGCATTGATGCGGGTCAGCCATTCATCGAGCACTTCGGCTGGGCGGGCATTCAGCGACGGAAAGGCGCCGACCACCCCGGCCTTGCACTGGGCGACAACCAGATCCGGATTGGAGATGATAAAAAGTGGTGCACCGACTGCGGGGATCGACAGCTTTCCCTGCATGCATTCGGGTATGGGCATGTTCATGACTTCCTAATTCTACGAGGCTGCATCTTACTCAGAGTTGTCCGGCCCGGTCGAGTCTGTGATTGCTGACAACACATGGGCACGGTCTTCATGCACAACAAGGTTTACAATCAGCGTGTTGAGCTGGTGCTCAGTTACAAGCCGATCGTGATGTATCGCAAACGCGAGGCAGAATGAGCAGAGTTGGAAGACCGGGGAAGTCAGCCAGAAGCAAGGCAAGTTTGCCTTATTCAGAACTTCCCGGGACGATTGTTCCCAGATTATTTTCTAAAAAGTCGTCTGGACGCTCAGCGTCAGGCGCCGAAACCGACTGCTGCAGGAATCTTCAATAAGCGCCAGGCTGCCGTTAATGGTGTCGGGCGTGAACCGTTGACGCAATCGGCAGCGGAAACCATTGAGAGTGTTATCGGACTCAAGTCGGAAAGTAACATCGTCGAACCACACCTTGGAAACGAACAGATCAACTGACCGTTGACCGTCGTTGCGAGTAATGGTTCTTACGTCAATCTCTCGCTGCCCGTCGTGAATTGGGTGGCGGTACTCAATGCCATAACTCAACCCCCAGTTGGTCACGTCCTGACGAAACTCGATGCTGCCGAACCCGCGGCCGGTGATGCGCTCTCTTGTGCCGAGGAAGGGGTCGATGATTTCGGAGTCGAACAGCCCCAGGTCTGCAGAGACAATGGCATCAGGCAAGTTCAGGTAAACCAGCCTGCTGCTGGCATTGACAAACATACCCCAGCGTTCCGCAGGCCCTACATTGCCGGTGGCATCAATGGGGTTGTTCGGATCCGTAGTGGCGTTGATGGTGCCGATGTAGTTTTCAATATCAGAATAGAAGAAGCGTGTGCCGAGCACGCCGGCATCGTTGGGCAAGCGATACTCGAGTTCGGTTTCATAGCTCCAGCTCTGCTCTGGCACTAGCTCCGGATTGCCGGCTTCGGCGTTGGTTTCCCGGTCATCGTCGTCAGTGGTGGCGGCGAAATTGCCGAAGCTCAATTGCGAGACTCGCCGCTCCACTGAAGCGCGCAGTTGAAAGTTGTCGGTTATATTGAATCGGTAATCCACCGACGGGCGCAGGAAACTGAAGTCGCGGGTCTTCTCGACGACCCCGGTCTGGGAGATCTCTGAGCTTTCATAAACCAGGCTGGTCTCCAGGTTCATGCGCCCATTCAATGTCCAGTTGTGAAAGGCAAAGCCCTCATGGCGAATTTCTTGCACTGACGTGCCCTGATTCGATGAAGAGAGAATGGGCGGCAAGCCGCCGTAGCGATCCGAGGGTGGCTCGGAGCCGGAGCTGCTGCCAATCAAGAGGCTGGAATCCAGCCGGGTGTTGGCGCGCTCAAGGCCCAGGCGCAGGCTTTGATCANCGCTGAGAGAGAAGCTGTAGTTGCCCTGGATAATGCGCTCGCTGGTATTTCGGTTCGACTCGATAAACAGGTTTTTTTCCAGGGGACTGTCAGCCGGTCGGGCCGAGAAGCGCTCCCGAATGCTGTTACGTATTTCGTCGTTGACAACGAACAGCATGAGAAAGCGAGAGCCATTGTCGAAGCGATATTCGTAGTCACCGCCAAGCTCCCAATCGCTCTGTTCATTCTCCGTAAGCTCCTGCTGCAGTCTCGGCACCGGGCCGGCTGCAGTGATATCGACAAAATCGCGACGAATCGGCCGCGGATGGTCGCCCAACTGATACTGCATATTAAGCTGCATACGCTGGCGGCCCGCGCCATAACTCATGTTAGCGGCGGCCGTGTATTCATTCTGGTCGCGAATATTGGACTCAAACAGAGTGGCCACCACATCTCCCGCGGCGTTGAGCTGCACCTCACTGTTTTCCCGGTTTTCGTAGTTAGGGCGACGCTCCAGATTAATCAGCGCCTGAAAATTGCCTTCCTGGCGCGAATAGGCTACCGAGCCACCGGTCTCAAAGGTGTCGTCGTGATTCAGGCGATTGACAAGTTCTACCGCCGTACTGGACCTGGACTGGGCGGCTTCAAGGACGATGTTCACTACCTGGCTGGCACCGCGAACATTCAGCTCGCCGGAGGTGTCGCGGATAATCTCGATGCGGCGAACTTCATCCGCAGTAATACGATTGAGCTGGTCACGTGACGAATTGTCCTTACCAGCGATGCGCTGGCCGTTGATGAGCAGGTTACCGCCAGTTCCGAGGCCCCTGCCGCCGCCCCTCTGTCCGCCACCGCCGATATCCAGGCCCGGTATGCGGTCCAGCATGTCATTGGCGGTCACCGGATTATAGGAAGCGAAAAAGTCCGCCTGATAGACAACCGTGGAGTCAGCGTTTTCAACCTCCATGCCATCAAGGTCAGGCTCGGCTCCGCTGAGGCTGCTGGCGGGAGCGGGTTCCTGAGCCAGCAAAGGCGGCGTTGCGAAGGCGAGTGAGAAAACAACAAGGAGAAAAGTTTGGACAGTGACAGGAACCGTGAGCATCCGGGTTTCTTCTTATAACGGAGTGGTAGCTTAAGTTAGCGCAAGTAGCGCCACTGTAAACCAGTTTCACGACGAACGGTTGCTGATCGGGACAACTTCCTCGAAACTTCCCTCCCCGTAAAGCCCATTAAGGGGAGATTGTTTGCTCCACGAGCCGTGGCCAGGTTGATTCTGCCATTGGCTCGGCCTCAGAATGCTCCGAGCAATGCTGACACGTCTGCATTATTCAGAGCATCCCTAAGTTACATTGCGATAGCGGTGGGGTAGATGCCTTCGCCGAGCACAAAGCGCGAGCCCACGGCGCCGACCACTGCGGTGCGTCTGCTGAGGTTCAGTCCAGCACGCAGGCGGTACAGTGGCTCGATTCCAGTGCAATGGCCAGCCATGAGGTGACGAATACCAATTGCACGCAGTCTATCAGCAGTCCAACCCAGAGTTTGATCACTGGCTGCGAACAGATGCAGCCCGCCCATCAAGGCATGAATGGCTTTATTCTGAATCGACTCCTGGATTTGCTCCAGGGCATTGACAACGCCTGAATGCCCGCAGCCGAGCAGGACGATCGGGCCTTGTTCGGTGCGGATCACCAGTGCCTGGCTCTCCGGCACGAAATCCTCCACCCAGTCGCCTTCCAGCTCTACTTCGAGGCTCGCCCCGTAGTTGCGCTCCGGATGTCGCCTGGCCACCGGACCGGATATCCAGACTGAAGGCAGGATCTCGGCAGCCTCGGTGTGAATGAGTACCTCGACGCCGGCCGCCGCGATCGCCGCCCGCATTGCAATCATCTGATTGCGCTCTCCATCCTCGCCATTGGCCAGGCGGCGCGAGTGAAAAAGCCCATCGGCTACATGTATTCGCTGCAAGGCGCCGGGATTGCTTTTCCGCAGCGTCTCGATGAGCGGCAGAATGCCGGTGGTATGGTCAAAATGGAAATGGCTGAGCACCAGGTCGGTGACACAAGTCAAGTCAACGCCCAGGGTGTCAGCATTGCGAATGACAGTATCGGGATAGCGCCCCGCATCGAAGAGGATGCAGTTGCCGTCCACTTGGACGAAGGCTGACAGGCCCCATTCACCGATGGCACCGCCATTGGCCAAGTTCGATGAAAGAATCGTGACCTGTGCGTCTTCGGCGAAATCCTGAGCCAGCCCGATCCTGGGCAGGGTCAGGGTCAGGCCGAGCACGAGCAACAAGCGCATCAGGCTGGTGGGTGGAAAATTGGACGACCCGAATACAGACATGACGGCGACTCCGAATAGATTGTTTAAGTGCCCCATAATAGCGTAACTGCTAACCAGAACAATGACCGGGCGGCGTCAGCGGGCCCGGGTCTCGGACATGAAAAAGGGCGACGAGATCGAATCCCGTCGCCCGATTACAGCCGCTCAGAAGTAGCGGTTCAAACGTAGCCAGTCGATACCGCCAGCTGGCCTAGAAGTCCATGTCACCCATGCCGGCTCCGGGCGCTGACTGGGACTTGCTCTCCGGCTTGTCGGTGATCATAACCTCAGTGGTCAGCATCAATCCGGCGATGGAACCGGCGTTCTGCAGGGCAGATCGGGTTACCTTGGTCGGGTCGATAATACCGGCTTCGAGCATATCACCAAACTCTTCCGTCTGGGCGTTGTAGCCGTAGCTACCGGACTGCCCTCTGACTTTGTCTAACACGACGCTGGCCTCAACACCGGCATTGGCGATGATCTGTCGGAAAGGCTCTTCCATGGCGCGCAACGTAATCGACACGCCGATCTCCTGGTCGGCATTGGCGGTCTTGACGCTGTTCCTGATGGCATCGGCAGAGCGCACGAGGGCGACGCCGCCACCGGGAACGATGCCCTCTTCAACCGCGGCGCGAGTCGCATGCAGGGCATCGTCGACCAGGTCTTTCTTCTCTTTCATTTCCACCTCGGTCGCTGCGCCCACCTTGATTACGGCGACGCCGCCAGACAATTTGGCCAGTCGCTCCTGCAGCTTTTCTTTATCATAGTCAGAGCTGGAGTTTTCGATCTCACTGCGAATCTGTTTAATGCGCGCATCGATATCTGTTTTCGTGCCGGCTCCATCTACAACCGTTGTGTTGTCTTTACTGATCACGACCCGCTTCGCACTACCAAGCTCTTCGACAGTCGTGCTTTCCAGGCTGAGACCGACCTCTTCGGAGACTACCTGGCCTCCGGTCAGCACGGCGATGTCCTGGAGCATAGCCTTGCGGCGATCGCCGAACCCTGGCGCCTTGACGGCGGCGACTTTCAACACGCCGCGCAGATTATTGACCACCAGGGTAGCAAGGGCCTCTCCCTCGATGTCTTCGGCGACTATCAGCAATGGACGGCCAGCCTTGGCAGCACCCTCCAGAATCGGGACGATGTCGCGTACATTGCTGATCTTCTTGTCGAACAGCAGCACATAGGGTTCGTCCAGTTCTACCTGCATTTTGTCCTGATTAGTCACGAAGTAGGGGGACAGATAACCGCGGTCGAACTGCATTCCCTCGACCACGTCAAGCTCGTTCTCCAGAGACTTGCCTTCCTCCACAGTTATGACGCCGTCCTTGCCCACTTTCTCCATAGCCCGGGCCAGGATGTCACCGATGTCGGTGTTCCAGTTGGCGGAGACTGTGGCGACCTGACCAATGGCCTTGTTGTCATCACAGGGCTTAGACAGCTTCTGAAGCTCTGCTGTGGCAGCGCGAACAGCGGCTTCGATGCCACGTTTGAGATCCATAGGGTTGTAACCGGCGGAGATGGCTTTGTGGCCTTCGCGCACCATAGCCTGCGCCAGTACCGTGGCAGTGGTGGTGCCGTCGCCGGCGATGTCGGCAGTCCTGGAGGCAACCTCCTTGACCATCTGGGCGCCCATGTTTTCAAATTTATCCTGCAGTTCAATATCCCTGGCTACCGTCACGCCGTCCTTGGTAACTTTCGGGGCGCCGAAGCTTTTATCCAGCACTACGTTGCGACCCTTCGGACCCAGTGTCACCTTCACGGCATTGGCCAGGACGTTGACACCCTTTAACATGCGCTCGCGCGCACTGTCTGAAAAACGAATGTCTTTTGCGCTCATGCTGCTTGCTCCAGGGATTCGGGCTCAATGACTGCGAAGATGTCAGACTCCTTGATGATCAGGAGCTCCTCGCCGTCGATAGTAATTTCATTGGGGGAGTACTTGCCAAACAGTATACGGTCACCGACATTCACGGCAACGGGCTGAATATCGCCGCTGTCCAGGCGGGTTCCGGGGCCGACGGCTACTACCTCGCCCTGATCGGGCTTCACGGCTGCAGAATCGGGGATAAAAATGCCGCCGGCACTGGTAGTCTCGGACTCGAGACGACGCACTACTAAGCGGTCCTGAAGGGGACGAATCGACATGAGAAAAACCTCCTTATTGAAGAAAATCTCACTAATTACCATTTTTTATATGAAGGACAGACGCCTAGAAGTCTGTCCCGGTTATCAGGTTCCGGCTAACTGGGGCGATTCAGTTTCGACGCGAAGGTTTGGCGCGCATGAATCTGAATTAAACCTCACCTTATTAAGGCACCAACTTAATTGGGACGATGGCTAATGAAATCAAGAGCTGGCCCGGTAATTTTTTCAGGCCCCGGGCCGGGCCGATTCTGTTACCGTGAGAGCGCTGACGTCGTTGTCCCGGTGCGACCGGGCATTGCGGCCGGCGGCTCAGGGTGAGCATCCAGAATTCACGGTTCAGAGTAGGCGAAATTCGGGGTAAAGTAGTGGTAAATGTCAGAGTCGGGATGAACATCAGGGTCAAAGAGAGAGCATGAAATTACTACTCAAGACAGTGATAATGTTATTGGGCCTTGTATTGATCCCGGTAACGGCGGTCACCACCGCGGCGGTCAAACAGCGCTTCGAGGATGGACCCAACCGGGTGTTCTCTGGCGGCCCTCTGGAAGCCGGTGAACTTTACCGGGGGCCGGAGCCTGACTGGTCCTTCGTCAATGAAATTCCCACCATCGAAATGGAGCTGGAAGCACCGGGAACGTCCCGTCGCATCTGGGTCGCCTCCTACGACAACAAGTTATACGTCTGGTCTGGCTATATGAGCAGCTTCGTTGGTCGGCTGTGGAAGCAATGGCCGCTGCAGGCGGAGGCGGATGGCCGGTCAGTCCTGCGGATAGACGGAAGGCGCTACGAACGCAATCTTCAGCGCGTCAGCGCCGGCCCGTTCATTGAAAGACTGAGCGCAATTACCAGCCGCAAATACAACTCCAGTCTGACCAGTGAAGCCATAGAAGACGGATCTGTGTGGTTGTTTGAAGCGGCGCCGCGGGATTAGCAGAGACTGCAAATGAAATACTATTACCAGACAATCGGATTGGCACTGTTGATCACCATACTGGCGGTGCTTTTTGTCCCAGGCGTGGATGATTTTGTTGAAGTCACCTTCCAGCGCTATCTCGGCCGGGCCGCGAGCTAGGGATGCTCTTGAGGTTGCTCTGAATAAAGTCAGCTGATCATCGATATTGGGCGGCGACTTATTGCATGGAGTTCAGCAACTGCACTATAGTCATATTCCAGGGTCGAATGCAGGAGGTGGCCATGGTTTTAGAGCCAACGCAGGTACCGATTACCGAGACATCGCTTTCCCACTATTTCAGTCGGCGCCTGACGCGCTACGCAGAACGCTTCCAACCCCCACCCCATGAAGATACCTGCTGGTATCTTGGTAATCTTCTCGATCGACTCGGCCACAGCGAGCAACTTTTTACCTACGAAGACGGCAGAATGACCCTGCGCCCCCTGGCCTTGCTCTACGGCGATGCGGTGGAGGCGCGCAATGAGCGCGAACGCTGTCTGCTGCTGCAGCAGCTGGGTGACATGGCGCTTTTTCTGGGTGCGCTTTTCCCCGAGCGCTGGGAGCGGCAGGGCATTCAACAGGATTACTTCGTCGGCATGGGCGGCGGCGCTTATGATTACCTTGCGGACAATGCCCGCAGCCATCGGCACATTTTTTCCGAGCTGGCTCGAACCTTTACCCGTATGTTGGAGATGGTGGCGAATGCCTGCTCGAAGGACCGAAAATTGGGCACGGAGGAAATTCTCGCCCTGTATCAGCGCTGGCTGCAGACCAGGGATCCGCTGATCGCGAGTCAGCTTAGAACCCTCGGTATCGAGCCTGAAGGCAGCACCAGCCTGCAATAGAATTCAGTCTGCGTCTTTAACGCGAACGCAGCGTTTGCTGTAGCTAAGTCCAGACAGATCAGGCGCTCACTGCCGCAGGTGCCAAGTCGCCTACGACGCGTTATTCTCCCAACTGACACAGAAATGAAGACTCCGGAGCTCTAGAGGAAGTAAACCATGGCCGCCTTGAATAAGGTTTTTATTGTCATCGACCCCACCAATGATCACCAGATCGCTCTGGAGCGGGCTACCCGTATGGCCGGGCGTGATGAATTGGATCATGTCCATGCCTATTGCGCCGTGTTCAGCACCGCCAACGCTGCCGATCTGGAAGCGCTGAAGCGCGTGGAGATAGAAAAACATCGGGTCTGGCTCGAATCCCTGGTGGCACCCATTAGAGAGATGGGCAAGGCCGTCGACCTGCAGGTAGAGTGGACCATGCAGTGGCGGGATGCACTGGCGCCGGCGGCGAAGAGCTGTGCTGCCAATCTGATTATCAAGGCGGCCAGCTCACACCGGGTGGCAGGCAGGCGTCTGCTGAAAACCGCGGATTGGACCCTGTTGCGACAGGCTCACTGCCCCGTCTACCTGGCCAAGGGCGGCGTGATTCAAAAGGGAGCCCGTTTACTGGTGGCATTGGACCTGAAGAAGGAAGACGATCTGCACAATACACTCAATCAACGAGTGATACAGATTGGCAAAGCGCTCACCAGCAATGTCGAGGCTTCTTCACTGCATGCCGTCAACGCCTATTCCAGTTCCGAGCGTTATGTTTACCCATCAGACCTGGCCGCCGAGGTGGGCATACCCGACCAGCATGCGCATACCATTGAGGGACCGCCCGCCAAAGTGATTGCGGAAGTAGCTAACGAGATCGGTGCTGCGATGGTAATCATCGGCAATGCCTCGCGACAGGGGGCACGCGCCGCCGTGATCGGTAATACGGCCGAGAAAGTGCTCGATGCCCTGGACGCCAACGTGCTGGTAGTGCCTTCCAATTAATGTGCAGGCTTATTGAAGCCGCCGAAAAACTTCGGTCAATCCAAGTCGCTGGTCGATCTGTCGACCATGCCGCCTCGCAGTATTGCCCGCGCCCGCCGCTGGCAAGATGAAGCGGGATTCTGAAGAAATTTACGAGCATCAGGAGGTTGCAGCAATGTCTGTGACTCAGTTTCAATGCAGCCGACCCGCACCGGGTCGCAGGGCGCCAGCCCCGGGTATCATCAGGCTGT
>JGI12109J20283_11445784_pt1 | contig 29666 bp, 20 predicted proteins | sample ElkSlonscriptome_12_FD_20283 | JGI IMG/M metagenome (IMG submission 20283)
CGAGGTCCGACACGCTCGCCATGGGAAAGCGTCCGAGCCCCGCGGGCAGCGGATAGTCGCGTCCGTCGTCGGGAATACGGAGCGTGCGCATGAACGACAGCGAGAAGCGCGCGTCCTCGTGCACCTGCGGGAAGTCGGTCTCGAGGCGGGTACGGAGCGGGAGACTGCGATCGCGGGAGCGGGCCGGCTCCTCACCGGCCGCCCCCACGCCTCCGAAGGCGTCGGTGTTCATGGTCACTCCTCTTCCTCGAGGAGACCGACCGGCTGCCAGTCGTCCTCGGCCTCGAGCGTGACGAAGATGTAGAGGCCGTCGTCCTTCACCTCGGCGGTCGCGGCCCCGCCGGCCTCCTCGAGCTGGATGGCCACCTGCTCCGGACTCAGCTTGTACATTCCGCCGGTGGAGGCGTCGACGGCGAGTCCGATCAGCCCGCCGAACAGGATGTTGCCCCAGACCCACCCGGAGGTGGAGCGGCGGAACTGCATCACGTAGGGCTCGTAGCCGTCGAGATCCAACTCGATCGTTTGGCTCGACTTGCGGTCGAGCGCGACGACGGCCGGGGTCTGCGCGTTCTGCATCCCGTTCACGAGGATCACGGCGCCGCGGGGCGTGCTCGCGATGTTCACGTCCTGGGTCGAGCCGTTCATGATCGTGCCGCAGCCGGCAAGCGGCACGAGGAGCGCCGCGACGAAGGCCGCGACGAGGGTCCGAGATCGGGTGGTCATGACGATGTCCCTGTCCTGAGGCTTGGTGCGCCGCGGGCGAACTCCCGCGGAATGCGGATAACCTCGGAAGGGGGTGTGACAGGCCCGCGACGGCCCTGCACTGGCCGTTCGCCTGCGCGCCCACCGTATCCTCGCGGTGAGCCGAGCCACGCACCTGTCACACGTCTTCGGTATCCTTTCGGCACGCTGATCGCCTCATCCGTCCCGCACCGCCGCACCTCTCCGGCCCCACCCCATGACCGCCGACTCCCCCACCAAGACGCAGCGCCTCCTCGACCTCCTGGCCTTCCTCGTCTCGCGCCACCGGCCCGTGTCGCGCGGCGAGATCTGGGACGGCGTGGTGGGCTACCGGCAGAAGCTCGAGGCGGGGACCGACCCGGAGAGCGTCCGGCGCGGCTTCGAGCGCGACAAGGACGAGCTGCTGAGGCTAGGCTTCCCGCTCGAGACGGTGGACGTGCCCATGAACGACCCCGACGAACAGACGCTCTACCGGATCCGGGCGAAGGACTTCTACCTGCCCTACCTGCAGCTGCTGCAGGAGGAACAGATCGAGCGGCCCGGTGCGGGGGCCGAGCGCGGGGACGACCCGGCGGCGGGTGGCCCCGAAGCGCCGGGAGGCCAGGAGGCCGTCTGGCAGCGGGCGAAGGGCTCGTGGCAGATCCCGAGCTCGACCCTCGATCCCGACACGACGATCGCCGCGGCCGATGCGCTCCACGCGCTCCGCTCCAACGACGAGCTGCCCTTCCAGGCCGAGGCCGACTCGGCCTTCCGCAAGCTGACGTTCGACCTGGGGGGCGACGTCGAGGGGATGTTCGGGCCGCCGCCGGTACTCGTGCCCGGGGACGACGAGGACACGCAGGATCTCGTTCCTCTGCTGGCCCGCGCGATCCGGGCCCGGCGCGTGGTGCGGTTCACGTACGACGGCATCGAGCGGGGCGACCGGACCGAGCGCGAGGTCGAGCCCTGGTCGCTCCTCTACAAGCAGAGCCACTGGTACCTGATCGGCCACGACCGCACGCGCGACGACCGCCGCGTCTTCCGACTGAGCCGCGTGCACGAGCTGCAGGATCCCGGCGATGGCCCGCCCGAGTTCGATCCGCCCGACGTCGACCTCTCGCAGTGGGACGACGCCGAGGCCTGGAATCTCCCCGGCATGGACGAAGCCCCGATCGAGGCGCGCGTGCGCTTCCGCTTCCCCCGCTCGCTGTGGGCCGAGCGAAACGACGTGGGCGACCTGGTCGAGACGGATCCCGGCACCGGCGACACGGTGCGCCGATTCACGGTTCGCAGCTCCGGGCCGTTCGTCAGCTGGGTGCTGGGGCAGCTCGACGACGCCCGGATCGTGGCGCCACCCGCCCTCGTTGAGGAGGCCGACCGGCTCCGGCAGCGCGTGGTGGACGCCAACCCGAGCCTGTTCGGCGACGGTTCACGTGGCAAAGGTCCACAGGGCATAGATCCACAGGGCAAACGTCCACGGGGCACAGGTCCACAGGGAAAGGGGCCGCGCGGGGAGGGCGAACGATGAGCGCCTCGGAGACGCTCCAGCGCCTCCTCCGCCTGCTTCCCCTCGCGAGCCGCGAGGAGGGCGTGGAGCTGGACGAGGCCGCCCGCGCCCTCGGGGTCGACGCCGACCGGGTGGTCCGTGACATCGATCTGCTCACCAGGCGCTCGTACTACCTGCCGGCCGGCAGCACCGACGACCTGCAGATCCAGTTCGACGGCGCGCACCTCAAGATCTCCGGGCCGGGCATGTTCACGCGGCCCATGCGCCTGACGCGGGGCGAGATGCTCGCACTGTCCGTGGCGCTGCGGGTGGCCGGGATGGCGTCGGACGAGGCGAAGCACATCTGCGGGGAGATCGAGCGGGAGCTGGCGGGGGTGGAGCGGATGGAACGGCAGGCTTCGATGGAGAGGCCACCCCCGGCGGAGCGGAGCGATATCGGCATGGTCATGGGGTCTTCGGGCCCGATCGACGACTTCATCGCCCCCGCCGCACCGACCTTCGGCGACTCCGACGGCGTCCGCGATACCTTCAGCACCGGCGTCCTCGAGCGCCGCATCGTCTCCTTCGCCTACCTCAAGCCGCACGCCGACGAGCACGAGGTCCGTACCCTCGAGCCCTACCGCCTGCTGCACGCCGAGGGCGAGTGGTACGTCGTCGGCCGAGATGCGGAGAAGGACGACCTGCGCCTCTTCCGCCTCGACCGGGTCCTCGGCGCCTCGCTCGGGCACCGGACGTTCGAGCCCGACCCCGACTTCGACGTCTCCGACCTGGTACGCGAGGGTCAGGTGGCGCTCGTGACCGACGAGGTGGAGCCCCGCGACGTCGAGATCCGGTACTCGTCGCAGGTGACGCGATGGGTCGCGGAGCGCTGGGAGGGGCGCGACGCAGACGACGGAGCCTACGTGGTCCAGCACCCCGTGTACGACGAGCGCTGGCTGATGCGGACGGTGATGCGGTACGGCGGCGAGGCGCGGGTGGCGGACGGGTAGGATTCCGCGCGGTCGTCAGCGCCCCGAGGGTGAGATGGGAGGGCGCAGCAAGCTCGACCTCCCGCCCATCCAGGCGGGTTCTACGTTCGTGCCGCCACCGGGCATCTGCCTACCCGATCTCCTCGCGCCGTCGATCGAGCGCGTCTCCGATGTGCCGGACGGCATCGCCCGGCACGCCGGTGTCCCCGGCGTATTCCGGCCATCGATCCAGCACCTCCCGGATCCGGTCCAGGATACGGTGGGGCGCACGGATGCCGAAGTCGCGGCCCAGCGAGACGAGGTCGTCGCGGGTGATTCCGCTCCGCTTGTCCGCCAGCCGCATCTGGTGGCTCGCCGTCCAGTCGCCTCCCTGGGCGAAGGTGACGTCGTAGGCCGGGGTCAGCCGCCACGAGGCGTCGGTGTCCATGTGGAACGACAGGTTCTTCACATGGTCGTCCTGATTGACCGCCAGGATGTTGAAGGCGGCCCGGCGGTAGCCCTCCACGACGGCGGACGGGGGCATCCCGAGCCGCAGGATCGTGCGCAGGTACTCCTCGTAGCTGCTCGCCCCGACGTCGTTGTAGTCGAGGTGCAGCAGACCCCCCAGCGTGTGCTGGTGAAGGGGCGTCTTCCCCGGTCGATCGAAGCGCGGGATCACCAGGTGCGCGTGGCCCTCCTCGCTCTCCAGAATGCGGATCTCGACCACGTCGAGGCCGGCGTCCCGCGCCATGCGGGCGTACGCCGCCTCCACGCGGTTGAAGGGCTGAGGCTGGCCCAGCCCCCGGGGGGTGGTGGCCTCGCCGACCCCGTCGAACTTCAGAATCGCCTGGATGTCGCCGGGCTCGGGCGGGGCGAAGGCGGAGCGGATCTCGCCGCGCTCGGCGTTGAAGAGGACCACCGCCTTCGGCCGCATGCCGCCCGCGGACGACCCGATCCGGTAGATCTCCGGGATGCTCACGTCGGGACGGCCGGCGATGATCTTCCGGGCGTCTCCCACCAGATCGGCGATCGCGAGCGCCTCGGCTTCCGCCGCACGTCGCGGCGGGTCCTCCGGCGGATGGAACTCCAGCGCACCGATCGCCCGGGCGCCCACGTAGAGCAGGTGCTGCACCGGGGAGAAGGCCCGGTCCTCCCTCCCCCGCGCGGTGTAGTACGCTCGGATGACCTGGGTCCCGAAGGCATCGGGGAGGGCGTCGGCGAGGACGCCGGGCAGCCCGCGGAAGGCCTCCTTCCGGCGCAGCTCCGCGAACCGGACCGGGCCCGCGAGGCTGCGGGGCAGATGGATGGGCGAGATGTCGTATCCGGCCCGCCTGAACTCGTCGGAATACTCGAAGACGACGCCCCCGTCGTCGAGCTCGGCCACCCCGCCCACCGTCCGGCCCCAGAGCCGGATTTCGGCGAACGCCGTCACCTCAGCCATCCGTGCGCGAACCATCCGCTCGCGCCCGATCGCGAAGGAGCGCCATCGGGCTCACCTCGGGGTCGGGAATGAACTGCTCGAGCGCCGAGAGGCGGTCATAGACCCGAAGCAGCCGCACGAGCGTCAGCAGCGTCGGATTATCGCCCATCTCGGCGCGGTACACCGTCTTTCGCGCCACCCCGGCACCCTCGGCCGCCTCCTCCATGGTGAGGCCCGACGCCTTCCGCAGCGTGCGCAGCCGAGCCCCGATGTGAGTCAGGATCTCCGGATCCGGTGCCTCGGCGAGTCGTATAATACCCATAACGCCATATTGATCGACAAAAGAGACGTATATGCCACACAAAATGTACGAAGACAAGCCATCTCCAGGCAAGATGCGGTGGCGGCTACACTGGAGGCGACGTGACTCGATCGCCCCCCGATCGCGGTGCTGCGCGCGGAGCCCGCGGAACGATGGGCGTGGTCGACGTGGCCGTGGTCGACGTCGAAGGGGTCGACGTCGAAAGGGGTCGACGTCGAAAGGGGTCGACGTGAAGGGGGTCGTGCTACGGCTCTCGTCTCGACGTCGCTTCCGCGACTCTCCGACCATCGTCCGGAACCCGGATCACCCGCCCGTCGATGCCCCGGTAGGCCGACTCGTGGCACGTCGCCAGCATGATCTGGCACGAGTCTCCGACCTCCTCCAGGATCGAGCGGAGCCGACGCAACCGCACCGGATCCGAATCCACGAGGCGATCGTCGAGGACGACGAGATTCCGCTCGTCCCTGCTGACGAGTACGGCGATGGCCAGACGGAGGAGCACGGCAAGCTGCTGCCTGGTGCCGTGGCTCAGCTGGTCGATCGCCAGATCCTCGCCGTAGGCGGCAGCCCGCACCGTCGTGGGCATCAGCGCACCACTCAGATCGAGCCCGTCGTAGCGACCGCCCGTGAGGAGCTCCATCCAGCGTGACACGGTCTTCGAGATCGGTCCGGCGAGGACCTCCGCCCGCTCCGCTGCGAGCCGCTCGATGAGCTCCTTCAGCAGTTTGGCGCCCCGAGCCCGACGCTCGAGCTCCTCGTGCCGCCGCTCGAGTCGCGTCAATCGGCCTTCGAGGTCGGCGGCTCGACTCTGCACCCCGTCGCGCGCGATCGCCTCGATGCCGCCGAGGATGTGACGGCGATCTCCCTCCGCCGTCCCGGTGGAGTCCCGTAGCGCGTCGATCTCGGTCTGCACGCTGTCTCGTTCCGCGCGAGGCTTCGCGACGTCCCGCTCCACACGTGCATCGAGCGTGGCGGCCTCCTCCTTCGCCGTTTCGAGCTCGGCCCGCTTCGATTCGACCTGCGCGGCCAGGTGGTCGGCCGTCCCGTACGACGCGAGAATGTCGACGACCCGTTCGCGGGACTCGGTGATCCTCTCGTTCGCCCGCGCGACCCTGCCCTCGAGTTCGGTGGCCTCGCGGGTCAGGTCGTCGAGCGCGAGCTCCTCGAGCGTGCTTCGTGCCGCGCGAAGATCCACCTCGCACTCCTCCTGCTGTCGTTGGAGTGCCTCGAGCTCCCTGGTCGCGTCGGCGAGGTCCCGAGCGTCGAGATCGCCGGCATCCCCCGCCCGGTCGAGAGCCACGCGCAGTTCCCTCTCCGCATCCTCCCTCCGGCCCTCGAGCTTCCCGACATCGGACTGATCCTCGAGCGCGGCCTCCAGGCCCTCCCGCCGCCGCTCGAGCTTCGTCCGCTCGGACGCTCTCGCGCGGAGCTCCTCGACGGATTCGGCGTCGAGACGCACGAGCGCTTCCTGGATCTTCGTTTCGATCTCGTCGAGCCGACCCTTCTCGGCCTCGAGGTCGTCTTCCCGAGCCTGCACGTGAACCGTCCCCAGATCACCCATCGTGAATCTGGTCGGCGCGGTCACCAGCCAGATCCCGTCGTCGCCACGCTCCGTCTCCGGGTCCGCTTCGACACCCACATCGGACGCGAGGTCGAAATCCACCCGGACCGCGGAGGCCTCGATCCGCGCGCGTGCAACGGCGGCATTCTGGCCCCATTCATCCAGCTTCTGGAGCTCCTCGTCGGAGGGAGCCCCCAGATCGCCGAGCGCCTTCTCGACCTCGTCGAGATCCGACATCCGGCTCGTCGCCGTCTCGATCTGCTTCGAGAGCTCACCGAGCGAGTCGCGGAGTTCGGCAGCTCGGATCTGCCCGGACAGGGCTCGCTCCCGGACCTTCAGCTCCTTGAGAGACGCGACCAGATCGTCCCGCGCGGACTGAAGCCGCACCCGGCGCTCACGAGCCTCCTCGAGCGCACCCGTGGCTCCCCGCTGTCTGACCTCGAGGGAGTCCCGCTCGGTCTCCAGCTCGGAGACCGTTCGACCGGCATCCTCCAGCTCGGACGTGTCCCTCTCCAGCCGCTCGAGCTCGGTCGTGCACGTGCGCACCCGTTCCTCCGCGGTCCGAAGCTCCGCCTCGAGAGCCGGCGCAGCGCGCAGGAGAACATCGAGCTCGTCCCGGCGGTCCAGGGCCTCGGTGAGGCGCGCCTTCTCCTCCTCGAGCTCGACTTCCTTCGCGGCGAGCTGGTCTCGCAGCCTCGCCGCCTCCGTCAGTCGGCCCTCCAGCTCCGCGAGCTCGCTGCGGGCGTCCTGAATCTCCCCGTCGACCTCGGCGACCGCACTGTTCTTCGACGGGCGGCCGGTCGGGGTCCAGTCCTCCTCGTACCGGCTTCGCACCGCACGCACCGTTGCATCCTCCCCCGGTACCGACGCGACGACTTCGATCATCCCCTCCAGACCGCCTCGCACCGCGTCGGTCCACTCGTCGTCGGGAAGAATGCCTTCGTGCTGGAGGCACCACAGCGCCTGGGCGAGGCCGCGGTGGCGGGCGTCGGCGGCTCCATGGGGCCGGTCTCCCTCGAGCACCTCCCGGATTCTGGTGTCGGCGGCGTCGCCCTCGTGGTCGAGCTCCCACTCCTCGTCTCGCTCCACCCAGAGCTCGGCCCTGGTGGACCCGAGGAACCGCTTCCGAATCCTCATTCGCTCGCCGCCGGTCCGAACGATCAGCTCGACCTCCGGATCGAGCGAACTGCCGAGTGGGCGAATCGCCTTGATCTCCTGCGCTGCACCGCTGTGCCGGTCGAAGAAGGCCCGCTGGAGCGCCTCCAGGATGGTCGACTTTCCGGCTTCGTTGGGGCCGGTCAGCAGGTTCATCCCCTCGCCGAACTCGAAGACGTGCGCGTCCCTGTAGCTCCTCCAGCCTCGAACCTCGATCCGCTCGACGATCATGACGTGGCGCTCCTCGCCAGGCTGTGCAGCAGCGTGCGGGCCTCGGCGAGGACATCGCGGGGCTCGGACGCCACCTCCCGCCCCGCACCCTCGGGAATCCTGCCGTCGAGCGCCTGCTCGAGGATCTCGTCGGCGCGCCGCAGCAGGCCCTCCGGCAGATCGTCGCCGGTGGCAGACCTGAGCCCGGCGTCATCTCGATCGAGGGTGAACAGAAGGCACGCCTCGGCGAGGCGCGTGACGAGCGCATCCAGGTCGGCGAGCACCGGAGGCGAGAGCTCCCCTTCGAGTCTGAGTTCGAGCCGGAGGAGGAGGCTCTCCGCAGGACCCAGCGCGGCGACGTCGGCGTCGAGCTGCTCCACGTCGGTGGCTCCGAGGATGTCGCGCTCCAGCGTCGTCCACACGAGGCTGCCGGTCCGAATCTTCTCGACCGTCGGAGGCGAGCCGGGTGCCGTCACCTCGACCAGGAGCGCCCACCCCGGATCCGACACGCCGAACCCCGTCGACTCGATGGATCCCGGATAGAAGGTGCGATCCCCCTGCGCTCGGTAGCCGTGCCAGTCTCCCAGAGCCAGATAGTCCAGGTCGGCGGTCTCCGCGCGCGCCGGGTCGATCGGGAAGTTCGTGTCCCAGTGCGCGATATCCAGCCCGCCGTGCGCCAACCCCACCCGAATCCGATCGACCTCCGCATCGGTGCGGCCCGGGATCCACGCCGTCGGGTCGCGCCGGCTCTGCTTCTGTGTCAGGGGACAGGGGTACAGGACCGCGTCACCGATCCCTCTCGGCTCCCGGTCGAGGAGCAGATGCACATGGTCCGGCGGGCGCCACGAACTGCGGTCCCACACGCCTCCCGCCGTCGCGATGTCGTGGTTGCCGGGAATGATGAACACCGGGATGGGCGCGACCGCGTCGAGCAGCCGGATGGCCCGACGCACCACCTCGTCGTCGATATCCGGGCCATCGAACAGGTCGCCCGCCACGAGGACGGCGTCGACCTCCTGTTCGCGGCTCACGTCGAGAACCCGCTCGGCAGCCTCGAAGCGAGCCTCTCGCGCCTTCCCGGCATTGGTTTCTGCGGACGCCATTCCGGCACCGAGATGCCAGTCGGCGGTGTGGATGAATTTCATGTACGGGAGGTGGAGAGTCGCCGGCTGAGGTCTGCGCGCGGGGACGTGCAGGGTGGAATCCCGCATCGAACGCGTGGACGGCCGACGCGCGTGATGGCGCCGACGCGCGGGGTGGCGCCGACGCGCGTGATGGCGATGCAGGGTACCAAACCCGCAGCCTGAGCGCCACCGCGGATTCGGGTCGAGGCGAGCCCTCCGCACCGGTGGCCGCAGTAGCGAAAGCTGATCGCGGAGCCGTTTCCGGGTGCAGTTCGCCGTTCCGGCGCAACTCCGGTAGTCCGGATGCGCTGTTGCTGTCCGCCCGTGGACTCAGCATACTCGGTGACGGTCTCCTCGCGAGGCATCGACCGGCCTCCCACCTCATGTCATGACTGCCGACCCATCTCGCACCGAAGGCGCCCGGCCACGGGCGGCCGTGCACGACGACGAGATCTCGATCTGGGAGGTGTTGGCCGTCCTCATCCGTCGTCGCCGACTCATCCTCGCGTCGATCGGGATATCCGTCGCGCTCGCAGTCGTCTGGACCTTCCTCCAGCCTCGAACCTGGTCGACCTCGGCCTCGTTCCAGCCCCAGGGGGCCGAGGGCCCGGGAGAGCTCGCTTCGCTGGCGGCGCAGTTCGGTGTGAGTGTCGGTGGGGGGGAGACGGTGGAGGGTCCGGCCTTCTATCAGGAGCTTCTGACGTCCCGGGAGATCCTCGCCCGGGTAGCGGGCGGGGCGTACGAATTCGACGGCGCGACGACTCCACTCGTGGATATCATCGCGACCGAGGTCGACTCCGACGAGCCCCGGGCCGACGCACTCCGCGTCGTACGGGCGATCGAATGGCTACGGAATTCGGCGCTCACGGTCAGCACCGGTCGGGAGACCAGTATCCTGACCCTCACGGTCGAGACCGAATGGCCCGAGGTCTCGGTAGGGATCGCTCGGGCGCTTCTGGACGAGGTGGCCCGCTTCAATCTGGAGACCCGGCAGTCGAGGGCGCGAGCGGAGCGGGACTTCATCGAGGCGCGCGTCGCGGCAGCAGAGGCCAGCCTGCGCGACGCGGAGTCCGAGCTCCAGCAGTTTCTCGGGAACAATCGGGTCATCGGCGAATTTTCGCAGACGAAACTCGAGTTCGACCGCCTCCAACGGGAGGTATTGAACCGGCAGCAGGTCTACACGACTCTCATACAGTCCTTCGAGCAGGCGCGAATCTCCGAGGTTCGCGACACCCCGGTGATCACCGTGCTCCAGCAGCCCTATGTTCCAGTGGAGCCCGACCGGCGAGGACTCGTTCTCGCTCTTCTCACAGGACTCCTTCTCGGCGCTGTCGCCGGCGGAATCATGGCCTTCTTCATCCAGATCTTCGGCCGTCCGGCGGACGACCCCGCCGAACGGGACTTCAAGGATGCGTGGGCGGATCTCGTGGACTCCGTTCCGATGATCCGCGCACGCCGCACCGGAAGCTGACATGCCGTCTCGTATGACCTCGGTCCGACATCGGTGGTCCGTGTCGATACGGGAGCTGCTGGCGTGTGCCGCACTCGTACTCGCTTCGGCGGGGTCTCCGCCGCCGGCCTCGGCCCAGGTCGTTCCCCCGGGAGTGGATCCGCGGGCGATGGTCCAGGAGCTGTCCCCGGAGGAGATCACCGCCCGGCTCCAGGCTTCGGGTCTCAGCCGCGCCCAGGTGCGGGATCGCCTTCGCCGCGCCGGCTACGACCCCTCCCTGGTCGACCCCTACTTCGACGCGATCGAATCGGGGGAGAGCGTCGAAGGAACCCGGGCGGACCGACAGTTCCTCGAGGCGCTTCGCGGCGTGGGGGTGACCCTGAGGCCGATTCCGACCGGCATGACCGGGCAGGATACGCTGTCCCGCCAGGATACGCTGTTCGTGAGAGACAGCATCGACGTACCCCGATCCGATTCGGTCCTCCGTGTCTTCGGACGTGACGTCTTCCGCCGGGTGTCCACGGATTTCGCGCCGCCCCTCACCGGGCCCGTGGGCGACAACTACGTACTGGGGCCCGGGGATGAAGTCCTGCTGGTCATCACGGGAGATGTGGAGCTCGCGTACACTCTGGACGTGACCCGTGAGGGCTTCCTCGTGATCCCGGACGTCGGGCAGGTGTCGGTCAACGGGTCGACGCTCGGGCAGCTCGAGGACCGCCTGTACACCCGGCTGGCCGACGTGTACAGTGGCGTGAGTCGATCACCGGACGCGTCGACGCGATTCGATGTGTCCCTGGGCAGTCTCCGCACCAATCAGATTCGGGTGCTCGGCGCCGTGAGGCGACCGGGCGCGTACCAGTTGAGCTCGGTGAGTACCGTTCTCGAGGCGCTGTACTACGCGGGAGGTCCGGCCGATGAGGGCAGCTTCCGCTCCGTACTCGTGCGGCGACCCGGTGCGCCCGCGGATACGGTCGATCTGTACCCCTACCTGACCGCCGGCGAGACCGACGACGACCTGCGACTGGAGGAGGGCGACGTGGTCTTCGTCCCCCCCGTGGGAAGTCAGGTGCGGCTTCGCGGAATGGTGCGTCAGCCGGCCATCTACGAACTGAAGGCGTCGGAGGGCCTTCCGGCACTGATCCGATATGCCGGCGGGCTGTTGCCGGATGCACGAACCGACGTCGCCCAGGTGACGCGTGTTCTCCCGCCGGCCGACCGCGTGGCCGGTCGCGATCGCGTGCTGCTCGACGCCCCGGTGGCCGACGTTCTCGCCGGAGGCGTCGACTTCGAGGTCGAACCGGGAGATGCGGTCACGATCTTCAGTGTCACCCCCGAGATCAGGGAGAAGGTGACCGTGCGGGGAGCCGTATGGCGCCCCGGCGAATACGAACTCCGAGCCGGCACCTCCGTTGGCACCCTCGTGCAGCGCGCGGGGGGACTGCTGGAGGATGCTCTCACCCGGGAGGTGCTGCTCAGACGCCTCGATCCGGCGACCGGCGACCGATCCGCGCAGCGCATCGATCTCGGTACGGACCCGAGCGGTCCGCTGCTCCAGGAGTTCGACGAGATCACCGTGTTCGACCGTTCCGCGCTCACGCCACCGGATTCCGTCGCCATTTACGGGCTCGTCGAGGAGCCGGGTCGCTATGCGCTGGCCGACGGACTGACCGCCGGCGACCTCGTGCTGCTCGCGGGTGGATTCCGGAAGGGGGCCGCCCCGTGGAGCGCCGAGGTCGTGCAGCGCCGGCAGACGGTTTCGGAGGGAGTCGACGCCTTCTCGGTGTCCCGCGTGGTGCAGCTCCGGGAGGCCTTGCCGTATCCGGACCCCGAACTGCTGGAGCTCCGACCCGATGAAGTCGACGACCTCGCTCCGGAGTCTTCGGTGCCGCTCGCGCAGGGGGACGAGGTGTTCATTCGACAGCTTCCGGGCTACCGCTCTCCCTTCAGGGTGGAGGTCGAGGGCGAGGTCCTGAGCCCGGGGCTCTATCAGCTGACGAGTCGGAACGAGCGCTTCAGCTCGGTGCTGGCGCGCGCCGGGGGACCGACCGACGCGGCCAACCTCGATGGCGCGCGGCTCATCCGGGACGGTGTGCCGGTGGGGCTGGACTACGTCGAGGCGGTAGCGAACATCGGGTCCGTCGAAGATCCGCTGCTGGAAGATGGGGACCGGATCGTGATTCCAGTCCGCGACAACACCGTCCTCGTCCGGGGTGCCGTCACCTTCGAGAGTCGCGTCATCCATCGACCCGGGATGTCGCTGGACGACTTCGTCGATCAGGCGGGCGGCTATGCGCCGGATGCGGACGAAGGCAGGACCAGCGTCGAGTACCCGAACGGTTCGCGGGCGACCGTGTCTTCGATCCTCTGGGTATTCGACAACGCGCCGCCGGTGGAACCGGGCAGCGTGATCTTCGTGCCCACCCGACCGGAGACGGAATCCGGATTCGACTGGGACTCGGCCCTGACCCGCGTTCTGACCGTGGCGTCCACGATCGCGACGGTCATCATCGCCACGAATTGAGACGACCCGCTTGCGGCGACGCGTCGGGCACTCGACTCGCATCGGATAGAGCACGTGCCGCCAGCTGACAAGGTTTGCGTGATCGGGTTGGGCTATATCGGGCTGCCGACGTCCGTCGTGCTCGCAAAGGCCGGCTACGTGGTGGTCGGCGTCGACGTGAGTGCGTCGGTGGTCGAGACCATCAACTCCGGCAGAGCCCACATCGCCGAGCCGGACCTGGACGGCCTGCTACACCACGTGGTGGGCACGGGACAGCTGAGAGCCGCGACCGCGCCCGAAGAGGCAGATGTGTTCGTCCTCGCGGTGCCGACGCCCTTCAGGGACGAGCACGAGCCCGATCTCTCCTTTGTGCAGGCAGCCGCCCGGTCGATCGCCCCGTACGTCCGGCCCGACGACCTGATCATCCTCGAGTCGACGGTTCCGCCCGGCACGACGGAAGAGATGGTCGACTGGATTCTTCAGGAACGGCCCGACCTCGCGGCTTCCGGCGGGCGCAGATGCCGATTCCTCGTCGCACACTGCCCGGAGCGGGTGCTTCCGGGGCGCATTCTCGTGGAGCTCGTCGAGAATGACCGGATCGTCGGGGGTATCGACGACGAGTCCACGGCCCGGGCGCGCCACTTCTACGAGGGCTTCGTGCGCGGAGAATGCGTTGCGACCACCGCGCGCACCGCCGAGCTCGCCAAGCTCTCCGAGAATGCGTTCCGCGATGTGAACATCGCATTCGCCAACGAACTGTCCATGATCGCGGGCCGGCTCGGGGTCGACCCGTGGGATCTGATCGCCCTCGCGAATCGCCATCCGCGCGTTCAGATTCTTCAGCCCGGACCCGGAGTGGGAGGGCACTGTATCGCGGTCGACCCGTGGTTCATCGTCGAGGCCGCACCCGACGACGCCTCGCTGATCCGCGAAGCGAGACGGACCAATCTCAGGAAGACGGACTGGGCGGTGCAGCGGATCGCGGAACGGTACGAGGCAGGCGGCGGTCGCGGGCCGCTGGTCTGCCTCGGTTTGACCTACAAGCCCGACGTCGACGACCTGCGCGAGAGCCCGGCCGTGACCGTGACGCGGGAGCTTGCGAAACGCTTTCCCGGTTCCGTCTACGCCGTGGACCCTCACATCGACCAGGTCCCTCGTGAGCTCGCCGAGCTGGACGTCGACCTGCTGTCTCTGGACGAGGCGGTGGAGGTCGCGGAACTGGCACCGCTTCTGGTGGCGCACAGCACCTTTCGTGATGCCGCCGATCAGTTCGGGCCTTCCCGGTCGATGCGGATCGCGACATTCGGCTGAGGCCGAAGATCCCCTGAGATGAGGGTGGGCCCGGCGTGTCAGTCCTCGCCGCCGTAGTGCCGCGCGAGATACGCCCCCAGCTTCGCCATGGCCCGCTGTTCCTGCTCCGGCTCCATCTTCCGATTGTACCCGTGGGTGACCTCGAGCGGCACTGCAGCACCGGCGGCGGCCAGATCGATGGCCGAGCCGAGCATTTCCAGCTGGCCCTCGAACAAACGCTCGGACAGGTCGAATGCCGTGTCGTCGCGTTCGGCGTGCAGCAACCGGCGCTCGAGCATCGACCCGGCATCGACCCGTTCGTCGATAAGGTGGCTGGTGATCGCCAGGGGGACGTCCTTCTCGATCGACCAGAACAGGGCATCGAGACCCCGGATCTCCGGTAGCCTCCCGGGATGCAGATTGATGATCCCGACTCCGAATCGTTCGACGATCGGGGGACCGAGAATACGGGCTCCCGCGACGAGTCCGATGTCGGGAGACAGACGATCTAGGATCGCCTCGATCTCCTCGCCCGAATGGGCGACGCGGTGGTATGGAAAACCGAAGCGCTCCGCTACATCCCTGGGATGTACGAGGCCCGAATGCCGTACCTTCGTCCGAATGGACGATGGAGAGATGTCCAGTTCCACCCTGGGAGCCGCAAGCACGGCGCTGACGTTCCTCCGCTCGAGGAACAGCCGCAGCAGAAACTCCTGCGTCTTGCGATGGGGAAAGTCGTAGGCGAAGACGACCACACCGTTCTGGTCGTCGTCGTTCGTTCGCGTCGGATCTGACATGGCTCCCGATCTATGCTGTGAGGATAGGGGACGAGACGGGTCCCGACCGCTCCAGAAGCTCGCTCGCCAGCTTCGAGTAGTCGATCGTGCGTTTCGCGAACCGGAAGGAGGCCTCTCTCATCGAGGAGAGCTGACCCGGATTCAGCGAGATCTCCCGCAGAACCTCCTCGAGCCGCAGGTCCCCGCCGATCAGCCAGCCGTTCCCGCAGTGGAAGACCTCGTGACTCGGGACATCGTCGACGATGATCGCACAACGTGCGCACAGGCTGCCCTGCATCGTCACCGACTGTGAACCCGGCTGCAGGTAGACGTCGGCCGCGCAGAGGAGGTCGGTCAGCTGGTCCGCATCCAACCACCCCAGGAAGGTAACGCGGGGGTCCTGATCCATGAGGCGAAGAGCCTCCTCGCGGGTGTCGTCGGAAAACGCTCCGGCGACCACCAGCCGGAACCTCGGGTCGGGGACCGACCCAAGCGCCTTCAGCGCCTCGATCAACTTTTTCCGCCGCTTCAGTCGTCCGGACATGACGAACAGCACGTGGTCCGGCTCCACATCGAGTTCGGCGCGGACTCTCTCGCGTGTCGGAGCGTATTTCGCGTCCGGGACCGGATGCCCGGCCAGCGGAAAGAACACGAGGCGATCCCGGGGAACCCCATACACCTCGTGCACGAACGTCATCACACTCATCGTCGTGCACAGGACTCTCCCCAGAACGGGCAGGCATCGGGTCACGATCGCACGATGGTAGAGTCCATGCAGAAGGTGCCTGCCGAAGAACCCCTGCGCGCTGTTGTCGTAGTCCGCGTGGCAGTCCGCATGAAGGATCACTCGCGGGTTTTCCTTCGCGTACCGTACGACGGTCAGAAGGCCGAATCCGACGAGCCCGTGGAAGATGACGACGTCCGGGTTCAACGTCTCGAGCGTCGATCGCACGTTCACGTGAACACGTAGCCTGCGAGCGATCGTGTTCGGTAGCCAGGCGGGATACGGAACCCTGATGACCCTGGCCCCTTCGTCACCCATATACTCCCCGGGATCCGCGAATACGGTTCGCCCCTTCTCGTCGTGCGTCTCCGTCGAAGCCAGCACGGTCACGGTGTGACCGTCCCGGACGTGCTGGCGAACGAGTTCGTTCTCCTGGTAGCCTCGACCGTCGACGAAGAAGTTCGCGAGGCAGATGTGGACCACGATCATGTCTCGTCTCCGGGCGGGTCCTCGCCGGTCGGGATACCGGGCGTGGATTCACGCGACGAGAGCAGCGCTCGGTTTGCGTACAGGTGGAGCCAGAACCGCACGGTATACCCCGCGAGAAGTGTGAAGCTCGCCGCGAGTATGGCGACCCAGGCCTCGTGTCCGTCGTGCGCGAAGTAGCTGAAGGCGGTCGCGGCCCCCACGACCGTTGCGAGGTCCGACGCCACCTGCCAGTGGCCCTTCATGTAGACGACGAGATGCGTGGTAGGGCTGAATACGACCAGGGCGAACAGGTACGGGGAAGCCGATGCAAGAAGCACACCCGCCCCGGTCCACTCCTCTCGACCGAAGATCGGGGGTACGTAGACCGGCGCGAACAGAGCCACGACCACGACGAAGCAGCCGACCACCGACAGGCGCAGCACTGCGCCGATGTAGAACTCCCTCAGCCGGCCGGGATCGGTCTTGACCAGCGCGGCGGCATCGGTCCAGAAGCTCTTCACCAGGGCCTGCGTGACGAGGCCGATCGGCGCTGCCGCCACTCGGAAGACGAGGCCGTACCACCCGACGACCTCGTTGTCGTACCACGCGATCAACAGGATCAGGATCAGACTGGTCGTGATGTTGTTGACGAGCCCGAGGGACATGTTGGCGGCGATGTGCCCCGAGTACATCCTGAAGGTCTCTCGCAGGTGTGAGGCGCGAGGGAGCACCCATGGCGAGGGGCCGTGGCGAGAGCGCATGGCCATCGTGGATGCGGCGGCGATGAAGCCGAGCACGTAGGCGAGTACGAGGCCGAAGGTGGTCGAACAAAGGACCCCCACAGCGAGACTCGCCAGCAATGTGGTCACGGCCTGCCAGACGCGAGCTCGGCTGACGTCGGTGAGATCGCCGTGCAGAACGCACCAGGCCTGGAGCAGCAGGTTCACACCTCCGGCAGCCAGACCCAGGGGCAGAAGCCAGAGGACCCCGATCGTCATCGAAGGCCCGAGACGCGACACGATCGGATCTCCGAGGATCCAGATTCCGATCGACGTGAGCACGGTGGTCGATACGACGAAGACGCCGCCGACCCACAGCAGACGTCTGGCCCGTCGGTCCGTCGCGACGTTGGGGACGATCCAGTCGAGCCGTCCGGACGCGATGCTCAGGCCGACCCCGTGCAGCACCGTATACATCGTCAGGATACCGAAGTCCTCGGGGGAGAAGAGTCGCGAGAGAATCGGCAGGCTGAGAACGCCGAGTATCTGCGCACCCAGGTTGGCGGCCGCGATCATCCTGACGTTTCTCCGAAAGCGCGCCGTGCCGCCCAGAAGGGTACGCGCCTTCGATGCCAGCCACGTTTCCCGACTCACTCGGAGACTCGCGGGCGGGGGATCACGCGGTCCCGGTCGAGGGGGCGGTCGCGTGCGTGGTCGAGCGCGTGAGGGGCTGCGCGCGCCGGCGTTGCCACTGGACCGTACCGCTGTAGACCCAGACCACGACGAGCCCGACCGCCAGTCCATGAGTCAGGAAGGCGGTGAGGAGGTCCGAGTCCGCCCAAGCCGTCCGGACAGGTCCCACCAGCACCGCCGCCACCAGAATCAGCTGGCGTTCGTTGGACGCCACGTGATCGCAGGCCCGACAGAAGAGGCCGAAGAGAACGGAATACAGCAGCACGCCGAGGAACCCAGCGTGCGCGAATCCCGAACTCACGAATCCGTTGTTCGCGGATATCCCCCGTCCCGACGCCATGTGGTCTCCGAGGATGAGGGGCAGTCGTCGGCCGTTGTAGGGGGAATCGATCAGGCCCGACAACAGACTGTCGGACCAGAGCACGACCGGGCGTTCACCGAAGAACGCGAACCACTCGAAGGTGGCGGAGGCCGGGACGAAGAAGGCGCGTCGAATCGCGATGCTGCCAACGGTGGACAGATCGAAGTTCAGCGTGAGCAGGAGCGCTGCCACGATGGCTGAGCCCATTCCGACGGCCAGTCGCGAAAGCTGGTACCCCCGGCTGTAGAAATACCAGACGCCCGCCGTGAGGATGGGGAGGAAGAGGATCATCCGCCGCGCCGTGATTCCGAAGAAGTAGACCTGCAGGGCGACCAGCAGGAGCGCCAGCCCGTACCTCCCGCGGGTCAGCGCAAGTGCGAACAGCATGATGCTGAAGATCTTGAACGCCCACTGATTGACGTACGCCATCAGGGCGATGTCGTTCAGCGCCGAAAGGTCCCCGCGATTCAGATAGATATCGGCGAGACTGAGGCTCATCCGGGACGCCGCGCCGGACGCCACCGACCACCCGATCGCAGCCACGACCAGAACTAGAGATCCCAGAATCGCGATATCTCTGCCCTCTCTGATGGTCGGGACCCGAAGTCTGCGCCCGACACGACCGACCGTCACGACACGAACCACAACGAGGCTGAAGAGCGTCGTTGCGACCGGAAGAAGCGGGCGTTCCGCGTCGAGGCCCCACAGTGTGGTCAGCGGCGCGAACACGAAGGCCAGCGCGATCAGGAAGAAGAGGTTGGACACCCGGGCCTTCTCGGGCGAGGCCACGACCACGGCGGCGAAGTAGACCAGCAGGGACAGGACGTATCGCACCAGCGAGACATCCAGCGGCATCGGCAGGAGGAAGTGGTCGGAGAACGCCGGTGAGACGAACCCGACGTAGGCGACGTCCAGCGCGAATCTGAGCCCCAGGAGGGCCAGACCGTACTCGAGGTAGCTCCGCTTCACCTTCGTACACCTCCTCGGCCCCAATGACGGGTGCACGTCCGACGCACGACCCCTGTGCGGATCCTCGGGCGTACTCCGACGGGCAGGTCGAATGGCGCATATGCCCGGAATCGCTGGCAGGCGAACGTACGATCGAGGATGCGGGCGCGCGAATCGACGCTGGTCCGCAGACCCCTTCGCGTCCTATTCTCCACCGCGATGGTCCCGATGATCGACGCCTCCATCTCCTCCTCTCAGCTCCGGTCCAACATGCCAGAAGATCGTATCTTTCGAATCGCACTCGTAGGATGTGGGCGGATCAGTGGGCGGCACTTCGATGCGATCGACGGTGTCGAGCAGATGGAGGTCGTCGCGGTCTGCGACACGGATGCCGAGCGGGTGGCCGCAGCCGCTGAACGGACGGGTGCATCGGCGTACACGGACTACGATCAGATGCTGGAAGACAGCGACTGTGACGTGGTGACGATCGCGACTCCGTCCGGTCTGCACTCTCGGCAGGGAATCCTCGCCGCACAGGCGGGTCGGCACGTGATTTGCGAGAAGCCGATGGCCATCACCCTGAAGGCGGCGGACCAGCTCGTCACGGCCTGCGACCGGGCGGGCGTATACCTGTTCGTGGTCAAGCAGAACCGGCTGAATCCAGCGGTTCGTCTCCTCAGGCGGGCGATAGACAAGGGACGGTTCGGTCGACTCTTCATGGCAAACGCAACGGTGCGCTGGACCCGTCCTCAGGAATATTACGACCTTGCCCGATGGCGAGGTACGTGGGAGTTCGACGGAGGGGCGTTCATGAACCAGGCTTCGCACTACGTGGACCTGCTCCAGTGGCTGATGGGACCGGTGGACCGGGTCATGGCGAAGACGGCGACCCTGGCGCGAGACATAGAGGCGGAGGATTCGGGCGTGGCGGTCATGCGCTTCCGAAGCGGTGCACTCGGCGTACTGGAAGTCACGATGCTCACCTACCCGAAGAACATGGAGGGATCGATCACCATCCTCGGTGAACGAGGGTCGGTCAAGATCGGTGGAACCGCGGTGAACCGGGTCGAGCACTGGGACTTCGAGGACTACGACGACGACGACAAGCTCATCGAGGCATCCGGGACCGTGCCGCCCAGCATCTATGGCTTCGGTCACGAACCCTACTACCAGAATGTGCTCGCGGTGCTCAGGGGTGATGCGAAGCCGGACACCGACGGCCGGAGCGGGAGGAAGTCCCTGGAGCTGGTGCTGGGCGCGTATGAATCCGCCAAGACGGGACGGGAGATACCGCTCCCGCTTCGTTCCGACTATTGAGGAGTTGAGTCAAATGGGGATCGTGAACCAGTCGACCGCTCGGTCCTCGTGGCGCTGGAGCGTCTTCTCGTCGCTGATCTTCGCTGCGGTCTTCGGCTCCGGGTGTCTGGGTGACGACCCCGTCGGTGTGACGGGCACGGAGGGACGCGCTCCCGGCGGAACCCTGCCCCTGGCGGGACCGCTGTCCTCGGCCCCGCAGGTCGGACCGACCTCGGAGGTACCTGCACCGACCGCCGGAGAGCCTCCGGCAGCGGGGGATGATGTCCCGACGCTACCCGACTGGATCGACGGACTCCGCCCCGACTCGGCGGATCCGATCGCGGACGCCAGTCCGCCCGCGACTCCCGATCCCGATGGCGTGGGGGGTACCGACATTCTCTGGCGCAACACTGCCTCCGGGCAGAATGCAGTGTGGCAGATGAACGGTCCTGCACTCGGGGGATTCTACACGCTCCCGGGAGCTTCGACCGCGTGGGCACTGGCCGGGACGGGAGACTTCGACGGAGATGAGCGCGCCGATCTGGTGTGGCGAAATGCCCAGACGGGAGCGAATGCGCTGTGGGAGATGGTGGGTACCGACATCGACCGGTATGTGGTGTTGCCCGGGGCAGGAGCCAGCTGGACGATCGCCGGCGTGGGCGACTTCGGCGGCGACGGCCTCTCCGACCTTCTGTGGCGAAACACCTCGAGCGGCGCCATCGCGATCTGGGAGCTGGAGGACGGCCAGATCATGGGGTACCATTCGGTCGGCGGGGCGAGCCTCGACTGGTCGATCGTCGGAGTCGCCGATTTCAACGAGGACGGCAGCACCGACATCGTCTTCCGAAACGGGGTCACCGGGGGGAACGCGATCTGGTTGATGTCGGGTCCGGAGTGGACCGGGTACAGCGGTCTGCCGAGCGTGGGCGACCTGACGTGGTCGATTGCCGACGTCGGCGACCTGAACGGCGACGGCCAGGCGGATCTGCTGTGGCGACGAGACAGTGGAACGCTTGCGGCCTGGGCTCTCTCCGGCTCGACGTTCCTGGAGTACCTTCCCGTCGGATCAATCGGTTCACAGGACTGGCATGTCGCAGGGCTGGCCGACTTCGACGCGCCCCTCGCCTTCACGGGCTCCAGCGTTCCCCTCTTCACCGGCTACATGCGGAAGCTGGCGCTCGGTCGGCCCCACCTGGAAGGGTTCGTCTTCGCCTCCGGCGGGCTCGGAAGCGGCAGCTACGTGTGGTCCATCCCCTCCGGCGAAGTTCCGACCGGCATGAGTCTGGTCGCTCCGTCCGACGGGTCAGATGAATACCGCTTCGTCGCCGGTACACCCGGCGAGCTGGGCACCTTCTCCTTCGAACTCCAGGTGGAGAGCGGCGGGCGGGCGGTCACGGAGTCGTTCGTCGCCGAGGTCGTCGACCTCGCGAGCGCGACGGCGCTGACCAGGGGCGCGGCAAGCGTCCCTCGGTCGCTGACGTACGGGGAGAAGGCCTTCTTCCGGGTCGACGTACCGGAGGGCGCGTCGAGTCTGTCCGTAGCGGTCGGCGGTACCCCGCTCGGCTACTGGCTCCAAGCGGAGTCGGAAGTCCTTCCCACCGAAAACACGACGAGTCCTGGCTGCCGTGTCGACAACTCCGGATCCTCGGCCGCGCCCTGCACCGTGGCCGACCCGGCGTCGCAGACGTTCGGGATCATGGTCTGGGCCCGATACGCCTCGATCGACGACTTCACGGTGACGGCGGACTGGGACACCGTTCCGCAGGTCGGGATCGTCACGACCACCCTGCCTCCCGCACAGGTCGGCTCTGCCTACACGGCCACCCTCGAGGCGACGGGCGGGGACGGGCAGTACCAGTGGTCCGTGGTCTCGGGTTCGCTCCCGGACGGTCTCGCGCTCGACCCCTCGACCGGCGAGCTGAGCGGAACACCCTCCGCGGGCGGCCAATCGGAATTCACGGTGCGGGCAACAACCGCCGCGCTGTTCGACGAGCGGACCTTCCAGCTCGACCCCCAGAATGTGGCAGGCCTCGACCTCTGGATCGATGCGGTGCACCTGAATCAGGGTAGCCAGTACCTCCGCGGGGGCGTCAGCGGCATCGCCGGTCGGCCGGGCCTGCTCCGCGTCGTGGCACTCGCGGACGATCCCAATACGGTCACCCCGTCCGTACGGATCCGTCTCTACGAAGGCGGGGCCCCCGTTCTGGACGAGATCGTTGCGCCCCAGGCGGCGGGAGTTCCTACCGGCCCCCAGTTCGACCTCGCGGATGCCACGCTCACCTGGGATCTGCCGATTCCCGCGAACGTCGCAGCGGCGGACCTCTCTGTCGTGGCGGAGTTCGATGAATCCGGCGGCGCCGTCGACGTCGTGGGTGGCAACAACAGGTATCCCGCCGCCGGCGAAGCATTGCTCGATGTGGAACCTCTGGCCCCGTTCAGAGTCGTGTTTCTGCCGATCGAAAGCACCGTGACGGGGCAGGTCGCTCAGGTCGACGCAACCAACATGGGAGCGTACCTGGATACGACGCGCACGCACCTCGCGGTGGCCGAGGTCGACCCATCGCTGCACTCGGTGTATACCACGGAGTACGACCTCGGAGACTACCAGAGTGGGTGGCTCCCGCTCCTCAACGATCTCCTGGCGCTCCGCTTCGCGGAGGGCGCGACCGACGAGTACTACCATGGGATGGTCCCGCGTGCCGGCCTCAGCCCACCCGTGGGCGGTGTCGCGTACGTACCCGGTTCACCCGGGTCGCCGTACCGGGTCGGCCTTTCCCTCGACGCACCCTTCGAGAGCGCCAAGGAGACCGTGGCTCACGAGCTGGGGCACAACCTCGGACTGCGACATGCACCGGGGTGCGGCGCCGGCAACCCGGATCCCGGGTTCCCCACGACGGACGGGAGCCTGGAGGAGGTAGGCTACGACATCGACAGTGGGACGCTGGTCGATCCGTTCGGCCGGTACGACTTCATGAGCTACTGCAACCCGACCTGGGTGAGCGCGTACTACTTCGACGAGCTGGTGGACTGGCGGAGATCCGACCCGTATGCGGGTCCGGTCCCGACGGCTCCGGTCGCAGGCACCGAGAACATCCTCGTCTGGGGGCGGACGTCGCCGTCGGGAGTCTTCGTCAATCCGAGCCTTCCGGTCGAGGCGCCCGTTCGCCTCCCGGGTGAGCCCGGGCCGTACACGGTCACTCTGATCGGTCAGGGCGGAGTCGTCCTGTCTCGCTACGCGTTCGCGCCGGTGGAGGTCGCGCATTCGGACGGTGCCGCGCACTTCGCATTCGTGCTCCCGGCGGTGCCCGGCGGACCGGGAGCGATCCGGGAGGTCGTGGTCAGTGGCCCGCGAGGGACCGCTCAGGCCAGCCAGGGCTCACCGGCTCAGCCCACCGGTGCCGTGCAGCCGGGTGTCGGAGCCCTCACGTCGACGGTCCCGACCGAAGGAGTTCGGCTTGAGTGGGATGCCGACCTTCACCCGGTGGTACTGGTGCGGGACGCGAGTACCGGTGATGTGTTGTCGTTCGCTCGAGGCGGGACCGCGTTGGTCGCGCCGGGCAACGTGGACCCCGGATCTCTCGAGGTCACGCTGCCGGACGGCCGGCGCCTTCGTCCGGCAGTCGAGCAGAGATAACCGTCAGAGCCCCCAGCAGGTCATCCGCATGAAGCAGGTCTTCCAGAATATCGTCTCGGGCGCGTCGGAGGTCGTCGACGTCCCCGTACCCCGGGCGTCCCGGGGGCATCTGCTCATCAACTCGACGAGGTCGTTGATTTCTGCGGGCACCGAGCGTTCGCTCGTTGAATTCGGGAAGGCAGGCTACCTCGAGAAGGCGCGAAAGCAGCCCGACAAGGTCAAAATGGTCCTGGACAAGGTCCGGACCGACGGCATCGTCGCCACATTCGAGTCCGTTCGATCCAAGCTTGCGGAGCCGCTCTCCATGGGGTACTCGAACGTCGGCACGGTGGTCGACGTCGGGGATGGGGTGCAGGGCTTCGCGAAGGGCGACCGGGTTCTGTCGAATGGTCCTCACGCCGAGTTCGTCTCCGTCCCCACGAACCTCTGCGTCCGGATTCCGGACGCCGTGGACGACGACTCGGCAGCCTTCGGAACGGTGGGGGCGATCGCACTCCAGGGCGTACGGCTCGCGAACCCGACGCTGGGAGAGACGTTCGTCGTCACCGGGCTCGGGCTGATCGGGCTCCTCACGGTGCAGATACTGAGGGCAAACGGGTGCAGCGTGATCGGACTCGACTTCGACCCCGCGAGGCTGGATCTCGCGGCCTCATACGGAGCGGAAGTGGTCCGACTCGATCAGGGTCAGGACCCGGTGGCGGTGGCCTCCCTGCTGACGGGAGGGATCGGTGTCGATGGGGTGATCGTGACGGCGACCACGTCGTCCGACGATGTGATGCATCAAGCCGCGACGATGTGCAGGAAACGCGGGCGGATCATCCTCGTCGGTGTGGTCGGACTTCAGCTCCGGAGGTCCGATTTCTACGAGAAGGAACTCACCTTCCAGGTGTCCTGTTCCTACGGTCCGGGGCGGTACGATCCATCGTATGAGGACCACGGACACGACTACCCGCTACCCTTCGTTCGGTGGACCGAGAATCGGAACATGCAGGCCGTGCTCGACCTGATGGACGCCGGGGCAGTGAAGGTCGATGACCTGATCTCGGCCCGCTTCCGGATCTCCGATGCTCCCGAGGCCTATCGGTCCCTGGTCGAAGACGAAACGAGCCTGGGGGTCGTGTTCGAGTACCCGGAATCGGAATCGGACGACGCTCCCCGTACGATCGTTCTCGCGGATCCGGAGCAGCCTCCGGCGGGAGCGGGAGTCGTCGGGGCGATCGGCGCCGGAAACTACGCCGGGCGCATTCTCCTGCCGGCCTTTCGAGAGGCGGGAGGCCGGCTGAAGGCCATCGCCTCGTCGCAGGGTACATCGAGTGCGCATGTGGGGTCTCGACTCGGGTTCGAGACGAACACGACCGACGTCTCCGTCATCTTCGACGACCCGGAAATCGACGTCGTGGTGATCGGCACGCGACACGACTCCCATGCCCGCCTCGTGGTGGACGCGCTCCGCGCCGGCAAGCACGTGTTCGTCGAGAAGCCTCTCGCGCTTGCGCACGAGCAGTTGAACGAGATCGAATCAGCCCGTCGTCAGGCACTCGAGCACGGGAGCGGGGGCCGGGTCATGGTGGGATTCAACCGCCGTTTCGCCCCACTCGTGGGGAGGCTCGAAAAGGAGGTCTCCAGGTCGTCGGCTCCCATCTCGCTCGTCTACACATGCAACGCGGGAGCGATCCCGGCCGAGTCGTGGGTCCACCACCCCTCGGAGGGGGGAGGGCGAATCGTCGGTGAAGCATGCCACTTCATCGACCTTGCCCGCGCCCTGGTCGGGCACGCCATCGTGGACGCCTCGATGGACGTCATGGACGATCCGAGGGGCCTCGGAGACACCGCGTCGATCTCCCTTCGATTCGCGGACGGGTCCATCGCGACAGTTCACTACTTCGCCAATGGCCATCGTTCATTTCCGAAGGAACGCATCGAGGTATTCCAGGGCGGCCGTGTTCTCACGCTGGACAACTTCCGGTCCGTCCGTGGCTTCGGGGCCTCCCTCAGAAAGCGGCGCTGGACGCAGGACAAGGGACAGGAAGCATGTGTTCAGGCCTTCATGGATGCGGTCCGATCGGGGGGGGACGACCCGATCCCGTTCGATCAACTCATGGAAGTCGCCCGCGTGACACTCGATCTGGCGGCCGAGCATGGCACCACGTAGCCTCGTCGGCCGGTGATCGAGCGAGCGATTCTGGCGCTGCGAACGATTCGGCACCTCCGGCCCCGCCAGATCACCAACCGAATCACGCGACGCTGGGTGGGTCGCCCGAAGACCGGATCACCACCCCCCTGCCGGGACCGCACAGAGGACATGCGCCCCCGGTTCATGCCGCGCCCCGTTTCTCTGCTCGACTCCCACGAATTCCGATTCCTGAACCACGAGCGGTCGGTCCCCCCCGAGCAGTACGCCGAGCCCGGGTCGGACCTCCTGTGGGACTACAACTTCCACTACTTCGACGGACTGATGGCGCCCGGGTCCGACCAGCGGTCCAAGGTCGAGTGGATCCGCACCTGGCTGAAGCACGTTCCCATCGGGTCCCGTCCCGCGTGGGACGCATACCCCACCTCCCGGCGAATCCTCAACTGGGTGAAGTGGGCCAGTTCCACCGACCCGGAGCCTCCCCCGCTCTTCAATGCGAATCTCGCCACCCAGGCACGGCATCTGGAGCAGACTCTCGAGTTCCACCTGATGGCCAACCATCTCATGGCCAATGCTGCCGCGCTGACCATGGCCGGCCTGTACTTCGGCGGCGACGAGGGCGACGGGTGGTTGGAAAGGGGGGGAGCCCTGCTGGCGGCCGAGCTCGACGAGCAGTTTCTCTCCGATGGGGCTCACTACGAGCGATCCCCCACGTACCACGCAGTCATCCTCGAGGACCTTCTCGACCTCGTGCAGGTCGCCCGAAACACCAACGCCGATCTTCCGGACCAGGTGGGACCCGTCCTCGAAGCTGCCAGTCGATGGCTTTCGCTGATGCTTCGACCGGACGGTCGGGTCCCACTCTTCAACGACGCTGCCTACGATCAGGCACCGGACGCGAGAGAGCTGCTCGCATACTCCGCCCGCGTCCGAGACGACGAGGTCGACCCGGACACCGACGCGCTCGATCTGATCGGGCCGTCGGGGTACTTCCGGTATGCGCAGGGCCGCCTGTTCGTGGTCGGGGACGTAGGACCCGTGGGCCCCGACTATCAGCCGGGGCACACGCACTGTGACATGCTCTCCTTCGAACTCTGCTGGGAGGGTCGCCCGATCATCGTCGATACCGGGACGTCCACCTACCAGCGAGGTCCTCGCCGCCACGCCGAACGTGGCACCGCCGCCCACAACACCGTTCAGCTGGGCAACCGGGAACAGAGCGAGATCTGGGCCTCATTCCGGGTCGCCCGCAGGGCATCGGCGGAGCACGTGGAGGTGAAGGGGCGCAGCCTTTCGGCGCGAATCCGCGCATTCCCGGGCGACTGGGCCCGGATCGAACGTCGATGGCACTTCGACGGCGAGTCGCTGGTCGTCGAGGAACTCATCCTCGAGAATCCGGCCGACCTTCCGGCGATTTCACGTTTTCACTTCCACCCCGCGGTTTCCCTGGAACCGTCGGAGCGCGGCTGGACGGCCGACGACCTCCAGCTTCGCTTCGAGGGCGCGCTGCGTGTCTCCCGCGTCCCCTATCGGTACGCTCCGGAATTCAATCTCCTCGTCGATGCGCTCTGCCTCGAGGTAGAGTTCGGCAGGGCGCTGCGCCTGCATATTGGTCCGTGAAGATCCTGTTCCTCTCCGACAACTACCCGCCGGAGGTCAACGCCCCGGCAACTCGGACCCACGAGCATTGCCGTCGGTGGGTGAACGCGGGCCACGACGTCACGGTCGTGACCTGCGCACCCAACTTCCCGACGGGCGAGGTCTTCGCTGGATACCAGAATCGTCTCTACCAGGCCGAGGTCCTGGACGGCGTCCACGTCGTGAGAGTCTGGAGCTACATGACCGAGAACGCCGGGTTCGTTCGACGCATCGCGGACTATGTCTCATACGCCGTCACCGCGACGATGTCCGGCCTCTTCCGGGACTTCGACGTGCTGGTCGCGACCTCGCCCCAGTTCTTTACCGCCGTCGCGGGGAGCGTCGTTGCCGGAGTTCGAGGAAGGCCCTGGGTGTTCGAACTCCGAGACTTCTGGCCCGAGAGCATCGTCGCCACCGGGGCCATGCGTCGAGGTGTGGCGATCCGAGCGCTGGAGGCTGTCGAAGTGGCCCTCTACCGCTCCGCGGATCTCGTCGTGCCCGTGACCGAATCCTTCAAGCGCCAGCTGGTGGATCGGGGCATCGACGAGTCGAAGATCCGAGTGGTCACCAACGGCATCGTCGCAGCCGAATACTCGCTCCCGCCCGTCGAGGATACCGCCGCGAGTCGCGATCGCCCGTTTCGAGTCGGATACCTCGGCACTCACGGGCTGGCGCATGGGCTCGACCTGGTTCTCAGAGCCGCCCGACTCGTCCAGCCCGCCGAGGTCGAGTTCGTACTGATCGGGGACGGGGCGGAGAAGCGGGAACTGGAGCTCGAGGCTGCCCGGCTCGAGCTCCCCCACGTGGTCTTCCGTGATCCGATCCCCCGCGATGGCGTACCCGAGGCTCTCGCCTCCTTCGACGCATGTCTCGTCCCACTGCGCGACACGGAGACGTTTCGCGCGGTGATTCCCTCGAAGATCTTCGAGGCAGCTGCGGCGCGGCGACCGATCCTGCTCGGCGTGCGTGGCGAAGCGCAGCAGATCGTCGATGAACACGATGCTGGACTCACGTTCGCTCCGGAAGACGAGAGCGAACTCGTCGACCGGATCCAACGTCTGCGATCGGACCGGGACCTGTACGAGCGACTCCAGGCCGGGGCCGATCGTCTCGCGTCGGCATTCGATCGCGATACCCTCGCACAGCGGATGCTCACCCACCTCGAGACGCTGGCATGAACGACACCGTGGCGGAGAGGCGGAATTCATGAGCCTGATCGACTGGATGGACCGGCGTTTCTACCCGCACATGGGAGACAATTGGGATGACGACGTGTTCCGGGAGATCATTCTTTCTCATCTGATCGGTGCTCCGGACGCGATCCTGGACCTGGGTGCCGGCGCGGGCGTCGTCCCGCAGATGAACTTCAAGGGGGCGGCCGCGCGTGTGTGCGGGGTGGACCCCGACCCTCGCGTGATGGACAATCCCTTCCTCGACGAGGGCGTGACAGGCACCGGAACCGAGATCCCCTACCCCGACGAGGCGTTCGATCTGGTGTTCTCGGACAACGTCCTCGAGCACCTCGAAGATCCCGCTTCCGTATTCACCGAGGTGCGGCGGGTGCTCAGGCCGGGTGGTTTTTTTCTCGCCAAGACTCCCAATCGCTGGCACTACGTCCCACTCATCGCGGCCCTCACACCCCATGCCTTCCACCAGTGGTTCAACGCCCGGCGCGGTCGGGACCGCGAGGACACCTTCCCCACCTACTACCGGGCCAACAGCCGAGGTGCAATCGAGCAGCTCGCTGCCGAGGCCGGATTCTCCTCAGTATCCTGCACGTTGGTCGAGGGTCGGCCCGAATACCTGCGTAGCAATCCGGTCCTGTACGCGAGTGGGATCGGATATGAGCGGGTGGTCAACCTTGTGGGCGCCTTGTCGACGTTCCGGGTCGTCCTGATCGCGCGAATGAGACGTCCCGGCGGCGACCCTCGCTGACGACACCGGAGACGCGGGCCCGGGTATGCCCAACGTCGACATCTGGCGCGTGGGGCGCTTGAACGCTCCCCACCCGACCCGCCGCTCCCGCTACCCGCCCGCCAGCCGGAGCACCAGCTCCACGCGGCGATTGGCGG
>JGI12109J20283_10198469_pt1 | contig 29627 bp, 29 predicted proteins | sample ElkSlonscriptome_12_FD_20283 | JGI IMG/M metagenome (IMG submission 20283)
TACCAGTCGCCCTCCGGATCCGCCCACCGCATGCGCGTGATCCACCCATCGCCGTCCAGATCGTTCGCAGGATCCTCGTCCGCGACGCCGTCGCCATCCTCGTCGACCGGGTTCACGGAGCTGCGGAGTGCCAGGTCGGTCGTCAGCACCAGGTCCGACCCGTCGGGATTGAACTTGGGACGAACGTAGAACGTGCGGGTGTCCAGCAGGTGGGTGACCTGCGGATCGTCCCCGTAGGCCGAGAGGAGGTGGGCGATCACGTGCGTCGCCACCGACGACCCGGTGAGTTCGGCTGCGTGCAGGCCCCCGTCCACGTACAGCGCCGGCTTCTCGTGCGCCGGCCCGGTCTCCTCGTTGGTGATGGTGATCACCATCAACGGCGCGCCCAGCAGACTCGTTCCGATCTGCTCCACGCGGGTCAGGTCGGGGAAGAGCTGCGCCCACTCGCCGAGCATCCGGTTGGTTTCGTCCGCCGTGTAGTACCGATCGAGGTCTATCGTGCCGTCGGAAGCCACGAGGCTCGCATACTGCGCCGAGGTCGGCGCCACGAGGGTCACGAGAAGCCCGAGCGGCGCGAGAAGGAGAGCGGGGATCGAGCGTCGCATGACGGACTCCGGAGTTCGGGAAGAGCCGACGGTGGGATTCGAACCCACGACCTGCCGCTTACAAGGCGGCTGCTCTGGCCAGCTGAGCTACGTCGGCTTCGACCTTCAAGCTAGCACGCGGACCGGGGGTTCGTGAACGGGCGGGAAACCGACGCCCGCGCGGCCCCTTCGTGTCGACTCGCCAGCGCGCCGTCGCAGTCCGGGTGAGCCGGGAACTCCGCGCCCGGGGGGGATACTATCGAGCAGCTTGCGGAGGAGATGACTCCACCTGACCTTCCCATGGTAACCGTCCCGCGGGCGGGGCTGGTCACCATCCCACGGGCGGGCTCGCGACTCCGGGCCGAACGATTCAAGGGGGGAACCGATCGACTCCGACGCGCACACGGCCCCGTCGCAGGAGCCGACCGGCCCGGCCGGCGACGCCTCGCTCGAGCTCGGGGCAACCGAGCGTGACCCGACGCCGCTCGACGACCGCGAGCGGGAGCTCGACCCCCGCGTGATCATCGGGTGGCGGGTATCCGCCGCGATCTGGACGGCGCTGGTGGTGAGTGCCGCGGTCGTGGGGGTCCGGTTCCTTCGGCCGGACCTGCTCATCCCGGCTGTCGCGGTGGCAGGCGTCGCAGGGGTGGCGTGGGTCGTCTGGTACCCACGAGCGTCACTCCATCGATGGCGTTGGCGCCTCACCGACCGGGCCATCGAGCTACGCCACGGAGTGATCGTGCATCGCCACGATGCCGTGCCCTACTTCCGCATCCAGCAGATCGACATCTCGCAGGGCCCGATCGACAGGATGCTCGGGCTCGCGGGCCTGACCGTCACGTCGGCATCCGCTGCCGGCAGCGCGGATCTGCCCGGGATCCCGGCCGACCTCGCTCCGAACGTGCGGGCGGAACTGCTGCGCCGCGCCGAAGCGTCCCTCGGTGAGCAGAGCGGCGACCGTGATGCGGTCTGACCCGGACGCGGACCGTGAGCGTTTCGCGACGCCCCGACGGCTCCACCCGGCGTCGATGGTGCTGGGCATCGACGTCGGTCAGATCTTCAATCTGGGGCTCATCCCGCTGGTCGCGCTCTTCGCGAGTGGCGGCGCCGCAGTCCTGGTGGGACTGGGTGCTCTGGCCGTCGTGACCCTCGTGGTCCGTGTGCTGGACTGGCGGCGCCGGCGCTACTCCTTCGACGGCTCCGAGCTGCGGGTCGAGAGTGGAATCCTGGGCCGCAGCCTGCGGAGCCTCGACGTGGGTCGCATCCAGCAGCTCGAGGTCCGGCGCAAGCTGATCCATCGTATCGCAGGGCTCGCCACGGTACGGGTCGAGACGGCGGGAAGCGCCTCCGAACCCGAGGTCGAGCTGCGCGTCGTGTCCGAGTCCGATGCGCAGGCGCTCCGACGGGCAGTGCGGGCCGCGAAGGCGCGAACGCGGGGCCCCGGCGGGAGCGGCAGCGTGTGCGACGCCGTCGGCGGCGACGGCGTGGAGGCCGGCGCGCTCACACCCGACGAGGCGTACGTCGCCCCGGTGGCCGCCCGCGAGCCCGTTCTCGCCGTCCCGCTCTCCGACATCGTGGTCGCCTCCGTCACGGGCCGGCGCCTCCTGGTGCTGCCCATCTTCATCGCGGCCGGTCTTCAGGTGGCGGGAGACGCGGTGGACCAGCTCGCGGAGTGGTCGATGAGCCGGCTCGACGACGTCGTCGGAGTCGCCGAGCCCCTCTTCGGTGGTGGCTTCGGCAACGGCCTCGCGGCGGGGCCGGACTGGCGATGGATGATCCCCCTGGGTGTCGCCTTCACCCTCGTGGCGGTCGCGGTGGCGGCGATCACCGGCCTCCTGCGCGACGGAGGCTTTCGACTCGCCCGGGTCGACGACGACCTCCACGTCTCGCGTGGTCTCCTCGCCTCGCGGGACTCGCTGGTCCCCCTCGCCCGCGTGCAGAGCGTGAAGGTCCGCGCGAACTGGCTGCGACGCATCCTGGGGTTCGTGACCGTCGAGATCCGCTCCGCCGGTGGCTCGGCCGGAGGAGGTGGCCGCGTGACCATCCCCCTCGTCGCCGCATCCGGGGTCGACCGGCTGCTGACCGAGATCCTGCCGGGCGTACCCGGGCTGCCGACGCTCGACGCGCACCCCATCGCCGCTCGCCGGCGCAGCGTGGTTCGACAGCTGATCCGGGCATCCCTGCTCGCCGCGGCCCTGGCGCTGGCTCTCCATCTCGGCGGCTGGCTCGGGCCGTGGACGCTGGCTGCGACGCTGACGCTCCCTCCGGCAGGCGCCCTGCTCGGAATCGCCGAGTATCGCAATCTGGCCCACGGTGTGACCGATCGGGTAGTCGTGTCACGGCACGGGGCGCTCTCGGTCGCTACCCAGCTGACGCCCCTCGGCAAGGTCCAGGCGGTGGGCGGGAGATCCGGCCCATTCCAGCGACGCCTCGATCTCGGGTCGCTGGACGTCCACGTCGCCGGCCCCTCGGCCAGCCTCACGATCCGGGACGCCAGCCGGCCGAGGGTATCGGAACTGCACCGCAGGCTGGCCGCGCGGGCGGCGAGGTCGGGATGACCCCGACGCGGATGCAGGTCAGCCGCCGACGCTCCAGCGTGTGCCCTGCGGCGTGTCCTCGAGGACGATTCCGCGCTCGGTGATCTCGTCGCGGATGGCGTCGGCGCGAGCCCAGTCCTTCTCTTCCCGCGCCGCCTTCCGGTCGGCAAGCTTCGACTCGACCCACTCGGCGAGCTCGTCACCGGCGGACGTCTCCGACCTCGCCAGCGGCAGAAGCCCGAAGATGTCGTCCATGCGGTGGAGCGCGCCGACCGCGGTGTCGCGGGCATCCGGCGCGACCGGGCCGCCGGCCGCACTGTCGAGCGCCGAGTTCACCCCGCCGAGAAAGACGAACAGTGCCGAGAGCGCCTCCGACGAGTTGAGGTCGTCGTCGAGCGCCGCCTCGAAGTCGGCGAGAGCGGTCTCCGCGAGCTCCGGAAGCCCGGCGTCGGAGGCACCGTGGTCGGTATCGAGATCCTCCAGCCGGCGGTCCAGACCCACGATGCGCTGTACCGCCCTCGCCGAGGCCTCGAGCCCGTCGAAGGTGAAGTTCAGCTCCTTCCGATAGTGTGCGGACAGCAGAAGGTGTCGAATCGCCGAGGGCCGGAAGCCCCGCTCGACCAGGTCGTCGATCGTCCATGTATTGCCGAGCGACTTCGCCATCTTCCCGCCCTCGACCCTCAGATGTTTCGTGTGCAGCCAGAAGCGAGCGAAGGTCTTCCCGGTCGCACCTTCGGACTGGGCGATCTCGTTCTCGTGGTGAGGGAAGAGCAGGTCCTCACCCCCGAGGTGAACGTCGATGGTGTCGCCGAGTTCGTTGCAGGACAGGACGGAGCACTCCAGATGCCACCCGGGACGACCCTCGCCCCACGGCGAGTCCCAGACCGCGCCGACGGCGCGATCATCGTCGCGCGCGGCCTTCCACAGCACGAAATCGCGGACGTCGTCCTTGTCGTACTCGTCGGCGTCGATCCGCGACCGACCCGAGTCTCCGTCGGCGCGATTCCCCGAAAGCCGTCCGTATCGCTCGAAGGCGGAAATGCGGAAATAGACCGAACCGTCCTCGGCTGCGTAGGCGAGCCCGTTCTCCTCCAGCCGTTCGATCCAGGCGATCATCTCGCCCACATGCTCCGTGGCCCGCGGCATCGAGGTGAAGGGCCGGAAGCCGAGCGTCTCCATGTCGTCGCGGAAGGCGCGCTCGAAGGGCTCGGTGAATTCTCGCAGCCCGACCCCGGCCTCCCTGGCCCCTCGAATCGTCTTGTCGTCCACATCGGTGAGATTCAGGACGAACTCGGGGGTCCACCCCTTCCAGGCGAGGTATCGGTGGAAGAGGTCGTAGACGATGAAGCTGCGGAAATTTCCGATGTGGGCCCGAGCATAGATCGTGGGACCACAGCCGTAGACCCGCACCTCGTCACCGTCGGAGGGCGCGAACGGCTGATCGGAACGGGACATCGAGTTGTGAAGCTTCAGCGTCATGGCGGGGCGGGGCGGGGCGGGATTCGGAGGTGCGGGCGGCGACAGGGAACTCAGGCGACGATACGAAGGTCGGAGACGAGCAGACGATCTCCGACACGCTCGAAGGTCAGGAGAAATGTATGCATACGTGGCGTACCGCTGTCCCGGTAGCGGGCCTCCCACCGCAACTCCGCGAAGCCGGATCGCCCCCCGGGCCCCATCGATTCCGCGCGGGCGACCGTCGGAGGCGGCCCCTCGAACCGGTCCCGCAGGGGCATCAGGGCGGCGACCGCCTGCTCCGGTCGGACGCCGGTCCGGGCCCGTCCATCGAGGGTCAGGCGCACGTCCTCGGCGAACCAACCCCGGAGCGCGGTGGTTTCGCCGGAGGCCCACGCCTCGGCGAATCCGCGGGCCGCACGCTCGGGCGACTGGGCTGCGGTCGGCGTCGTGGAGAGGGCGAGCAGGAGGAAGGCCCGCGCGAGCGCCCCCGTCGACCAGCCCCTCCGTGAGGGGATCACGCCGACTCCTCNCCAGCGGCGGCTGCGCTTCGGATCGCATCGGTGAACACACGGGCGGCCTCGGCCGGATCCTCCGCCTCGCGAATCGGACGTCCGACGACCAGGTGCGTGGCGCCGTCCACGACCGCCGCCTCCGGCGTCGCCACACGGACCTGGTCGCCGACGTCGTCCGTGGGCAGCCGGATGCCGGGAGTGACGATCAGCGCGTCCGGCCCGAGAGACGCACGGAGGGAAGCGGCTTCCCGCGCGGACGCGACCACTCCCGGGACACCCGCCTCACGGGCGAGTCGTGCCAGTCGCTCCACCTCCGGCTGCACGGCATTCACCGGGCGGCCCCAGACCTCTGCGACTTCGGACTCGCCGGACGACGTCAGCACGGTGACGGCCAGCAGCGAGAGGTCGTCGCCGGCGGATTGCACGGCAGCCTCCATCATCCTCCGTCCACCGGTGGCGTGGATCGTCAGCAGGTCCACCTGGAGCGCCTTCGCCGCCGTGACGGTCTTCGCCACCGTAGCGGGTATGTCGAACAGCTTGAGATCGAGAAAGACCCGCTTCCCCCGCCCGTTCAGGGCCCGCACGACGCCGGGTCCCTCCCGGGTGTAGAGCTCGAGTCCGACCTTGAAGAAGTCGACGTGCTCGTCGAGCAGGTCCACGAGGGCCAGCGCCTCACGCTGGGACGGGACGTCCAGGGCCACCACCAGCTGACTCATCCATCCTCCCTTCGCGCAAAATCGACACGAACCGGATCGAAGGCGCGCGCCACCCGCTCGGCGGCCCGCGGCTCCGCGAAGGACGCGGTCCCCATCTGGACCAGCGTCGCCCCCGCCTCGAAATACTGCCGAGCGTCGGCGGCGTTCAGGATTCCACCCACGCCGATCACGGGCACGCCCACCACGCCGCTCACCGCCGCCACCGCCTGTACGCCTACCGCCCTCAGCGCAGGTCCGCTGACGCCCCCCTGTCCTGCCCCGATCGCCGCGCGGCCGTCGGGCGTATAGACCCGGCCCGGGAGCGTGTTGACCAGGGTGAGTGCATCGGCACCCGCCTCCACGGCAGTCCGCGCCGTCGCCGGCAGATTCGGATCGTTCGGCGCGAGCTTGGCGATGATCGGACGCTCGGTGCGCGTTCGCGCTCCGGTCACGACACGGGTGAGGGCGTCGGAGTCGAGCGCGAAGGGCGCCCCGCCGCGGCGAGCGTCGTTCGGGCAGGAGAGGTTCAGCTCGAATGCGACGAACCCCTCCACCGGTTCGAGTCGCTCGAGGATGTGCAGATACTCCTCCTCGGTGTGCCCGGCCACGCTGACCACGATTCGGGTGCGCGCCGCGAACCGGTCGACGACGCGCGGCAGCACCTCGCTGCGGGCACGCTCGACCCCGGGATTCGCCAGGCCGATCGAGTTGAGCATTCCGGCCGGGAACTCGGTCACACGGGGTGCCGCGTTTCCGCGTCGTGGCTCGGCCGTGATCGACTTGGTGACGAATCCGCCGATCCGCGATAGATCGAGCACGCCGGCCACCTCTTCACCGAACCCGCAGGTCCCCGCAGCGAGCAGCACCGGCGCTCGAAAGTCGAGAAACGTGGTCATGGGTTCTCGGGGTCGATGTGGGCCGTCCTGCGCTCCGCCTCGACGGCCGCGCGGCGTCGGAGATCCCGCACTCGGTCCGCGAGTTCGGTTTCCCGACGGCGGAACTCCCCGGAGGCGGGATAGCCCGGGGTGAGGCGATCCATCCAGGGGTCGAACTGGCGCCCGAGTGCCCGACGGCGGATCCGGTCCCGCAGCTCGCGCTCCCCGAGAACGGTAAGGGCCGCCAGGAGCATCTTCCCGGTCCAGCGTCCGTCCGCATCCGACTCCGCGGCGGTCAGGAAGAGGGCGCCCGCGAGACCGGGTGAGCCGAGTTCGTCCCGCGCGACCTCGCCGGAGCTGAACCAGGCGAGCACATCTCCCTCGACGCCCCAGCCGGCCAGCAGCTCGGTCTCGACCAGGCGCAGCATGAGGTCGCGAGCTCGCGGGTCGTCCGCGACGGGCAGAAGCACCCGCCGGATGGGCACGAGGTCGGAAAAGGTCCGCGAGCGGGCGAGCCGGAGTCGCGCGAGGTCGACGCGCGACGTCACGGCCGTTTCGGTGGTGCCCTCCGCGAGCACCGCCAGGGTGGCGTCTGCACCGCTGGTATCCCCCGCCGCGAGAAGCAGGCCGACCTGCCGGCGCATGACGCGGTCCCGCGCTTCGGGGCCCCATCGGTCGCGGCGCGCGGGCTCGACGAGGCGGGCAGCGAAGGCAGGCCCCCACCGCCGCGACGCCCGATCGGCCGCCAACAGGACGGAATCCGCCCACGCCTCCCCACGCCGGTCGGAGAGCAGGTAGGCGATGCTCACCGACGTCTCGACCGGCCGGTCCGCGGCGACCGCATGCGCCACGCGCTCCGCCTCGACCACAGGCCGCAGGGCCGGACGCGCGACGGCCGCGGCATCCCACGCAGCCCAGGCCTCGTCGAAGCGACCGAGGGCGGCGAGACCGCGGGCACGCCACAGCCAGGCCTCGGCGGTCCACTGCCGGTCTCGGGACGAGAGCTCCAGGTCGTCGAGGATCTCGAGGGCGCGGGCCGGCCGGCGCTCCAGGAAGAGGACGGCCCCTTCGAGCACCCGAGCGCGGGCGATCGAGGCCGAATCGGGATTCGGAAGCGCGGCGAGTTCGGCGAGCTCCCGGCGGGCGAGCCGCGCGTCGTCGCTTCGCACGGCCGAGTATGCCGCGAGAAGCAGGGCGGCATCGGCCCATCCTCCATCGGGGTCGGCCTCCCACGCCCGGTCCGCCCCGTCGGCGGCCCGGGCCCAGGCGGTCCGGGCGGCTGCGACGTCCCCACGCAGCAGAGCGTCGTCTCCCTCCCGAAATGCGACCTCCGCATTGTACAGACCGTTGTAGTAGACACAGCCGCCAGAGGCCGTTGCGAGCGCGAGGAGCACGAACGGCAGGGACGCCGTGCGGATCATCGCGATCCCGCTCCCGGCGGATAGCGCTCGAAGAAGGATCGGATCGCCCCGGCCAGCGCCTCGGCGCTGACGCGCTGGAAGTCGTCGCTGGCCAGCAGCTCCTCCTCCGAGGCGTTGCTGATGAAGCCCAGCTCCACCAGCACCGAGGGCATGATGGAGTTCGTGATGACGGCGAGGGGACCCTGCTTGACGCCCCGATTGTTGGCCGGGTGCACCCGCCCGAGCTGAACCTGGACTTCCTCGGCGAGATCGGCCGACCACCTCTGGTGATCGAAGTTCCGGAGATCGCTCAGGATCGACCCGAGTTCCGGATCGGTGCTGAGATCGGTGCCGCTGCGCTCCCCGAAACCCATTGCCGCATTCTCGAGAGCGACGACGCGCCGCTCGTGTTCGGTCATGCGTCCGTCGCTGAGGAAGTATGTCTCGAAGCCCCGCACACCCCGATCGCCGACCGCGTTCGTATGGAGGGATACGAACAGTCCCGGCCGCTCCCCCTTGAGTTCCGTGGCGCGAGGACCACGCTCCCAGAGGGGCACGAGACGATCATCGCTCCGCGTCAGGTGCACCTCGAAATCCGGGTCACCATCGAGGATATCCGCCAAGTGCCGCGCCACGCCCAGCGCGACATCCTTCTCACGCACCCCCGAGGGGCCGACCGCGCCGGGGTCGTCGCCGCCGTGGCCCGGGTCGATGATCACGACGCGTGGTCCGGTGATCTCGACCGCGACCGGACGATCGCCGACCGCCCGATCCCCGACGGTCCGATCCCCGGGGTCCGTGGCGGCACCCGGAGCGCCGACCGCGCCCCCGGGCACATCGGCGTCCGCGAGAATCGCACGCCACGAGGATCCGTCCGAGAGCAGGAGATCGGGGGCGCGATCCGGCAGGACATCGGTGAGGAGCTGTACGGGGATGTAGAACTCCCCGCGAACTCGGACCGGCGGCACGACGAGCTGCACCGCGATGCCGTCGACGCGGGCGACCGGGGTACCGCTCGACACCTCGATGACGTGATCGCCCCACGTGATGACCGCGCCGTCGTCGCCGGCTTCGATGGTGGCACCCAGAGACGCGAGGTCCGGGACCCGAAACATCGCCCCATCCGCGGGACGGAAGATGGCGAGCTCGGCCACTGGAGTGCCCGCCTCGCTCTCGATACGGAAGACCTCGGTACGCTCCTGCGCGGTGACCGGGGCGGGGGCCGAAACCGCCGCGATCACCATCACGATCGTCAGGAGGCCGAGGGTGCGAACGAAGTGAGCGGCGACCACGGAACCGACATGGCGGCGTGAAGAACCGGCATGGCGTCGACGAGAACCGGCGCGGCAGCGTGGAGAACCGGCGCGGCAGCGTGAAGAACCGGCGCGGCAGTGACAATCGCCGGGTCGGCGGGCATCGCTCGTCACGGGAGACGCCACGCCATCAGCTGTACCGGTCCATCGCTCGCTGGGCCTCTCGCTCCATCGTCTGGCGCTTCAGCTTGTCACGTTTGTCGTGCAGCTTCCGCCCGCGGGCCAGCGCGAGGGTGATCTTGGCCACGCCGCGGGTGAAGTAGATGTCCAGCGGAACGAGCGTCAGACCCTGCTCCTCGACCTTGCCGACGAGCCGCCGGATCTCCGAACGATTCAGGAGGAGCTTCCGGGGCCGCAGCGGATCCTGATTGAAGCGGTTGGCCTGCTCGTACGGAGAGATGTGCAGCGAGTACAGCCACACTTCGCCCCGCTCGACCCGTGCGAAGGCGTCGGTGAACGAGACCTTCCCGTCGCGCAGGGACTTCACCTCGGGACCCTTGAGAACGAGTCCGGCCTCCCAGGTGTCGAGAATCTCGAACTCGTGGCGAGCCTTCCGGTTCGTCGCGATGATCTTCCTGCCGTCTTCGCCCATCAGTAGACGAGTACGGGCGTACCGACCTCGACCATGTGCATGAGCTCTCGCGCGGCCTCGTTCGTGAGGCGAATGCAGCCGTGCGAGACCCGTCGCGCTTCCGGGTCGGGGTTCAGCAGCAGACCCGGCTGCTCCGTGCCGTGAATCGCGATCCCGTCGCCCAGATACAGCGCGGTGTCGCCCATGCCCCCCGGGATGCGCCGCGACGGGTGATCGGGCGGCGGGACCGGCAGCCCCTTCTCGATGAAGTGCCAGTCGGGCGCGACCCATACGGGGTCTCGCTCCATGCGCTTCACCTTGAACAGCCCCCGCGGGGTGTCGAACTGCCACCGGGTCTCGCCCCCGACCTCGAGCCGGAAGCCGGTGCCGGTACCCGAGGGAGACGACCAGATGGCCTGCCCGCCCTCGAAAACGTAGACACGATTCTCCTCGAGGTGCACGACGACGTAGCGGGTCGACACGTCGGCGATGAGCGGTTCGGCCAGCGACACCTCGCGATCGAGCACCCGGGCCTCGAAGGCCAGATCCGACTCGAACGGACTCGGTGCGTCCTGGCCCGCCACGGCCGTCGAGCCTGCGACCAGGTGGACCACCGCTGCAAGCGCCACGGCCACGAAGGTGTGCAGAGAACCCATCAGGCGGCCTCCGGCTTCGGTTGTCGTCGTTCGTTCCATACCCAGGCTACCTCGCCTCCGAGGATGAAGCTGATCGAGGTGTAGTGGACCCAGAAGAATAGCACCGCCAACGACACGAGGTTTCCGTACGGCGTCCGGTAGTCGGCCACCGACGAGACGTACCACCCGAATCCCGCCTTCAGGAGTTCGTGAGCGAGGGCGGTGACGGTGGCGGCGACCAGTGCGGTGCGCCACGTCACCGATTCGTCCGGAAGATATCGGTACAGACCCAGGAGAAGGAGCCAGATCGAGAGGAAGGCGAGTCCCTGTGCGACCCCCGACTCCACCCAGAACCCGAGCTGCCCCTCGAGCCTGAAGGCGCCGATACCGGCATCACGCACGGCAAGGGCCCCCGCGGTGAGCCCGAGGTTGGCGAGGAGCAGGACACCACCGACCGCGATCACCCACAGATCGTAGAGCTTGCCGTGAACGATCCCCTTCCCTTCGTCGATCTCGAACACGCGAAGCAGCGTCATCCGCAGCGTGCCAACGATGCGGGAGCTGAGCCAGAGCAGCAGCAACCCTCCGACCAGCGTAAGTCCGGTCCGGTCCTCGAGAATCGGTGTGATCGACTCGCGGAGGAACTGCCGCAGACGCACGTCACCCCCCAGGGCGGGAAGCCACTGCACGATCTGGTCGACGAGCGCCGTTACGGGGTCGCCCGGGAAATAGGCCGAGGCGACGACAGCCCCGACGCCCGCGATGAGGAGCAGAAGCGGAATGAGTGCGACCACGACGGCGAATGAGATCGACCCCGCCATGAAGAAGATCTGGTCGCGGTCGGCCTTGCGGACGACCGCGCCCAGAAAGTCCAGCATGCCGCCGGACTTGGTCCCCGTTCCGTCAGGAATCGCCGGCTGCGTCGGCGTCGGACCCCGCGGTGACCACCGTGGCCTTGGCGGCGTCGACCCCGGCGCGGTACGCCTTCTTGGACGTCTCCAGCTTGTGCTCGAGCTCGTCGCGGGCGTCCCGGGCGGCGTCGCGTCCGGCATCCACCGCACCCTTGACGCGCTCGACCTGCTCGTTCACGCCGGCGCGTGCCTCGTCCAGGCGGGATTCCAGCTGCTCGGAGGCCAGCTTGAGGCGATCCTCGGCGGTGCCCTTGAGCTCCTCCGCCCGGCGCTTCAGCTCCGCCTGGGTCTCCTCACCCGACTGCGGGGCGAGCAGGAGTGCGACGCCGGCGCCCACCAGGGCACCGAGGACGAAGGCTCCGAACCCACCGCTGGAGTCCTTCTCGATGATGATCGTCGAAACTTCGTCGTAGTCGCTCATGAGGTAGTTCTCCCGTTCGTGTCCGAGATTCCAGCGTCGTTTTTCCACCCGAAAGATAGCCGTTCGTGCGGCGGGTCGCGATCTGTCGATCAGTCCCCGAGTCCCGCCCGGCGATGCTCGTCCCGAGGGGGGAACACGGGTGGATCGAAGCCGTCGCGACCCATTAGCCCGTACGTCAGAATCTTACCCTGCTCGACCCCCGGCTGATCCAGTGGATCGATTCCGTACAGCGCGCCACCGATGACGGTAGCGACCTCGAGCAGCATGAAGAGCGCGCCGAGGTGATAGGCGTCGATTCGCGCGACCTCGAGCGTCGCGGACGGCCTGCCTGCGGTTCTCAGCGCCTCGGTCGTGGCCCTGCGCTCCGCGTCGAGGAGTTCGCCGAGACCTCGACCATCGAGGTACTCGAGCGCGGCTGGATCGCCGGGTGCGAAGCGGACGGGCACGTCGGCATCCGGTGGAGCGGCGACGAAGATCACCGCCTTGTCGTGCGGCCCCTCCATGAACAGCTGCACCTGGGCATGCTGGTCGACCGCACCCACCGCCGGGAGCGGCGTCGGGCCACGACCCTCCTTGCCCAGTGACTCGGCCCAGAGCTGCTGGAACCACGACGCGAGCGAGCGCAGGCGATCCGCGTACGGCATGAGGATATGGATCCGTCGTCCGTGGTCGACGTCGAGCGCGTGCAGGAGGGTGGCGAACAGGCCGGCCGGGTTGTCCGCGAGCGTATCGCCGAGGCAGATCGCCCGCATGTCCCCGGCGCCTCGCAGAAGCTCGGCGGGGTTCGCGCCCACGAGTACCGCCGGGACGAGCCCGACCGCACTCAGCACGCTGAAGCGCCCTCCGACGTTCGGCGGGATGGGCAGCGCCGCGATGCCCCGGGTCTCCGCCATCGGCCGGAGGGCCCCCCTCTCGGGATCGGTCGTGAACAGGAGACGCCGGTCGACGTCATCGGTCTGTACGGCACCGGCGTCCGCACCCTTCCGGAGCCAGGAACGAACCACCAGGAAGAGCGCCATGGTCTCGGCGGTCGACCCGGACTTGCTGACGACGTTGACGGCCGTGCGCCGCGGATCGAGATCGCGCAGGAGGGCACGTACGGTGTCGGGATCGGGGTTGTCCACGACGTGAACGCGCGGTCGCCCCTCCCTGAGTGCCTCGGATGCGTTCCAGCGGACGCCCCCGAGGGCATCGCGCAGGACCACTGCGCCCAGGGCCGATCCACCGATTCCGACGATCAGGACGTCGTCCACGTCGGCGATCCACTCGGCCACCCTGCGTCGGACTTCACCCGGCATGTCCGCCGCGTCGGGAAGGTCCAGAAACCCCAGGCGTCCCTCCGATCGCCACGCCCGGACGTCGTCCATCGCGGCGCGGTACCGGTGGGTCAGCCGTCCGTCGACATCCGAGGCGGCGATGCCCCGGCCGCCCAGCCGGTCGGCCACGAGATTGGCCCAGTCGAACACGATGCTCATGCGGTCTCTCCTCCGGGTCCGTCCAGGTCGATCGTCAGTCCATCCCACGCCGGTCGGATCCCGTCGGGAAGGTCCCGTTCCAGCTCCTCGTGCAGCACGCGATGCGTGAGGTGCACGAGCCACGTCTCGCGAGCGCCGATCGTGCGGGCGGCGTGGATCGCCTCCTCGATGTTGAAGTGGGTCGGGTGAGGGTTGCCCCACCACAGCGCGTTGATCACGAGAGTATCCACCCCCTTCAGCACGTCGAGGGCCTCCGGCGGGATCGACTTGCCGTCGGTCACGTACCCGAGGGAGCCTGCACGGAACCCGTAGCTGCGGGTGGAACCGTGCGGGACGGAGATCGGCGTGACCCGCTCGCCGAGGATCTCCACGGGCCGGCCGGCGACGATCTCCCTGATCCGGATCTCCGGCCGCGTCGTCCCATCCGGTACATGGTCCCCGGAATCGAAGACGTACGGGAACCGCGACTCCACCTGCCGACGGTGATGGTCCGCCATCCATGCGGTGATGGTCGATCGGTGTCGGGTACTGAAGATGCGAAGGTCGTCCAGTCCGTGGAGGTGATCGGCGTGCGGGTGGGTGAGCCAGACGGCGTCGATCCGCTTCACACGCTCACGGAGGAGATGCAGCCGCAGCTCCGGAGGCGCATCGATCAGCAGCCTGCCCTCCGGCAGGTCGAGAATCGCCCCGCTCCGGTCACGTCGATCCCGCGGATCGTCCGAGGTGCAGACCCGGCAGTCGCACCCCACGACCGGGACGCCGAACGACGTGCCGGTACCGAGAAGCGTCAACTTCACAGCTTCTCGACCCGCATCGTGTTGGTGGAGCCCGACGTGTGGAAGGGATAGCCGGCCGTCACGACGACCGCGTCGCCTTCACGCCCGATCCCCGACTCGAGCACGCGCCGCTTTCCGAACTCGGTCAGCGCCTCGTAGTTGAGCTCCTCCTCGACCGCGAGATGCGGCTCCACCCCCCAGACCGCGGACAGCTGACTCACGGTTCGGGGGTCGGTGGTGACCGCGAAGATCGGGATGTCAGGCCGATAGCTCGAGAGGAGACGCGCGGAAAAGCCGCTGCGCGTGATGACGATCAGCGCCGGCGAATCCAGCTGGTCCGCGGCCCCCACCGTCGCGGACGCGATGGCATGCTCCCGCTGCGTCGCACCGCGACGTCCTCCGTTGGCGATCCCCGCGTCGTATGCCGGCCCCCGGGCCAGCGCCCCGCTCGTCTCGACTTCGGACGAGATCCGGACCATCGCCTCGACGGCCTCGACCGGAAACTTCCCCACCGCCGTCTCGCCGGAGAGCATCACGGAATCCGTCCCATCCAGAATCGCGTTGGCGACATCCGACGCCTCGGCCCGCGTGGGCCGGGGCGACTCGATCATCGACTCCAGCATCTGGGTGGCGGTGATGACCGGCCGTGCGTAGTAGTTCGACAGCTGGATGATTCGCTTCTGAGCCATCGGTACGCGCTCGTAGGGCAACTCGACCCCCAGGTCGCCGCGGGCCACCATGACGGCGTCGGCCGCCTGGAGGATCTCCTCGATGGAGCCGAGCGCCTGCGCCTTCTCGATCTTCGCGACGACCAGCGCCTTCCCCCCGACCCGCTCCTTCAGATCCGCCACGTCGGCCGGACGTCTCACGAAGGAGAGCGAGATGTACTCGGCGCCGATGTCCAGGGCGAAGTCGAGGTCCTCGATGTCCTTGTCCGTGAGCGACGGAGCCCGCACCTCGGCCGCCGGGATGTTGATCCCCTTCCGGCTCTTGAGCCACCCCCCCTTCACCACCTCGGCCGTCACGAGGAGCCCCGACGTCGCGACCGTCCGGAGTTCGAGCAGGCCGTCGTCCAGCATGATCGGATCACCCGGGTCGAGATCGTCGGCGAGATGTTCGTACGTCGTGGCGATCGCATCTCCCTCGGCCGCGTGCTCCGGTGCGAGCACGACACGCTGGCCGACCTCCAGATCGATGGGGGCGTCGAGTTCTCCCACACGAATCTTGGGTCCGGCCAGATCCACGAGGATGGGAACGGGCCGGCCCGCCGCCTCCGCCGCCGCGCGTACCCGCTCGACGGCCGTACGATGGGCTTCGCGGGTGCCGTGCGACATGTTGATCCGCGCCATGCTCATGCCCGCGTCCACCATCTTGCGGATGACATGGGGGCTCGACGAGGCGGGTCCGAGGGTGCAGACGACCTTGGTACGGGTCATGGCTGGGTTGCTGTGACGTGGGGTGCGGTAGGAAGCCGGGACCGGCGCCGGCGATAGACCGCGGTCCCGGGGCGGAAGCTGGACGTGACGGCGTGACGAGGCAAGACGGCGGATGTGGCGTATGTGTCACGGGAACAAACACATCCCGTGCAGAGTAGGAGCGAAGTCAGTCGATCAATTTCCGTCGCGCCGAAGTGCGCGGCGTTTCGCGTTTCCCGGGCCCCGGCCGCATGAGATTCCAGTACATCGACACGGCGGAAGGTCTCGAACGGTTCGGCCACGCGCTCGAGGCTGCCCCCTCCGTCGCGCTCGATCTCGAGGCTGCGGGGTTCCATCGGTATTCCGACCGGGTATGTCTCGCCCAGGTCACCCTTCCCGACCAGGGCAACTGGGTTCTCGATCCACTCGCGGTCGAGATCGCTCCGGTCCTTCGGCCGGTTCTGGAGGATCCGGGGATCCCGATTCTCATGCACGGCGCCGATTTCGACCTCCGCCTTCTGCAGCGGGATCTCGACATCTCGCTGCGTGGCCTGCTCGACACCCAGATCGTGGCCACCCTTCTCGGGGAACCGGGCATCGGACTCGCCTCGCTTCTGGATAAGTATGCCGGAGTGAACCTGGCGAAGAAGTACCAGCGCGCCGATTGGGCGAAGCGCCCGCTGAAGCAGGAAATGCTCGAGTATGCGGTGAATGACACGGCCTGGTTGCATGAACTCACCCGCAAGCTCGTCGTCAAGCTCGAGCAGAGGGGACGAGGTGCCTGGGCATCGGAGGAGTTCCGGCTGCTCGAGGCGATCGAGCACACGGAAGACGACGACGTCGACCCGGTGACGCGCGTGAAGGGTGCGCGAGATCTGTCCCCGAGGGAGCTGGAGCGAGTCCGGGCGGCGTGGCGCTGGCGCGACGCGATCGCTCGGCGTGACGATCGGGCGCCCTTTCGGGTGGCCTCGGACAAGGTGCTGGTCGACGTCGCACTCGACCCGCCCCGGTCCCCGAACGAATTCGCGGACCGCAAGGGCGTCAATGGCCGGCTGGCCCGCTCCGAGGGCGGTGACCTCATCGCGGCGCTCCGGCGGGCCGACGAAATCGACGAAGGCGAGCTGGACCGGTACCCCCGGCAGGAGTCCACGGGACGGGGGCGCCCCCCGCCCGAGGTGGACGCGCTGGCGGGTCGTCTCAAGAAGGTGCGCAACCGCCATGCCGAGTCGTTGGGTGTGGACAGGGGTGCGCTGCTTCCGAATGCGGTGCTTCTGGAGATCGCGTTCGAGAAGCCGACGGAGTTGTCCGACCTGGATCGGATCGACGGAATGAAGCAGTGGCAAATCGAGACGGTCGGAGAAGAGATTCTGACCGTGGTGAACTGAACAGCGGGCCTGGCCCGGGGAGAGTACATGGCATCCGAGATGCTTCAGCGCGACGACCTTTCGGTGTACGTCGTAGCGGGCGTGCCGCGGAGCTTCAGAAAGAAGCTCCAGAAGTTCGTCGACAACGAGAGCAAGACGGAGGGGGGCACCATGCTCCTCGACGAGGGCCTGTCCGAGTGGGTCATCGCGAAGCTTCGCGGTGAGAAGCGACGCAACCACGAGCAGACCCCGACATCCTCCGCACTCTGGCGCGCGTATCGGGCGCTAGCGGCGGCGCGCTACCACACGCACGACGAGGAGCTTCAGAAGAACGTGCGTCGGCTTCGTGACGAGATCGAGCAGCTCTGGATGGATGTGAGCCCGCTCTACGAGGCCGCCGAGGAGGAGAGCGAGGAAGACGCGGCCTGACGCCGGCCCAGCCGCCGAGCAGGCGGTCGCTCCAAACGACGAGAGGGCGCATCCGACATCGATGTCGGATGCGCCCTCTCGTCGTTCCGGAGGCTGCGGATCAGGCCGCGGACTCCTCCTCTTCCTTGCGCTTGCAGTCGATGCAGTATCGCGCATGCGGGAGGGCATCGAGTCGATCGAACCCCAGTTCGGCGCCACACGTGTGACACATCCCGAAGTTGTCGGGATCGGCATGAAGGCGCCGCAGAGCCTCCTGGAGACGGTAGAGGTAGCGTCCCTCCTTCGTGGCGAAGAGGGCGGCCTTCTCCCGCTCCATCGCTTCAGTCCCCTGGTCGGCCATGTGGTCCGTGTAGGCCGCGAGGTTCGAGTCGGCCGACTCGCGGTCCGCCTTGGCCATCTGGTCGAAGAGTCCGAGAGCGCGGAGCGCCTTGTCGCGCTCCTGGAGCAGCCGCTTCTCGATGTGCTGGAGTTCCTTCTTCTTCACCGTAATCCTCCATTGGAACCGATCCCGTCCCGGGACTTCACGAGCATCAATTTACCTTCACGCCGGACCGTCGTCCAATGGGGGGAGGGCGAAGGCCAGCCTACCAGCGCAACAGGGCGGAGCCCCAGGTGAATCCCGAGCCGAAGGCGGTGAAACAGACCAGGTCCCCACGGTTCAGACGTCCATCGCGGACAGCCTCCGACAGCGCGATGGGAATTGTCGCCGCCGTGGTGTTCCCGTACCTCTGGATGTTGTTGAACACCTGATCGTCCGAGAGGCCGAGGCGCTTCTGGACCATCTGGGAGATGCGCAGGTTCGCCTGATGCGGGATCAGGAGATCGATGTCCGACGCCTCCAGGGCGTTGGCCTCGAGCGCCTCCTCCACCACCTCGGGCATGCGCGTCACGGCGTGTCTGAACACCTCCCGCCCCGTCATCGACGGGTAGATCCTCCGCTTCTCGAAGTCCTCGACCGAAATCCGGGGATGTCGCCAGCTCGCGGGGGCGTCGCCCCAGAGAATCCCGGCATGCTCCCCCTGACTGTGGATGTGCGTGGACAGGACGCCTCGCCCCTCCTCCGTCGCCTGGAGCACGGCAGCCCCCGCACCATCTCCGAACAGCACCGCCATGTCGCGGCCCGCGGTGGACAGGTCGAGCCCGGTGGACTGGATCTCGACGCCGACCAGCAGGATGGTGCGATACTGACCCATTCGGATGAGCGCGTCGGCCACCTGCAGACCATACACGAACCCGGAGCACTGTGCGCGCAGGTCGATGGCGGGGACCGTCCCGAGGCCGAGTTCATGCTGCAGATATACGCCCGTCCCCGGAAAGAAGTGGTCCGGCGAAAGCGTCGCGAGTACGATCGCGTCCACGTCTCCCGACGCGACACCCGCGTCGTCCAGCGCCATCCGCGAGGCCCGTGTCGCCATGTCGGCGCCCGTCGTGCCCTCCTCCACCCATCGGCGCTCCTCGATGCCGGTGCGCTCCCGGATCCACTCGTCCGAGGTGTCCATGTACTGGGTCAGGTCGTCATTCGTGACGATGCGTTCGGGCACCCAGTGGCCCGTTCCGACGATGGCGGTGCGCGGCACGATCGGCCTCCCTGTTAGCTTGGTGAGTCTACCTCGGCGAACATCGCCCCAACCCATCGGAGAAACGAGTGTCGGAGTCGTTCGAGTGCCGCCGTTGCAGCGGACCCCTGAAGATGGAGAAAGCCCCCTTCCGCAACGAACTCGGCGAGCGGATTCTCGCCGAGGTCTGCCAGGACTGCTGGAAGGACTGGCTGGAGCACCAGACCCTGCTCATCAACCACTACGGACTCGATCCGCGCGAGAAGAAGTCGCGCGACTTCCTCTTCCGGGAGGTCGAGAAGGTCCTGCTGGGCGACGGGGAGGGCTCCGATATCGACACGAGCAAGGAGGGCGGGATCGAGTGGTGAAGGTCTCGCGACCCTAGCCGTTCAGCACCTCGGCCACCTCGCCGAGCGTCCACTCGAGCGTCTCCCTCTCGATCACGAGCGGCGGCGCGAACCGGATCACCTGGTGATGCGTCTCCTTGGCCAGGATGCCGCGACGCTGCAGCTCCTCGCAGAATGGGCGTGCCGGGCCCGACTCCGCCTTGATCTCCACCCCGATCATGAGCCCCTTGCCTCGGACCTCGTGAACGTGAGGCGAGTCGATCTCGCGGAGCTTCTGGCGGAACCACTGGCCGAGCGTGTCGGACTTCTCGACGAGATTCTCCTCGACGATGACCTCGAGAGAGGCGAGCCCGACCGCCGCTCCAAGGGGATTTCCACCGAAGGTCGAGCCGTGATCACCCGGGTGGAATACGTCCATGAACTCGCTGTCCGCGATAGCCGCGGAGACCGGATAGACGCCGCCACCCAGCGCCTTGCCGACGATCAGCACGTCGGGCCGAACGTCCTCCCAGTCACAGGCGAACATGCGGCCGGTACGTCCAAGGCCCGACTGGATCTCGTCGGCCATGAAGGCGATGCCCTGCTCGCGGCACATGTGGGCCGTGCAGCCGAGGTAGCCCTCCATCGGGACGACCACGCCGCCCTCCCCCTGCACCGGCTCGACCAGGAACCCGACCGTATTGGGCGTGATCGCCTTCTCGAAGGCGGCCGCGTCTCCGTACGGGACGAGCTTGAAGCCCGGCGTGAACGGGCCGAATCCGTCCTTGTACTGGTCGTCGTCGCTGAAGCCGACGATGGTCGTGGTCCGGCCGTGGAAGTTGCCGGTGCAGACGATGATCTCCGCCTGACCCTCCGGCACGCCCTTCACCTCGTAGCCCCACTTCCGGACCATCTTGATGGCGGTCTCCACCGCCTCGGCGCCCGTGTTCATGGGGAGCGCCTTCTCGAAGCCCGTCACCTCGCAGAGCTTCTGCAGGAACGGCCCCATCTGGTCGTTGTGGAACGCCCGCGACGTGAGTGTGATTCGATCCATCTGGGCCTTCGCGGCCGCGATGATCTTCGGGTGCCGGTGTCCCTGATTGACCGCGGAGTAGGCCGCGAGCATGTCGAGGTACTTCTTCCCCTCGACGTCCCAGACCCAGCAGCCCTCTCCTCGCTCGAGCACGACCGGCAGAGGCTTGTAATTGTGAGCGCTGAAGTCGCTCGCCTGCTGGAGGTACGTGTCGGTGCGTGTCGTCGTGGTGCTCATCGGCCTGGTGTGTTCGCCTCCAGCGCGTCGGAGGCGGATGGATGTCGTGACCGGACACCGAGATGCGCCCGATCGGTCCCGCACTGTACGGGAATCGCCAAGATACATCCGTCGGCCCCCGAGGAAACCCCGGGCCCATCGTCCGCCACCCGGTCACTCGTCTCGTTCGAACTCCACCGGAGGGTGTGAGCGTTCGTCCACGACCAGCCGGAAGACGTCCGGACGGGCGTAGTGTCCGACCGCATCGAAATCGAAGACGCCGCGGTCGATCGCGGTCAGGTCGATGTCGGCCGTCAGGATCCCCTCTTCTCCGTAGAGCGGGCCCGCCAGGCACTCACCGGCCGGATCCCATATCGAGCTTCCACCGCGGCAGAGCTCGGCCGGCCAGGCCTCGAGTTCCCCGGCGAGCTCGAAGTCGTCCGGGTACATCTCGCGCGTCACGTACTGGTTGCAGCCGAGCACGAAGCAGCGGCCCTCGAGCGCGATGTGCTGGAGGGTGCTCTGCCATCGCTCGCGCGCGTCGGCGGTGGGCGCGAGGTAGACCTGCGTCCCCTTGGCGTACATGGCCGCGCGCGCCAGGGGCATGTAGTTCTCCCAGCAGATCAGGCCCCCGACCCGGCCGACCCCGGTCTCGACGACGGGCATGGTGGATCCGTCGCCCTCGCCCCAGATGAGACGCTCCGCCGCCGTGGGCTTCAGCTTGCGGTGCTTTCCGAGCAGCGCCCCGTCCGGCCCGAAGTAGAGAAGCGTGCAATACAGAGTTCCCCGGGAGAAGGTGCTGTCGCGCTCGATCACGCCGACGCAGAGCACGACCCCGTGGTCGGCCGCGATCTCGCCGAGCCGCGTCGTGTGCGGGCCGGGCACCTCGATCGCGCCGTTCAGGTAGCGCTCGAAGGTCCGTCGCCCGGCGGGGGACCGGCCTCCGACGGCGGTACCGAATCCGACTCCCCAGGGGTAGCCGCCGATGAAGGCCTCGGGGAAGAGCACGAGATCGGCGCCCCCTTCCGCGGCCTCCGCGGTTCGCGCCGCGACGGTGTCGATCCCCGCATCCGGGTCGAAGAGGGAGGGTGCCGCCTGAACGACCGCAACGCGATGAGTGGCCATGACCGATGTCGTGGAGGAAGTTTTACGGGGATGTGACGCCGCGGTGGGCGTGCCCTCACCGCCGACGGCATTATCTTGGGGGGTACCGATCTTTCTACCAAATTCGGAGCTTCCGCCGTGGTACTCACCCGTCGCGAATTCGTCGCCACGACCGCCGTCACCCTCGGGCTCGCCGGACTCAGGTCCGTGTTCGACCCACGAGGCCTCCTCGCCGTGGAACCGCAGGACCCCTTCGGCCCGCTCATCGACGACCCGGCCGGCATTCTCGCGCTTCCGGAGGGCTTCCAGTACCGCATCGTCTCCCGGTTCGGAGAGACGATGGACGACGGCTTTCTCGTGCCGGCGGCCCATGACGGGATGGCCGCCTTCCCGGGCGAAAACGGGCTCACCCTGCTCGTCCGCAATCACGAACTCAGCTTCGGCGACGACCGTGGACCCTGGGGCGCGGGCCACCGTATGCTCGCCGGCGTCGACACCTCCCGAATCTGGGATCTGGGGCCGGGCGGTGACGATCCGGCGGTGGGCGGCACCACCACCCTGCTGTTCGACACGCGGACGCAGCAACTGGTCGGGCACCGTCTCTCGCTGAGCGGTACGATCCGCAACTGCGCGGGCGGCCCCACGCCGTGGGGCAGCTGGATCACCTGTGAGGAGACGACGCAGCGTGCNGGCGGCGACGCGGTACATGATCACGGCTACAACTTCGAGGTGCCCGCGATCTGGGACGCACCCATGGTCGAGCCGGTCCCGCTGAAGGCGATGGGTCGGTTCAACCACGAGGCGATCGCCGTGGACGAGACCTCGGGCATCGTCTACCAGACCGAGGACGACGGAGAGAGCCTCATCTACCGGTTCATCCCGGACGAGCCCGGCAACCTCGCTGCGGGGGGCCGGCTCCAGGCTCTGGTCGTGGTCGACGCGCCGTCGCTCGATACACGCAACTGGGACGCACAGGCTCTCGGTGTGGGTCAGGTGATGCGGACGGCGTGGATCGACATGGACGACGTCGAGGCGCCGGAGGGGGATCTTCGGTACCGTGGATTCGACGCGGGCGCGGCGCGGTTCGCCCGAGGTGAGGGCATGTGGGCCGGTGACGACGGCATCTATTTCGCCTGCACCAGCGGCGGTCGCGAGCGGAAGGGGCAGATCTTCCGGTACCGACCGAGCCCCCACGAAGGCACCGCTCGCGAGGCGGACGATCCCGGCACGCTGGAGCTGTTCGTCGAACCGAACGACGCCCAGCTCATGGAGAACGCGGACAACCTCTGCGTGGCTCCGTGGGGCGACCTGATCGTGTGCGAGGACGGCACCGCCGACGACTACTTTCTCGGCGTGACGCCGCAGGGCGAGATCTACCGCTTCGGCCACAACATGACCGGCGGCGGGGAGTTCGCGGGCTCCTGTTTCAGCCCGGATGGCACCACCCTGTTCGTGAACATGCAGAGCCAGGGCTGGACCTTCGCCATCACCGGTCCGTGGGAGAAGGCGCGACGAGGCTGAGTGGCCGGCCCCGGCCCGCGTGCGTCTGGACACCGGGTCGGTGACGATGCGTGAAGCCCGGTATGGACGCCCCCACGCATCTCCACTACATATCAGCGCTCGCTGACATGTAGTGGAGGGTACATGACCCCGGCCACGTCGACCGCATCGACCCGGCGCGAACCTGCAGGAGCTTCGCTGTCGCCCGTTTCGTGCGGGGGCCGAGTTCGCGGCGAGGCGACCGCATTGTCGTCGACCCCATGGTGCTCTCGACCCCATGGTGCTCTCGACCCCGTGATCCCCTCGATGCCGTGATCCCCTCGATGCCCTCCGCCGGCTGCCGGTATCCCCTCGCTCGCTTCTCGACGAGCGTGCACACCGCTCTCCGTGTCGCCTCGCTCGCCGTCCTTCTGCTCACCGCGTTGCCCGGCGAGGCCCACGCATGGCAGGCTCCGCCGGACACCACGACGGTGGTGGTCCGCACCACGACCGGCGTCGGGCCGGTGCAAGGCGTCGTGGTCACCGTCGAGCGCGACGGCACCGCCCCGCGCACCGGACTCACCGGCGCAGACGGCCGCACGACATTCCGACTCGCCGCCGGATCCTGGTCCGTGGCGGCCGAGCGCATCGGTTTCGCGTCGGCCGAGACCACGCTCGTGCTCGAGTCGTCGAGCGACACGACGCTCGTGATCGATCTCTCGCGGGCGGTGATCGAAGCCGAGGGGATCATCGTGACGTCGGGGCGTACCGAGCGCCGGATCGAGGAGGAGCCGATCCGGATCGAGGCGGTGTCCCGGGAGGAGGTCGAGGAGAAGCTGCTCATGACTCCGGGGGACATCGGCATGCTCCTGAACGAGACCGCCGGGCTGCGCGTGCAGCCGACGGCGCCCTCACTCGGAGGCGCGAGTGTCCGCATCCAGGGGCTACGAGGCCGCTATACGCAGATTCTCACCGACGGCATGCCGCTGTACGGCGGGCAGGCGGGCGCACTCGGACCCCTTCAGGTACCGCCGATGGATCTCTCTCGAGTGGAGGTCATCAAGGGGGCGGCGTCCGCGCTCTACGGGCCCACGGCGCTCGGCGGAGTGGTCAACCTGATCTCACGCCGGCCGGACCCGGCACGGGAGCTGATCCTCAACCAGTCGACGCTCGACGGAACCGACGCGGTCGGGTGGTTCGCGGACGAGCTGGACGACCGGTGGGGCTACACGCTGCTCGCGGGCGCCCACCGACAGGACTACGCCGACGTGAACGACGACGGGTGGGCCGACGTGCCGGACTTCGAGCGGGTCTCCGTGCGGCCACGGCTCTTCTGGGACGACGGGATGGGAAGCTCCGCGATCTTCACGGTCGGGGGCATGGCCGAGAACCGCGCGGGTGGGACCCTGCCCGGTGAGGTGGCGCCCGACGGCAGCCCATACGCGGAGTCCCTCGACACCCGCCGCGTCGACACCGGGTTGAGTCTCCGGAGGGTCTTTTCCGATGCACGGGTGCTGTCGGCACGCGTGTCGGGATCCCTTCAGCGGCACGACCACCGGTTCGGCGAGCGGCGTGAGGAGGACGAGCACAGGACGGGGTTCGCCGAGATCGCACTCTCCGGCCAGGACGGACGTCACCTCTGGGTCCTCGGACTCGCCGTCCAGCACGACGGGTATCAGCACGACCAGTATCCGCGGTTCGACTTCGAGTACACCGTCCCGGCGGTCTTCGCGCAGGACGAGATCGACGTCGCGGAGTGGTTGACGCTTGCCGCGAGCGTTCGATACGACGACCACAGCCGATTCGGGGGCGTTCTCAGTCCGCGCCTGTCGGCGCTGGCCCGTGTGTCGGGATGGACGACCCGGGTCTCCGCCGGAACCGGGTTCTTCGCGCCGACGCCCTTCACCGAAGAGGTGGAGGCGGTCGGGATCGGACGGCTCGACGAGGCCGACGAGTGGGTGGAGGAGCGAGCGCGGAGCGCGATGGTCGACGTGGGTCGATCGTTCGGCTCTCTGGAGGTCAATGCGAGCGTGTTCGGGTCCGTCATCGACGACCCGCTCCAGACGGTCCGAAATCCGGACGGTACACTCACCATTCGAAACGCCGCCGACGGATCGGTCGAGACGTGGGGCACCGAGCTGTTCGCCGCCCTCCGGACCGGGCCGTGGCGCCTGATCGGATCGCACTCCTACCTCCGCTCCACCGAGCCGGACCCCGAGGCCGCCGGCAGGAGAGAGGTCCCGCTCACGCCCCTGAACTCCGTAGGCGTGGTCGGGGCGTACGAGCGGGAGGACTGGGGGCGGCTCGGGATCGAGGCCTACTTCACCGGGCGTCAGGAGCTGGAGGACGACCCCTACCGCGACACGGCGCGGCGCCACTTCATCCTGGGCTTCCTCGTCGATCGAAAGCTGGGCCCGTTCCGAGTCTTCCTGAATGCGGAGAACATCCTCGACACGCGTCAGACCGGGTTCGACCCTCTGCTCCGCCCGTCCCGGACGCCCGACGGGCGCTGGATCACCGATGTATGGGCACCGCTGGAGGGGCGGGCCTTCAACGGCGGGGTGTGGATCAGCTTCTGACGCGTCACGGCTCGTCGAGGTGGGCGGCGTCGCGGCAGCGGCGGTTCAGAGACTGCAGCCGCCTCTCAGCATGCGCGGCACCACCGTGACCGGCTCGTCCGACCCGGGACGAAGCGTCACGAGAAACCACCCCACCTGACGCGCGCCGCCCGAGACGCGCAGGCGCACGAAGTTCGGCGCGGTCTCGGTGCCCGGTCCGAAGGACGGTGTGTCGAGCAGGCAGGAATGCGTGTCGCCGTGGAGCAGCAGAACGAGGCCGTCGAACGAACGCACACCCGCTTCCAGCGGGTCGAGCACGTGCTGGAACGCGGGGATCGGAGCTCCACCAGCCGCGGCGGCGAAGTCGAGGTCCGCATGGACTGTGATGACGACAGCGGCGGCGCCCAGCTCGCCGGCCCACTCGAACGTCTCCGCGACCCAGTCCGTCACGGCCGCCTCCCGACGGCGAACCTCGTCGTCGTCGGCGGGCAGGCGCCCCTCGAACGCCTCCCGACCATTGTCCGACCCCACCACATGCGCCGTGGCGAAGACGATGTTCTCGTGGACCCACCGGGCATTCTCCACGAACTCGGCGTCCCTCCCCGGCTCATCGCCCTGCACCACACTTCCGTCCGGCCGCCTCAATCCGTCCGCCCCGTAAAAGGCGTCCCGAAGGAATGCGAGCCGTTCGAGCGGAACTCCACCCGCACGGTGACAGTCCGTCCACTCGTTGTCGCCCGGGGTGAACGCCACGGGGGCCTGGAAGCCGCGGTACAGATCCCGCCGGTGCAGGATGAGCGAGTCCGAGCAGGGGGCCGACCCTGCCTTGATGTCACCGACATGGATCACGAACGGCACGTCCACCCCGTTCACCTCGGAGACCAGGCTCGGGAATGAGGCGACGTCGGACTCGGCATAGGGCTGATCACCGAAGACGACGAAGGACACGCCGTCATCTGCGACGGAGGGAGGCGGTTGGGCGGCATCGCACCCCACGACGGAGAGGAGGAGTGCCGCGGTCGCGACGAGTCGGCGGGACGGGGTCGGGGCGGAGGGGGAGGACATCGAGGCGGGGCCTTGGCCAAGGGGGTCGGGGCGGAGTCGAGGAGTCGTTGGTGGAGGAGGAGCGGCAGGTCGCGGGGGGTGCCGAGCCTGCGATGGATCGCACTACTCGACCAGTCGCACCCGGTACATGACCGGCCACCACTTGCCGGTCAGATAGAAGGTATCCGTGGCGGGGTCGTGCGCGATGCCGTTCGGGACCTCCTCCGCCGCACCCACGAACTCCGGCGGCACGAGCGCCGAGAGATCCCACGCCGCCACGACCTCACCCGTCGCGGTGTCGATCTTGATGAGGTCGTTCGTCTGGTAGACGTTCGCGTAGATGTGGGGGCCGACGCACTCGAGCTCGTTCACCTCGAACACCGGGCGCCCATCCCGCTCGGCCTGGAGCTGGCCGGTCGACGCCAGCGTCTCGGGATCGCGAGCGAACATCACCGACCCACCCGAGGTGGTCCACAGCGTCTCGCCATCGAAGCAGGCGCCCCACCCGTCGCCCGGAAACTCCACCGTATCGGGGGCCGCGAGCGACATGTCGTACGAGAACGCCACCCGCTCGCGCCACGTGAGCTGAAGCAGACGATCTCCGACTCGGGCGAGTCCCTCCCCGAAGTGCTCCTCCCCCAGATCCCAGCGAGCGAGCACCTCTCCCGTCGCCGGGTCGACCCGCCGGACGTCGGACTCTCCGTACTTGCCGGTGCTCTCGTATAGAACCCCATCCGCGAAGAGCAGGCCCTGCGTGTAGGCCTCGGGGTCGTGCGGGAGGCGCTCGAGAACCTCCACGGAGCCCGTCGGAAGCTCTCCCCCGCAGGAGGCGAGGAGGAGGGTCAGCAGCAGTACGCTCCCTGCGCTCGTGGGCGGGCGGGTGTCGAATCGACGCATGGTTCGGCGGGTGAGGGTGGACGCGTATGGACCGGGTACCGCACACGATGTCCCCGGCGGTTCGTGCGCGCTACCTCGCATGTGCCCGGGTGGCGGCACGACGGCTGTCGCATCACCATGCCGACATGTCCGCGCCGTCTCGTCCCCTGTCCACGGATCTCCCATGCCACGCACCGCTCTCACCAGCCCGACCGCTACCGCCGTCGGCCCATACTCCCATGGCATCGCCGCCGGCCCGTACATCTTCTGCTCGGGTCAGACCCCGATCGATCCCGCCACCGGCGAGCTGCTCACCGGCGGAGTCCGGGCCCAGACGGATCAGTGCTTCGACCACCTCTTCGGTGTTCTCGAGCAGGCCGGGCTGGGGCCGGAGCACGTCGTCAAGGTCAACGTATACCTCACCGACATGGCTGATTTCGCGGAGATGAACGCCGCCTACGAAGCGCGCTTCGACGACCCCTTCCCGGCGCGCACCACCATCGCGGTCGCCGGTCTGCCGCTGGATGCCCGTGTGGAAATCGAACTCGTCGCCGAGCGGCCCCCCGCCTGACGCGGCACCCCGAGCCCGACCGTCGAGCTACTCGTCCGCCACGTAGGCCAGGGAGACGATGCGCCATCGACCGGCGTGCCGGATCAGCGTGAAGGCGTCGATTCCACTCCACTCCATCAGGTCGTCCGGCGTCCCGAAGCGGGCGTCGTAGCTGGCCCACGCGGCAGCCAGGTCCCCGCGGACCCGAATATCGACGTCGGTCATGCGCTCCTCGAAGATCGGCTGACTGCCGGGCCCTTCCGGCGCCTGCTCGACGAACTCCGGGATGGTGCTGACCTGAAGCGCCGGCGTGGCCTCGGGAGCAGGCATCCACACCGTGCTCATCGTCGCACCCTCGTGGAAGTGTGCTCCGAAGGCGTCCCAGTCCCGCGCACTGAAGTCGGCGTAGTACTGCTCGAGCGCCGCGCGCACGGCCTCCACCTGGGGATCATCGGTCGGCGGGGATCCGGCGGGGGCGTCGTCCGCCGGCTCGATCGCGCAGCCCGCGAAGAGGGAGAGCAGGACCAGCCTCAGCAGGACCGGGGGCATGGATCGATACATGAGGACGCCTCGAAGGGAGGGGATCTTGGGGGAGCGAGGTGGAAGATGGTGCGCGGGTCGCCCCGCGCACCATCCCCCCGGACCGCGCCTCTGCTACCTCCTTCGGCACGCAGGGCCGGTGCGGGCCGTCCACCGGGAGCTATCGACCGCCCGGCCCGCGACCCCGGCCCGGTTTGCCCCACGTGCCCGGCCTGCCCCTGCCCGGTTTGGCCCACTTGCCCTTCCGGCCCTTCTTGCCCGGGTGGGCACGCGACCGGCTTCCGTCGATCACGACCGCGCCTCGTGGGCCGCGGTACTGCGCACCCGGATACACCTCCGGCCCGTACACCCCGTATCCGTACGCGCCGGGGCCGTATACCTCGGGTCCATACGCCCCGTATCGACCGTCGGGCGCATATCCCCACCCCGCTCCGTGCGGCGCGCGGTACCGATCCGCGCACCGGAAGGGAGGCGGCTGATGGCCGGGCGGAACGCCGGGATACCAGACCCGGCACTCCCCGGGACCCGGCAGGTGGCCAGGCGGGATGCGCACACCTCGGCGGACATCGACCCCTCGGTGACGCCGAACCACGCGGTCGCGATAGCGTGGCTGACCGTAGGATGCGACCACGTAGGCTCCGCCTGTCCCGTACTCGGCGTAGACATACGGGCCACCCGACACGATGTCGTTCCACTCGACCGAGATCCGGACCTGGGCGGTGGCATCGGTCGGTGGAGATGCCGCGAACCCCACGAGTGCGAGAGCGAGGGTGGGTACGAGCGAGCGAGTCATGGTACCTCCTGATCGTCATCGGATAGGCTTTTCACCCCCCTCAGGGGCAGGAGGCGTGCCAGACCGGATCCGGCGTGGATCCGCGCCGTTCGGGCCACGCGCCTGATCCGAAGTGACCTCCCGAGAGGACAGTTGCGGCGGTGGGGACGACAGTCGCACAGTGTGGCTGAGACCGCGCGTG
>JGI12109J20283_11874283_pt1 | contig 29601 bp, 25 predicted proteins | sample ElkSlonscriptome_12_FD_20283 | JGI IMG/M metagenome (IMG submission 20283)
CGCTCACTATTCAATTTCACGACGTCTGTCCTCAGTGGAACTATACGATCCATCCACGATCTCCCGATACTTTAGAACATTAAGGATGGTGAAGTTATTCTTTTATGAACCCTAATGAGCGTACGAACATCCTGTTCGCGGGCGCAACCGTGACTGCGGGGCGGGGTGTGGGCATTGTGGTCGCCACCGGCTTGCAGACCGAGGTCGGGATGATTGCCGGGACGGTGACGGCTGCGGTGATAACCAAACCTCCGCTGGTGATTTGGATGGAGCGCTTTGCCCGCCAGATCAGTGTGCTGGTGCTGGGGGCCGGCGCGATCCTGGCACTGATTGCGCTGGGCCGTGGTATTCCCTACACGGAGGTGTTTTTTCTGGCGGTGGCGCTGGCGGTGTCGGCCATTCCTGAGGGACTGCCGGTTGCCCTGACGGTGGCGCTCGCGATTGGGACCAGCCGCATGGCGTAGCGTCATGCGGCTGGTGCGTAAGCTGACGGCGGTTGAAGGATTGGGCAGTTGTGCCTATATCGCCAGCGATAAAACCGGTACGTTCATGGTGAATAAACAGACGGTCAGACAGTTGACACTGCCCTCGGGTAAACAGGTTTCGGTATCGGGCGAAGGTTACAGCGGCGATGGAGCAATTCTGGACGCGGCGGATAATCCCATCTTTGCCGGGGAGCATGCGCACCTGGAACGGCTGGCGCTGGTGGCGATCCGCTGCAATGAAGCCGGGTTAACGCGCGAGCAAGAGGAATGGCACTATCATGGTGATGCGGTGGATGTGGCGCTGCCGGCGTTTGCCTACAAACTGGGGCTGGACCCGCGCTGGATTCGCCGTGATACCATTGTCGTGGGCGAGATACCGTTTGAGTCGGAACGGCGCTACGCGGCCCGGCTGCATCGCAATCATGACTACCGACTGGGACGATATTCTTACCGGACGCCAACTGGAGGAACTGGGAGAAGTTGTCACCCCGGAGTTGTTAGAGACCATCAAATCCATCCGGGTGTTTGCGCGGGTCATACCGTTGCAGAAGTTGCAGATTGTGGAGCAGACCGCATACCTCGCAAATTCTGTGATGAAATCTAATGGAGCCTGACTGACTTTACTCTATCCGATACACCACCCCCGCCCCAAAATCCAGCGCCAGCAGCCCGCCATCCGGATGGGGCAGCAGATCCATGGGGCGTTCCATACCGTCGATAAACGGCGTTGCCGCGCCCGTCACCCGGTCGCCCACCTGTGACAGCGTCACGCGCCAGACTCGCGGTGGGTCGCCCTGCCAGAGCGCCACATAGAGCGCATCCCGATAGTCCGGCGGGAAATCCTCACCGGCATAGAATGCCAGTCCGGTCGGTGTGGTGCGCGGCGGAAAGGTAATGACCGGCGGCACGGTGGTTGCGCAAAACTCCTCGGTGCCGCCGTTATTTGCAGCCGGTTCGCGGTCGGCGTAGCAGCGCGGCCAGCCATAGTGCGCCCCCGGCTGCACCAGGTTGATCTCCTCCGGCGGCGGTTCACCATTCATCAGCCCATCGCCGATCTCGGTTGTGTAGATTTGCCCTGTCGCCGGGTCAACCGCGTGGGCATAGGCATTCTTGAAACCACGCGCCAGTTCCTGCGGTGTCTCCTCCCCCGGTGCCAGCGTCAGCAGTTTTCCCGACTCCGGGTTACTGAGCGTGCCGGACGACTCGAACAGCAGGCGATCATCCGGCAGTAGCGTGATCTGCCCGGTTGAACGGCTGTTAAACGGCAGATCGCGCACGATTATCTCCGGCTCTCCTAATTGCCCGACTGCATCGCGGCGCACACGGATCACATCGCGTTGAAGGACCACAAACAGCGCATCATCCCGCCAAGCCAGACCGGTCGGCTTGAGCAGATTCTCCAGCACCGGCACCGGCTCCGCGCCGGGAGCATCAATCCGCACTACCTGCCCGGTTCCGGCATTCTCCGGCCCGTTTAGTTGGGTTATAAACAGCGCACCCCCGGGTCCAAAGTTCATGGCAGTCGGCCCGCGCAACCTGGTCGCATACACCGTAGCGCGGAAACCGGCGGGCAGTGTCACATTGGACACTGCCGGGGAACCCGGTTCCGCTGGATCGGTCGTATCGGTTGCATTGTTTGTTGTGCTGCATGCTGCCGGCAGCAGCAGACTGACCAGCAGCACGACCAGCAGGCTAAACTTGTTGTGGTACCGGCGCATCTTGCGGCGCATCCTGTCGTTTCAACAATATTGTCAATACCGTTGGCGTAATCAGCGTACTCAAAATCACCATAATCACAATCACCGAGAAGAGCCCTTCGGAAATCACCCCCAGCGATTGCCCAATCGAGGCAAAAATCAACCCGACCTCACCACGCGGTACCATGCCCCAGCCGACAACGGCCCGACGTACATCCCCCGCCACATAGCCGGCAACGATCTTGCCCGCAAATGCCACGATCGTCACCCCCAGGGCCACCAGGATAATTTGCAGATCAAGCAACGATGCCAGATTGACCTCCATACCCGTACGCACAAAAAAGATTGGCACCAGAAAATAGCTCAACGGCTCGATCAGATCCTCGACATGATGGTGCGAATGGTGCTCGATAATCCGTTCCAGGCGGTTCCGGGTTTCAGAATCAGTCTCAGGCGCATGGACCGCTTCACGCATATCCTCAATCACCTTGGCGCTGGCAAAATGCTTGAAGTAGACCGGGTCAAGAACCAACCCGGCGGCAAACGCACCGACAATCGGAGCCAGGCCAATCACTTCGGCGAGAAATGCAAAGATCAGACAGGCGCTGATGGCCGAGACAAACTTCATACCGATGCCCCACTGGATTTTGGAGAACCCGGCACCAATGTACGGTCCCATCAGTTTTCCTATTGCCGTTGCACCAACCAGAAAGAGCAGCGCTTTGAGCGCAATCCAGCCAATATCCAGCACACTCACGCTGCCTAGCGTGACAATTGCCGACACCACCGCCAGAATAATCAGACCAAGCACATCGTCAATGACGGCTGCGCCCAGCACGATCTGGGCCTCCCGGTCTTGTAATCGCCCGAGATCGCGGAAGACCCGCGCGGTAATGCCGACCGACGTGGCCGTCAGGGTCGCGCCCAGAAAGATATAGGCATTGGAGTCAAGTCCCGGCAGCAGCAGTGGTCCGACGATATAGGTTCCCAAAACAAAGGGAACCACCACACCGACAATTGCAACTAACCCGGCCCGTGCGCCCACTTGCCGCATGGTTGCCAGGTTCGATTCCAGGCCAACCTGGAAGAGGAGAATGATCACCCCCAGTTCGGCCAGGAAAGTGATCACCTCGTTTTCCTTGACCAGTTCAAAGAACCCGACATTCAGAAATATGAGATTCCCCAGGATCATGCCGACTACCAGTTCCCCCAGCACCGCCGGTTGACCAAAATTCTCGACCAGGTTCGAGAGTTTGGCGGTAAGCAGGATCACGGCAATTGCCAGCAGCGTCAATCCAAAGCCCATACCGACTTCTTCCATAGCGCAGGTTTCCTTTCTGTGCAATGCAGATAACCAGTTTTTATCAGGATATGAGCGAGCTATCCGGAGCGCGGCACACCGGCAAATCGCCGGTAGTGGTATGCCGGTGTGCATGCCAACAGTGCCGGCACTGCAATCTGCGTACCAACCGTGCTATTTCAGAAGAATACCTGGTTGCAGGAATCAAAAACTTGGTCGGGGACCGCTATACAACGCCCGACCAGGTGCAACTCTGCTTGATCCCGCACCCACTATACTATAATCACAGGGAAGCAAAACAGCTATTCCCTCCGTTGAGGCTCTGTTAAGCGCTTATCCAGGCGGAGAGAAGGGTGGAAGTGAAGGAGACAACATTTCAACATTCGGTTACACAAAATTACTCTGCCCCCATCTCCGGCTCAGGTAAAACCTGGGAAGGGGGCAGGCCATGACGCTCCGAGTTATAATGATCTGCCAGTTCATCCTGGAGCGGTTCAACCACAAATGGGACATGGGTGCGATAGGCTGCTCGCCCCAGCATATGGGCAGCGACGGGAGCCGTCAGAAAGAAGAAGCCAATCAGTGCAAGCATTTTCCCAACCGCCACCAGCGTCCCGGTATGCACAGCCACAGCAAGCAGCACGGCAATAATCCCCAGCGTACTCGACTTGCCGCCGGCGTGCATGCGTGTGTAGACATCGGGCAGGCGCAACAACCCGATTGACGAGAGTACCATAAACGACACGCCAACCAGTACCAGCAGCACCGTTACAAGTTCTTGTAAAAATACCATCAATTTCTCCCTTGCTCGTCGCCCCGCTCGACATAACGTGCAATAGCTACCGTTCCCAGAAAGCCCAGCACCGCTACGATAATAACAGCATCGATCAGCAATGCCTCGCGGACCAGGATGGCATAGAGCGCAATCAAGCCCACCACATGCACCATAATTACATCAAAGGCCAGTGCCCGATCCGGAATGCTTGGCCCGCGCAGCAACCGCAGTGCCGACAGGGCCATTGATAGGGCCAGAATAGTGAGCAGTATCGTCATGAACAGGTTAAACAGGGTCATTATTCAAACACCTCCACAACCCGCCGCTCAAAGTAGTTCTTGATTTCACTTCGCAGGGCATCGGGATCGTCAACATTCATAAAGTGGATGTAGAGCGTACATGTATCGCTTGCCACATCCAGCGTTAGTGTCCCGGGCGTGAGCGTAATCAGATTTGCCAGCGAAGTCATCCCAATATCACTACATGAGTCCATTGTTACGGCCAGAATACCCGGATGGACTTCCATCTGTGGGGATAGCACCACCCTGGCGACGGCGATATTGGCCTTGATGATATTCCAGAAGGTAAAGCCGATGAAGCGAAAAATTCGCCGGCTTCGCCGGCCATAGTTGCTGGAAGTGACACCAAATGCGCGTTGGGTCAGCATAATAATCCCAAACCCAATCACAAAACCGACAACAAAATCCACCGGTGTAAATGATGCTCTCAGCGCCATCCAGACCAGTGCCAGAATAAAATTGAGTAACGCCATACGCATAGCGGCCTCCTCTTGTCCCCGGATTGGCCGGGCAGGGTTGTCCTACTCGTCCATCTCCGGGATTATATCCATCGTCAATGCGCGCATATTCGCCGGGTCAACCGGCTGCCCCAGTGCCGGTGGCTCGCATCCGGTAGCACCACAGACATCGGTGACATAGCCGGCCACATCAAGCGCCTGATCCGCCGCCAGGGTACTGTAGTCCAGTGCCGGTCCCGCGCCAAAGCCAATCAGCAGGCTCATCAGAACGAGAATCGCGCCCGGAACCACTAACCCCGGCGTTGCGCGTTGTGGTTCCTGCGCCGACTCCGGCAACTGTTTCCAGAAGACCTCATTCCAGATCTTCAACATCGAGAAGAAGGTCAAAATACTTACTACCGTCGCCACCAGACCAATCAGGTATTGCCCCTGCGTGATCGCTGCCTGTAGCAGTACCAGCTTCCCAAAAAAGCCGCTCAACGGCGGAATACCCGCCAGTGAGAGAATCGCCAGCATCCACAGCCCCGCCAGCAACGGCTCCCGCTTTGCCAGGCCACCCATTTTCTTAAGATCGCCGGTACCGGAAATATGCTCTGCCGCGCCTCCGATCAAGAACAGCGCCGTTTTCACAATGATATTGTGAACCATAAATAAAATCCCCGCCGCCAGGCCGAAGACGCTTGCCAGGCCCAATCCCATAATCATATAGCCAATCTGGCTCACAATATGGAACGAGAGGATGCGCCGAACATTCATCTGCGCCACCGCACCCAGCACGCCCGCAACCATGGTAAGTGCTGCCAGGATCAGCAGCAGCGGCGAGAGCGTCGGCAGTTCGCCATTGTAGATCAGTCCAAGCACCCGGTAGAGTGAGTAGACCCCCACCTTGGTCAGCAGCCCACCAAAGATGGCGGTAACAGCGATGGGCGGCGTGTGATAACTGGTCGGCAGCCAGAAGAAGAGCGGAAAGAGCGCCGCCTTGATGCCATACGCTACTATAAACAGCGATGCCAGTACAGTAATAAAGGTTGGCTCGCCGGCAGGCAGGCCGGCAAAGCGCTCGGCAATATGGGCCATGTTCAGCGTTCCGGCCACGCCATACACCAGACCACAGCCAATCAGGAAGAGTGTGCTACCGATCAGGTTTATGACCACATATTTGAGGCCACCTTCGGCCTGTCCCCGGCTGCAACCCAGCGTCAGCAGCCCGAATGAGGCTACCAGCAATACCTCGAACCAGACATACAAATTAAACAGATCACCGGTGATAAAGGCGCCACTGACGCCAAAGAGCAGCAGCAGCAGCATAGGATAGAAGAAAAAGTGTTCATGCCGCCGATCCACGGTCGCAAAGCCAAAGATCAGCGTTGTCAGCATAAGCAACCCGGCCAGGAAGAGCATGATCGCGCTCAACGGATCGGCGACCAGGGTGATCCCAAACGGAGCCGCCCAACCACCGGCAAAGGCAACCTGGCGGGGAACCTCCGGGTTGGTGGCAAAGCTAACCAGCATCCAGGTGCTATAGGTCAGATGACCGGCAATTGTTGCGATGATAATGCGGCGGGCCAACCGGCGCTTGCGGGCAAAAACAATCGCCGAGAGCGCGCCAAACAGCGGTATCAGGAGCGGTAAGTATAAATGATTATGCATAGTTTTTCCTGCAACAGAACAGTCTCAAAATGTGTCCGTGGTCGTCATCTTATCAAGATCATCGGTGCCAATAGCCTGATCCGCCCGGTATGCCAGTGCCAGTACAAAGGCCGTAATCCCAAAGCTAATGACAATCGCCGTCAGGATAAGCGCCTGTGGCAGCGGGTCGGCCAACGTTGTCCGGTCAGGGGTAAGCTGCTCCGTTACTCCCAGGATCGGTGGCTTTCCCCGACGAATGCCGCCGACGACGAAAATCATCAGGTTGACCCCATGGCTTAACAGCATCAATCCGAGGATCAGTTTTACCACACTGCGCCGGAGGATCAGGTAGGTTGCCCCGGCGAAGAGGACACCAATAACAAAAACCATAACCAAAACCATTGTTTGACTCCAATGTTACATCTTCTTGTCATGCAGTTCGAGCGTCTGCTCTTCCATTGGATATAATTCCGGCTCCTCAGCCAGCATCAACGCGATATGCACCGTAATACCAACCACAGTCAGGTAGACCCCGATATCGAACAGCAACGGCGTGCCGATTTTGCCAATGCCCGGTATCTCCTGCGCAAACCAGAGACCTTTCAAGAATGGTTCGCCAAACAGCAACCCTATCACTCCGCCAAAAGCTGCCAGGAGTACCCCCGTTGCCGCCAGCGTCAAATAGTTGATCGGGAGTAACTCCTGCGCGGCTCTGGGGCCGTCGGACACAATGCGCAAAATGATCGCCGAGGCGGCCAGCAGACCGCCAATAAACCCACCACCCGGTTCATCGTGCCCCCGGAGCAGCATAAACACCGAGAGTACAATCAGTAGCGGTAGCATCAGCCGCGCAACGGTGCGTAAAATTAATGAGTCATACATCAAACTGGGCTCCATGTATTGTGTATCTTGCCAGGAAAGCAGCAATCACAACTGGTCAGATTAACTCGATTCCGGTTCGACGGGTACCGCCTCCGGCACCGGCTGCACCTCGGACCCATCCGCTGCCGCCGTCGGCTGGTAGCTATCTTCGCTCCCGGACGAGATAGCCTGTGATCGGGGCTTACGTGAACGAAATCGTAGGAGACCATAGGTACCCAGCGCCGCAATAAACAGCACCGTAATCTCCCCCAGCGTATCCAGGCTGCGGAAATCCACCAGGATCACATTGACCACATTTGCGCCCTTGCCACCCGGCAGACTCTCGGCCAGGTAGTAGGGTGAGATCGAGGGGAACAGGTCACTGGTCGCTGCCACCAGCGTCAACCCTGCCATCAACCCACCCACACAGACGGCGATAATGCCATCGCGCCGCTGTGCCTGCAACGAAGAGAGTTTGGCGAAGCCGGAAGGTAGGACCGAGAAGACCAGGAGCAGGAAGACCGTTAACAACACCTCAACCAGCAACTGTGTCAGCGCCAGATCCGGCGCGCTAAAGAGCACGAAAAAGAGCGACATCATCGCGCCAACCACACCGACAGCAATAATGGCACCGACCCGTGAATGGGCGCGGATAGCGGTCAGCACGCCGACCGGGATTAACAGCGCCGCGATAACCTCATGCAGCATCAAGTCGTTGAGGGCCGGCATCCGCATCTCGTCCAGCCCAAAGAGGAGGAACGTTGGGCCGATGATCCCCAGGAACGCCAGCACAATAATCGTGAGATAGTGCCGTAGTTTACCGGACTGCATCGTAGTGGTTAATGTTTTCGTTCCACTCAACAGGCCATTAATTGTTGCATCATAGATCCGATCACTGTTGAACCAGCCCGGTAGTGGTGATCGCACCGTGGCAATCTGATGCTCAAACCGCGTTATAACTGCGCCAACTGCCATGATCAGCAGCGTCAGCAGAAAGGCCGGATTAATCCCTTCCCACAGATGCAGATGTACCTCGGTTGCTTCACCCGCAACCTGCGATGCCGCCGGCGACAGGAAGTGACTGACGGCCGGTAGCAACCCCAGGCAGAGAAGCACGGTTAATACTGAGGGGATACCTGGCCCCAGTAACATCCCCATCGGCGCTTCATGCACATGCTCCGGCAGGCCGCTCCCATGCGCTCCCAGAAACGTCCCGTTAAAGAAACGCCAGGTATAGACAACAGCGAAGATCGCCGTGATAACCATAATTGCCAGCACTGCCGATGTCAACACCCAGGGCAGTGGACTCGCCGTTGTCGCCTTGAGCACCAGTTCCTTCGCCACAAATCCCAGGGTAATCGGGATACCGGCCATCGACAGCCCTACCGGAACGGTCATCCACATCGAAATCGGCATATCTCGGCGCAGCCCACCCAGGTTGCGCAGGTCACGCGTTCCGGCCTCATGGTCAACTGTTCCGGCTACCATAAACAGCGCACTCTTGTAGAGTGCATGCGCCAGAATGTAGGCCACCAGTGCCTCGGCTGCATACTCCCCGCCAAGCCCGACCAGCATCGTCAGGACGCCCAGCACGCTAATTGTGCTGTAGGCCAGCAACGCTTTGAGATCATACTGGCGCAGCGCCAGTATCGAACTGACCAGCAGGGTTGTCGCGCCGACAATCGTCAGGGTAATATTCCAGAGCGGCGTTTCACCCAACCCCGGATTGAGCCGGGCCAGCAGGTAGATGCCGGCCTTAACCATAGTTGCCGAGTGCAGAAAGGCACTTGCCGGGGTAGGTGCCTGCATTGCGTTGGGCAGCCAGAAGTGAAAGGGGAACTGTGCCGACTTGGTAAAACAGCCCAGGAAGATGAGCAACACCGCTGGAGTGTAGAATGCCGTCTCCTTGATGGCTTCCCCGGCCGCGATGATTGCATCGAGGTTGTAGATCAGCGCCGGGTCCACCCCGACTGTTCTGGCCGCTTCCGCCAGGAGCAGCAGTCCGAATAGTAGTGCCAACCCCCCGCCGGCCGTAATCAGCAACCCCTGCTGTGCGCCCCAGCGCGCCCGCTCATACTCATGCTTGAAGCCGATCAGCAGGTAGGAACTGGCCGAGGTCAACTCCCAGAAGATAAACATCGTCAAAATATTGTTTGCCAGTATCAGGCCGAGCATCGACCCCATAAAGATCAGTAGGTAGAGGTAGAAGCGCCCGATGCCGGGATCGCCCGCCAGATAGTAGTTGGTATACAACACAATCAAGGTGCCGATGCCGGTGATAATTAGCGCAAACAGCAGGCTCAACCCATCGAGTTGAAATGCCAGCGCAACACCTATATTTGGTGCCCAGGCCGTCGTTGCGTTAAAGATCTCGCCATGGATAATGGCAGGAATGCGGGTGGCTAACAACGTAAAGAGCATGAGCGGCAGCACTGCCAATGCCCATCCACTTATGCGATGCTTATCCTCGCCGATCAGCAGGCCCACTGGCGCAATCACAAACGAAACCAGCACCAGCGTGGACAGCACATCAAACCAGATCAGGAAGATGGTGTAAACCCCATAATACCCCAGCAGCACCCATCCTTCGCGGCGGGAAACCACCGATCCGGTAAAGAAAATCGGCAGACATGCCAGAGATACCGCAATCATAGCCGGGATATTAAACCAGATCGCCTCATTCGGGACGTCAATTCCTGCGGGTGACACGAGTGCCGTCAGCCCCAGAATCGCCAGAATATTAAAAATACTGCTACCGACAACATTTCCTACCGCAATATCACGCTGACCACGGTACGCCGCAACAACTGATGTGGCAATCTCCGGCAGCGACGTGCCTACCGCCACAATGGTCAACCCGATAATCAACTCACTAATGCCGAATGCTTCGGCAATGGTGATGGCTCCGGTCACCAGCCAGTCCGCGCCGAGCACGAGCAAAACCAGGCCAACAACGATCAGGACAATATTCAACAGCATATTTCCGGTTGCCGTGCCTGATAGTGCATCAGCGGAACGACGCAAACTTCCCACGTTACTCAGCAGACGTGCGGCTCGCCCCGTTGCGGGCACTTCTGCTGTGGTGTGCGTGTCAGTCGTATCAGTCGCCGCATGCGCTTCATGCGGAACACCATCTGTGCTGTTCGGGAAATGAATTTCGGCATCACCGGCAGGCATGTCCGTTGTGGTGTGCGCCTCCGCTGCGGCAGTTGCGGCAGTCGCGTCCGTTATGGTATCTGCTGCACGTTCTGTTTCTTTGCGACTCTGCCGGATAGAAAAGACCAGGTACCCGACCAGGAGCGCAAAGAGCAACAGGCCATCCAGGCGGTCAATACGACCATCAAACCCTAAAACGAGCGTCAATATCGCTGCGCCGATCATAATCGGCACATCCAGGCGAATGAGTTGGCGTGACACCGTTAGCGGGACAACGATAGCGCAGAGTGCCAGCACTACCAGCACATTAAAAATATTACTCCCAATCACATTACCAAGCGCGATATCCGCCTGACCTGCCCAGGCCGACTGCACGCTGACCGCCAGTTCCGGCGAACTGGTTCCCAATGATACTACGGTCAAACCGACAACCAGCGGTGAGATGCCAATAGCAATCGCCAGGCGCGAAGCACCGCGTACCAGCACTTCGCCACCCAGTACCAGGAGGCCCAATCCAACAATAAAGAGTAGCAAGGGCCACACAGCCATACGGTAGTTTTCCTCCTTAACATTATCGCTGAGAGTGAGATGAGGCAGTGAGTCAGTCAGCCTGCATCCCCTGATGGTGGATATCTGGTGCTGATTCCGGCAGTAGTGTTGCAACCGGTATCGTCAATTAGGGGCTGACCACCGGCATAATGCCTGATCGACACACTATTTGCAAGTCACTCCTACCAAATGTTTGCCAATAATAGCAGAGACGCACAGGATTTGTCAACATTTTGTTAACTTTTCGTCAAGCGGTACTGTAAGCTACAGAAGGTGCCTGGTACCTGCCGGGTGCAGGTATTCGTGCTACACCCATGTAATTGGGAGCACCACATGGGTGTAACATTTCATCACTCCGTACGCTGATGCATGCTATGCAACCAGAGGAAAAATGGCTGTCACGATCCAGGCCAGAATAAAGGCGTTGGCTAACGCGCCCACCAGAAACGTCCCCGTGCGCTGATACATCCGTCCACGAAAGAGGCCATGCACCAGAAAGAAGAGCGCGAAGAACGGTGACAACACCACCAGCGCGACCAGGCTCTGGTCAAGCAGTGCATCAATGCCCAGCGACAGAATAAACAGCGCCTTGGTGATCGCATAGGCATATTTTGGCGCACCGGGCCGGCGGGTCAACTGCTCATCTGCCAGAAAATAGGGCACGATCAGCAGAAATATCAGCGGCGCAATAAGAATCCTGCGCCATGGCGGAAAGTAGTTGAAGATCAAGATCTGATCGGGCACACCTACAATCAAAAACACATATCCCACTACCAGCAGCGTCATCAGTAACATCCGGCGCAACGAGTACCAGGTCGGTATCCGAGCCTTCGGTGGGCTTTTGTGGAGCAGACGATGCGCCAGCAACCCAACTCCGGTCAGCAGACCATAGAGCGCAAAATGCATCGCCAGCGGTCCACCTACCAGAATATGCAACCAGTCATCCGCCGCCATTATCCAGACCAGCAGCGGCACCAGGAGCATCGGCGCAAGCGCCACTCCCCACCACCAGTATCGGCTCATCGGTGCCGCCGACACAACCTGCTCTTCCTGCCATCCGACCGGCTTGAGCAGCAGCGAGAAGGGCCAGAAGAGCAGCATCGCCGAGAGATAGAGCAGTGCAATCCAGAACACGCGATCTTGGAGGTAGAAGTTATCCGAGGTATCCTGCCCAAAACTCTGGTCAAGCCAGTCTTGTGCTGTATGCACCGTTGTGTGGTTGAAGAGAATGCCGATATGCTCAACCCAGGGAATAAGCTCCACGCGCCGCGCTGTACCATTCTGAAAGTTTCCGGTGGTTTCACCCATCTCGAGATTACTCTGCTCCAGCACCTGGAATGTGGTATCCCACAGCCAGAACTCGAGTGCGCCATTCAGCACTAACAAATTACGGGGATTATTTGGCGCAACGCCGCCATAATCCTTTGAGAGCGCCACAACCGCTTCAATTTGCTGCTGGCGTACCTGTGGTTGTAACTGCGCATAGTAGAGAGCCGTATCGGCCCCCAGTGCATGCCCCAGCAGTGCAACCTGCCGGTTGGATTTGGGATGAGACCGGGCAAATGATACTACCTTGTCGAGCACAAAACTCAGTTCCTCAAGTTGTAACTGGCGATTGTCATTCTGCGGAAACAGTTCACCATTACGCCCGTGACCGGGGAAGTCAAATGTTATCACCGTGTAGCCATTACGCGCCAATGTTACGGCGAATGGCAGCATCAGTTGCTGCGAACCCGCAAATTCATGCGCAAGTACCACCGTCGGGGCCTGTTCACCATTCCTGGCAGTAAAGACAGTAACCGGGGTACGGTCCAGCCAGGTATGCTGAATACGTAGAGGGGTCGTGGGCATCACCAGTTGAATAAGCGACAGCACTACCCCTATCAATGCGATAACACTAACCGGAATAAATCCTATTTTTTGCAGCCACGTTGGTATCTGAAATCGGCTGCGACGTGTCTGTCCTGTTGTGAAAGTATCACTCACATCTGTTTGCGACATTGACAAACCCTTTACCTACTAGGCCCGAAGCGAACACTATAACACCCTTAACATAACGCTATGACGCTGCATGGTGACTATGTCCTGAATAGCTAACCCTGAGCCATGCCCAGAACGTTACACACACAAACGCTCCGAGTATGGCTGCTACCCATGCGGTTCGCCAATAAACTGTTTTTCACTAGACATTTTACTCGACTTCTTCAGTTCTATCTTATCGAGTGCATTCGGGTAGACCACCTCACGCTCTTTTTTATCCCGCTTCAAGAAAGTGAAAGCCGTTAACGCCAGGATCAACAGGCTGATCGCCGCGCCATACGGCAGCAGGTTGCTGGTACCATCCCAGTTTGTCACCTCCGACAAAAATGTTACGGCAAGGACAACCACAATTATATTGATCAGCTTTTCCTTGAGATCTTCAAATGATTTTGTCAACAACCAGTTGGGCAAGTCAAGACTCCCAATAAAGAGTTCATGCAGCCCGGTCGCGACAATATACAACCCCGCCGCAATCAGAAAGAAATCGGCCATTGTGATAGCGGCAATCGCAAACTGCTTGGCGACCTCTTCTTCACCCAGAATAAACACGGCATCTTTTATCATCAAAACCGTTTGTATCAGACCCAGCAAGAATACCCCTGCGGATAGGAGTAGACTGGCAATCACGCCAAGCAGCACGATATAGCGGGTCGAACTCACAATATTACGCATACACGCTCCTCGTTCTATATTCATCCGCTGCGCATGCATGGTTGTACATACCACGCGTTACGCAGTTCGGCTCGTTTCGGTCTGTTGATCGACCCCAGAGTCAGCTTCGCCTGCGGCAGGCAGGTCTGGCTTCCATCTGGTTAAATGCCCGGTTTGCTCGCCCACCGCGTAAGTTTTGTACATACCACGTAACTTGTGTAAATACTTAAGCCAACAGGCCCGACAGGGATACATGCCCTGTCAGGCCCGGATGCGCGCGGTCAAGTGAACTTGACCGTTCCATTCTCACTTAGCGTGAAACGACTTCATCCATAATATTACCATGCTTGCGCCAATTGGCATGCGCATGTTTCACGCTATGGACAACCAGGCCGAATATTGTTAACGGCACAATCAGGAACATTGCGGCACTGAACAGCCCCAATGCTTCATGGTTCATAGCACTCAGGATGAGGAACAGGGTATACAGCAGATAGTACCCTAGCAGCAGGACTCCTTCACGCCGCGAGACCACTAACCCGGTAAAGAAAATCGGCAGACAGGCTGCGGCCACCAGCAACATTACCGGAATATCAAACTGAATTGCGGCCGTCGGAACAGCAATACCGGCCGGTGCAACCAGACTGGTCAGACCAAGGATAGCAAAAATGTTAAAAATACTACTGCCGATAACGTTCCCAACCGCCATATCACGCTCACCTCGTAGCGCCGCCACGATTGACGTTGCCACCTCCGGCAGCGATGTGCCCACCGCCACGACCGTCAGACCGATAATCAGCGAACTGACACCGAAGAATGTCGCCAGTGCCACTGCGCCGTTTACCAGCCACTCCGCGCCAACCACCAGCAGCCCTAACCCGCCGACAATCAGTCCGAGATTCATAAGCAGGGCGCGCGGCGTCTTTACCGGAAGTGGCGCATCATCTGCCGCATCGGGGCCGTCATCCGCGTCGGTTGTCTGCGCCATATCTTTACGACTCTGCTGGATGGTAAAACCGGTGTAGGTAATCAGACCGATGGTCAGCAGCAGGCCGTCAACGCGCCCAAGCAGACCATCCATCCCAAACAGGAGCATGAGCAGCGTGGCACCGATGAGAATCGGCACATCCAGGCGGATCAACTGGCGTGAGACAGTCAGCGGAATAATGGCGGCACATGCACCCAGCACAACCAGCACGTTGAAGATATTGCTGCCAATCACATTACCCAGGGCAATATCGGCCTCACCTGCCCAGGCCGATTGCATACCAACGGCCAGTTCCGGCGCGCTGGTGCCAAACGACACAACCGTTAATCCCACCACCAGCGGTGAAATACCGACCGTAACTGCCAGGCGTGAAGCGCCGCGTACCAGCAGTTCTGCGCCTCCCACCAGCAATCCCAACCCGATAATCAACAGAATAATGGTCATAACATCCATGTGATTCCTCTCCTGGGATAATGTAGTGCTGTTGCGCCGTGAGGAAGGGCAACAAAAAAGGCGAGACCTCACGGCATCAGCGAATGTCGTGGTGGTCTCGCCAGTAGTGTCTTGACACATACGATCAGCCGAGGGCAGTTACCCTGTAATGACGACTGACCGGCCCGCCCTGTGGTGTGCGGGTGGCTACTCCCCTACCGTTTTCGTATAGTAGCAGAATGCACAGGCTTTGTCAAGACTAATACGAGCGGTTGCAAGGTACGGCCCGAAAACGCTCCTACCCCACTCGCGCAGTTTGAAATGAGAATTCGACGCTTTTCTGAATACTGTTGACCGATCGGAATGCGCGCTTTAATTCTTCTTGCTCCAGCTTGGTCAGCCGGGAAACCGGCATCTGGTTGGTCATCTCTTCACCGCGCTGCAGTTGCTGATACTGGTGGCGCAGGCGTAGCAGGCTGATCAGTTCAAATGCCGCCGCCAGTTCTTCCGCCCCTTTCTCGCTCAGGCTGCTGCGCCCGGCGGCAATGTTCAGGCGGGCCAGTGTGTTGGTGACGGCGTTTCCGGCTTCTAGCGCAAAGAGCCGTGCCAGATCCACGATCAACGCTGTCCCCCGCTCCTTGAGATCGATCAGGTCGCGCCCGGTGCCATGCTGTTCGACCACAAACTGGCGAAAAAACCCGATTGGGGGCGACTGCCGTAGTGCTGTCCGCGCCAGTCGGCTCAGGAAGATGCGTTCCCGTTGTCCACTCTCGACCAGTGGACGCAGCACCGGCTCAACTTCTAGCTTGCCATAGACCTGGCGATAGTCAAAGAAGATCCCGACGCGCAATAGAGCTTCCTCTTCCGGCAGATGGATCCAGTGCCGGAAGTAGCTCTCCCAGACCGATAGCGGCTGCCGCCACTCCGGGTTGGTTGCCATAATGCTGCCCTGACAGCGCGGAACGCCGCATGTTTCTAACTGGGCCACCACCCGCTCCGCAAGTTCCGCGAAATAAGATTCAGCTTCCGGCGGGGCCGCATTGGCATAAACCAGGGCGTTATCCTGGTCGGTGCGTAGCGTCTGCTCATAACGGCCCTCGCTGCCCATTACCAGCCAGCCGTATGGACATGGTGGCGTACCCAGCGCTTCCTCAGCATCGCGCAGTACCCGGATGAGCAGCGCATCATTCGCCACGGCAACCACCTGCCCGATATCGCTGATCCGCGCCCCGGCATCCAGGAGCGCGCCAACGGTGGCTGTCACCTGTTCGTTATAGGCGCGCAGTTCATCCAGCGTGCGTGCGCGATCAAGCTGATCCGGCAAGAACAGCGGGCTGCGGCTCTGCCGGCGCAAGATGTCCGTATCCGTTACCATGCCCACCAGTTGCCCGTTTTCGGTAATTGGCAGATGATGGATGCGCCGCTGTAACATCAACACCAGTGCCTCGAATACCAACTGGTCGGTCGAAAGGGTCAGTGCAGGAGTTGACATAACATCGGCGACCGAGGTGTTATCGCTCACGCCGGCAGCCAGCACCCGGCTACGCAGATCCCGGTCGGTAATAATCCCCAGTGGCGTTGACTCGACTACCAGGCTGGAGAGGTAGCGGTCACGCATAATGCGGGCCGCCTCGCGCACGCTGGTCTCCGGGGGCACCGTGAGCACTTCATGAAACTCCAGATCCCCCAGGCGCGTGCCAAACAGTTCGGGCGCGGTGGCCGCCTGGTGCTCCTGAAATGCATTGCCCAGCCGCTCGATTGCCGACAGGGTAAAAAACTCCCAGATATCGGGCATATCCCGGCAGAGTTGATGAAACATTGCTGCCGGGAGCAGGTAGAGCAGCGCGCGACCGCGTGACTGCGCAGTGAGGATCGGTGGCTGTCGCCGGATCAACGAGGGGTGCCCAAACATCCCGCCTTCTCCAAAAGTATCGACAACCGTGCTGGTCAGCCCATCTTCGCGCATCAAGTCAATATTGCCCTGGCGCACAATGTAGAGATAGGCCAGTGGTTTACTGCGTGAGGTAAAGATATGCTCCCCCGCTGTAAACGGTTTAACCAGAATAGCGGCCGCAATATGCTCCACCTGCGCCGCCGATAAACGATTGAAGGGCGGCTGTTGCCGGAGAAAATAGCGAATTGCTGCTTGATCTTCCACGCGTCGTCACCAGACTTTCGTCACCAGCGCCGGCAACACGGCATGCGGGGGTATGAAGTTTGAAAAAATAGTCCGGGTATGTCGTATGCGGGAGTCTCGGCTTGAGCCGGTGGAATGCCATCGCTCACCTGGAGGATGGTTCTGCTCGGGACACGCTTCTGCGCGCTCTAGCTTGCTTTGCTGTGAAAACCTCATCGCAGCCGTGTGAAAGCCCGGTTCGGCTGAAAGCAGGACTCCTGTCGCTCACTGTCCGGAACTCATTTTCAAAGTTCATTAGGCCCACGCCGTGAAAACATCGGCATGATTTATCTCCATGTCCTGGTAAGTATAGAGGGCGTCCGCTGAGTCGTCAACATTATACCGCACCCGGCGGTGCAGAACCGGGGAGCCGTGCCATGGTATAATTGGCGCGTCAGCCTGCGACCATCGCTAATCATCATATGGTTAAAGATTTCGTACACTATGTCTGATATATTTACTACACCCGACTGGGTCAAACATGCAGTCTTTTACCAGATCTTTCCGGAGCGCTTCGCCAATGGCGACCCGGCGCGCAACCCGGAAAATGTGCTGCCCTGGGGCGCGCTGCCAACGGCGAAGAGCTTTATGGGTGGCGATCTGCGCGGGATTATTACCCACCTGGATTACCTGGCCGACCTGGGCGTTACGGCGCTCTACTTGAATCCTATTTTTCATGCTGCCTCAAACCATAAGTTTGATACCTATGACTATTTTCGGATCGATCCCCACTTTGGCGATATGGCGACATTCCATGAGTTGATCGATCAGGCGCACCAGCGTGGTATTCGGGTGATACTCGACGCGGTGCTGAATCACTGTGGGCGCGGCTTTTTTGCTTTTCATGATATTCTGGAGAATGACGCCGCCTCGCCCTATCTCAACTGGTTTCACATCACAAAGCTGCCGTTGCATCCCTACGATATGACGAAACCCGCCAACTATGCCGGTTGGTGGAATCTGCGTTCGCTGCCCAAATTCAACACCGAACATCCTCCGGTGCGGCAGTTTCTGCTAAATGTGGCGCGCTACTGGATCGAGCAAGGCGCGGATGGCTGGCGGCTTGATGTGCCCAACGAGATTGACGACCATGACTTCTGGCGCGAGTTCCGGCATGTGGTCAAAACTGCCAATCCCGAAGCCTATATTGTCGGTGAGATCTGGGAAGATGCCTCGATCTGGCTGGATGGCACCCAGTTTGACGCGGTGATGAACTATCCCTGGCGCGATCTCTGTCACGACTTTTTTGCCCACGAGCGGCTTGATGCCGTTCATTTTGGTCAGGGTCTGGCGCAGTTGTTCCAGCGCTACCAGCGTGAGATTACCCTGGCGCAGTTCAATCTGCTGGGCAGCCACGATACGGCTCGCTTTATCACCGAGGCCGGGGGCGATGTCAGCCGGTTCTATCCGGCGGTGCTGTTTCAGATGACTTTTCCCGGCGCGCCATGCATCTACTATGGCGATGAGATTGGAATGGAGGGGGTTAAAGATCCCGGTTCGCGCGCCTGTTTTCCCTGGGATACCGCGCAGTGGAACCAGGAACTGCATGCCTGGTTTAAGCACTGTATTGCCCTGCGCCATGCCCATCCCGCCTTGCGTACCGGACGGTTTCGGACGCTGCCGACTCCCGCCAATCGCTCTGTCTTTGCATTTGCGCGCTGGAATGAAGACGAACGCCTGATTGTGCTGCTTAATCCCAAAGCACAGCCGGTTACGCTGGATCTGCCGCTACACGCTGACGAAGCTGCTCCTGGCCCCTTTGCCGACGGCGTAATGTTGACTGACCTGTTGAGTGAGCAGGTCTACACCATGCGCAATGGTGTTGTGGCGCAGGTTCACGTTCCGGGACGACGTGGGGTGGTATTGCATAGCGCCCATCAAAATGAAATGTGATGAATGTGCCCGCTTTTACGCTGGATGAAAAACTTCGCTTGATCATCCTGCGCACGCCGGAACTGGAACTGGCCTGGTCTCGCGAGGATGGTTCGCTCCGCACTCTGAGTTATCTTGACGGCAGCAGTGTGCTGGGGCATGGTCCGCTTGTATCCGGGTTGGATGTTGCGCTGAGTGCCCCGGACAACTGGTTGGGTGCCCGCTCATTTGCCCGCTACCTGTCGCACCAGTGCGTTGAGCAGGATGCTGCGATTGAGATTACGCTGGTGATTGGCCTGGGGCTATTGAAGCTGTATGATCGTTACCGTGTCACGGGTACTATGGTTGCCCGCCAGGTGTCGCTCCAGAATGCCGATGTAGAAGAAGTCCGTATCTATGGCTTGCGTATGCGCATTCCGCATGCGCGGGTTGGTCGGGTCGAGGTATGCCGGTTTGAAGCGCCGGGGAACAGCGCGCGCCCGCGCATTCCGCTGGATGTTGCCACGGAACAGCAGCGCAATATGCGCCCCCGCCGCAATTTTGCCCCCGGTCTGAATCGTGACCATGTGTTTGAACCTGTGCCAACTCGGGGGCCGGGTCTGCTGGCGCTGCATTGTCCGGGAACCGACGATGCGCATCCTGCCGAGACCCTGCTCTGCTGGTACTACAGCGAGAACGAAACTGCCCAACCGTTTGTTGAAGGGATGCGCGGAAGTACTCCCCTGCAACCTGCGGCGGTCTCTCTGGTACACGAGACAGGCCTGGCGGGGCGCTTGCAAGGCGAGACGTTGTTGTCCAGCGGCACGCAGTACCTGCTGTTGCTGCGGGAGCCCTGGGAAACGGCGCGCACAACGTTTCAGCAGGCCTGGCCCGCGATTGGCCTGCCACCGGTGGAGTCACCCCCCACCTGGGTGCGAGGCGCGGCCCTGTACGAGACGCACCCGGCGCTGCATGGCGGCTTCAACAGCCTGAGCCGCAAACTGCCGGAACTGGCCGCACTGGGCATTACCACGCTGCTGCTGCTGCCGATCTGGAGCTTTTCTAACCCGAGCAAACGCCTGTGGGACGGCAACTGGAGTGCCTCGGGCAGTCCCTACGCCATCCGTGATCTGGAGCAACTGGACCCGACCCTTGGTACACCTGCCGATCTGCGCAACCTGGTGCAAACCGCGCATAGCCTGGACATGCGGGTGCTGGTCGATTTTGCGGTCCAGGGCTGCGCCGCCAGTTCCCGCTATGTGTTACAACATCCCAACTGGTTTATTCGGGACGAAACCGGCGATATTGCGACAATCCAGATCCCCGGTACGCCTCTGCGCCTGATGGACTACTACAGCTTTGACTGGAATAACCCGGAATTGCGGAATTATCTGCACAACTGGGCACTGGATCAGATGCAACGGTATAATTTTGACGGCTACCGTACCGTTGCGCCGGCCAGCACTGTGCTCAACTGGAAGCCTCATCTGCCCTACCATGCCAGTGCCGCCAACCTGGGCCTGTTGCCGCTGCTGCGCGCATTGCGGGCGGATATGCGCATCTACAAGCCGGATGCCGCCTTGCTATGCAGCCTCGCCGGGCCATTGTACACCCCACTGCATGATGCGAGTTACGATTATCCCTCGCACCTCATGTTTGTCCATACCGCATTGAATCGGATGTCACCTGCTGAACTGGGCGATTATCTGTCTGACCGCTTGCTGACCCACCCCCATGGGAGCATGCGCATCTGCTTTACCGAGAAGCATGACACCTGCGATATTAACCCGCTGGCGGTTGGCATGCGTGGCTCGCGGATCAGCCGGATGCTGCTGGCCGGGATGGTCATATGCGGATTTATCCCGGCGCTCTGGGCGGGACAGGAGCAGGAGCAGGATCACATCTTTACGGCCCTGTTCCAGGCCCGGCGCACGCATCCGGTGCTACGCTGCGGCGAAACGCTCTACAACGCGGTCTGGTGTGACTCGCCGCAGGTTTTTGCCGTGATGCGTGTATTACACAAAGATTGCCTGTTAGGCCTGCTTAACATCAGCCCCTACAAACAGACCGTCACCTTGAGTCTGCCGATTGATACGCTACCGCTGGACAATACCAGCTTTCTGCTGCACGAACTGCTCTCCGATGTCTGCTGGATCGAAGATGATCAGCGTTCCTGGCGGCGTAGTGAGTTGCAACACCTGCGCCTCACCCTGGAGCCGTTCCGCGCCTACTGCCTTGCGCTTGAGCCGCAGTGAGGCGTGTGATGTGCGCATCAGCCCGATCTGCGGTACAATAGCACTATCGGGTATTCTCAATACAATAACATTGCGGCTGCCCTGTTGCAGATTTTCCAGCGAGTAGTAGGCGCAAGGATATGACAACAGCTATTCTTACAGACGCGCGCTACGCCGCGCATACCTATCCGGGACATGTCGAGCGTGCCGAGCGGTTACAGGCGATTGAACAGGCGCTGGATGCGAGTGAATTGCGCAGCGACCTGCTGGCAATCGCGCCCCGTGCTGCACAGAACGAAGAACTGACAGCCGTTCATGATGCGCGTTACCTGCAAAAGGTGGAACGCTTTGGTGCGCAGGGCGGTGGAAGCCTTGATCCGGATACCTACATGACTGGAGCCTCCTGGGAAGCCGCGCTCTATGCGGCCGGGGCGGCAGTCCATGCCGTTGATGCGATTATGCACGGTGAATGCAATAATGCTTTCTCTCTGGCGCGGCCGCCCGGTCACCACGCGACCGCAACCCAGGCGATGGGTTTCTGTCTGATCAACAACATCGCTGTGGCAGCCCGCCATGCTCTGGATGCATTCGGACTGGAGCGCGTTGCGATTGTTGACTATGATGTGCATCACGGGAATGGTACGCACGATATTTTCTACCAGGAACCGCGCGTTTTCTTCTGTTCGACCCACGCATGGCCCTACTATCCCGGGACTGGCGCGATCAACGAGACCGGTGGTGGTGCGGGTGCCGGTACAACGCTCAATGTGCCACTGTCGCCGGGGGTTGGTGATAAAGGGTATGAGCAGGTCTTCGAACGAGTCGTGATCCCCGCCCTGCGTCGGTATCAACCCCAGATGATCTTTGTCTCTGCCGGGTATGACGCGCACTGGAGCGATCCAATCGGGCCAATGGTGCTCTCGGTGAACGGTTATGCGCTGTTAACGCAGATGCTCTACGATGCGGCGGCGGAACTGTGCGATGGGCGGTTGCTTATGGTGCTGGAAGGTGGCTACAATCTGGATGCCCTCGGTGCATCTGTGGTTGCCGCGCTGCGCGTGCTGCTGGGGCGTGATCCCGGCGAAGATCCGCTGGGGCCGATTACCGCGCCTGGACCGGACGTGACCGGCGTGATTGCTACCCTGGAAAAACGCCATCCGCTCTTTCAGTAGCCACCCATACGGGATACGGAGTACGGGATACAGGATACGGATTACGGCCTACAGAACACGGACAAACAATGATCGCTGTTATTAACTATGGAGCGGGCAATCTGCCCAACGCAGTACGGGCGCTTAAACATGTTGGCGCGGACCTCACCGTCACTGATGACCCGGCGGTTGTGCGGAATGCCCCCGCCGTCGTGTTGCCGGGGGTCGGCGCAACCCGCGACACCATGCAGAGCCTGGAGCGTCTCGGTCTGGCCGAGGTGCTGCCGGAAGTTGTCGCCGGCGGACGGCCCTTCCTGGGGATCTGCGTGGGTATGCAGGTGCTCTGCGCCGTAAGCGAGGAGTTTGGGCAACATGCCTGCCTGAGTATTGTGCCGGGTACGGTACAGCGGTTGCCGGGCGGCCAGAAGGTGCCGCAGATTGGCTGGAACCAGGTACGTTTCACTGAACAGTATGCCCAACACCCGCTCTTTGCTGATATTCCAAACGAGAGTGAATTTTACTTTGTGCATTCCTACTACTGTAATCTACCTGACCCGGCCCTGATTGCGGGCGAAACAGACTATGGCCGGATCTTCCCAAGTGTGTTGCTGCGCGACAACCTGGCAGCCGTGCAGTTTCATCCTGAGAAAAGCGGACGTATAGGGCTGCAACTCTTGCGGAATTTTGTGGCGTTGAGCCGCGCCACCGCATAGCCACAGAAATATGTGTAAGCCGATGAGTGGACGACGCATGCGTCTTCCATATAGATAAGTATGGAAATTATCCCGGCAATCGATCTGAAAGAGGGCAAGTGTGTCCGCCTCTATCAGGGCGACTTCGATCAGGCAACAATTTATGGTGAAGACCCCGTGCAAATTGCCCGCCAGTGGGTCGCTCAGGGAGCTACCCGCCTGCATCTGGTAGACCTGGATGGCGCAAAAGCGGGGCGACCTGTCAATACCGATGCCGTTCTGTCGATTGTTCGTGCCGTAAAAGTGCCGGTGCAACTGGGCGGTGGGCTGCGGCGCGAGACGGATATCGCGGCGGCCCTGGCGCTGGGGATCGAGCGGGTCATCCTGGGAACGGCGGCGGTACGTGACCCGGCCCTCGTTGAGCGCATGGTGGACCGGTTCGGCAACCATATTATTGTCGGTGTAGATGCCCGCGATGGGCGTGTCGCCACCACTGGCTGGACCGAACTGGCGCAGATCCAGGCAACCGAACTGATTGATGCGATGGCGCAGCGCGGTGTCCAGCGTATTATTTACACCGACATTGCCCGGGATGGTACACTAACTGAGCCGAACTACACTGCAACCGCAGCCCTGGTGCGCGCCGGTGGGCCGGCCATTATTGCCAGTGGTGGGATTTCGCAGATTGATCATGTGCAACGCCTGTCCGCAATCGGGGTTGAGGGAGCAATCATCGGGCGCGCGCTCTACACCGGGGCTATCGATCTCCCATCTGCTCTGGCGGCGTTGCACTGATGCGCCGATAGATATCACACGCCGGCGCAACGGTTATCCTTTTCCTCACGCTGGCGCACTACCCCAACTCTATACCAGGTCAAAATACGAGTTTAATCAGTAAAAACCGGAGCATGTTGCACCAGTTTGAGCCAGTGTATGCTAATATAGCAGTAATGCAGCCCATCAATAGCGAATAACCAGAGGATGTGCAGGATGTTATGCTCAGGAGAAATGTATGTCAACACCTGACCTGACCGCAAAATTTGAAGAAGAACGTCTACGTGCTCACGAACAGTCCCAGATTGTCTACCTCCAGGGCCAGATCGATGAACTGCGCCGGTTGATTAAAGATCAGACCAATAAGTACAACTGGGCCATGGAGCAGACCCGCAAGACCGAGGCCGCAGTTGTGCAGGTCCAGAGCCTCTTCGAGCGTCACACCGAAGAAGTCACCCAGTCGATTGAGGCATCGCGCCGCGATATTGTCGGGTTGCGCAAAGAGATCGCGGGCGCGCTGGTCAAGATTGAGGAGGGCGTCAAGCCTCTGCGTGAGATGCAGGCGCAGATTCAGCAACTGGCCGAGGCCCGGCGGCAGGATCGGGACCAGGTCTTCCCCTGGTTTGCCCGCATCGAAGATACTGAGCAGAAGATTCTCGATCTACAGTCCCAGATCCGGGAAACCGAGGAACGCCAGCGGCAACTGGTGACGCAACTGGACCGCCTGCGTGAGGCCGATGCTGTTGCTCTGCAGGAAGCTCGTCGCGTGGGTGAGGAACTCCAGGTTGAGAAGCAAAACCTGCGGCGGCAGATTGTTGAAGGGCAGCAGGTGGTTGTTGATATGCGTAGCTGGTTTGACGACTTTGACGCGCGGCTTGTCCGCATTGATGAAGTCCATCATCGCGTGGAGTTGTTTGCCGAGCAACTCCCCGGCCAGATTGTCGAGGTTGCGGATAAACTGCCCGATATTGTCGCCGATATCAAGCGGGTTGAGCGAATCTCCACCGAACGCTTTCTGATGAACCAGGAGCGTCTGGAAGATATGCGCCACCAGTCCGATGAAAAACTGGTTGCTCTCCAGGAGACGGACGAGCGCCATCTGCGGCAACTGACTTCCTGGTTGGAGCGGGTTGATGGCTGGGTGCGTGAACTGGAGCAGCGCCTGAGTCGCAGCGCCAGTCGGTTGGAAGCGGCGCAGCATTCCCACATTGCCCGCATTGCCGAGTTGGAACAGCGCGAACTTCAAGTTATTGCCGGGCTCTCGGATGCGTTTCGGCAGCAGGCCGATGCGGTTAAGCGGGCCCATGTCGAGTCACGCGCGCTGGCGGATAGTGAGTAGGTCGGTTCAGGTGTCGTTCATAGTTTCTGGGCAATAACGCTATGAACAGTGAGGCAACCTTTTCGCTGGGTATTACCTACTGGCCGCGCCGGACGGGGTACGCGGGCTGGAAAGCCTTTGATGCCGGCGCAACCCGTGATGAACTGGCGCATATCGCCGATCTCGGTTGCGACACGGTGCGTCTCTGTCTGCGCTGGGAGGATTTTCAACCCGGTCCTGCCCGCATCAACAGCCGTGCGATGCGCGCGCTGGAGCGTGCCCTGGATGCGGCGCAGGCGCAACGCCTGCGCGTGGTTGCTGTACTTTTTGCCGGCGTGATGGGTGGGGTGATCCAGATTCCTGCCTGGGCCACCGGCATCAGTCCTGGCCCGGATCTGGCACTGATGGCGCGTTTTGGTGTCCCGTTAACTACGTCGGTAGCCCCGGTTTTTTTTGAGGGTGATTATCACGAGACAACCGTACGGGATCTCTATCGTGATCGGCAGCAGCGAACGGCGCAGCGCTACCTCATCCGGGAAGTCGTCGGCTATTTTGCGTCGCATCCCGCGCTCCGGGCCTGGCAGATTGGCTATGATCTTGTATCGCGCCCGCGACCCGGGCTCATCTGAAGAAGCGGTTGACTGGCTGGCCGACCTGGCTGAGTATGCTCGTGAGCAGGGCGCAACGCGGCTGCTGGGCACAACCTCGACCCACTCCCTGGCGCGCGTCAACAGTCTCCGCCCGCAGCATAGTGCTGAACTCTGCGATCAGGTGGGCCTGCATACCCGACCGTACGACCCGCTCCCCGTGGAGGAACCCTGGCAGGTAGCGTATGTCACCTTCCTGCATGCGTTGACGACAACCCGGGCGGGGCAGGCGGTGGTTGTGGCTGACCTGGGGTTGGCAACGAGCCCTGATAATCAGTCCGGCTGGATGAGAGACAGCCGGCCCGGTTCCACCCGGCGCATCTACCTGGCGGATGAGGAACAGCAAGCTGCCTTTGTCGAAACGGCGGTTGAGACGCTGCACCGCGCGGGCGCGACGGGCGTGTGGCTGGCCGCCTACGCCGATGTCCCGGAAACGCTCTGGCAAACTGCGCCCTATGACCGGGCTATCCAGGCGCGCACGCTGGGCATTGTTCGGGCCGATGGTCGGGAGAAACCCGCTGCGGCAACGTTTCGCTCAATCAGCAAGCGCCTCAGTCAGGCCGACCATGCCTGGATGCCGCTGAACCGGAAGCCGGGGACAATGCCAACCCTCGCTGTTGATCCTGAGCGCTACCAGGACAATCCTGCCGGCGAGTTGCGGCGGTTGTTCAATGAGTGGCAGAGTAAAGGTTAGCCCGCCTGTTTGCCACAGAGCACATCGAGGACACCGAGGAATGCGCAATGCGTTCTGGAACCAGGATGACTTTATCGTGATGGCGTACTGGTTTTCAAAACCAAAAGATCTTTACCTGTAACCGTTAACCGTTAACCATTAACTACATATGAATTGGCCTACAACACCAGACGAAGCTATTGCCCTGCAGCAGCAGTTACGCGACCAGGTAATCCTGACCGATGATTTTGATGCGATCCGCACTGTGGCCGGAGTCGATGTCGGCTTTGAGGAGAATAACACGATCGCGCGCGCGGCGGTGGTGGTGCTCGCGTACCCGGAGTTGCAACCGCTGGACTATGTCACGGCCCGGTTGCCGGTCACCTTTCCCTACATTCCCGGCCTGCTCTCGTTCCGCGAAACGCCGGTCATCCTGGAGGGGTTGGGGCAGTTGCGCCGGCAGCCCGATCTGGTGATCTGTGATGGACAGGGGATCGCCCATCCGCGTCGCTTTGGTATTGCCTGCCACCTTGGATTGGAAGCCGGCCTCCCGGCGATTGGCTGCGCGAAATCCCGACTAACGGGACAACATGGGATGCTGCCGGAGGAACGGGGCGCAGGTGTACCGCTGCTTGACGGTGACGAGCAGATCGGCATTGTGCTGCGGACGCGCTCCGGCACGAAACCGGTCTATGTCTCGCCGGGGCATCGGGTGAGTATGGCGAGCGCCGTCACCTTGGTAATGAACTGCGTCACAAAGTATCGGCTGCCCGAAACCACCCGCGCCGCGCACAACCTGGCTTCACACGGTACGCCCCCGCGTGGCATCGCGGGCGATACCTCGCAGGGGCGGTTGTTCTAACGGCTGTTTCGGACAATCTCCATTTGCAAGGATAGCACAAGTGTGATAGAATACCCGCGCTGACGAATTTTGTCGGTCTTTTTGCAATGCGAGCCGACGTAGCTCAATTGGCAGAGCAACGGTTTTGTAAACCGTAGGTTCAGGGTTCGATTCCCTGCGTCGGCTCCAGGCCAGTCTCTGTGGGTCGGTACCGAAGTGGCCAACCGGGGCAGACTGTAAATCTGCTGGCTTACGCCTTCGCAGGTTCGAATCCTGCCCGGCCCACCATATTTTATATCTTCACTGCTATGCTCCCGTAGTGTTTATCTCTCGGGGGCATATTAAATGTAGCTATGCGTGGATGTCCGCTTGCGCGTGATGAACTTGAACAGTTATATTATGCGCGGAAGTTGTCAATGCAACAGATTGCGCACCATTTCGGTTGTAGCGTAAACAAGGTTGTCTACTGGATGCAGCAGTATGGTTTTGAGCGGCGTACCTGGAGCGAGGCAACCTATGTCTATCGCAATCCGGATGGCGATCCCTTCAAGATATGTATGCCCGAAACGTCTGAGGAATGGAAGTTGTTTGGTGTGGGTATCGGGTTGTATATGGGTGAAGGGGCCAGGAAAACAAAATGGCATGTTGCTATAGTCAATACGAACCCAGGGGTTCATCGGACGTTTATGGTGTTTTTGGAGTGTTTTTGCGGTGTGTTAAAAAAAGATTTGAAGTTAGACTTGAATATTTTCGATGACTGTGATGTTGAGTTGGTCAAGCAGTGGTGGGTGAATCAACTAGGGTTATCGCAAGAACAGCTTCGTTCAGTCTGTGTTCGGCCAGCTAAGAAGAGTGGTATTTACAAGAGTAAGAGTTTGCATGGTACACTGACGGTGATGTTTAGTAATGCAAAGTTAAAGAAAATAATCGACGATTGGTGTTCTGAATATTATAGTCATTAGATTATTCTCGTGTGCCCACGTAGCTCAGTAGGTAGAGCATTGCCTTGGTAAGGCAAAGGTCACGGGTTCAAGTCCCGTCGTGGGCTCCAATGTAGGATCGGCATTGCAGCGAACATTCTGTTGCAATGTATGAGGAAGGGGTAAGGTTTCTCTGCCTCAGCCTCATAACCAAGGAGTTGCGAATTTATGGCAAAGCAAAAGTTCGAGCGCACGAAGCCGCATTTGAATGTCGGCACGATTGGGCACGTTGACCATGGTAAGACCACCCTGACCGCCGCGATTACCAAGGTACTGGCGATGGCCGGGGGGGCGACGTATACCTCTTACGACCAGATCGACAACGCGCCGGAGGAGCGCGCCCGGGGGATTACCATTGCTATTCGGCACGTCGAGTATCAGACCGAGAGTCGCCACTATGCCCATGTGGACTGCCCCGGTCACGCCGACTACATCAAGAATATGATTACCGGCGCGGCCCAGATGGACGGCGCAATCCTGGTGGTCTCGGCTCCCGACGGCCCGATGCCCCAGACCCGCGAGCATATTCTGCTGGCCCGCCAGGTGCAGGTGCCCGCAATGGTCGTCTTCCTCAACAAGACGGATATGATGGACGACGAGGAACTGCTCGAACTGGTGGAACTGGAGTTGCGCGAACTGCTCAGCAACTACGAGTTCCCCGGCGATGATATTCCGATTATTCGCGGGAGTGCGCTGGCGGCCATCGAAAGCACCGCAACGGATGTTTCCGCGCCGGAGTATCAGCCCATCCTGCAACTGATGGACGCGGTCGATAGCTACATCCCCACGCCGGAGCGCGCGGTGAACCAACCGTTCCTGATGCCGATTGAGGACGTGTTCGGGATTAAGGGCCGCGGGACGGTGGTGACGGGCCGGATCGAGCGGGGCAAGGTCAAGGTCGGCGAAACCATCGAGATCGTCGGGATGAATGAAGAGGTACCGCG
>JGI12109J20283_11226836_pt1 | contig 29559 bp, 27 predicted proteins | sample ElkSlonscriptome_12_FD_20283 | JGI IMG/M metagenome (IMG submission 20283)
CCAAACACGACCGACCGGCCGGCTGGGGCGGGGGGTGCCTGTGGAGCCCCGGGGGCGAGCCCCAGCAACAGAGCTTAATCTCCCAATCCGACTGTCTCAAAGTCGTTGACACGTTCCGCCTCGGGTGCCGTGGTATTCGTGGTCTCGGTCATCGCTTTTGTCCCCTTGTCAGGTTCGGGGTGGTGATCGGGCCGAGGCAGGTGTGCCAGCACCTCCCCGGCCGCTCGGGTATCAGGCTGCGGTGGGCTCGGCCTCGGGCGCCGGATAGAACCCCGGCTCCGCCGATGCGTCGGCCCCGTCGATGGACGCCACATAGGCGTTGCGGGCGTGTGCCTCGTTGGCCACGTCGATGTCGTGCGCGGCCACCACGGCGCCGATGGCTTGGTCGGTCGTGATGTCTCGCAGGTGATACAGGTTCATGGCGGGCCTCCCTTGGTGTGCCTCGGTCGGTGGTTCCAGCACCGGCCCGGGCGCCCGTCCGGCAGCCGCGCAACGCGGGCTTGCCCTAGGGCGATGCCTGGAGTATCATCTTCCGCAGAACGAAAGTCAATACCTGAGGCATCATCTATGTTCACCAGCGAACAGATGCGGGCGGCGCGGATGCTGGTTCGCTGGGAACAGCGCGATCTTGCCGAACGGTCTGGCGTGTCACTGCCCACCGTGAAGCGGCTTGAAGCGAAGCCCGGCGCGGTGTCGGCTTATGACAGCACCCTCGCGGCCATCCGCTCCGCGCTGGAGTCGGCCGGCGTCGAGTTCATTGACGCCAACGGCGGCGGGCCGGGTGTGCGGTTGCGGCGGTAGCGATACGGCGCGATACGCTGTATCTCAGCCCGACACCCGGGCGCTTGCTTGGTCGGCCTGCTTCTTCAGCGTGGCAAGGTGCCGCTCCTTGCCGGCCGGCAGTTCGCCAGCATCAACGATCCCACGCAGAAACTTCTTGTCGCGCGGCTGGAAGATCACGGGCGAGTCCAGACAGGCTTGCGCCGTCGCTACCGGGTCGGTGTCTGGTGGCGGTTCCTGATTGCGCGCCGCTTCAAGCCGGTTCTTCAACCCCCGCTCCAGCGCCTTTGCGTGGCGGTTCGCAGTCTTGGTCATTTCGTCGGCTTGTTTTGCGGTGATCCGCTTTGCCGTCAGGTCGGCCGTTACCGCTTGGCTCAGCTCGAACACCATAGTGTGGTCGGCGTTGTCGTTGAGCGCTTCATGCAGCCGAACAGACCGCGGCCGGGCGTCTTCCGTAGCAGGGTCAGCATCGTCCACGGCGGCACCCTCGACCACGGCCAGCCGGCGGGCCATATCCGCAATCGCCGTCTCGACAGCATCCAGGCGGCCCAGGGCGGGCGCCTGTATCTCAGCCTGTATCGCGCCCGTATCGTCCAGGACGGCGGCGAGGCGGTCCGCAACGGCAGGGTCGCCTCGCAGCGCGGCAGCGATCCGCCGGATAAGCGGATGGTGCCGATGATCGGCGCGGACGGAACATGCGGGGGTGGCTGGCATCGGCGCGCCCTCTCGTGGGATACGGTGTATCTCACTGTATCCCAACCGACGCGCCATAGCAAGCCCGCCGCAGGCGCGGGCCGGCGGGGCGGCGGGTGCCTGCCAATTCGCCCGTTCTGGGGAACTGCTAAGCCTTTGATTTCGTTGATCACCCAAACGGGGGAACAATGAAAACAAGGGGTTGCTGAGATAGCAACCCCCTGCGCGGCCTCGGTCACGCAACCCGGTGCGTGACCGGGATCCCCTGGGCCGCCGCTGCTGCGGCCACGGTGTCGAAGGTTTGTTCGTCGATCGTCAACGTGGCGCGCCGGTCGCCGTCCGCGTCCGGCTCAGCCTCCGCCGCGACCTGGCGCAGATGGTCGAGAATGGCCGCGCCGCCGGCGGCATCGCCGTGCTTTGCCAACTGCCGCGCCATCCACCGTAGGTGGCGGTCGATGAAGATTCCCGCCGCCGCCATCGAATCATTCAGATCCGCGCGGGCGTCGTCTTGGGCGCCCGGGTCGCTGGCGGCGCAGGCATCGAGCGTGGCCCAGGCCTGAATCAGGTCATCGCGCAAGGCGCGCGCGACCTTGGCTTTGTTGGGATGCTTTGCCGCGATGTCGTCCAGAATTTCGACCGTCGAGTGTGGCGCCCCCAGGGTGGCGTCGGCGGGTCGGATGGGGTTCGTGGTGGTGTTCATGTCGTGAGTCCTTCCAGGTCCGTTTCGATGTCGTCACTGTCCAACCGGGGAAGTCGCCCGGCGTCAAGGTCTCGGGCAAGCTCGTCAAGGCGGCGCGTGACCCGCCGATCCTCGCGACGCAACACCTTCTCTATCTGCCAGACAGCCTTTCGCTCAAAGGTTTTGCGTTGATTCCGGGGCGCGCCCTGCGCCAGGAGCCCGGCCAGGTGTTCGTCGACCCTCTCGCGCAGGCGTCGACGATTCTCCTCGATGCGGGCGCGATGGGCCTCGCGGAACTCGGCCACCTTCCGCCGGCCGACCTCGATAGACCGCGCGGTGTCTTCGTCAATGCCGGCCAGGTGCTGCATCACGCGGCCACCAGATCCAGCGCATCGGCCGGGACGTCCAACGGCGGCAACGGCGCGGGCGGGTCGAAGTCCAGCCCACGCTCGTCATGATAGGCGCGAATTTCGGCCTCGGTCGCGGCGCGGTCAGGATACGGCCCCAGGCTGCCCTGGACGATCCCGTCCGCCCGGATGACGGTGGCCTCCATGTCGCCCCCGACGAAAAGCGCGCTCATCCACTTACGAGCGTGCTTCTGCTGGACGACGCACAGCTTCCGCCACTGCTCCGGCGTGAAGCGGGGCAGGAAATCGCGCTTGCCCAGCGTCGGCGCCAGATAGACGCCGGGACCATAAGTGTATTGGTCCACCGAGCCATCCTCGTGGCGGGTCACACGCACCACCCGTGGCCCCTCGGGCGCCCATCGGAACAGGGTCGCCTCGGCCGTTCCGCCCCATGCATAACTGTCCGGGGGCTCGTAGTCCTGCAAAAACGCGGTGACCGCTTGGATCGCCGCATCCTGCGAGTCGGCCGCCCGCACCAGGGCGTCGACGGCCCCCCCCGCCCACGTCGCGCCGCGCGTGGTCGCGGCCATGTGCAAATGCGGGCACACCCACACCTTGCGGGTGAACGCCACGGGCGCCGGGCCGATGTAGGCGACAGTGTCGGAGACGACGAAGATTTCATCTTCTGTCAAGTGGAAATTCGCAACGCTCATCGCGTGAACTCCTGCAGGTCGGCGGTCATTTCGGGATCGTCCAACTCGGTGGCGTCGGTCGTGAACTCGACGGCGGGGCCGGCCATCTTCGAGAATGCCTGTTCGCTCGCCCGCTGCATCGCCTGAAACGCGGGGTCCGCGTCCCGCAGCGCAACGGTGATGCGCCGCTGCGCCTCCACCGTGGGCTCGATGCCCTCGGCGCGCAGAAGCCGCATGGCGTGGTTCAGGGACTCGACCTCGTCCCGATACGCTTCGACGTCCGTTCGCCCGCGATCCGACCATTTACTCACCAGGCTAACAGCGGCGTCGATGCCCCTCGCCCGAGCGCGCTCGGCGTCCTGTAGAGCCTTCATGCTGCGCTTCGCGTGGTCCGCCGCGTCGCCCGTCTTCGCCAGCGCCTCGGCGAGTTCCCGATCGACGGCAGCCTGTAGCTTCGCGATCGCCGCCGCGTCGGCGCCGGCGGCGGCGGCGCGGTCGAGAAGGTCCATGCGCTCCGCGTACTTCTGATTTGCCCGCTCGATGGGGGTCATGAGGTCGGTTTGAAGTTGCTCGAAGGCCGCGAGCGCTTCCGTATTCTCGCGTTGCCGGGCTGTTTCCTCGGCCTTTTTCTTCGCCATTTCTTCAGATTTCTGGCCGAACCGCTCGACATCGTCGGCGATCATCTCGTAGAGACGTCGCTGCTTCTCCAGCCGGGCAATTTCCTCCGCGTTGGCGCCAAAGGACACGGAAGAACCCCCGAAGAGGTTGACACCGGTGCCGAACACGCCACCCGCCGTTCCGGCCTTCAAATCCGCGATTTGTCTGTCAATGTCGGCAATCGCATTTTCCGTCGTCTTCGCCATGCCGGCCGTCGCGCGATCCAGCCACAGCGCCGCGTCGTGAAGCGCGGCGGCGATGCCCTGAGACAACCCGAGCCCTTCGTCGAGTTTAGCGAGAAATCTATCCCAGGCTGTGTCAAGCGTGTAGGACGCACGCTCGATCGTCATTGGCATTCTGTCAAACATTTCGTCGGCTTTGCCGGCCGCGCGCGACAGGGCCTGGAACACGCGTTCCCCGGTCAACTCGCCCGCCGCGCCCATCGCGCGCAGCTCGCCTGTTGTCACGCCGAGTTCGGCGGCCAATGCCTGCGCGAGAACCGGCATATTCTCCATGATCGATCGCAGTTCATCGCCCTGAAGGCGGCCAGACGCGAGACCCTGGCCCAACTGAATACTCGCGGCCGTGATTTCCTGAACAGACGTGCCGCCCGCGACGCCAAGTTTCTGCACAGTCTCGACCAATTGCGCGACTTCCTTGTCCGTCGCGCCGATTTGCGCCGCCGCGATCTTGAACCGCGTGAATTGCCCAGCCGACGCGGCGAGTTCGACACCTGTCGTCAACGCGGTTTGGTACAGATCCTCATAGACTTCCTTGGCGCGGGTCATGTCGCCGATGGATGCGTTCAACTTGCCCACGCTCGCAGTATATTCGTCGCCAGCCCTGGCGATCGCCGACGCCGCCAGGCCCGCGCCCACGGTGACGACGCCGAGGGCGATGCCCACCGGTCCCAGGGACCGTGCAACGCTCTCAATCGGCCCCGGAAGCCGAGCGAGCGCGCCCCCGAACGCATCGACCCCCCCGCGCGCGCGGCCCGCCGCGCGGCCGGCCTCGTCGTGTTGCTGCGACAGGCGGCGAACGGATTCACGGTGGCGCTGGAGGGCGGTCGTATAACGATCGATGTTATGCGCACCATGCCGCACAGCCTGGCTGTACAACCGCTCGTGGCGCGCCAGTTGTTCCTTCGCGCGCAACAGGGGATCGTGTTGCCGTGTAAAGCGCTCCAGCTGCTTTTGATGCTGCGAGGTGATGCGAATGGTTTCGCGCTGGCTGGCGCCCTGCTGGCGATACGCTTGATCGAGGCCCGTCGTGCGTCGAATGAGATTCAGCGTCGCGCGCTCGGAAGAGCCCAGGCGTGCCTCGAGCCCATTCAATGCGGTGATGGCGCCGCGCGCGTCGATTTCGATGGTTGCGGTGTGGCGACTCGTCCTGGCCATGGGGTCCTCTCGGAAAGGGGGTGGGGCCGGCCCGCTCTACCGGGGGAAGCAAGACGGGCCGGCCCGCACTTTGGGCGATTTGCCGGAGATAAGCGCCGTCGCCCGGCGGCCTTGGCGTGGGCCACCACCCCCACGCCAATCTGATCACTGCGACAACCTATAGATCACGGGGCCATTCGCGTAAGAAGCGCACACAAGTCTGTATTCAACGCCTTGCTCCGGTTCATTCAGCACCACTGAAATTGGACTGGACCAATGGTGATGATCGCCCGCGGTCGTCCGGGCGGGGGCCAACACGCGATGCCAGGTCGCCCCACCGTCGAAGGTCCGTTCCAGGCGGACACGGGCACCGAACACGCCCCCCAGCGTCACGTTGAAATCGCCATGAAGTTCGACCGACGCGCTGGTGCCGGGCGCGGTGAACGTTCCCTCAACCGGAGAAACGCGGCCAAGTTCGCGTGAAGCGCCACTCGGACGGCCCATGACACCCTCCCCTACGCGGCGGCAGCGGTCGCCACGCCGTCCAAGCGCACCGCAACCGTGGTGTCGCCGTTTCCGGCGGCGGTGACGGCGGTTCCGACGGGATAGTGCCCCGAGTCGGGAAGCACCACCTGGCCCGGGTCGATATCCCACGACACGGCCGCGCCTTGGGCGATGACTTCGGTGGACAATTTCGGCAGGGTGAAGACCCCGCGCGTCTGAAGGTTCACGTCCTTGGTGGCGTCGGCGTCGGTGAGCGCAACGCCAGCGATGGCGCCGACAATCACCAGGTCACCGGAAGAGACGCCTCCGGACGGGGCAGCGACGGTCACAATGTCGCCCTGTTGCAAGAAGTTCGTGGCCATGGGTCAAAGTCCTTTCGTCGAGGAAATCACGATCTTGGAGACGCGCGAAGAAGAACCGATCCGCTCATTGAGACGCGCCAAGGCATCCAGCATGTCCCGCTGCGAGCGGTAGACAATGCTTTTGCCATCCGGGTTCGTGACTTCGCGGATCCCGGAGTCAATCGCAACTTGGAGCGCGTCCCGACGGGCGATCAGTTCCTCTTGCGTCGCCATGAAATTATGCTCCGGTGTTCAGGTACCAGCCGCGCCAGTCAATGACGCCACACCCGAAATCCAGGCCGGCGCGGACCTTCACGGCGCGAGTATCAAAATCAACCTCGGTACTGATTTGCGGCCCATCGGCGCCGTTGACGTAGCCATAGACCACGCACGGCACCTGGGCCGGATCGGCGGCAATGTGCCAGCGGTTACTACTCACATGCGGGCTCACCACCAGTTCGAACGCCCCGGACCAGGGGTTCACGTTGGACGCCTGGGCCGGCGTGATTGTGGCCAGCAATTGCCGCGCTTTCACCTCCGACCCGATCCCGCAGACCAGATAGCGCGGCTGAACGTTGATCGGCAGGCCATCAAGCCCGGTCATGCCGCGCAAGGCCTTCACGCCCAGCCCGACAGCATCCACACCGATGGCGGCGGCCGACGATGCCTTGTTGCTGCGCGTCGCGGCGGTGCTGAACATCGTCACACCGTCGCTCAGGGTCGGGCCATCGGTCGCCAGCAGCGCAAAGACAGTCGCGTCCTCGAAGGCGGCGGTGCGCGTGGCGATCAGCCCTGAAAAGTCGGAAAGCGCGCTCAGGTCATCGTTCAGCAGGGCGCGACGGCCGATCACGATCCCGGTTGCGTACTCGGTCGCGGTGACCGTTTCCTTGTTTTCGGAAATCGTGCCGTATCGGGTTTCTCCGCCTTCCTCGACCTCATGGAAGGTGGGGAAATCCCCGACGCGGAGGAACTTGTGCGCCTTGAAGTCGCTGAAAGACCGGCGGGCCGCGATGCTGCGATAGGCCGGGGCGGCGGCGGTGTACTGGGCCAGCAGCGACTTGTTGGCAGCGTCGGCCAGCAGCGACGGAAAATCGCTGGACGAATGCGCGCCCAAGGCGCGGGTCAACAGGGCCTCGCGGTCGAAGCGGTTGACGCGCTCGCCACGAGCGGACAGCAACTCGGCGACCATGTCCAACGGACGATAGGACCGATACTGAGTCGCCTGCCCCTCGGCCTTGCACAGCGGCGTCATGTTCGCGGCCAGGGCATCGGCCATGCTGCGGCGGATCAGATCCGGGTCGGTGTAGTCAGCCCCGCCTTCGACGCGAGCCGGGCGGTTGTCCACAGGCGCGGAACGCTTCGCCATGGCTTCGAACGCGGCCCGGCGGGCATCGTCGGCCGTGGCGTTGTTGTCGATCAGCGCGTCAATGCTGCCCTGATCCATGCCGGCCAGACGGCCAATGGAGCGGATTTCGCGGTTCACGTCGGCGCGGTTCATGGCCGTGCCGGGGTCGGCGGTGGTCTCGGGCGCCGGGTTGTCAGCCGGCGCGATGGTCTGATCGTCCATAGTGATCTCCTGTGATCGGACGGTTGCGCCGGGGTCCACTCCCAGCGGGGCAAAAGACAGTTCGCGCGGCGTCCATTTCGTCGCGCGGTAGACGGGCACCCCGTCACGGGCGCCGGCCCTGGTCCAGGTCTCGACGCTGTAACCAAGCGACACGCCCCGAACGGATCCGGCCTCGATCTTGTCGATCAGGCGTGTGGCTTCGTCGGACCCGTCGAAACGCACCGTGCAAATGATCCGGTCCCCCTCGACGCGGGCCGACGCCACAGACCCGACAGAGGCATCCCAAGCGTTGCGATGCCCCAACAGGGCCGGCCCCTCGACGAACCGGCTCAGGTCGGCGCCGCCGGCATCAAGCTCTTCGATCCACCGACTCCGCGTGCCGTCGGGTGCGGGCGCCGGCCGAACAGCCGGGGCAGGCCCGGACAGGGCGACAGCGCCGACGGTGCGGGCCTCGCGGTCCAGGGTGCTGGCCCGGCCCAGGGCGCGGGTATGCATGTCATGCGTCATTGGTGGCGGGCTCCGGCGCGGTGCTGGTGGTGGTGCCGAACGACAGCCCCAGGCGGGCCTCGCGGGCGCGTTCGGCAGCGATCTCAGCGTCAAGCCGCTCGGGGTCGTATCCGCGTTCCGTCACGGCCTGAGTACGCGACTTGAGGCCGGCAGTGATGGCGATGATTTCGGCCTCCGCGTCCTTCTTGGGGTCCACCCAATCGAGCTTCGGCGGCAGCCATTCGACACGATGGAACGGCGCGGGATCGTCGGCGTACCCGGGCAGCAGACCGGCCACGGCGGCGGCTTCGATGAAGCGGTCGAACACGGGCCGGCAGAAGCGGAACGCGACCACATTGTGTTGCCAGTGCTCCAGCTTGCGCCGAAACTCGACCATGCCGGCGCGGATGCTGCTGTAGTTCACGCCGCTCAAGTCGCCGGTAAGCATCTCGTAAGGGATACCAAGGCCAGCAGCGACGGCGCGCAAGTGCGAACGGGTGAAATCCGCGAACGCGGTGTCCGGGCGCGGGTCGAACCATTCCAGATTGGTTCCGGGCGGCAAGTTCAGGATCGTGCCCGGCTCCATGCCGGCGGTCAGGGTGTTGCCGTCGCGGTCTCCGCTGAGGCCGGCGGCGTTGCCCTCGGCATCCGTCAGGGCGCCCATGACCAGCGCGCTAACCTTGGCCCTGACCAGCGCGGCGTCGGCGTGCTGGTCCAAATCGTGCAACTTCAGCAGGACGGGAGCGAACCACGACAACCCGCGAAGCTGGCCCGGCTCCATCGCATGAAACAGGTGCGCCACGTCATCGGCCGGGATGCGGATCGGCGTGAACGCCTTGTCGAAGGGTGCACGCGGATCGTCCGGCCGACGCGGCAAGACGTGGTAGGCAGCAACCCGGCCCAGGTCGTCCAGTTCGACGCCAGCGCGCACACGCGCGGCCGGGCCGATCAGCGGAAATTCGTATGGAACTTGATCGGGATGAATCAGCCGGAGACGCATCAAGCCCGGCGCGGCGGGATCGTGGAAGATGTGACAGAAGGACTCGCCGGCCTCAACCATTTGTCGACAAGCCATCGCCTGAAGCGCGTAGAAGTCGCCCATGCCGTCGAAGTCGGCGCGGTCCACCCATTCCGACCACAGTTCGTGGATGCGCTCGCGCACGGACGGGTCCGGGTGCTGCGAACTCGGCTTGATGCCTGGACCAACGATGTTGGCGACCAGCGCGCCGACAGCAGCGGCGGCGTGCGCGTTGTTGCGGCAGACATGCGCCGCTCGGGCGGCCACGGTGCGGCCCTGGCCCGCAATCTCACCAGTCAGTGAGCGAGACACGACAGGCGCCCCGTCCCAGCGCCGGCCGCGCGCGGCGGCGTCGAGGGAACGTGTGCGTGTACGGGCGCTGGCGGGCGCGAACAGTCGCCTAATCTGCTGAAACAATAGGCAAACCCCCGGCATAGTTGCCCACATAATAGGCCGTTGCCTAATCCGTGGTCAACCAGAAACCCATGCGGAACGGACGACTGGCGCCTTCCTCGGCGCCGGCCTCGATGCACCGTCATCGCCTGGACGGCGCGGCATCGCAGACCGCATTGCAGCGGCCTCGCGCTCCAGACTGAGGCCAGACGCCTTCAATCCCTCAAGCGCCGCGTGCGCATATACAAAGGTGTCCAGGGCCTCGTTGCGCCCTCCCGGCAGATACCATTCGCGCACGGGCCGGCCTCGGCTGTACCGGGTGCGGACCCGCTCCGCCGTCAACTGCTTGAAGTATTCCTCGGTCAACGTGTCGGCAAAATGGATGCACCCTGGCCCGGCCTCGCTGATGCGCAGGCGGGCGGCCAGCGCGTCTTTGCCGGCGTCCACATTGACGATATAGAGCGGCACCTTGCCCTTGTTGTTCTTTGACGGTCGCCGGGGCCAGAGCGGCGCGCCTGTCCGGCTCACGCCCTTGATGGCCCAGCGCCGGGCCGGTTGCCGGGTGCGGCAATAATCGTAGACGGCCAGCGTGTTCGCCCCGCCGGAGTCGATGGCAACGGCGCGGATCGGCAGCGGTGCAACGTCTTGCGTCGGGTGTTGGAAGGTGCGGCCCAGGTGTTCGTCGAGTGTCGCCCACAAGGCCGGCGTGTTCGGGTCACCTGCCAGAACCACATGCTCCATGACCCATGCCTCTTCGGCGGCACCCCAGCCGATCAGGGTGCATTCCAGCCGGTCGGGCTGCACGTCCACACCGCACGTCAGCACCAGCACACCATCGGGCACCATGCCATCACCCGTGGGCATCGGCTCGGCGCGCTCCATCAACGCGGAATCGCCCATCGGCTCGCCTGCTACATCCTCCCACGTCTCGCCAAGGCGGGTGTTCGTCCACACCTGCAGGCGCGTCGGGTCTTTCTTGACGCGCTCATGCTCCAACGCGATTTCGGCCCAGGTGGCCCAGGGTGAATAGAGGCCGGACAGGTGGAAACCGGCGGTCTTGCCGTCGCCTTCGGCGGTCGCCGTCCATTTGCCAGCAGCGAGCAAGGCCGGCTTGCGGTGTTCCTCGTGCACGCCACCGCATGACGGGCAGGCAAAATAGGCTTGGTCACGGCGCCGATCAGGCCAGCGGATGTCGGCCCAGGTAATCGGGTTGAACGCGCCGCAGTGATCGCACGGCACCTCGAAAATGCGCTGGTCCGATTCCAGATAGGCGGCCTCGATGCGCGACAGCCCTTTCAGCGTCGGTGTGGACACCATCAGGATTTTGCGCCGCCCTCGGAACGTCGCGGTGCGCTGCACGGCCAGGTCAACGGGATCGCCTTCGCCGTCCGCGTCACCGGGGAAGCCGTCCACCTCGTCAAGAAACAGATACCGGGCCGGCGTAGAGCGCAGGGACGCGGCGGAATTGGCGCCCGTCAGGATCAGTTCGCCGGCAGGGAAGGCCTTGCGGAACATACTATTGCCGGCCTCGCGGCTTCGCGGCGCCACGACAAGGTCACGCAAGGCCGGGGTCGCGGCGATCATCGGGTCAAGGCGCGTGACGGTATTCCGCTTGGCCATGTCAAGAGACGGTTGCACCAGCATCATGAGGCCGGGTGCGTGGTGGATGGCATACGCAACCCAATTCAAGCCGGCCTCGGTTCCGCCGACTTGCGCGCCCTTGATGAAAATAATCCGCTCGGTCGGGTCGGACGGGCTCAGGCAATCCATGATGCTGCGCAGGTACGGCGTCCGGTCGGTGCGCCACCGGCCTGGTTCGGCGGCCGTCGCCGGCAAGCGGCGGTGCTGGTCCGCCCATTCCGAGACTGTCAGGCGCGGTGCAGGTCGGAGACCATCGCGGCGAGCGGCATCAACGCGACTCATTGCCGGCCCCCAGGGTTTCCAGCGGCGTGTCGGCCAGCCATTCCAGGTGGTCGTCAACCTCTCTCTGAAGCGCGACAAACACGGCGTGTTCATCGGCCTGCAACTCGGCGGCCAGGATCGGCGCAATGCGATGAACCCAAGACTGCCAGCTATCCCGCTCGGCCCGGCCGCGCGCGAATTGCTCCCGGTCCACCAGCTCGGCGTCGATCAGCCGGCCTCGGGCGCGGTCGTATTCCAGCGCCGCGCGGCGGGCCTTGGTCCATTCGTGGACGCGCTTGGCCTCCAGATAGTCGCCGTCCGGGATGGCGGTGTCGGGATCCGCGACGTTAGCGGGCGGGGTGTCGGGCAGGGGTGAACGATTCGTTCCCCCCTCGGGCACGGACGGCGCCGGGCCGGATCGGCGTTGCGCCCGGACTTGCGCCGGGTCCAAGGTGCGGCTCATCCAGTCCAGGGCGGCGGCAACGGCAACCTGCTTGCCATCGGGGCACAGAGGCAAGCCGCGCTTCACCAGTTGCGTGATCCTGCCCCTGGACAGACCGACGCGCTCGGCAAACTGCGATTTGCTCTCAAATTCAGGGACTTCGCCCGCCATCTTGATTGCCTATTTGGTGGGCGACCAAGGCCAGTTTAGCCTAAATTCTGGGCAGGCGCTAGGTCGCCGCCGGGGCCGGAGCAGACCCGCGGGCGGCGCCCCCCGGAAGGACCCTGGCGCGACCGGCCCGCAAGGCGTCACTCGGGCGGGTCCGCGCTGACCGCACCGAGGTCCCAGAGCGGTATCGCGCCGTCCATCGGCCGCCGACGCACCGTCAACCGAGCGCCGGTCCCCGTCTGCACGGTTGCCGTGTCGTCCGTCACCGCGACAAGGCGCGCCCCGTTGAGTAGCAGCAGAAGGCCGGCGCGGTCGTACCGTGCGGCGGGTGCCCGGGGGCAGGCGCCAAAGACGTCCAGCGTTGTCCAGCCCAAGCCCGACAGCGCCGGTCCCCAGGCGGACGCCAGCGCCGCGGCGTCGGCCTGGACCTGCCCCCATCGCGATGGGCTGAACCCCACGGGCGGCGCCATGGTGGCAACGCGGTCCAGCCCCTCCCGCCACGCCTCTGGCATTTCGGCCGCGCCGGTGGGCGCGTGGTCGGGCGCCGGGTCCGGCTCAGCGTGGTCGGGCACCCCGGACGCCGCCTCGATCAGCGGGATGATGCCCCGCGCGTAGACCCGCAATCGCGCGTACAGCATCCCGGTGACCGGTGTCGCCGACACGATGACCAAGCGGCCGTCGCGGACACGCAGCTCAACACCGGCTGCCTCGGCCTCCTCGATCACCGCGCGCGCCTCCTCTGGCGTCGGCAGCGGCAGCGAGTATTCGGTCGCGGTCATCGCCCGCCCTCCGCCTTCCGCGCCGCGAGGCGCGCCCGGCCAGCGATGACCACGCGGCGCATCCTCTCATCGGCCACGGTCGCCACCACCTCCGCCGGGCGCGGCGGGTACCGGCACCCGAGCCGCACCCGCCGGCCGGCCAGCGCCAGCAGGTCGGCCGGCAGATCGGCCAGCGCCTCCACCAGTGTCGCGCCGTACGCGCGCGGCTCGACCCCATGCGGCAGCCCGAGCGCGGCGACGATGCGCCCGGCCTCGATCTCGGCCGCCCCGGCGGCGGCCGGCGTCAGGGCCGCGTCCACCTCGGCGGCGACGGCGAGGCATGTGTCACGATCCACCGGCGGATCCTCCGCCGGCCGCCAGGATTCGAGCCTTGCCGCATCCATAGATGGCATCCAGGCACTCGGCAGTCCTGGCGGTGTGGCGGTCGTGGCGGGCAGGTCGTGCGGCATGGGACGGTCCTCCTGCTGGGGTGGGGGTGACGGGGGCGGCGAGGGACTCGACGATGGCGCGGGTCAGGTATCGCAGCCTGGCCGGCGGACCCTCGCCGGCGGCGGCGCGGCGGGCGCCGATTCTGGCGGCGACGATGCGCGCAGTATCGGCATCGGCGCCCAAGGCGAGCCACTGGCGGGCGTGGGCGATGTCGAGGTCATCAGGTAGGTTGGCGTAGGGGCACCCTCCCTCGGTGAGGCCGGCCCGGGCCGCAGTGAGGAGCGCGACGGCGGCCACGATCTCCGGGCGAGGCGGGGGCACGACGGCGGCGATGTCAGAGCGCACCGGTGGACTCGGCACGACCGCCTCGTCCGGCGCAGCAGCGGCAGCAGCCTCGCGCGCGTCATCAGCACTATGGCTGCTGCTATACGACTCTCTCTCTATATGGACTCTGGACTCTGGACTCTGGCCTGCTTCAAGCCCCTCGCCGGCTATGTCGTTGTTTTCGTTGCGTTTCGGTCTTTTTTCAGCGGATTTTTCTCCGCCTTTCGCGCCGTTTTTCCGGCGTTTTTCTCCCGTTTTTTGGCTCGGGGGGCTTTCACGGTCGAACCGCCTATTACTTAGGTGCTCGCCGTCGTCAGTAATATAGAGTTTGTCCGCGACCAATAGTCTGTCGCGTATGATCTTCCAGCGGCGCGTCGAACAGCCGCATACTCTGGCGATGTATTGGGGGTCATCTGGGATGGGGTGGGCGCGGTCATACAGCAGGTCTAGGACTATACTGTACGCGCCCTTCTCCTCCAGTGACAACTCCATCGTGCCTGCGATGAAATCGCCACCATACCGTTTGTACCACGGGCGGCCGGCGGTCATGGACTCCGCCCCTCACGCCGCGCTATCGGCGGGGGCCGACCCGACCCGGGCCGGGGGCAGGGAGGCGGTCAGGCGCCGCATGGACTCCACCACCACCAGGGTCCGCGTCCCGACCTTGCGGGCATCGAGATGCCCGGCCTCGATGAACTCATAGACGGTGGTCTTGCCCACGCCGAGTAGTTGCATGGCGGCGGGAATACTGACCATGATCGGCTCCATGGTCACGATGGCCGGGAGCATGGTATCGGCCACGACGGCCTCGCAGTTCGTCTTTTGCATTTTTTGATCTCCGCATAAAAAAACGCCCGAGACCTTGGGGTCTGGGCGTCGTGGTGACGTGGATACTGTGATGGGATGCACGGGGACTGCGCCGCGCGCACAAAAAAACCCGCGCGGCGGATCTCCGGCGGGGTGATGGGGTCTGGCCGTCGACTCGACGGCGCGCCGTGGGCGCAATTCCAGAGCCGAGTCTGTCAATATCTGGCAGGGGGTCCCGTGTCAACCTCAGAGTCGCGCACGGTCGCGTGCGGCGAGGCTTTTTTACGACCCCGGTCGAACCATGGAGACGACCGTATCACCGTGATCGGCCGACGTCACATAGGCGGCCCAAGTGTCCATCAAAAGACGCCGCCTGTCGAGCAGGTCTCCGCGCTGATATGCGGCCACCACCTTGTTGCCCTGTGTGTGCGCCAGCGCGGCTTCGCATACTTCATGCGGCGTGCTGGTCTGCTCGGCGGCCCAGGTCCGGAATGTGGACCGGAATCCGTGCGGCGTGATGTCCTCCCGGCCCATGCGCTTCAGCGTCATCTTCATCGCCATGTTGCTCAGCGGCCGGCCGGCCTTTTGGCCGGGGAACACATGCGGACAGATCCGCACGGCCGCCATCTTGCGCAGCAGCGCCAGCGCGGGCGCGGACAGGGGCACCCGGTGTTCGGCGCCGGCCTTCATCCTCTCGCCCGGTATGGTCCAGGTCTCGGCGGCCAGGTCGATTTCATCCCAGCGCGCCCCCAGCACTTCACCCGTCCGGCCAGCGGTCAGTATGGCAAATTCCAGGGCGCGGGCGCCCATGCCGTCGGCGGCCTGGATGTGCGGCCACAGGGCGGGCATGTCGCGGTAGGGCAGCGATGCGTGGCCTTCGACGCGCCGCACCTTGCTCTTGGCCGGCAGGGTCAGGGCCAGGTGGCCTTTCCACCGCGCAGGGTTTTCCCCGTCACGCCAACCGCGCGCCTTCGCATAGTCCAGGACCGATTCGATCCGTCCGCGCACCCGGGATGCCGTCTCAGGCTTCGACGTCCAGATCGGCGTCAGGCACTGCAGGACCTGCTCGGTCGTCACGGCGTCAACGGGCATTTCGCCGATCACCGGGTCCGCGTATGTGGCCAGGGTGGCACTCCACTGAGCCGCGTGCTTGTCATTACGCCAGCCGGCGCGCTTCGCCTCGACGTATTCCACACGCGCCGCGCCGAATGTGGGTACGGCCGGCCCCGCGTTGATGGGTAGCGCGCGGCGAGCCTCGATGGGGTCCGTGCCAGCGGCCACCAGCGCGCGGGCCTCGCGGGCGCGTTCGCGGGCCTCCGCCAGGCGCAGCACGGACGCGGGACCGAGCCCCATGTCGCGACGGCGGCCCGCGAGACTGAATCGATAGATCCACGTCTTCCCGCCGGTTTTGGTGATTTGCAGGTACAGGCCCTCGCCGTCGGCGTACAGGCCCGGCTCCATCAGCGTCTGCACCTGGCGAGCGGTGAGCCCCTTGGCCCTCTTCGGCATGGCGGGCGGCCCCTTGGTCGCGGGATGATGGGTTGATGGGTACGGCAGGGCGCCGCCTCGCCCGCCCATCAACGCACCCATCATCCGGCACCGGCCTCCGGCGGTCAAGCACGGCCGCACACGGAAAACCCGGGGTCCGAAGGCCCCGGGTTTCTGCGGTTTTTGGGAGGCTTACGTTCGCCCACGGTCAGCGGCGAACAAGCATCTGGCGGAGGGGGTGGGATTCGAACCCACGGTACGGTTGCCCGTACTCCGGTTTTCGAGACCGGCCCGTTCGACCACTCCGGCACCCCTCCGCAGGCGAGCGACGGCTGGGCCGTGCGGGCCCGCCGTGCCGAACAGGACGGCGGTTCTAGCGCCTTTGGTGCCGCGTTGTAAAGCCTGTGTGTCGCCGCCCAATCACACCGCCGCCGTAGACGACGACGCGGCCAAGGCAGCGATCTCGCGCACATAGACCGCCTCCAGCGCCCGAACGGCCTCTGTGTCTTTGTACAGGCGGTCGCGGCGCTCCCGCACCAATGCGCGCATGTGGTCGCGCTCGTGCGGGTCACGCCCCAGGCGGGCGGCGATCGTTACGTAGTCATCCGTGTCCCGGGCGATCAGCGAGTCCATCTCCATCATGCGCAGCATGGCCATGGTGTGGCGGCCGCGCATGAACCGCCCCGGCAGGGTGACGGGCACGATCCCCTGGGCCAGCGCCTCCAGGGTCGTGTTGCCGCCGGACCAGCCGATCGAGTCCAGGAACACGTCACAGACGCCGCACAAACGCAGGAAGTCCTCCCACGGCTGCCAGGGCAGAAAGACCAGCGACCGTTCGGGGTCGAGGTCCCGCGCGGCAAACGCCGCCGCCAGCCGCGCGCGGAAACTCTCATTGGCCGCGAGCGCCGTCTGATGCTGGATGAAGACGAACCGGGCGTCCGGCACGGCCTTGGCGATGCGGGCGAACAGGTCATCCTGATCCGGCAGGTACTTCTGCAGTGCCTGGCAGCACAGGTAGACGGGGACGTCCGCCGGCAGCCCAAAGGCCGCCCGCCGGCCGTCCTGTCGCTCGTTTGGCACATAGTATATGCCCAGCCGGGGCAGAGGCACGAGGCGTTCGGTGTAGTGTGCCTCGGCCCCTCCCGGCTCCATCGCCGCCGACGTCAACATGACGTCGACCGTCGGCAGGCCGGTGGTGACCGGATGACCCCACGAGACACACTGCAGCGGCGCCAGCCGGCAGGCGGCCAGAACAAAACTGCGCGGCGTCATGCCAAGGTCGGGGAAGACAACGACGTCGGGCGCGTCCTCGCGGATGCGGCCGGCGGCGGCCACAATCGAGTCCGCGCGCAGGTCCCGGAACACGTCGGACCGCCGGGCAAAGGTCTCGGTGGAGGCATCACGCTTGCCCCCCACCGCGTAGGTGTAGACCTCGAACCGCTCGCGGTCCTGCTGGATCACCCAGTGTCCGAACAGAAGCGCGATGGTGTGCGACCAGAAGTGCTCGGAGACATAGCCGACGCGCAGCCTGCGGCCGTCGGGCGGGCGCGGCGGCGGACAGGGCGTCACCAGGTCGGGGCGCCGCACGGCCACGGCCCGGTGAACGAAGCGTCCCCACAGGGCCTGAAGCGCGCGGTCGTCCTCGCCCTGGTAGGAGAGCATGAAGTTGGTGCCGAGCCCGATGCCCTGCAGCGCCCGCGCCGCCTGCTCCGGTGTGTCAAGCGGGGTTGCGGCGAGCATTCCCAGCCCAGCCGTGAACCGCTCGCGCCACATCGGGAGCTCGGCCGTGGTGCGGTAGACGCGGGGCAGCAGGCGGCCGCCGGTCCACCGTGCACGCACGTCGCCGGGGTCCCCGATCAACAGGGCGTGATAGGCCTCGTAGGCCGCATGATGATCACCACTGGCCTCCAGCGCCTGGGCCAGGGCGCGCTGGTGCGGCACGGTGTCGGGTTCCAGGCGGAGCGCGGCGCGAAACGCCGGGACGGCCTCGGCCGCGCGGCCCTGACGCAACAACGCCTGCCCCAACAGATGATACGCGACCGCCGTTTCGGGCGCCGCGTCCAGGACGGCCCGGGCCAGGGTCTCGGCCCGGCCCGGGTCGTTCCGGTCGAGGGCGTGCCGAGCCTCGGCCAGGGCCGCGGCGTGGTCATCCGCTGAGGCGCTCATCGGGGCTGACCCTGCGGTTGAGCCATGTCGGCCGCCCGCTCCGATCGTCAGACCGCCACCTTGGGCAACTCCGCCAGCGAGGCCTGCAATGCGGCGTCGTCGAACGGCGTATCGGTCATCTTGCCGGCGAAGTAGTCGGTGTACGCCTGCATGTCGAAGTGGCCGTGCCCGGACAGGTTGAACAGGATGGTCTCGGCCTTGCCCTCGGCCTTGCAGCGCAGCGCCTCGTCGACCGTGGCCTTGACCGCGTGCGACGATTCCGGCGCCGGCACGATGCCCTCGTGGCGGGCGAACTGCACGGCGGCGGCGAAGCATTCGGTCTGCTGGTAGGCCCGTGCCTCCATCAGGCCGTGCTCCATCGCCGCGCTGACCATCGGCGCCATGCCGTGATAGCGCAGGCCGCCAGCGTGCGTCCCGGGCGGCATGAAGCCGGAGCCCAGGGTGTGCATCTTCATCAGCGGGGTCAACTTGCCGGTGTCGCCGAAGTCGTAGGCCATCGCCCCCTTGGTCAGGGTCGGGCACGAGGTCGGCTCCACACCGATGCAACGGATCGCCTTGCCCTTGATCTTCTCGCGCATGTACGGGAAGGCCAGCCCGGCGAAGTTGGAGCCGCCGCCGACGCAGCCGATGACGATGTCCGGCTCGGCGTCGGCCATCTCCATCTGCAGCATGGCCTCCTCGCCGATCACCGTCTGGTGCAGGCAGACGTGATTGAGCACACTGCCCAGGGCGTACTTGGTATCGTCGCGCGTGGCGGCGATCTCGACCGCCTCGGAGATGGCGATGCCCAGCGAGCCGTTCGAGTCCGGGTTCTGCTCCAGGATGGCGCGGCCGGCCGCCGTGTTCGGCGACGGGCTGGGGATGCAGGTGGCGCCGTAGGTCTCCATCAGCGCCCGGCGGTAGGGCTTCTGGTTGTACGAGATGCGCACCATGTAGACTTCGACCGTCACGCCGAACAGGCTGCCCGCGAACGCAAGCGAGCTGCCCCACTGCCCGGCGCCGGTCTCGGTCGACAGCTTGGTGACACCTTCCTGTTGGTTATAAAACGCCTGGGCGACGGCGGTATTGGGCTTGTGGCTGCCGGCCGGGCTGACGCCCTCGTACTTGAAGAAGATCTTGGCCGGCGTATCCAGGGCCTTTTCCAGGCGCCGCGCGCGGACCAGGGGCGACGGCCGCCACAGGCGATAGACCTCGCGCACCGGTTCGGGGATGTCGATCCAGCGCTCCTGACTGACCTCCTGCTCCAGCACGCCCATGGGGAACAGCGGCGCCAGATCGCCCGGCCCCATCGGCTGGCCGGTGCCGGGATGGATCGGCGGCGGCACCGGACCGGGCAGGTCGGCGGCCAGGTTGTACCAGGCCTTGGGCAGGCGGTCTTCGGTCAGCAGGTACTTGGTCGTGTCGCTCATCGCGGCGGGCTCCCCCTCGGATACGGGCCATCGGACCGCACTGTCCGGTCCGGCGGTCCGTTCTAACCGCCCGGCCCGCCGATGCAAAGGGGAAGCCGTGCCCGGCCGCGCCGCCTATCAAATGCCCGGCGCCCTTTCGTCCGGCCTCATCCCCGTCCCCGCCGTCGGCCGCCCGTCTCCTCCACGGCGGTCGAACCGGCGCCGGCCAGGTTGATCTGCCGATAGCTGAGCGCCTCGGCCACGTGCACCCGCCCCACCCCGTCGCGACCGTCCAGGTCGGCCAGGGTGCGCGCCACGCGCAGCAGGCGGTGATAGGCCCGCGCGGAGAGGCGCAGGCGCTCCGCCGCCTCGGCCATCAGGTCGCGGCCGGGACCGTCGGGGCCGGCGATGCGTTCCAGGGCCTCGCCGGCGAGCAGGGCGTTGACCCGCGTGCCCTTGCCGTTGGCGCGCTCCATCTGCGCCTCGCGCGCCGCCCGCACCCGCGCCGCCACCGAAGCGGTCGGTTCCGCCGGCTTCGCCCCGCCCATGGCGAAGGGGTCGACAGGCGGCACCGTCACATGCAGGTCGATGCGGTCCAGCAGCGGCCCGGACAGGCGGTTGCGGTACTCCTGGCCGCAGCCGGGCGCCTTGTTGCAGGCCAGCGCCGGGTCGTCGAGATAACCGCACTTGCACGGGTTCATGGCCGCCACAAGCTGCACCCGCGCCGGATAGGTGACGTGGCCGTTGGCGCGGGCGATGCTGACCCGTCCGGTCTCCAGCGGCTGGCGCAACGCCTCCAGCGCGGGCCGGGAGAACTCCGGCAACTCGTCCAGGAACAGCACGCCGTTGTGGGCCAGACTGATCTCGCCCGGCCGCGCCCGCAGACCGCCGCCCACCAGCGCCGGCATACTGGCCGAGTGGTGCGGGTCGCGGAACGGCCGCCGGGTGATCAGGCGGCCTTCGCTCAGATGCCCGGCGACCGAGTGGATCATGGACACCTCCAGCGCCTCGTCCGGCGCCAGCGGCGGCAGCAGCCCCGGCAACCGCGCCGCCAGCATGGACTTCCCGGCGCCGGGCGGCCCGGTCATCAACAGGTTGTGACCGCCGGCGGCGGCGATCTCCAGGGCGCGACGCGCGCTCTCCTGGCCCTTGACGTCGGCGAGGTCCAGCTTCGGACCATCGTCCGCGCGCGCCTCCGGGCGCGGCCGGCCGAGCGTCTGGCTGCCCTTGAAGTGGTTGATGAGTTCCAGCAGCCCGCCCGGCGCCAGCACCGAGACATCCCCGGCCCAGGCCGCCTCGCCGCCTTGCGGACCGGGGCAGATCAGGCCCTTTTCCGCGCGCACCGCCGACAGCGCCGCCGGCAGCACGCCGGCCACCGAGGCCAGGGACCCGTCCAGGCCCAGTTCGCCCAGGATGACGAAGCCGTCCATCTCCTCGACGGGCAGCACACCCATGGCCGTCAGCAGGCCGCAGGCCACCGGCAGGTCGTAGTGGCTGCCCTCCTTCTGCAGGTCGGCCGGCGCCAGGTTGACGATGATGCGCTTGGGCGGCAGGGCGAGGCCGATGGCGGTCAGCGCGGCGCGCACCCGCTCGCGGCTTTCCGCCACCGCCTTGTCGGGCAGGCCAACGATGGTGAACGCCGGCAGGCCGCCGGTCAGCGAGACCTGCACCTGCACGTCCAGGACCTCGATGCCGGAAAAGGCGACGGTATGAACGCGGGCGACCATGGGCGGGACAACGGGCAGTTCAGGGCGGCCCGATCATAAAGCGCGAGCCGGGCCGGGCGGTACACGTTTTTTGTGGACACAGCTTTCAGCGCTGGATGTCACGGCCATGCGAACCGTGATACGGTGCACATATGACGCAGACGCTCACACCCGAACAACAGGCGCTGGTGCGCGATGTGCTGGCGCATGGCGGAGCAGCCTCCCAGGAGGAGGCCGTTACGCGTGCGCTGACGCTCCTGCGCGACCGCCTCCAGGCCGACGACGGTGAAACTGGCGCATGTCCCGACGAGGACATCGAGTCCGTCCGCCGCCGCGTTCGTGCCGGGTACGACGACATCGTCGCCGGCCGCCACTTCGAATCAACGGGGCGGTTCGAGGACGACATGGCGCGGTATGCAGAGCGCAAAGCGCACTGGCGTTGATGAGTGCCCGGGTACCGACTGACAGAACGTGCCATTTTGGATCTCGACGAGATCTTCAAGACCTCGTTGGCGCGTTGGGGCGAGACTGTTGCGAGGCGTTATGTCTCGGACCTTTACGAGGCGTTTGCAAGAATCGCCGAGGACCCGCGCATCGGTCGGCCGCGCCGACAGAGGTGCGAGCCGTATCTAATGATTCGCCGAAACCAGCATTTCATTTTGTATGAGACGTTTCGGGGCAGCGTCATCATCGTAACCCTTATACACACGCGCCGTGATGTCGAGGGCTTGGTTGAGGCTCTCGGCCAGGACCTCCAGTACCACGTCCTTGACGCACGGCGCGGGCTTTCCGACGGTGACAGCAGTCCCAACGGGCAGTGACTTCACCCGCTCGCGGCTTTCCGCCACCGCCTTGTCGGGCAGGCCGACGATGGTGAACGCCGGCAGCCCGCCGGTCAGCGAGACCTGCACCTGCACGTCCAGGACCTCGATGCCGGAAAAGGCGACGGTATGAACGCGGGCGACCATGGGCGGGACGGCGGGCAGTTCGTGGCGCCGCCATCATAAAACGCGAGCCGGGCGGGGCGGTACACGTTTTTTTGTGGATACAGTATCCAGAGCGCAAAATGCATACCGCTGGCATATAGAAGAGCCCGCACACGAAGACGGCGGTGGGTCACCCCACCGCCGCTTCGTGTGACGCCTCGCAACCCGATCAGGCCAGATCGAAGCGGTCGGCGTTCATCACCTTGGTCCACGCCGCCACGAAGTCGCGCACGAACTTCTCGCCGTTGTCCGCCTGGGCGTAGACCTCGGCCAGCGCGCGCAACTGCGAGTGCGATCCGAACACGAGATCGACCCGCGTGCCGGTCCACTTGACCTCGCCGGTCGCCCGATCACGACCCTCGAACACCTCCTTGTCCGGCGTGGTGGGCGTCCAGGCGATGCCCATGTCGGTCAGGGTGACGAAGAAGTCGGTGGTCAGCGTCTCCGGCCGCGTCGTGAACACGCCGTGCGGCGAGCCCACATAATTCGCGTTCAGCACCCGCAGGCCGCCGACCAGGACCGTCATCTCCGGCGCCGTCAACGTCAGCAGTTGCGCCTTGTCGATCAGCAATTCCTCGGGCGAGACGGTGTACTTGGCCTTTTCGTAGTTGCGGAAGCCGTCCGCCTCCGGCTCCAGCACCGCGAAGGAGTCGGTGTCCGTCTGCTCCTGCGAGGCGTCGGTCCGGCCGGGTGTGAAGGGAACCTCCACGGTGTGGCCGGCCGCCTTGGCCGCCTGCTCGACCGCCGCGCAGCCGCCGAGGACGATCAGGTCGGCGAGCGAGACCTTCTTGTTGCCGGACTGGGCGGCGTTGAAGTCCGACTGGATGCCCTCCAGAACGCCCAGCACCTTCTGCAACTGCGCGGGCTGGTTGACCTCCCAGTCCTTTTGCGGCGCCAGCCGGAGGCGCGCGCCGTTGGCCCCGCCCCGCTTGTCGGACCCGCGGAAGGTCGAGGCCGAGGCCCAGGCGGTCGAGACCAGTTCGGGAATGGACAGGCCGGAGGCCAGGATCTTGCCCTTCAGGTCGGCGATGTCCCGCCCGTCGATCAGGTCGTGGTCGACGGCGGGCACCGGATCCTGCCAGATCAGGTCTTCATCCGGCACCTCGGGGCCGAGATAGCGGGCGCGCGGTCCCATGTCGCGGTGGGTCAGCTTGAACCACGCGCGGGCGAAGGCGTCGGCGAACTGATCGGGGTTCTGGTGGAAGCGGCGCGAGATCGGCTCGTAGATCGGGTCCATCTTCATCGCCATGTCGGCGGTGGTCATCATGGTCGGCACCCGCTTCGACGGATCGTGCGCGGCCGGCGCCAGGTCCTCGTCCTTGACGTCCTTCGGCTGCCACTGCCAGGCGCCGGCGGGGCTCTTGGTCAACTCCCACTCGTAGCCGAACAGCATGTCGAAGTAGCCATTGTCCCACTTGATCGGGTTCGGCGTCCAGGCGCCCTCCAGGCCGCTGGTGATGGTGTCGTCGCCCTTGCCGCTGCCGTGACCGCAGATCCAGCCCAGGCCCATCTGTTCCAGACCGGCGGCCTCCGGCTCCGGCCCGACCTGGGCGGCATCACCCGCGCCGTGGCACTTGCCGAAGGTGTGGCCGCCGGCGGTGAGCGCGACGGTTTCCTCGTCGTTCATGGCCATGCGGGCGAAGGTCTCGCGGATGTCGCGGCCCGAGGCGACCGGATCCGGCTCGCTGTTCGGGCCTTCCGGGTTGACGTAGATCAGGCCCATCTGCACGGCGGCGAGGGGGTTTTCGAGCTCGCGGTCGCCGCTGTAGCGGTTGTCGCCCAGCCATTCGGACTCGGAGCCCCAGTAGATGTCCTCCTCGGGCGCCCAGATGTCCTCGCGGCCGCCACCGAAGCCGAAGGTCTTGAGGCCCATCGATTCCAGGGCGACGTTGCCGGCCAGGATGTACAGGTCGGCCCAGGAGAGCTTGTCTCCGTACTTCTGCTTGATGGGCCACAACAAGCGCCGCGCCTTGTCCAGGTTTGCGTTATCGGGCCAGCTGTTGACCGGTGCGAAACGCTGGTTGCCGGTCCCGGCGCCGCCCCGGCCGTCGGCCGTGCGGTAGGTGCCGGCGACGTGCCACGCCATGCGAATGAACAGGCCGCCGTAGTGGCCGTAGTCGGCCGGCCACCAGTCCTGGGACTCGGTCATCAGGGCATGGAGGTCCTTCTTCATGGCGTCATAGTCGAGGCTCTTGAACGCCTCGGCATAGCTGAAGTCCTTGTCCATGGGATTGGACGCGGGCGGATGCTGATGAAGAATGCTCAGATTGAGCTGATTGGGCCACCAGTACGCGTTCGACCGGGTTCCGGCCACCGTGTGGCCGCCCGACCCGCCCGTCACCGGGCATTTGCTTTCGCCGTCCATGTCCTCTCCGATCGTGCTGTGAGGGGTTGCAACGTGGTCCGCCGGCCGGACCTGCAAGACGGTACGGCGGGGTATGCCTTATGGCCAGTTTATATTCGTTCTACCTCGCACAATGGAGCGGTCCGCCGACGCGGACAGCGAGCCGTGTCACAGACGCGGACCGGCTCGGGCAACCGAACAGACGCGGTCAGACGATTCGGTCCGCCCCCTCCTGGTCGTCGCTAACAGGCTGTCGGGAAATGACTCTTCAGGTCGGAGACGGCGCAAGCGGGGACCAGTCGCGCCGAGCGAGCGCCCCCGCGCCGGCCGACACGGGGGCGTCACTCATCGTGAAGTTCGATCAAAAACGACGAAAGAATTCGCGGTCTCGAACGAAAGCATCGCCGGCCTCTGCGCCCGCATAAAGAGCACGAAGATCGCAGGGCAGTCTTTAGGCGCCAACCCCGAACAGACTCTGCCCCCCTGCCGGGCTCACGCGAATTCCAGGATCACCTGATCCACCGACAGGCTGTCGCCCGGCTGGGCGTGCACTTTGGCGACTGTGCCGTCGACCTCGGAGCGCAGGATGTTCTCCATCTTCATGGCCTCGACGACGGCCAGGGCTTCGCCGCTCTTGACCTCCTGGCCCGGCTCGACGGCCACCGACACCAGCAACCCGGGCATCGGCGACAGCAGGAACTTCGACAGGTCCGGCGGCTGCTTCTTCGGCATCAGGGCGGCATAGCGCGCGGCCTCGGCGGTCATCACCACCGCGCGGTCGCTGGCCCCGGCGTGGAACAGCCGGTAGCTCACGCCCTCGCGGTCGATCTGCACCGATTCCGGATGGCCGTTGATCTCGCACGTGAACAACGACTGGCCAAGCCGCCAGCCGGTGCGGACCACCATGGGCTCGTTGTCCACGACGACGCGGAAGCCGTCCTCCAACAGCGTGACCGTGACCGGGTGGTTGGTGTCGCCCAGCCGCACCACCCACTCGTCGCGCACCCCTTTCTCGTGGCCCGGCATTTGGCCGCTGATGCGGGCATCGCGCTCGACGTGCTTGCGGTGCACACAGGCGGCGACGGCGACCAGGATGGTCGGGTCCTCCGGCGGCAGGTCGGAGAGATGGAAGCCGTCCGGGTACTCCTCGGGGATGAAGTTGGTGGTCAGCTCACCCTTGACGAAGCGCTCCTTGCCCATGACCGAGGCCAGGAACGGGATGTTGTGCGACACGCCCCGGATGTAGAACGCATCCAGCGCCCGGCGCATGTGGCGGATGGCCAGTTCGCGCGTGCCGCCGTAGGCGATCAGCTTGGCGATCATCGGATCGTAGAACATGCTGATCTCGCCGCCTTCCATCACGCCGGTATCGACGCGCACCAGGCCGTCCTCTTCCGCCGGCGGCACGAAACGTGTCAGGCGGCCGATGGACGGCAGGAAGTTGCGGAACGGGTCCTCGGCGTAGATGCGGCTTTCGATCGCCCAGCCCTTGAAGCGGATGTCGTCCTGGGTCAGCGTCAGGGGCTCGCCCGCCGCGATGCGGATCATCCATTCCACCAGGTCAAGGCCGGTGACCATCTCCGTCACCGGGTGTTCGACCTGAAGGCGGGTGTTCATCTCCAGGAAATAGAAGTTGCGATCGGCGTCGACGATGAACTCGACCGTGCCGGCGCTCTTGTAGCCCACGGCCTGGGCCAGGGCGACCGCCTGGGCGCCCATCTCGGCGCGCACCTCTTCCGTCAGGAAGGGGGACGGCGCCTCCTCGATCACCTTCTGGTGGCGACGCTGGATGGAGCATTCGCGCTCGCCGATGTGGATCGCGTTGGTACCGTCGGACAGCACCTGGATCTCGATGTGGCGCGGCTGCTGAATGAACTTCTCGATGAACACGCGATCATCGCCGAAGCTGGAGCGGGCCTCGTTGGCGGCGGAGACGAACCCCTCGCGGGCTGAGGCGGCGTCATGGGCCACGCGCATCCCCTTGCCGCCACCACCGGCCGAGGCCTTGATCATCACCGGAAAGCCGATCTCCTCGGCGATGCGCACCGCCTCCTTAGGGTCGTCGATGATGCCCATGAAGCCGGGCACGGTGTTGACCCCGGCCTCCTGTGCCAGCTTCTTGGAGGTGATCTTGTCGCCCATGGCCTCGATGGCGTGGGCGTCGGGGCCGATGAAGGCGATGCCGGCCTTGGTCAGGGCGCGCTGGAACGCCTTGTTCTCCGACAGAAAGCCGTAGCCGGGGTGAACCGCCTCGGCGCCGGTGTCCTTGCACGCCTGCACGATACGGTCGATCACCAGATAGCTCTCGGACGACGGCGCCGGCCCGATGTGCACGCGCTCGTCGGCGAGCTGGGTATGCAGGGCATCGGCGTCCGCGTCGGAGTACACGGCCACGGTTCGGATTCCCATGCGGCGCGCGGTCTTGATGACGCGGCAGGCGATTTCGCCCCGGTTTGCGATCAGGATTGTCTTGAACATGGCGTGCCCTGGTCCTCGGTCGGTGAACGGTCGATCAGGCCGCGAGCCGTGGGCGATCCGCCCATGGCGCGCGCGGCCGACTCATGATTTGATGGTGGCGGAAGTACTGGCGCAACCGATCAGGAGAAAGCCCATGGACCCCATCGACGCCGACCTGAACGACCTCTCGGGCGAGGTGGTGGACGCGGCCTTCCGTGTCCATTCGACGCTGGGGCCGGGGCTGATGGAGGGGGTTTATGAAACCTGCCTCGCGTACGAACTCGACAAGCGGCGTGTGCCCTATGTCCGCCAACTTGAGGTTCCCGTCCGGTATGATGGCCTGCGCCTGGAAACCGGGTTCCGGGTCGATTTGTTTGTCGGGAACCGGTTGATCGTGGAACTCAAGGCGGTCGAATCCATCGCGAAGGTGCACAAAGCCCAGCTTCTGACGTACATGAAGTTGATGGATCAACGGCTTGGACTGCTCATCAACTTCAACGTCCATCTCATTCGCGACGGCATTGCTCGGCTGGCCTTGTGATGCCGACGGCGACCGTGAAAATCCCAGATCATTCTTGAGCCCACTCTCACGGCCGCGTCCGACCGCCCCGTCGGGGGGCGGGCCGCTCTGTGTCCTTTGTGTCTCTGTGGTGGTCTTTTCCGCGAGGGACCGAGAATTCACCACGGAGACACAGAGATCACAGAGCGCGCGGCTTTCCATCGCCGGGACATCATGCCCCGGCAACGACCGCACCATGAGATCCCCGGGTCCATCCTCAAGGCAGGATCCGACCGCCACGGCCGGGTGCTGGCCGCTCTGTGTCCTTTGTGTCTCTGTGGTGGTCTTTTCCGCGAGGGACCGAGAATTCACCACGGAGACACAGAGATCACAGAGCGAGCGGCATCCCATCGCCGGGACATCATGACCCGGCAACGACCGCACCATGAGATCCCCTGTTCCATCCTCACGGCCGCGTCCGCTCGCCCCGGCTGGGCGCGGGCCGCTCTGTGTCCTTTGTGTCTCTGTGGTGGTCTTTTTCGCGAGGGACCGAGGATTCACCACGGAGACACAGAGATCACAGAGCGAGCGGCATCCCATCGCCGGGACATTACGACCCGGCAACGACCGCACCATGAGATCCCCTGTTCCATCCTCACGGCCGCGTCCGCTCGCCCCGGCTGGGCGCGGGCCGCTCTGTGTCCTTTGTGTCTCTGTGGTGGTCTTTTCCGCGAGGCCCCGAGAATTCACCACGGAGACACAGAGATCACAGAGCGAGCGGCCTTCCATCGCCGGGACATCATGACCCTGCGACGCCCGCACCCCAAGATCCCAGGTACGACCCTCACGGCTGAGTCCGACCGCCCCGTCCGGACGCGGGCCGCTCTGTGTCCTTTGTGTCTCTGTGGTGGACGTTTCCGCGAGAGACCGAGAATTCACCACGGAGACACAGAGATCACAGAGCGAGCGGCCTTCCATCGCCGGGACATCATGACCCTGCGACGCCCGCACCCCAAGATCCCAGGTACGACCCTCACGGCCGAGTCCGACCGCCCCGGCTGGGCGCAGGCCGCTCTGTGTCCTTCGTGTCTCTGTGGTGCAGTCTTCCGCAGAGGCCGTGAGAGGCACCACAGAGACACGGAGATCACAGAGCGAGCGGCATCCCATCGCCGGGACATCATGCCCCGGCAACGACCGCACCATGAGATCCCCGGTTCCATCCTCACAGCCGAGTCCGACCGCCACGGCCGGGCGCGGGCCGCTCTGTGTCCTTTGTGTCTCTGTGGTGAAATGAATCATCGGGCGTCGCGCCATTCAGACTCCTGCCCCCCCTTACAACGGAATATTGCCGTGCTTGCGCCAGGGGTTCTTCACGTCCTTGCCCCGCAGCAGGGCGAGGCCCTTGCACACCCGTTTGCGGGTGTTGTGCGGCATGATGACGTCATCGATGAAGCCGCGCGCGCCGGCCACGAACGGGTTGGCGAAGTGGCTGCGGTATTCCTCGGTGCGCTGGGCGATCTTCTCCGGATCATCCAGGTCCTTGCGGAAGATGATCTCCACCGCGCCCTTCGGTCCCATCACCGCGATCTCGGCCGACGGCCAGGCGTAGCTGATGTCGCCGCGCAGGTGCTTCGACGCCATCACCACATAGGCCCCGCCGTACGCCTTGCGGGTGATCACCGTGATCTTGGGCACCGTCGCCTCGGCATAGGCGTACAGCAGCTTGGCGCCGTGCTTGATGATGCCGCCGTATTCCTGCGACACGCCCGGCAGGAAGCCGGGCACATCCACGAACGTGATGATGGGGATGTTGAAGGCATCGCAGAAGCGCACGAATCGCCCGCCCTTGCGCGCGCTGTCAATGTCCAGGCACCCGGCCAGCACCATCGGCTGGTTGGCGACGATGCCCACCGTGCGCCCCTCCATGCGGGCGAAGCCGGTGATGATGTTCTGGGCGTAGCGCGGCGCGATCTCGAAAAAGTCGTGCTCGTCCACGACCTTCTCGATCAGTTCCTTCATGTCGTATGGCTTGTTCGGGTTGTCCGGGATCAGGGTATCCAGGGACATTTCCTGACGGTCGAACGGATCCTCGGTCGGCTTGACCGGCGGTTCGTCGCGATTGCTGCCCGGCAGGAAGTCCA
>JGI12109J20283_10177214_pt1 | contig 29507 bp, 27 predicted proteins | sample ElkSlonscriptome_12_FD_20283 | JGI IMG/M metagenome (IMG submission 20283)
ACCCGCCGCAAGCAGCTGGCGGATGACGGAATGCCAGAACGCCGCCGGCTCGTCGGCGCCGATTCCGAAGGTCGACAGCCGGTCGTGTCCGAGCTTGGAGACGCGCTCGCCGCCGCTCCCTCGCAACACCGCGACCACGTGACCGGCGCCGAAGCGCTGTCCGGTCCGATAGACGCAGCTCAGCGCCTTGCGCGCGGCGTCGGTGGCGTCGATCAGCTCCGGCGGGTCCTGGCAGTTATCGCAATGACCGCAGTCACCCTCGTGGCGCTCACCGAAGTAACCGAGCAATGCCGGACGCCGGCAATCGACCCGTTCGCAGTAGGCCAGGAGTGCGTCGAGGCGCTGTCGGTCGATGCGCTGCCGATCATCGGAAAGGTCGGAGGCCGCCAGCATTTGCCTCAGCCGATAGACGTCTTCGAGCCCGTAGATCATCCAGGCGTCGGCCGGCAGTCCGTCACGGCCTGCCCGCCCGGTCTCCTGATAGTACGACTCGATCGAACGGGGCAGGTCCATGTGGGCAACGAACCGGACGTCCGGTTTGTCGATTCCCATGCCGAAGGCGATCGTCGCAACGACGATCACGCCCTCCTCGCGGATGAAACGGTCCTGAACCGAACGGCGCTGCTCGGCATCCAGGCCGGCGTGGTAGGCCAGCGCCTCGAAACCCTCGGCCGAAAGCCAGCCGGCAACCTGCTCGGCACGCTTGCGCGAAAGGCAGTAGACGATGCCCGATTCACCGGAGTGGCGGCCTCGCACGAAGTCGACAATCTGAGCGCGCGCGTTGCTTCTCGGCTGCACCCGGTAGTGCAGGTTGGGCCGATCGAAACTCGCGGTGAACGTCCGGCAACCGTCGGCGAACAGCGATTCGGCCATTTCGCGACGCGTCCGGGTATCGGCAGTCGCGGTCAGCGCGATGCGAGGAACGCCCGGAAACTGCCCGGCCAGCGCACCGAGTTGAAGGTACTCGGGCCGGAAATCGTGCCCCCACTGGGAGACGCAGTGCGCCTCGTCGATCGCCAGTAGCGCAACCGAAGATTGCTTCAGGAGGCTCAGGGTTCGCGCCTGCATCAGGCGCTCGGGCGCGACGTAGAGCAGGTCCAGTTCGCCCTCGCCCAACGCCCGCTCGACGGTGCGCTGCTGATCGGCATCGAGGCTGGAGTTAAGCACTTCGGCACGCACGCCCCAGGCTTTCAGCGCCTCGACCTGGTCGCGCATCAGCGCAATCAGTGGCGAGACAACGATGCCCGTCCCATGCCGGACCAGCGCCGGGATCTGGTAACAAAGCGATTTGCCTCCGCCGGTCGGCATCAACACCAGCGCGTTGCCGCCGCTGATGACGGTCTCGATGATCTGCTGCTGGCAGCCCCGGAACGAGTTGAACCCGAACACCTCCCGGAGCACCGCTTGCGCGCGATCTTCCGAACCTTTCTCGACCCGTTCGGGCGGGTGGTTCACGGCTTGAGCCCGAGCGACTCCGCTGCCCGTCCTGCACGCTCGGCACGCTCGGCCAGCGCGTCGTCCGACACACCGGCGTTCTTGCCGAATTCGGGCCAGGTCTGCCCATGCTGCCAGCACAGCTCGGCCAGCACGCGTGCGTGATCCGGCCCGGCATTGAGCGCGGGGATGTACTCCAGTTTTTCGCCCCCGGCTTCTTCGAAAGCCTCGCGGTTTTCGACCCCGATTTCGTCGATGGTCTCGAGGCAATCCACGGCAAATCCGGGACAGACCACCTGAACGTGCCGGACGCCGTCTTTGGCGAGCTTCAGCATGCTTTGGTCGGTGTAGGGTTTGAGCCATTCGGCCTTGCCGAGGCGAGACTGGAAAGTAACCATCCAGTCTTCGGAATCGAGCTTCAGGCGCTCGGCAATCCGGCGCGCGGAGGACTGACACTCGCAGTAGTACGGGTCGCCGCGAAGCAGATAGTCTTTCGGAATCCCGTGGAACGAAAACACCAGCTTTTCGGGCTTGCCGTGCTCGTCCTGGTAATTGCGAATTCGATCGGCGATCGCTTCGACCCAGGCCTCGTCGTGGCTGTAATGGCTGATGAAGCGAATTTCGGGAATCCATCGCACCCGCTTGAGTGCCTCGGCCAAGCCGTCGAAAACGCTGGCTGTCGTGGTCGCCGAATACTGCGGATATAGCGGCAGCACGATCAAGCGCTGCACGTTATCGAGCCGCGCCCGCTCGAGCGCTTCGGCGATGCCGGGGTTGCCGTAGCGCATACCGAAGTACACCTTGACCTGCGGCATCGATCGCTGGAATTCATGCGCCATCGCTTCGGCCAGGTCCCGCGTATAAAACAACAGCGGCGACCCGCGTTCGGTCCACACGCGCCGATAGGCTTCGGCCGACTTGGGCGACCTGAACGGGACGATGATCAGGTTGAGAATCAGCCACCAGATCGGGCGCGGCACTTCAACCACGCGCCGATCCCAAAGAAACTCGCGCAGATAGCGTCGGAGCGCGCGCGCATCGGGCCGGTCCGGCGTGCCTAGATTGGCCAGCAAGATGCCCGCGCTGGGCGCCTCGGAGTGCGCCTTGAGCGTTCGCGCGCCTTCACAGGTTTTGACTCGATCCGCCATCCAACACCGTTTTTCGCAGAAATTTGGCGCAGTGTACCCCCGGGGCCGGCAATTTGCGGTCTTGGGGAATTCTGATAATATCGACAGTCTCGAAAACTCCGCTTCCGACTCAGGGTCATGATGACGCTACGCGCGAAAACTGCCAGGCCGCTCCTGCTGCTCGTGTTGTTGCTTTCGCATTCAGCGTGGGCGCAACCGGTCGGTTTGGCGGTCAATTCGCGCGGATTTCTGCCAGACGACCAGGTTCACGTTCTGTGGGAAGTCGACCTCGCGACCGGGGCAGTACAGCGAATCGGCCAAACCGGCTTCATCGATATGGAGGGGCTGGCACTGGCGCCCGATGGCACGCTTTACGGCGCCGACGACGAGAGCAAGACGCTGGTCACGATCAACACCGAGACCGGATTTTCGACGCCGGTCGGTGGACAGACCCGCAATATGGGCATGCCGGTTGTCGAACCACTGGACTTCGGCATGACGTTTACCTGCGACAACGAGCTGCTGCTGGTCTCCGATTACGAGCAGACGTTGTTCGTCGCCGACCTCGAAAGCGGCGAGTTGGTCCGCGTCGGACAAGCCGGTCAGCTCGGCGCACCGATCACCGGACTGGCCGCCTGGGGTGATGCGCTGTACGGCATCGGGCAGGGGGTTCGCGGAATCGACGGCCAGTTCACCACCGACTCGCCCAATCTCTACCGAATCGACCGCGAAAGCGGCAGCTCTGAATTGGTCGGACCGCTGGGCAACGCAGTGCGTCAGTATGCCAATGCCGGTCTGGCGTTCGACGGGGCTGGCGGTCTCTGGGCGCTGACCGACCGACGTGAAGACGGTGTGCCGGACATTGCGTCGGAAGTTCTCAACATCGATCCTGAAACGGGGACGGCCCAGAAAGTCGCGGATTCGGAACTGGTTGGATTCGAGTCCCTGGCCATCTCGGTTCCGGGCGGCTGCGACTCGGCCGTCGACGGCACGTCGCCGGCCGCGCCGGTACCCGCCAGCGGACCGTTTTCGCTGGCAGCCCTCATCCTGCTGATCCTCGGCCTGAGCGGCTGGACGCTCTCGACCCGACAGCGCTAGAATAGCGCTTCATTTCGGCGTCACGGAGTAATTCAATGGCCGGCATCAGTCCCTGGCAATTGCTGATCGTCCTTCTGATCGTCTTGCTGATATTCGGCACAAAGAAGCTTCGAAACGTCGGCGGGGATCTCGGCTCCGCGATCCGCGACTTCCGCAAGGGAATGAACGAGTCCGAAGAAAAGGACGGCGACGACGAGGGCCCTGAAAACGACGGGCCGGACGCGAATAATCCCGATACGCCCAAGGCAGACAAGCCCAAATCAGCCGGCAAGCCCGCCAGCTCGGACGGCGCGCCGAAGTCGAAGGACGCCGACTCCGACGACCGCAAGTCCTGATCCGTGGGGGGCGTCGGATTTACCGAGATGCTGCTGCTGGCAGTCATCGCACTGATCGTCGTCGGCCCACAGAAGCTCCCCCGAATTGCACGCACGCTGGGACAGCTGACTCGACAGGCGCGTAACGCCTGGCAGGGCCTGCAGTCCGAACTGCAGGCCGAGCTCGACGCCGAGCACAACCGCGAGATCATGGACTCGACCCGCGAGATGATGAACAAGGCCGCGGGCCGCTCCGAACCCGAAGATAAGGCGTCGGAAGAATCGACGGATGCTGCCGAGGAGACGGGTGACCGAAGCGAACGACGCTGATCAGGAACTGTCGCTGATCGATCATCTGCTGGAGCTGCGCAATCGCCTGATTCGCGCAGCGATTGCGGTTGCAGTGGTGATGGTCGCGCTGGTTCCGTTCGCCCGGCAGCTCTACGCGGTGGTCTCTGAACCGCTGGTCTCACGCCTGCCGGAAGGCGCGAGCATGATCGCCATCGACGTCACCTCGCCGTTCTTCGCGCCGTTCAAGCTGGTGCTGATTCTGGCGCTGCTGATCTCCATGCCCTACGTGATCTACCAAGCCTGGGCGTTCGTGGCGCCCGGGCTTTATCAGCACGAGCGGCGCATCGCCAAGCCGCTGCTGGCCGCCGCTACCGCGCTGTTCTATCTCGGCTGCCTGTTCGCGTACTTCATCGTCATGCCGGTAGTGTTCGGGTTCATCACCAAGATCGCGCCCGAGGGCGTCGAGGTGATGACCGATATCAATCGCTATCTCGACTTCGTGCTGGTGATGTTCCTGGCGTTCGGGTTTTCGTTCGAGGTGCCGGTGGTGACCGTCGTGCTGGTCGCGATCGGGGTGGTCACCCCGGAAGGTCTCGCCAAGGCCCGTGGATACGTGGTGGTCGGCGTGTTCTTTGTCGCCATGCTGATCACCCCACCCGACATGATCTCGCAGACGCTGCTTGCCTTACCCGTCTGGGCGCTCTACGAGCTCGGGATCGTGTTCTCCCGGATGGTCCAGAAACGTCCCGACGCCGAATCCGAGAACGCACGAGACTCGAGCTGACCCGCGGTCAAGCAGCGCGTGAACCAGCCAGGGGTGTGGTGACCCCAGCGCCGCTCAGGGGCCTGCCTTCAGCGCAGCGTTGACGATCTCGCCGACATCCGGACTCAGACCCTTCAACCCGGCGATTCGCTCCAGCTCCCGATACATGCTTGCCCGACGCGTTTCGTCGTAGTCGGCCCATCGATTGAACACCGATACCAGACGCGCTGCGACCTGGGGGTTGAGGCGATCGAGATCCCGCACGACCTGCCCGAGTAGCGCGTGCCCAGCCCCGTCGGCGCGGTGAAATGCGACCGGGTTGAACATCCCGAATGCACCGATCAGCGAACGCACCTTGTTGGGATTTCGGAGCGAAAAAGCGTCGTGCGACATCAGGCGCTCGACCCGCTCCACGGTTTCACCGCCGGCCACCTGCGCCTGCACCGAGAACCACTTGTCCATGACCAGCGGATTGCTCGCGTGCCGACCCTCGAAGTCGCCCAGCAATTCATCGGCGCCGCGAATCTCGGCGTGAACCAGAGCGGCCAGCGCAGCGAATCGGTCGGTCATGTTGTCGGCCTGCCGATATGCCCCGACGGCGGCCTTGCACGCTGTTTCGTCTCCGGCAGCCACCAGCAGGCCCTGCAGCGTGTTGGCCAGGCTGCGACCGGCCACCGCGTCCGGTGTGAACTCCCACGCGCTGTCCGGACGGAAGGCCGCGAGCTTTTTCAGCATCGGCCCGGACAGGGCCCGAACCAGTTGGTTACGCAGCCCGACTCGGGCGGCATGGATCGCGTCGACCGGAACCGGCTTGTACTGCTGAGCGATTTCGCTTTCGCTCGGCAACTGCAGCAACGAAGCCGCCAATGCGGGATCTTCGTCGCAGCGGTCTACGATATTGCGCCACGCCGAAATCATCAGGTCGGGCGATGGCGTCGTCCCGCCGTCGCGGGAAACCGCGATCGCTCGATCGAGCATTCGGGCCGCCAGGCGACGACCGGCAATCCACTGCGAGACCGCGTCGGGATCGAAAGCGAGCAAGGTGGCCAGTTCGTGATCGCTGGCTTCGTGTTCGATCTGAACCGGTGCCGAGAATCCGCGGTTGATCGATAACACCGGTTCAGCGGCCAGCCCCTCGAAGGTCATGTCCGTACTCCGCTCGCGGAGCTCCACCCGGTGGGTCTGTCTGGGTATGCCGTCATCCAGGGGAAGGCTCAGCGATTCCCCCTCCCTCGACAGCAGCCCGATGCGCAGCGGAACCAGCAGTGGGCCGAGACCCTCGTTATCGGGGTGCGGCGGCAGCGACTGGGTCAGCCGGACTGCCAGCGATCCGGCGTCGGCGTCGAAGGTGGATTCGACCATAATCGACGGCGTGCCGACCTGGCGGTACCAGCGCTCGAACTGCGCCAGATCGGCGTCGTTGGCATCGGCCATCGCGGCCCTGAAATCGTCGCAGGTGACGGCCTGGCCGTCGTGCCGCTGGAAATACAGGTCCATGCCGGCACGGAACCCGTCACGTCCGAGCAGCGTGTCGTACATCCGCACCACTTCGGCGCCTTTTTCGTAAACGGTCGCGGTGTAGAAGTTGTTGATCTCAACATAGCGCTCCGGCCGGATCGGATGCGCCATCGGTCCGGCATCCTCAGGAAACTGGCGGGCGATCAGATCCTTGACGTCGGAAATCCGCTTGACCGCGCGCGACTGCATGTCGGCGGAGAATTCCTGGTCCCGGAACACGGTCAAGCCCTCCTTGAGCGTGAGCTGGAACCAGTCGCGGCAGGTCACCCGGTTCCCGGTCCAGTTGTGGAAATATTCATGCGCGATCACGCCCTCGATGGCTTCGAAATCGGCGTCGGTCGCAGTCGTCGGGTCGGCCAGCACGTAGCGCGCGTTGAAGATGTTCAGGCTCTTGTTTTCCATCGCGCCCATGTTGAAATCATGGGTCGCGACGATATGGTAGACGTCGAGGTCGTACTCCAGCCCGAAGCGTTGTTCGTCCCAGGTCATGGCCTTCTTCAGGCTGCTCATGGCGTGATCGAGCTGGCCGAGATTTTCGCGCTCGGAATAGATCTTCAGCGCAACCTCGCGGCCGGAGCGCGTCGTAAAGGTCTCTTCGATCGACCCCAGGTCGCCGGCCACCAGCGCGAACAGATAGGACGGCTTGGGGAACGGATCGTCCCAGACGGCGTAGTGCCGGCCGCCGGGCAATTCACCCGACTCGATCCGGTTGCCGTTGCCGAGCAGCACGGGGTAGGTGGACGAATCGGCCTCGAGGCGCACGCGAAACGTTGCCATGATGTCCGGGCGATCGCCGAACCACGTGATCTTGCGGAAGCCCTCGGCCTCGCACTGGGTCAGCAGGCTGGCACCGGATGTGTACAGGCCCTCGAGCGCGGTGTTCTCGGCCGGTCGGATCACGACCCGGGTCAAAATCGTCGCGCTGTCCGGAACGTCGGCGATCGTGAGCTCTTCGCCCTCGATCGAGTAGCGATCAGGATCGAGCGAGCTGCCGTCGATCGCGACCTCTCGAGTCTCGAGTCCGGATCCGAACAGGACCAGCGGTGCCGCCGAATCGGCAGCGGCAGAATCGGGATTTCGTCGAACTGCCAGCGACGCGGTGACCGTGGTCGATGCAGCATCGAGCGCCAGCGTGATCGATACCTCATCGATCAACCAGGCGGGCGGGAGATAGTCGGTGCGGCGGATCGGCGTGCGTGGGGCGTCGCCCTTGAGTGCAGACATTTGAATCATCGGGTTCGGAGACAGGCCCGGTATTATACGGAGATGTCCGATTTCTCCGAGACGGGAACGATCCCATCGGCCGATGCACTGACCCGGATCGCGGGTCTGATCCGGCGCACGCCGGTAATGCGTAGCGACTCGTTGAACCGCCGCACCGGGCTGGATCTGGTGTTCAAGTGCGAGCACCTGCAGAAGACCGGATCGTTCAAATTTCGCGGCGCGAGCTTCGCGGTTTCAAGACTGGCAGCCGACAGCACCGGCGTCGCGACGCACTCCTCGGGTAATCACGGCGCCGCGCTGGCGGCCGCGGCGACCGCCCGGGGCTTGTCTGCCGACGTGGTGATGCCGAGCAACGCGGTATCGGCCAAGGTCGAAGCGGTCCGGGCGTATGGCGGCCGGGTGCATTTCTGCGAACCCGATCAGGCTTCGCGCGAACGCGGACTTGCCGAACTGGTTGAAGCCGGTCGAAACGCGGTTCCACCGTACGACCACGACGACATCATTACCGGCCAGGGCACCGTTGCGGTCGAGTTTCTGGCCCAGGAACCCCGGCTCGACGATCTGGTCGCACCGATCGGCGGCGGGGGACTGCTGTCCGGCATCGCGCTCGCAGCGTCGCGCCAGGCGCCGCACTTGCGCGTGCTGGGCGCCGAACCGGAACGAGCCGACGACGCCGCGCGTTCGCTAAGTGCCGGCGAACGCGTGACGGATCACCGGCCCGACACCATCGCCGACGGTTTGCGCGCCCTGATCGGAAGCCGGAATTTCTCGATCCTGCGGGCTCACGGCATCGAGGTCCTGACCGTGAGCGAGGCGGAGATCGTCGATGCGATGCGCCAGATCTGGCAACACCTCAAACAGGCGATCGAACCCTCGGCGGCGGTTCCGCTGGCCGCCATCCTGCGTCACAAGGAGCGCTTTCAGCAGCGCCGCATCGGCGTCGTACTCAGCGGAGGCAACATGGCTTTCGATGAACTACTTTCGCATCTGGAGAGACGTTCTTGACATCAGCATCCCGACCCCGCCGACTCTGGCTGATCCGACACGCCAAGGCTGCCGACGCCAGGCCGGATCAGAAGGATTTCGACCGCCCGTTGACGCGAAAGGGCGAGCGACAGTGCGGGGCGTTGGGCGACTGGCTGAAAGCGCGCACCGGTGCAGAAGAGGCCAAGGCGCTGGTATCAACAGCTGCCCGGACCCGCGAAACCGCCGAGCGCGCGCTCGGCAGCTGGTTCGAAGGGCCGCGCGTTCCCCAGCCGCGGATCTGGAATGCCTCGGCTGGAGAACTCGCGGAACTGCTGGAGGAAAACACAGGCGATCTGATGATCATCGGACACAATCCGGGCCTGGAACAGCTCCAGTCCTTGCTCAGCGGACAGCTGATGCCAATGCCGACGGCCGGCGCTTTCGAGCTGGCATTCGACGACCAGGGGCGGTGCTTTCTGGAAGCGACTTTTCAGCCGCCCAGCGACTCGATGTAGGTTGTCGCCAAGGCCTCGAAGCCGTGCTGGTCGGCCTCGGAGAATCTTCCCGGTAGCGGGCTGTCTACGTCGAGCACGCCGATCAGTTTTTCGCCGATCATCAGCGGCACGACAATTTCGGACCGCGAAAGCGGATCACAGGCAATGTGCCCTTCGAAGGCATGGACATCGTCGACGCGCTGGGTGAGGCGGGTACGCATCGCAGTGCCGCAGACGCCGTCACCGTCGGCGATCCGCACGCAAGCCGGACGGCCCTGGAACGGTCCGACGACCAGCTCGCCCGCTTCGACGAAATAGAAGCCGACCCAATTGAGATCGGGAACCGTCGTGTAGATCAGCGACGACAGGTTGGCCGCGTTGGCGATTCGATGACGCTCACCGGCCAGCAGCGCGCGGGCCTGTCGATCCAGCGTGCCCCACCCCTTGAATTCAAATTGGGTAACCGACACCATTTCAGGACTCCCGCCGCTCGAAGATCAGCATGTGATTGTTGGCCGGCATCTCGAGTTCGGCTACGCGCTCGAAGCCAAGCGGCTGGGCCAGGCGATCCAGGTCGGCGAAATCTCGAACGCCCATGCCGCCGGGACGCGCCTGCAGCGTGGCATCGAAATCGGCGTTGCTCTGAGCATGGTGGCGGCCGTCGCGCCGGAACGGGCCGTAAAGGAAGAATCGACCGTCCGGCCTGAGCGACTCGGCGACGCCTTCGAACATCGCGCACACAGCCGGCCACGCCATGATATGCGCGGTATTGGCCGAGTAGACCGCATCCCACTCGCCGCCCGGCCAGCGACCGGTGACGTCGAGCGACACGGGCGAATCGAGATTGGGCAGATCGACGCCGCGCAGTCCGCGTTCAAGATCCTCCAGCCGGTCGCGGTGATCGCTGGGCTGCCAGTGCCATTCCGGGAGATGCTCGGCAAAATACCGGACGTGCTGACCCGAGCCGGCACCGATTTCGAGAACTCGGCCGCCGCCGGCCGGCAGCCAGGCTTCCAGAACGCGCAGAATCGGATTTCGATTTCGTTCGGCAGCAGCGGAATAGGGACGGTTCTCGAACACTTCGAATTCCTTTACTGGATATCACAGCGCACTGGCCGGACCGGGCCGAGCGCAGCGCGAGACCTGGACAGGCCGGCAAGGGTTGTCGTCCGGGGCTACCAAACGGCGCCGTGAGCACGAGCACCTGCGAATATCCAGGGAGCATTCACATCGCACCGATCGGAACGGGTCACCGACTGGCCGCAAGACGGCGAGCCGTCGTGGCGCCCCGGCGCGACACGGCCGGACCGTTTCTGAAATACAAAGCCCGGGCTGTGCCCGGGCTTTGCAGTTGCCTCGCAACCTGCGCCTTCAGTCGATGCGAACCTGCTCGTCGAGGATGCTCGGCGTGATGAAGATCAGCAGCTCACGCTTTTCGTCCTGCGTGGCACGACGCCGGAACAGCGCGCCGATTACCGGGACGTCGCCCAGCATCGGAACCTTGGTCGTATTGAAGTTGCGCTCTTCCTGGAAGATGCCGCCCAGCACGACGGTCTGACCGTTTTCAACCAGCACGCTGGTACCGAGCTGACGGGTGTCGATCGACGGCACCGAGCCGCCGCGGCCGGTCTGGAAAATCTCTCCGACCGTATCCTGCTTGATGTCGAGGTCGAGCTGTACGCGGTTGTCCGGCGTAATCAGCGGCGTTACGCGAAGCTCCAGCACGGCTTCCTTGAACTCGACGTTGGTCGCACCCGAGTTGGTGGCTTCCTCGAACGGAATCTCCACACCCTGCTGGATGAACGCCTCGTTCTGATTGGCGGTGATCACGCGCGGCGTCGAAATGACCTCGCCGTCGCCCTGCGCTTCCAGCGCGGACAGCTCGAGATCCAGCAGATAGTCGCTGGACAGCAGGCTGAGACCGAGCGCGCCGGCAGCATTCGACACCGGCAGATTGACATTCAATCGATCCTCGAACCGCGGAATCGCGAGCCCTTCGGTACCGATTTCGAGCGTTCCGTCGTCGTCGAGCTCGGCATCCGGCAACAGCGTCGGGCGACCCGGGCGTTGACCCAGGAACTGGCGCCGCGCCAGGCCGACGTTGTTCATGCGATCGGTGGCCGCACCGGAGCCCGACATCGTGATCAGGTTGCCGTTGGCGCTGGCCGAACCGCTGACGCCGAAGCGCACTCCCAGCTCATGGTTGAAGTTGGAGCGGGCAATCACGATGCGTGATTCGATCAGCACCTGCCGAACCGGCCGATCGAGTTCGGCGACAAGATTTCGAACGCGCTCGATCTGACCGGCCGTGTCGGTGACCAGCAGCGTGTTGGTGCGCTCGTCCAGCGTCACCGAGCCGCGCTCGGAAAGCAAGCCGGCACCGCCGCCGTCTCCGGCGCCGGCCGAGCGCGAGGTGCGGATCAGCTCCGCCAGCGCCGAGGCATTGGCGTAGCTGACCGGAATCATCACGGTGCGCAGCGGTTCCAGCGTTTCCCGATCGGCGCGGGCCCGCAGGATCTGCTGCTCGCGTGCCGCAATTTCGCCGGTCGGCGCAACCCAGCGCACGTTTCCGGATTCACGCATGGCCAGATTGCGGGTCTCCAGAACGATATCCAGCGCCTGATCCCACGGCACGTTGTTGAGCCGAAGCGTCAGATTGCCGGTGACCGAATCCGAGACCACGATGTTCAGGTTCGAGATATCGGCGATCAGCTGCAGCACCGACCGAACCGGGATGTCCTGGAAATTCAGCGTGATTCGATCGCCGGTGTATTCGCGATCCTCGAAAAACTCCAGTTCCCGGGTCATGCGTGGTTCGCGCGCCGGCTCGGTCACCTCGATCACCAGCTGGTTGCCGGTCTGATAGGCAATGTGCTCATAGGCGCCGGCGATGTCGATGTTCAGACGAACATTGCTGCCGCGCTCTTCCGGCGTGATCATCTGCACCGGGGTCGCGAAATCGGTGACGTCGAGCTGCTGCATCAGGTTCTGGGGCAGCGTCGTGTCGAACAGATCGACGCGCAGCGAGCTGGCACGCTCGTCAACCGAGATATTGACGCCCGGCTGGTCGAGGTTCACCAGAACGCGACTTTCACCTTGCTCACCCCGGCGGAAGTCCAGTCCCGCGACCTCGAAACGATCGCCGCTGCTCGAAGCGCCTGAGCGTCCCGCTGAACCGCCCGACTCGACGCTGAGCACGACGCTGTTGTTCTCGACGTCGACGCTATAGCCGACGCTGCGCGACAGGTCGACGACCAGTCGCGTCCTGCCGCCTGCGGACACCGCCATGTAGCTTCGAACCGGTCCAATGCCTACCGGCACCGTGCCGGCGGCCACCGTCGAGGTCGTATCCGACAGCTCGACAACGATTCGAGCCGGTTGATCGGTGGTAAACACCGTGGGATCGGCGGGCGGGCTGTCGGTGTCGAGGATGAAGCGGAGCTGGTCGCCCTCATCGCTGACGCGGACTTGATTGACGACGGTTGCCGCCACCGGGCCTGCGCAAAGCCAGAGCGCCCCCGCAAGAAGGATCAGATTTCGCATCGTGCGTTTCATATTCGGGCTCCCTGTCGAGCTTCCTGCCAGCGTATTCATGTCTTGCCTACCCGTCGTCTCTTGATCTGCTTGTTGCATAGCAATCACCCCTGCCCCGTCTCGGTCAGCGACACCCGCGCCTCGCGCTCCATCCAGCCGCCGGCACCATCCGGAACCAGCTCCATCAACTCGATGGCGACCGGCGTGACGCGAAGTATTCGCCCGTGGTTCTGGCCCATATAGTTGCCTTCTCGAACGCGGTGGATAGTCCCCTCGACGTCGGAAATCAGGCCGAACGACCGTTCATCGAGCTCGATCGTGCCGACCATGTCGAGAGAGTCGAGCGGAAAACGCTCGAGATATTGACGGCGACGGTTGGGATCGGGGCGCGGACCGCTGGTCTCGGCCACTTCTCCCATGTCCTCGGGCTGATTCGTCGTCCGGAGGAACGGGTCGCGCAGCTCATAGGCTTCGTAGGTAACGGGTTCCGGCGTCTGGATCTCAGGAATCGGATCGATCGGTCCGGCCGGCCGCGAAAGCGTCTCGGCGACCCATTGTTCCAGGTCCTGTCGGTCGGCACTGCAGCCGACCATGACCAGCACGGCCGAAACGGTCAGCGTCCATTGGATCAGGCGGCGCATCACGATCCACCTCCCTGGGCCAGCTGGGCACTTTCCTCGTCGTCGAGGTAACGGTAGGTGGTCACCGTGCCTTCCATGCGCAGCAGGCCGGGCTCATTTTCGATCGGTTCCAGCGAAATGTCCTGCATCGTCAGGATCACGACGCGCGACAACGATGCGACGCCGCTGACGAAGTTGCCGAACTGGTGATAGCCGCCGGTCATGCGGATCGCGATCGGCTGTTCGGCGTAAAAGTCCTGCAATTGCTCGCTACGCGGCTCGAACAGCTCGGTTTCGATACCTGCGCCCAGGGCCGTCTGCGACACGTCGACCAAAAGGTCCGGCATTTCGGTCTTGCTCGGCAGCTGGCGAAGCAGGCTGCGCAGCATGTCGCGCATTTCGGCAAGCTGGCGCTCGTAGGTCTCCAGCGACGCAGCCTTGCGCTGCTTCTCGCTGAATTCCTGGCGCAGCTGGGTTTCTTCGCGTTCACGGCTATCCAGCCGCTCCTGCATGTCCTTGATGATGAACCAGTACCCGGCTCCGATGATGATCGCGGCGAGAAACGTCAGCAGAAACGCCTTGGTTCCCGCAGACGCCGAGCCGAGATTCTCGAAGTCGAGATCCTGTAGCTCCTGGAGATTCATTGTGTAGCCTCCATCCCGGTGTCCTGCGCCCCGTCGTCGGCCGGCCGCGGCCCGACGGATGCAACAATCGTGAATCCAAACGGCATTTCTGCGGTCGTCGAGTCCGCGTCGGCTTCGATGATCCTGAGCTGGGGATCATGCATTACGCTCGCCGCCTCAATATTGCGCAGGTAGGTAGAAACGCGAGCATTCGACTGACTGATTCCGGAAATGGTGATCTGGTCTTCGAGCTGACGCGCGTTGAGCAAACGAATCCCGGTCGGCACGGTTTCGACCAGCTCCTGGAACAGCCGAACCATCAAGGTCCGGTTGGCCTGCAGCTCTTCGATCACGCGCTTTCGTTCAATCAGACGAGACCGGGTCTCATCGAGTTGTTCGATCCGCGCGATCTGGCGATCCAGCTTGCCGATCTCGGTGCGGAGATAGTTGTTGCGGTCTCCCTGGTATTCGATGCGCGACTCGTAATAGCGATTGACGAGGAACACGCAGACCGCAGCAGCCAGTGCGCCCGCTACCAGCAGAATGAGGAAGTTCCGCTGCGCCTCTTTCCGCCGCTCTTCGCGCCAGGGCAGTAGATTGATGTTACGCATTATTCGACTCCCCGCAGTGCCAGACCGCAGGCCGTGACCAGCGAAGGCCGGATCGAATCCAGCTGATTGGCGTTGACGCGCGGAGACAGCTTGAGATTCTTCAGCGGATCGGCCAGCTCGGCGACCATGCCCAACTCGTTCGCGACCGCGTCGACCAGACCGTCTGCGGAGGCCCCGCCGCCCGACAGATACAAGCGCTCGACGCTTGAGTACTCCCGGCTGGACGAATAGAACTGCAGCGCACGTCCGATCTGCTGGATCACGCTCTGTCGATACGGCTCGAGCACCTCGTCCTCGAATCCGGCCGGCGGTTCCTCTCCACGCTTCCAGAACTGAGCCTGCTCATTGTCGAGGCCATAACGGCGCATGGTCTCTTCGAGCAATTCGCGTCCGCCGAAAGGATGTTCGCGGTAATAGATCGAGCGATCGCCGCGCAACACGTTGAGCGACGAGCGAACGTCTCCGATATCAAGCACCGCCAGAACCGCCGAATCGGGGATGGCGTCGCGCTTGCGCACGAGTTCGAAGGCGTTGTTGATCGCAAACGCTTCAACGTCGACGATGCGGGCTGTAAGCCCTGCCATATCGGCAACCGCCTCACGAGTCTCGATGTTTTCTGTCTTCGAAGCCGCCAGCAGAACCTCGACGACGTCGGCGTTTCGCGCCGACTCACCCAGGATCTCGAAGTCGAGACTGACCTCGTCTCGAGGATACGGGATGTACTGGCCGGCCTCGATCTCGATCTGGCCTTCGATCTCGTCTTCGGCAAGATCGCCCGGAAGATGAATCACCTTGGTGATGACCGCCGAGCCCGAGACCGACATGGCGCAATGCTTCGCCTTGCTGCCGCTGCGCTTGACCGCGCTGCGGATCGCCTGACCCACTTCGTCGACGTTGCTGATGCCGTGCTCGGCGAAAGCGCCCTCCGGCAGGCTCTCGCGCGCGGCGTGTTCAATGCGATAGGTCGAGCCGGACCTGCTCAGCTGCAGCACCTTGACGCTGCTGGTTCCAATGTCGACGCCGATCGTGGGCGGCGCGCTCTTCGAAAAGATGTTCAAGACCTTACCCCACTGCATGTTGTGGCGACTTTGTCCGAGCCGATGCCGGGCAGCGCCGGGACGAACGGGCCGCTCGCGGCGTCCGTGCGGCGGAAAGGTCGTCTCCCTGATTTACCACCCATCCCCGAGCTCCTATCATTATGTTCCCGCGCTGCCAGCCCGCCCCATTTCCAGGAATCCGAGATCGAACCCTGCACACTGGCAATCCAGTCGACGCCATCCGATAAAATGGATCGTTCAGCGTCAGCTACGGTCCAAATTCCGGCGCGTGCCGCCCCTACGGCACCCTGTTTCCGGCGTCCGGCGTTTCCGGATGCAAGGTGTATCATACTCCATGCCCGAAATAAAGTCTTTAATAAAGTTTTCTATCCGGCTGTTTTTGCTCGGATTAGCTTTAGCAGTGATCGGATTCACACTGTTATGGGTAATTATTGTCCCTTCACTGCCTTCTGTCGATAGTCTGCGGAACGTAGAGCTGCAGGTTCCGCTGCGCATCTATTCGGCCGATCAAAGACTGGTCACGACAGTTGGTGAGCAGCGGCGCATCCCCCTGACGATCGACGAAATTCCGCTCACGCTCAAGCAGGCCTTCCTGGCCGCCGAAGACGACAATTTCTACAATCATCCGGGAATCGACTGGCAGGGAACGCTGCGCGGTGTCTTCGGCTACGTCCGATATCTCGGCCAGCGGCGCGTCCCCGGAGGAAGCACCATCACGCAGCAGGTCGCGCGTCGCTTTTACCTGAGCAATGAATTTTCCGTCGTGCGCAAGGTTCGCGAAATCTTCCTTGCGATGAAGATCGAGCGGGAAATGAGCAAGGACGAGATTCTCGAGCTGTATCTCAACAAGGAGTTTCTCGGGCACCGAGCCTACGGCGTCGGTGCCGCGGCAAGAATCTATTACGCCAAGCGGGTCGACGAGCTGAGTATTGCCGAGATGGCGATGATCGCCGGCCTCCCTCAGCGACCGTCGGTGGTCAACCCGGTGACCAACCCGGAGCTGGCGGTCGATCGACGGTCCTACGTCCTGCAGCGGATGCTCGACGAGCGATTCATCACCGAATCGGAATTCGAAACGGCGATGTCGGAGCCGGACAGGGCCTCTTTGCACGGACCGGAAATCGAACTGTCTGCACCGTGGATCGCCGAAATCGCTCGGCAGCAGGCGGTCGAACGACTCGGTGCCAGCGACGCCTACACCGGCGGCTACTCGATCATCACCACGGTCAAATCAAAGCTTCAGCAGGCAGCTGACCGCGCGGTTCGCAGCGGACTGGAAAATTACGACCGTCGTCACGGCTGGCGGGGGCCGGAGGCGCGCATCGAACCAGACCGGCTAGGCGATCGCGACGCGTTGCTGGATGCGCTCGGCAACGCGCCCAGAGTCGGCGATCTCTTGCCGGCGATCGTGCTCGAATCCGACGCCGAGTCGGCAACCCTGATGATCGAAGACGGCGATCCGGTCCAGCTGACGCTGGATCAGGTCGAGTGGGCGCGCACACAGCTCGCTCGCGATGCGTTGGCCGCTCGCCCGACCACCGTCGAGGAAGTGCTCGCGGCCGGCGACCTGGTTCGGCTCCGCTTCACGGAAGAAGGCATACGCCTCGCGCAGGTGCCGGAGGCGCAGGCCGCACTGGTTTCACTCGACCCGCGCACCGGCGCCGTGGTCGCACTGGTCGGCGGGCTGGATTTCGCCGCCAGCCAGTTCAACCGTGCGACGCAGAGCCGGCGCCAGCCGGGCTCTGCATTCAAGCCGTTCATCTACGCTGCCGCCCTGGACAACGGCTACACGCCGGCCAGCCTGGTCAACGATGCGCCAATCGTTTTCGACGATCCTTCGATGGAACGGACCTGGAAACCGATGAATTTCAGCGAGCGCTTCTTCGGGCCCACCCGGTTGCGCGAGGCCATGATTCACTCGCGCAATCTGATCAGTGTCCGAATCGTGATGGACCTGGGGTTGAACCCGACCATCGATTACGTGACCGACTTCGGCTTCGCACGCGGCGAAATTCCGGATGGGCCGTCGATGGCGCTGGGCTCGGCATCGATCACGCCGCTGGACCTGGCGGCAGCCTACGCGGTATTTGCCAACGGCGGATTCGCCGTCGAACCTCATTTCATTCACTCGATGTCCGACGACGAGGGTCTGGCGCTGCCGTTGCCCCAGCGCCCCTTTGGCTGCCGCGGCTGCCCGTCGCAGGCCGATCGCGAGACCGCCGACTCGAGCTCGCCCGAGTCGGACCGGCCGCCGCGCGAGCTTCGCGAACTGCAGCTCGACCTGGCGAACGAAGCGCCGGACAGCGGCGCCGATTTCACCGAATCAGGCGGCGAAGCTTCTTCCTCGACCGAAGAGAGCGAACGGTCAGGCCTTCAGTTCGGCCCGGTCGTCCCTCGCTACGCGCGCCGGGTTGTCGAACCACAGACCGCCTGGCTGATTCGCTCGATGATGAGCGACGTGATTCGTGCCGGCACCGGCCGCCGGGCGCTCGCGCTGGGACGCGGCGACCTGGCCGGCAAGACCGGCACGACCAACGATCAGCGCGATACCTGGTTTTCCGGATTCAACGCGGATCTGGTCACGACGGTCTGGGTCGGCATGGACAGTAACGAGTCGCTCGGGCGGCTCGAGCAGGGCGGTCGAACCGCGCTCCCGATCTGGGTCGACTACATGCGCGTGGCGCTCGAGAACTCCCCCGAACACGACGACCCGGTACCGGTGGGCATCGTCGAAGCCAGCATCGACCCTGAAAGCGGCCTGCGGGTGCGGCCGGGATCGGACGGCGCCCTCCGGGAATGGTTTCCGGCCGATAATCTGCCGCCGCTCAGCGATACTTCGGAAGAAAACGAAAACGCAGCCGACGCCGACCCGTACGATATCTTCTGAAACCGCCTGCCCGACACGTCGCGAACCGTCCCTGCGCCGCGCTTGACACGGGATCGGGTAACCTCCGCACTACATGGGTGTTACGCCTGTTCGCAAAGGGAGGCGGTCGATGGGTTCGAGGACGAGCCGAAGCAACAATCGCGTGCGTCAGCAAGTAGCGGCGGAAGCGGCGCGCATTCTTGCCACCGAAGGACAGCGCAACTACGGACAGGCGAAGCGCAAAGCCGCCAACCGTCTGGGTATGTCGGGCCGGAGCGGCATGCCGTCGAATAGCGAGATTGCCGAGCAGCTGAAGCGCTACCAGACCCTTTACGGGGGCGACCAGCACGCCGAAGCACTTGTCCGACTGCGGGAAGCCGCTCTCGAAGCCATGCAATTCTTCTCGCGCTTTCGCCCCAAGCTGGTCGGTCCGGTGCTCGAGGGGACGGCGGACCAGCACTCACGCATCACGCTGCACCTGTTCTGCGACACGCCGGATGAAGTGGTGTCCTTTCTGCTGAGCAGGAACATCCGCTTCGAACAGGAAATGCGCAGAATCCGTTGGCACGACGATCGCTATCGCGATCTCGACCTGGTGGTCATTGAAGCCGGCGGCGAATCGTTCGAGCTGGCGCTGATGGCCGGCGCCAGCTGGAAGCAGCCGCCGCCTGACCCCGTCGACGGACGGGCGCAGCGGCGCGCCGGGACCGGTGAAGTGGAAAGACTGATCAGCGGCTGAGGAAGCCGGCCGGCACTTGGCTACCGAGCAATCGACTGTCGCCGAAGAACCCCCGCCAGAGGCATCGCGAATGATGCCGGGCGTGATCACGCACCGTTGTGCGCGGACCGCATCTCAGCGCTTTTCCAGCGAAATATAGTCGCGCTCTCCTGCGCCGGTGTAGACCTGTCGCGGACGACCGATGCGCGTCACGGTGGATGACTGCTCCAGCCACTGACTCACCCAACCAACGGTTCGGCCAATGGCGAACATCGCGGTGAACATCGAAGTCGGAATGCCGAGCGCCTTATAGATGATGCCCGAATAGAAATCGACATTCGGATACAGCTTGCGCTCGACGAAGTACTCGTCTTCGAGCGCAATTTCCTCGAGCTTCATGGCCAGGTCGAGCAGTTCGTCCTGCTTTCCCAACTCCTGCAGCACTTCGTGACAGGCCTTTCGGATAATCGTCGCGCGCGGGTCGTGGTTCTTGTAGACCCGGTGTCCGAAACCCATCAATCGGAACGGATCGTCCTTGTCCTTGGCGCGCTGGATGAATTCGGGCACGTTCTTGACCGTCCCGATCTGATTGAGCATGTTCAGGACCGCCTCGTTGGCGCCGCCGTGCGCTGGACCCCACAGCGCGGCAATGCCGGCAGCCGTGCAGGCGTAGGGGTTGGCGCCGGTCGATCCGACCAGGCGAACGGTCGAAGTCGAGGCGTTCTGCTCGTGGTCGGCGTGCAGGATGAACAACAGGTCGAGCGCTTTGGCGGCGACCGGGTTGACCTCGTAGGGCTCGGCCGGAACCGAAAACATCATGTGCAGGAACCGCTCGGAGTAGCCGAGCGAGTTCTTGGGATAGGCGCTTGGCCACCCCTGCGAGTGCCGATACGCTGCAGCGGCAATCGTCGGCATTTTCGCGATCAGGCGCTTCGCCGCCAGATCTCTTTGCTCCGGGTCCTTGACGTCGAGCTTGTCGTGATAGAACGCCGCCATGGAGCCGACCACACCGGCCAGGATCGCCATGGGATGGGCGTTGTAGTGGAAGCCCTGCATGAAGGTGTTGAGCTTCTCGTGCACCATCGTGTGGTAAGTGATGTCGCGCTCGAAGCCGACGAACTGGTCCCGGGTCGGGAGGTCGCCGTACAGCAAGATGTAGGCCACTTCCAGGAACGAGGAATGCTCGGCCAGCTGTTCGATCGGGTAGCCGCGGTAGCGAAGAATGCCTTCGCCGCCGTCGATGAACGTGATGTCGCTCTTGCAGCTCGCAGTCGTCCCGTAACCCGGATCGAATGTGAAATAGCCGAGTTCCTTGTGCAGCGCGCCGATGTCGATCGTCGGGTCGCCCTCGGAACCGGAAACGACGGGGAGGTCGAGCGACTTGCCGGTTTCGGAATCAGTCAGGGTCAGCTTGCGGTCGGCCACGGGACACTCCTGGAATGCGGATCAATGAGCGCGCGCGATGACACCTGCCGCCGGAGGCTCCGGGGGCGCAGGATCCACCATGCGCCGGCTTGTCGTAGGATCGCGCAGCGGAGACGCTGCACGATAGCCTGGATTTCGTTACTTCTTCTTGGCGCCGTAACGCTGTTTGAAGCGATCGACGCGGCCACCTGAGTCAACGATCTTGTGCTGACCGGTGTAGAACGGGTGCGACTTGCTCGAAACATCGACCTTGATCAACGGGTATTCGTTGCCGTCTTCCCACTTGATCGTTTCCCTGGACGACATCGTCGAACGAGTCTTGAAAGCGAAATCGCTGGACATGTCTTGAAAGACGACTTCGCGATACTCCGGATGAATTTCTGGCTTCATGCTCGCTGGCCTCAGCGTTTTGCCGCGTAAAGGGTAGCCCGTAATTATCACCCAGAATCTCTACGAATACAACTACCCGGGCTTACCCGAGGCCGGCCCCGGCCCCGCGTCCCCGGGCGCTGCTTCCTCGCCGACATCGGGATCGACGTGCCGCCACGGCGCGCCTTCGGCGAGAATCGTGCTGATTTCATCACGCGACACGGGCGACATGAACAAAAAACCCTGGCCGAATTCACAGCCGTAGCGCCTGAGGAGGGAGAGCTGCGCGGGCTGCTCGATTCCCTCGGCTACGGTCTTCAGCGCCAGCTCGCGCGACAGATCGCAAATGGTTCGCGTGATCGCCTGGTCGTCGGGATCGTCTTCAAGGCCCCGGATGAAGCCCTGGTCGATCTTGATCGTCGAGACCGGGAAATTCTTGATGTAGGCCAGCGACGAGTAACCGATGCCGAAATCATCGACGACGATGGGGATTCCAATTTCGTCAAGTTGTTCGAGGATGTTGCGGTTTCGCGCGAGATTCTCGATCAGGACCTCCTCGGTGATCTCGAGATGCAGGTACTTCGGGTCGATGCGGTGCTGGTGGAGAAGCATGCTCATGTCGCGCACGAATTCCGCCTCACGAAACTGGGCGCCCGAGATATTGACCGCCAGCCACGGCGCCTTATCGAAACGCGCCTGCCAATCGGCCAGCGCCTCGACCGACCGCGAAAGCGCGTACCGGCTCATCCGCTGGATGACGCCGGTTTCCTCTGCGACGCGGATGAAGTCGCGCGGAGGGACGTTGTAGCCTTCCCGGTGCGGCCAGCGAAGCAGTGCCTCGACGCCGCGCAACTCCAGCGTCTTCAGGCAGACCACGGGCTGGTAAACCATCTGGAACTCGCCCTCGTCCAGCGCCTGCCGGATGTCCCGGCTGAGATTGAGCCGATATTCGACCCGCGCGAACATTTCGGGAGAAAACGTCGCGTGTCGGTTGCGCCCCATGTGCTTGGCGCGAAACAGTGCCGCATCGGCGTTCTGGACCAGTTCCGCCGGCGAAGCCGTGTCCGGTTCCAGATAGGCCACGCCGATGCTCGCAGTGACGAACAGCTGGTGCTCGCCGATGCGAAAAGGTCTCTCCATGGCGCGGATCAGATTGTCGGCCACGCGCTCGACGCGCCGCCTGTCGCGGCGCTGCAGAACGACAAGAAACTCGTCTCCGCCGAGCCGACCCAGGGTATCCGGATCGGCGAGCTCGCGAGACAGGCGACCCGGCACTTTCCTCAACAACTCATCGCCCAGATGGTGACCGAGCGTCTCGTTGATGTCCTTGAACTGATCGAGGTCGATGAAAAACACGGCGAGGGATTGCCCGGGCGCGAGCTCGCTTGCGGCTTGTTCGAGATGGCGCAGCATGCCCTTGCGATTCGGCAGGTCGGTGAGCGAGTCGTGGGTGAGCAGGAACTCCAGCTCGCGCTCGGCCAGCTCGCGGTCTCGGACCTGGTTGGTCAGGTCCTGGTTGGCACGGGACAGGATGCGCGCCTGTCGTGCTGCAGCCATGGCCAGCAGCGCGGCGGCGACCAGCACCACCGCCAGCGCGGTGCCCAGATAGAAAATGAGATCCGGTAAGCCGCTGCGTAATTCGGCGACCTTTTCGGGCCGAAGCGCAATGTCGACGTTGACTTGGCTCCGACCGTCGCCGAGGTCGAAGGCAATCCGCCGGCTGTAGCGCCCGCCGCCCGGACCCCCGGAGATCGAAAATGACGCACTGCCCAGCTCTACCGCAAGGCTCACGTCCTGCAGGTAGAAACCGGTGAGCATCGCGTCGATGGACATCGGCAGGTCCATCACCGCGGCGAGCCAGTCGGTGATCGAGCCGTCCACCGTCACCGGCGTCATGAACAACAGCGCGGGCCGATTATCCGGCCCGGCAAACGGCTCGAGAATCACGGTTGTCTCTTCCGGCGGTCCCTCCCTGAGCCGGAGAACGGCGCCAGGGCCGAGCGGAAAGCGCGCGCCGGGCTCGGCGGCATCCGAATCGCCGATCAGCCAGCGGATCGTGAAGTCGTCATCGGTCACAGCGAGCAGACGATAGAAAGCATGATCTTCGGCCAGACGGACTGCATCGGCGCGCCATGCCGCTCCATCCAGGGTCCGGCCGAAGCCCAGCCGCGTTGCCATTCGCCCCTGGATCGCCGAATGGCGAGCCGCACCGTCGAGCAGGTCGGTCTCGATATGCGTCGATACCGAATCGAGATAGCGCTCGATCGCCTGTTCCTCGGCCTCCCGGAATGCCCGGCTGAGCAAAACCGCCACGACCAGCAGCATCACCAGCAGCATCGACGCGAGCACCCAGGGCAGACGACCGCCAGTCCTGTAGGAATACTCGAGTCGGGGTGCCTTCATGGTCGAATGCAAGCGCGCAGAGAAGGGCCGCGAGCCTGAAACCAGAAGCCTCCCAGCCCCGGCCGGATCACGAGCCCGGAGTATAGCCTACAGCCGGATTCCACGAATCACCGAGGGTGTTTTCTCGAGACGACGGTCGGTCGCCGACGGCCCGGGGCCGGATGCGATAATCGTCGAATGCTTGCACGATTCGCCCGTTCTCTCGCGGCCGGCTGCGCGGTCGGCGTCGTTGTCCAGGAAGCGCTCTGGGCGGGACTCGGCATGGCCGACCCGGACGGATCGCTGAATCGCGCGCTGGTGGCGGGGCCTCAGACCGACGGCATCTGGTTTCCGCTTCTGACTTCGTGGCTGCTCGGCGGCGCGACCGCGGGCCTGATGGCGACACTAGTCGGACGACGGCAGTCCAGCGGTCACCTGGCCGGCGCGTTGATGAGCGTTTCTGCGCTCGTTCTTTGCCGGCTGGCGTGGCCGGAAAGCGGTGCGCTGGTCGCAGTCTGCCTGACGCCGTCGCTGGGCGCCGCGCTGGGCAGCGGATTGGGACAGCGCGTCGTATCGAGCGACGCAGCGCGCCCGGCACAGGGCGGCGTTGATACACTCCACGACGCCTGAGCAGCGCGGACCGGGACAGCAAGCCAGAAACCAGTCGCCGCTCGCGCGGCATCAGCCGCTGACCGAAATCACCCTCGAAATCAACGACCGGCCTGCCATGGAATGGATCGATATCGGCTGCAACCTCAGCCACGAGAGCTTTGACAGGGACTTCGAAGAAGTGGTTGCCCGCGCGGTCGCCAACGACGTCGTCCAGATGGTGCTGACAGGCGCCTCGGTCGAGGGCAGCGAGCGAGCGCTGGAGCTGGCGCGACTGGATCCCGAGAGGCTCCGAGCAACCGCCGGGATTCACCCGCACCTGGCCGAACAGGCCGACGATGACGCGTTGAAGCGCCTGGCTGCGCTGCACGCCGAACCGCTGGTGGTCGCCGCCGGAGAGTGCGGGCTCGACTACTTCCGCGACCTTTCGCCACGCCCTGATCAACGCCGGGCATTCGAAGCGCAGCTCGAGCTCGCCCGGGTCGCCGGGCTGCCGATCTTCCTTCATCAGCGCGACGCACACTCCGATTTCCGGACCATCCTGTCGGAGTTTCGCGACCGGCTGGGTCCGGTGGTCGTGCATTGCTTCACCGACACGCGCAAGGCGTTGTTCGATTACCTCGATCTCGATTGCCACATCGGCATCACCGGCTGGGTCTGCGACGAGCGTCGCGGTCTGGAGCTCAAGGAACTGGTGCCGTCGATTCCCGCTGAACGACTGATGCTGGAAACCGACGCGCCCTATCTGAAACCGCGCAATCTACGTCCCAAAGTGCGCACGCACCGCAACGAACCCTGCTGGCTGCCGTGGATCGGAGGGACGGTCGCTGCGATTCGCGGCGTGACTCCGGCGGCACTGGCGAGACGGACTACCACCAATGCCAGGGCGTTCTTCGACCTGCAGCCGGACAAAAGCGGCGGGCCGGAACCGGCTGAAGCGGAGGGCCCTGGAACACCCTGACCCGGCGCTCAGATCGAGTCGGGACAGAGCGCGGCGGTCAGTACTCGCAGCCGTCGCTGCTGCATCTTGAGCCGATAATCGAGTTCCTTGAGCGAGGTTCGAAGTTCGGTCTGGTGCCAGCGATCACGCAGCGCCTCGGCGCCGTATTCGACCTTGCGGCGCTGAACGGCCTGCCAATCCGAAACGGTCTGGCGGAACTGCTGGTACTCGCGCTCGAACAGATCGCGCCAACGCTCGCGAACGCCGGGTTCCTGCGCACGCTGCCCCAGACGAGCGAACTCGGCGGACAGCCGGGCCCGCTGGATGCGGAACGAGGGCACGCTTTTGCGCGAGTGCGCCAGTCCGGACCAGGCCAGCAGATTGATCAGCCATTTCGACGGGTCGTACTGCCACCAGCGAATGCCGTTGCGATAGTCGGCCTGGAAGGCATGGTGGTAGTTGTGGTAGCCCTCGCCCCAGGTCAGCAGCGCGACCCAACCGTTATCGACTGCGGTATTTTCCTCGCTGTAGGGACGCTTGCCCCAGGAGTGCGCCAGCGAGTTGATGAAGAAGGTCGCGTGGTGACTGACGACCAGGCGCAGCACGCCGGCCGCCAAAAACATACCTACGATGTCTCCGGTCAACCATCCGAGCGCCAGCGGGATGCCCAGGTTGCTCCCCCAGACCAAAGCCCAGTAATGGCGATGTTGCCACATCACGATCGGATCCTTCTCCAGGTCCGTGACGGTCGAGAAATCGACTGCGCTGCTGGGCCATGCGCGCAGCATCCAGCCGATGTGGGCGTGCCAGAACCCTCGGCGGATCGAATGCGGGTCGCGGTCCACGTCGTCCACGTGCCGATGGTGAATGCGGTGCCGAGCAGCCCAGACATAAATGCTGTTCTGTAGCGCCATGCCCCCGAAAAACGCCAGCACAAACCGCACCGGCCAGCGCGCCTTGAAGGTGCGATGCGACCAGAGACGGTGGTATCCGATCGTGATGCTCAGGCCATTGAGCGCCCACAGCACGGCGAATGCGATCCAGGCAGCCGTCGAGAACCCCTGGGTCATGGCCCAGAGCGGCACAGCGGTGAAGGCCAGTAGATTGACCAGCCCGAAGAAAACGACGTTGGACCGGATCAGGCGGGGACGAGAATCTGGGTTCATGGCGATCTGCCGAGGACCGCCGAGCGGCCGTTGCGTAATGGGATGGTTCGAAAAGTTCATCAGATTCTTCCAAGAATGGGGATGCTCAGCGGATAAACCCACAGTTCGCCTTCGTTCGCCTTGATCGCGCCGACGATCCCGAACACCAGACTCGATAGCGCGATCGCTCCGAACACCAGAAACATCAGCGGCAGCGCAAGTCCGAAGGTCACGATCGCAAGGATAATTGCCGCGACAGCATAAATCACGACGCTGATGATCCAGTTCATGACCGTATTGAAATGCGAAGTCAACCCGGGGTGCTCGTCTTTCTTGAGGATATAGATCACGACCGGAACCAGCACGCTGCCAAGCAGCGGAAGCACGAAGCCCGACAGCACGGAGAGATGAAGCAGCGTGGCCCAGAGCCGAAAGTCCTTGGAATCGCCGCCGGCGGGATCGGGTGTTTGAATCGAGTCGTTTTCGTTCATGGCTTTATTCGATGGTGGCTACGCTGATATCGTCGATTCCGACGACGTTTGCGGCATCGAGCACCGTGACCAGGGAGTTGATGTCGGCGTCGCGGTGAGACGCGATGATCAACGGCGCACGCGGCTGCGCTGCGCGCTCGCGCTCCAGGTTGGCGCGTATCGCCCGATCACCTACCGCACGCCGGTTGACCTTGATCTGGCTGAGCTGATCGATTTCCACCAGGATCTGCCCGCGATCCTCTTCGACGGTCTGCCGATCGCTCTGCTGAGGTCGCGAAATATCCAGGCCCTGCTCTCGGACGAACGAGGTGGTGACGATGAAGAAGATCAACATGATGAACACGATGTCGAGCATCGGCGTGATGTTGATTTCTGCCTCGTCCTCGGGCCTGTGACGCTTTCGCACGCTTCGATTCCGGGTCCGCTTCCATTCGTCGGGCTACAGAGCTTACCGGAGTCGGGTCCAGCATGCCAGCGACGGCAACTCAGTCCCGGGGCTTCCGGGCAGGTCGCTTCCAACCCTCGATGCTGCGGCTGCGGGCCCGTGCGACGGTCAATGCGTGCGCCGGCGCCTGGCCGGAAACAACGCTACCGGCTCCGACGGTGGCACCCTCGCCGACGTGGACCGGCGCGACCAGAGAGGCATTCGACCCGATAAATGCATCCGGCCCGATGTCGGTGTAGTGCTTGTTGGCGCCGTCGTAGTTGCAGGTGATGGTCCCTGCACCGAGGTTGGCGCGCGCGCCAACCCCGGCATCGCCGACATAGGCCAGGTGGCTCGCTTTTGCGCCCTCGTCGAAGCGCGCGTTCTTGGTTTCCACGAAATTGCCGATGCGCACCCCCGCGGCCAGCACGGTGCCCGGACGCAGCCGCGCAAACGGCCCCAGCACTGCCGCGCCGGTGGTCTCGACACCTTCGAGCACGCAGTAGGGAGCCACCCGCGTGTCGGCCGCCAGGCGACTGTTACGTACGACGCAACCGGCACCGATCTCGACACCGTCACCCAACTCGATGGGGCCTTCGAGCACCACGCCGGCATCGATTGCCACATCCCGACCGGCACTCACCTTGCCTCTCACCTGCACCGTTTCCGGCGCCGGCAGACGAACGCCGGCCGCCATCAGCTCGGAACGTCGGCGCTGCTGCATGGCGCGCTCCAGCGCGGCCAGTTGGGCCATATCGTTGGCGCCCAGCAGCTCGTCGGCATCCTCGCAGACCAGGGCCTCGACGGCATGGCCGTCGCCGACTGCGAGGGCGACGCAGTCGGTCAGGTAGTACTCGCCCTGGCTGTTGGAATTCCCGAGCCGGTCGAGCCAGCCGCGCAACCGGCCGGCATCGGCCGCCAGCACGCCGCTGTTGACCTCCCGGACTTCAGCCTCGTCCGGCGTGGCGTCGCGCTGCTCGCGAATTCCGGTGACCCGCCGCTGCTCGTCTCGAAGAATCCGACCATAGCCGGTTGGATCGTCGGCAACGAAGGTCAGTATGCCCAGTTCGCAAATCAGTCCGCCGAAACGCGAAAGGGTTTCGGCGCGGACCAGCGGCATGTCGCCGGGCAGCACCAGAACGCGCGCGCTGTCCGGGATCGAGCCCATGGCCTGCTGGACCGCGTGCCCGGTCCCGAGGCGTTCGCGCTGCTCGACCGAATCGATCCGTGGAGCGTCGATCGACGCGAGCAGACCTCGAACCTGCTCGGCTTCATGGCCCACGACCACGTGCACTCCGGCCGGCTGCAGCGAGCAAGAGGCACGGACCAGGTGTTCGAGCATCGGGTATCCGGCGACCGGCTGCAGCACCTTCGGCAGTCCGGAGTTCATGCGCTTGCCCTCTCCGGCAGCGAGGATCACCACGTGCAGCGGTCGGTCGATCATCGAAAAGCCTTCAATTCCGGTCCGATGCGCCAGCATAGCGGGTCATCGGAAGCCTTGCATCGAATCGAGGCCCATGGTGAATGCCTGAAGATCGAGATGAAAAAAGGCCGCTGCGACACTCGCCGCAGCGGCCTCCGGATTCAGGTCAAGAGCCGTCGCCGGACAGCGATTCGAACTGCTCCGAGATCGAATCAAGATCGAGATTCCGCAGCGCTTCGCCGCTGCCGATCATTCGACCGATCATGACCGGGTCGAGATCGCCGAAGATGTTGGCGAATACCGCGGCGCCGCCTTCCTCGGTCAACATCAGCACCATGCCTTCGACAAACTGCTGCGACTCATTGAGATACAGGTCCACGTTGGCGTCGTTCTCGCGCACTTCAACAGCCGCGGTCCAGCCGGCCTGGCGAAGGTCGGAGGCCGCCTGTTCGATCCGGGCGCCGAAATCAACATCATCGACGTCTTCGAACACCATCAATCGAAGGCCGGAAATGCTGCGAATCACGTCGCCCAGCTCCGGGCTGTTCGGGGCCAGCGTCTCGGCGAACCCGGCCATCATCGCCGGACCGAAATTGATGTTGACCGTGGGCCGCTGACCGACCGCACCGGCAATCGGCGACAGATCGAAGTGTCCGATATCGGCATGCTGGGACAGCGCGGGCGCGCTGAGAGCGAGCGAAAATACGGCAGCGAGCGGGATCATGCAGATTCGTTTGATTCTTGCGTTCATGGTTGTTGCTCCTCGGGTGTGGATTCGGAAGATGCGCCGGACTCGGATGCTGGCGACGGCGTCCGTCGTCTCGGTTGAAGCGTTTGCTGCACCAGGTCGGCATACGGCAGCTCGGCGAGGCCGAGTTCCGGCAGCGCGATGCCTTCCGACATGCCCTGTCCGACGAGCCGGCCGGCGCGAATACTTGCGTTCTGGATCGTGTTGAATGCCAGCCGCAGCTCGGCCATTTCGTTCGCGCCGACGTCGTCGGCCGGTGCCGGATCCGGCGCGTTGCGCAGCAGCGGAAGCG
>JGI12109J20283_11165506_pt1 | contig 29506 bp, 9 predicted proteins | sample ElkSlonscriptome_12_FD_20283 | JGI IMG/M metagenome (IMG submission 20283)
GGCTGGCGGTGCGCGAGGAGGAGGTGCGGCAGCTGGAACGCCAGATCGTGCAGGCCGAGGCCGAGGTGCAGAGCCTCTACGGCAACTCCGGCGGCCCGCCGGGCAGCTCGCCGGCGCGACGGGCGTGGGAAGCGCGACTCCGCAGACTTCTTTCGTTGCGCGAGGCCACCGCCGAACTGGTGGCCCGGGGTCGGGCCTACGAGGCGGCGGTGCAGCGCTCGGTGTACCTGAACGAGGAACGGTTGACGCTCCTGCAGGGCTGGTTCCGGCTGAGCGCCTTCCCGGAGGTGGGGGGGGACGAGCCGCGCCTGTTGCTGCTCCAGCGCGATGCCGACGGTCTGCTGCGCCGGAGCATGCAGCTTCGCATCCAGGCCCAGAACCTGCGCGGCGCCAGTGTCCCGGAACGGGAGCGTCGGTATCTGCTGCAACTGCAAGCCTGGGATGCCCAGGAGCGTAGCAACATCCGCCAGACCGAGCGGGAGTTGCTGCGCCTTACCCAGAGCGTGGCCCGCTTCGAGGCGCTGATCGGCACCGAGGCCATGCCGCTGCGGGTGCTGGGGGAGGCCCGCCGCGCCCTGGGAGGGATCCTCACCGATCTGGAGCTGCGCCGGGAGGACATGGCCCGCAGCCAGGAGGCGGTGGCCATCCAGCGCCAGATCCTCGACCGCCGGGAACTGCTGGATGGCGATGCTTTAGTCGAGGGACTGGCGCTGCTGGATGGCATGGACGATGCGCAGGCCGACCAGGAAACCGCCATCGGCAACCTGGCCGCGCAGTTGCGGGCGCTGGATGAACGCCTGGGGCTGACCCTGCGCCAGCGCGAGTTCACCGAGTTGCTGCGGCGTCGATACCTGCCCTACAGCGTGAACGCCTGGCACCGGGCGGGACTGGCCCTCGGCACCCTGCCGGCCCGGCTGCTGGATCGGGGGGTGGCGGTGGCCCAGGGGCTGCGGGCCGCTTACCGGCGCCTGGAGCGGGGCCGACGCTGGTCGGTGGTGGTGCTGCCGGTGGGGGCCTGGCTGGGGCTGGTGGTGATGGGTGGGCTGCTCCAGCGGCTGCGGGCCAGCCGGCCCACGGCGCTGCTGGACGGGCTCGCCCACGCTCTGCTGGCGAGCCTCTGGGCCTGGCTGCCGGCGCTGTGCTGGCTGGGCTGGAGCTGGATTCTCGCGCCGGGCGAGGAGGTGTTGCGCACCGGGCTGGTGATCCTGCTGGTGTGGCCGCTGCTGGCGCTGCTGCTGGGGCTGGGGGATTACTGGCTGCGGACCTGGCAACTGGCCCCCGATAGCCTTCCCGCCCGCCAGTTCCGGCGCCTGCGCTGGGTACTGATTCCCGGCGGGGTGGTGCTGGCGCTGCTGCTGGTGGCCCGGGATCTGGGGCTGCCGCCGGGGGCGGCGGATGCGGTGGACCGGCTGTCGCTGGCGGCCCTGCTGCTGGTGGCGCTCCTTGATCTGCGGCTGCGCTTCTGGCTGGGCTGGTGCTATCCGCAGATCGCGCCGACGGATCGGCGGCTGCGCTGGCTGGACCGGGGCATGGTGGCGCTGATGGGGTTGCTGGTGGCGGTGGCGCTCATGGGGCTGGTGGGCTATGTGACCCTGGCCTGGACCGTCATGGATCATCTGCTGGCGCTGGCGTTGTCGTGGGCGGCGGGGTTGCTGGCGCTGGGGATATTGCGTGATCAACTGGCCCGTAAGCGGCGCCGGTTACTGGCCGAGGATCCCGAGCGGGCGGCGTTCTGGACCGAGAATTTCCTGGCGCCGGGCTATCGGTTGGGGGTGCTGGCGGTGACCGGGCTGGTGGCGCTGGCGCTGTGGCACTGGTTCGACTGGAGTGCCACCACCCCCGGTATCCGGGAACTGCGGACGCTGGGGACGTGGCCCCTGTTCAGCCTCGGCGGCAAGACCTTCCATCTGGCTGATCTGGCCCTCACGGTGGTCTCCCTGGGATTGATCCTGTGGTTCGGCGGCTGGGTACGGCGGGTGAGTTTCCGCACCACCTTCGGCGCCATCCGCGACCACGGGGTGCGCCAGAGCCTGTCGGTGTTCGGCCAGTATCTGGTGGTGTTGCTGGGGGTGCTGGTGGTGATCCAGGTGCTGGGGGTGGATCTCACCGCGCTGGCGGTGTTCGCCGGAGCGCTGGGCGTGGGTATCGGGCTGGGCTTACAGAGCATGACCAACAATTTCATCAGCGGGTTGCTGTTGCTGGCCGAGCGGCCCCTGCGGGTGGGCGACGCCATCCGGGTGGGCAACCACGAGGGCGAGGTGATGCGCATCGGGATCCGCTCGCTGACCCTGAAAACCTGGGACAACCAGGAGGTGATCCTGCCAAACTCCGCGGTGGTGAACGATGCCTTCGTGAACTGGACTCGCAGCGACGATCTGAACCGCATCCTGTTCATGATCCCCATCGGCCACGACGACGATCCGGAGCGGGCGGTGGCCCTCATCGGCGAGGTGCTGGAGAACTACCTGCCGGCGGTGCGCCAGCCGCCGCCGAAGATCCTGCTGTGGGAGTTCACCGATTCGGCCATGCTGATCCGGGTACAGTACCATGTGCATTATTTCGGTCCCACGGGCTTGCTGGATGCCCGGGCCGAGGTGCTCCGGCGGATCCTGCGGCGCTTCCAGGAGGCCGGCATCCGCCTGCCCCGCAGCCAGCACGATGTGCATTGGTATCCGGACGGCGCGGCGACGGCGCCCTCGCCGACCAGACAGGTGGAACCCGCCGGATCTTTGGCCGTCCCCACTGTTGAACCACCACCGGGAGTGCCCCTTTTCGATGACTGACGATTTCGATTTCCACGGACTGGATGCATTGGAGCCCGCCGACCTCCAGCAGGAGGAGGCGGTGATCACCTACGCCGCCGATCTGGCGACCCTGTTCACCCAGTCGCCCGAGGCCGGGGAACTGGAGCTGGACGGCGAGGATGCCGGTTTCTGGCCCTATGAACTGGTCACCCTGGGTTTCGAGGCCAGCGGTATGCGCATCCACCGGGCCGATGTCGATGCGGTGCGGGAGGTGGTGCTGGAGATCTGGCCGCGGCTGATTCCCACCGCCGATCATGTGCATCCGCGACACGCCATCCCGGCGCTGACGGGCTTCTGGCGGTTTCTCGGGCGCGCCTTCGGGCAACCCCATGCGGCGGCGGTGCTGGCCATGCTGCCGGCACTGGAGGCGGAGTTTCTGACCCGCATGCAGGACCCCCGGGAGTCCTCGCGGCTGGGTCCCCGCCCGCCGGGGGTACCGGCGGTGGCCGATCTCAGCACGCCGCTGGATCTGGCCGCCATCGCCGCGCTGAACCCCGCCAGCGAGGCCGGCCAGCGGGATCTCCATGCCCACTGCGTGGGCGCCGCCCGGCGCTTTCTCTGCACCCCGGAAGGGGAGCGGGCCCGCCAACACGGGGAGCTTGCCGAGATCTGGATCGCCGCCTTCCTGAAGGAGGGCATCATGGGCGGCATGGCCGCCTGGCCCGGGGAGCTGGGCGTCGAGGACGCCGAGGAGATCCTGCTCCACGGGTTGCCCGACAAACCCCTGATCCAGAGCAGCGACGCCGACGAGGTGGTGGCGGTGCTACAGGATTTCTGGCGCTATCTGGGGCGGGTGCATAAATTCCCCAACGCCGGGCTGATCGTCGCGGCTCTTAACGCCCACAGGGATCGCTTCCGGGAGATCCTCGCCGCGCGGAGCCCGGACGAGGCCGCCATGAACCGGGTGATCGGCCACATGGCGGAGGCGGCGGGCATGGACATGGACGATCCCGAGATCCGCGCCGCCGTCACCGAGGACGTGAAGAGCGGGGTGCTGGGGGAGATCCTCGGCGAGGATCCGGACGATCCGGACGACAGCCTTGCGATGGCTACCCCCATGCCCGGCGCGCCGGGCGGTGTGGGCGACCCCGACAAAAAGAGAAAACGCAAGGCCGCCAGGTCCGCCCGCAAGGCCAACAAACAGCGCAGGAAAAAGAAAAAATAACCGCTAACCCCGCACCATGGCCCGCTGCGCCAGCATGGTGGCTTCCATGGCGCTGGCGTAGCGGCTGGCCCTGTCGGCGAACGCCCGGTAGGACTGGCCCACCTTGCGGGCAAGGTCGTCGCCGGCCATCAGTTCGTCCACCACCTCCCGGGTGGCCTCACCGAGGGCCAGCACCACGTCCTCGGGCAGGGTGCGCGGCTTCACGTTGTAGTTGTCCAATTCGGCGAAGGTCTGGATGTTGTGGTAGAGAAAATCGCTGCCGGTGTCCAGCGCGGTGGCGTCGCAGGCGGTGCGCACGATGGCCTGGAGATCGGCGGGTAGGGCATCGAAGGCTTGCGGGTTGACCACCGCATCCAGCGCCGGGCCGGGCTCGTGGAAGGCCGGCAGGTAATAATACTCGGCGGTGCGATGCAGGCCGAAGGCGATATCGTTCCAGGGACCGATCCACTCGGCGGCATCCACCGTGCCCGATTGCATGGCGGTGAAGATCTCCCCCGGCGGCATCAGCACCGGGGTGGCGCCGAGTTTGGTCATGGCCGCGCCGCCGAGGCCGGCGATGCGCATCTTGAGGCCGCGGATATCCGCCAGCGAGTTGATCTCCCTGTTGAACCAGCCCATGGCCTGGGTGCCGGAGTTGCCCACGTAGAAGGCCCGCAGGCCCAGGCCATCCAGCACCTCGTCCTTGAGGGCCTGACCGTCGCCGAAGCGAAACCAGGCGTGCAGTTCGGTCATGGACAGACCAAACGGAATGGTGGTGAAGAAATTCAGCGCCGGCGCCTTGCCCACCCCGTAGTAGAGGGCGGTGTGGCCGATCTCGGCGGTGCCGCGCTGCACCGCGTCCAGCACCTCGAACGGCGGCACCAGTTCACCCGCGGCGTAGAGCTTGACGGTGAGTCGGCCGTTGCTGAGTTCGCCGATCCGGTCGGCCAGTCGCTGGGCGTTGACCCCCACCCCGGGGGTGTTCTTGGGCCAGCTGGTGACCATTTTCCATTCCAGGCTGTCCTGGGCGCGGGCATGAGGCGCGAGGCCGGCGAGCCCGGCGCTGGCGGCGGCACTGCTGATGAAGGTGCGGCGTTTCATGAAACTCCTCCGGTGGGGCATTGGTGGTGAACAGTGGTCTATTGTAAACGCCTGTCGCGGCCGCAACAGAAACAGTAGGCCATCAGGAGACCGATTGAGGGGGACGGGGCATTTTACTGATCCGGCCGGACGGCGCGGCGCCCACCCCCAGCTACCGGCGGGAATCTTTTCCCATGGCTATCACTCTAGTTTTTTCAGTATCGGGGCGGGTTGGCCCCGATTCGGTCGATTCTCCATATCGGTGGCGCCGCCGTCGGTAATGGATTATTGCCGTCATCACCCGTCGCTTCGGGCCAACTCGGTCTATGCTTTTTGTCAAAGCGGCCTGCCTCTCTGGCACCAGACACCAACAAAGGAGAACGTGTGTGACCTCCGGACCCCGGATTTACAACCTGTTCCCGTTGCTCGCCGGCCCCATCGAGGGCGCCCCCGGTCACGACTGGGCGAGTCACCTGGATCGGATTCGCCGGATGCATTTCGACTGGGTTTTCGTGAACCCCTTCCACATGCCCGGCTTCTCCGGCAGCCTCTACGCCATCAAGGACCCCTACGATCTGCACCCCGTGGTGCGCGGTCCCTCCCAGCGCTCCACCGAGGAGATCGTCGCCGGGTTCGCCAAGGCCTGTGACAACCACGGCCTCAAGTTCATGATGGATCTGGTGGTGAACCACACCGCCAAGGACGCGATTCTCGCCGCCGAGCACCCGGACTGGTACCGCCGGGAACTGGACGGCAGCCTCTACAGCCCCCGCGCCATCGACCCCGGCAATGCCGACAACGTCACCATCTGGGGCGATCTGGCGGAACTGGACTACTCCCACCCCGGCATCCGCCAGGGACTCATCGAGTACTGGGCCAACTACATCCGCCATTACCTGAAGCTCGGCGTGCAGGGCTTTCGCTGCGACGCCGCCTACCAGGTGCCCGCCGAGGTGTGGACGGCGCTGATCGGGGCGGCCCGGGAGGTGAACCCGAACGCCTATTTCGCCGCCGAGACCCTGGGCTGCACCCTGGAGCAGGTGAGCGCGCTGGAAAAAGCCGGCTTCGATATCCTCCACAACTCCGCCAAGTGGTGGGATTTCCGCGAATCCTGGCTGCTGGAGCAGTACAACCTGTTCCGCCGTTTCGCGCCCTCGATTGCCTTTCCGGAGAGCCACGACACGCCGCGGCTGGTGACCGAACTGGCCAGCGAGGACAACAACTACGTGCAGCGCTGCTACGAGCAGCGATACCTGTTCTCGGCGCTGTTCTCCAGCGGCGTGATGCTGCCCATGGGCTACGAGTTCGGCTTCTCGAAGCCGCTGCACGTGGTGGACTCGCGTCCCGAGGACTGGGAGGAGGCGCGTTTTGATATCACCGAGTTCGTGGCCGCCGTCAATCAACTGAAGATCGATACCCCGGCGCTCAACGTGGAGGGGCCGCAGCGGCGCATCACCGCGCCCCAGCAGAGCGCGGTGGCGCTGATCCGGTTTGCCGACGAGCACGGCGACGAGGGCTGCATCCTGACCCTCATCAACCCTTCCCCGGCCCATGCCGCGAGCCTGGACCCCGGGCCGCTGATCGGCGAGACCGGCGGGGTCTTCGAGGTGCTACGCGATGTCACGCCGCTGGCCGGGCCGCAGCCCTTCCTGCCCGGCACGCCGGTGGATCTGGAGCCGCTGGAGATCCGCGTGATCCGCGGGGAGCGCCGGGCAAAAAAGCCTGAACGGCCCCCCAACAAGGTGACGGCGGCGGTGGCCGAGGAATTGAAGGAGATGGTCCACCACCGTTTCGTGATCTCCAACGTCGAGCCCGAGGTGGACGGCGGTCGCTACCCCGTGAAGCGCGAGGTGGGCGATGTGTTGGAGGTCTGGGCCGACATGGTGGGCGACGGCCACAACGTGGTCAGCGCGGTGCTGTTGTACCGGGTCAAGGGCGACGCGGACTGGCAGGAATCCCCCATGACTTTGGTGGAGAACGACCGCTGGCGCGGCCAGATTCCGCTGACCCGCAATGCCCGTTACGAATACACCATCGAAGTCTGGATGGACGAGTTCGAGACCTGGCGGCGGGATTTCATCAAGAAGCACGCCGCCGACCAGCCCATCGGCCTGGAACTGGAGGAGGGCCGGTTGATGGTGGTGGAGGCGGTCGAGCGCGCCCGCGGCGCCGATAAGAAGCAACTGGACGCCACCGCCAAGCAGATCGCCAGGGCCGCCGAGGGCGAGCGCATCGATCTGCTGCTCGGTCCCGGGACCCGGGCACTCATGAACCGCTGGACCGATCGCAGCCTCGCCACCCGCTACAAGATGCTGGAGGTGACGGTGGATCGCACCGCCGCCCGCTACGCCGCCTGGTACGAGATGTTCTGGCGTTCCATGGGCACTGACCCCAATCGCGGCTCCACCATTGACGAATGTATCGCCCGGCTGCCCTATATCCGCGACATGGGCTTCGACGTGGTCTACTGGGTGCCGCATCATCCCATCGGTCGGATCAACCGCAAGGGCAAGAACAACACCCTGAACCCCGGTCCCGACGATCCGGGCAGCCCCTACGCCATCGGCGCCGCCGAGGGCGGCCACAAGGACGTGCATCCGGAACTGGGCACCCTGGAGGACTTCCGCCGCTTCGTGCAGGCCGCCCACCAGCACGGGTTGGAGATGGCCATCGACTTCGCCATCCAGTGCTCGCCGGATCATCCCTGGATCAAGCAACACCCGGCGTGGTTCGACTGGCGCCCCGACGGTACCATCAAATACGCCGAGAACCCGCCGAAGAAGTACCAGGACATCGTCAACGTGGAGTTCTACGGCGATCACCTGCCGGCGCTGTGGCTGGAGCTGCGCGACATCGTGGTGTTCTGGGTGGAGCAGGGGGTGAAGATCTTCCGGGTGGACAATCCCCACACCAAACCGCTGCCCTTCTGGGAGTGGCTGATCGGCACCGTGCAGGAGCAGTATCCGGAGACGATTTTTCTGGCCGAGGCCTTCACCCGGCCCAAGCTCATGCAGGCGCTGGCCAAGGTGGGTTATACCCAGTCCTACAGTTACTTCACCTGGCGCAACACCAAGTGGGAACTCCAGGAGTATCTCACCGAGCTCACCCAGTCCCCGGTGAAGGAGTACATGCGGGCGAACTTCTTCCCCAACACCCCGGACATCCTGCCGAAGATCCTGCAAGAGGGCGGGCGGGCGGCGTTCATGCACCGCATCGTGCTGGCCACCACCACCAACAGCGTCTACGGTATGTACAACGGCTACGAGCTCTGCGAGAACACCCCGGTGCCGGGCAAGGAGGAATACCTCAACTCGGAAAAATACGAGTACAAGGTCTGGGACTGGGACCGGCCCGGCAATATCCGCGACTACATCACCCGCTTGAACCGCATCCGCCGGGACAACCCGGCACTCCACGAGTACGACAACATCCGTTTCTACAACGCCTGGAACGACCACATCCTCTACTACGGCAAGACCACCCCCAGCATGGACAACGTGATCCTGGTGGCGGTGAACCTGGACCCCTACAACGTCCAGGAGGCGCACTTCGAGGTGCCGTTGTGGGAGTTCGGGCTGCCGGACCACGCCAGCGTGGAGGTGGAGGATCTGTTCAGCACCACCCGCTGGACCTGGCACGGCAAGGTCCAGCACGTGGTCCTCAATCCCCACGACAACCCGGCCGCCATCTGGCGGATCCGTCCCATGGGTTCTATCAGCTACTGAGGCACTAGCATGACGGTCGCGCTGCATGAAGATCAGGTCAACCGGATCATCCACGCCGATCACGGCGATCCCTTCGGCGTGTTCGGACCCCATCCCGAGGGTGCGAGCACGGTGATACGGGCCTTCGTGCCCGATGCGCCGGGGATCGTGGTGGTGGACGAGCACGGCGACGAACTCGCCACCCTGGACTGTCTGCACCCGGCGGGGCTCCACGCCGGGCGGGTGGAGCAGTCCTGGCCGTTCGTCTACCGGCTGCGGGTGGCGTGGCCGGGGGGTGCCGAGATCATGGAAGACCCCTACCGCTTTTCTCCCACGTTGGGCGAGGCCGACCAGTACCTGCTGGCCGAGGGCACCCACCAGCGGGCCTGGGAGGTGCTGGGGGCGCATCTTCTCACGGTGGAGGGCGTGGCCGGCACGGTGTTCCGGGTGTGGGCGCCCGGTGCCCGGCGGGTGGCGGTGGTGGGCGAGTTCAACGGCTGGGACGGACGCCGCCACCCCATGCGTTTCCACCCCGGCTGCGGGGTCTGGGAGTTGTTCGTACCCGGGGTGCAAGAGGGCGCGCTCTACAAGTACGAGGTGAAGGGCGGCGACGGCGCCCGCCAGCCGGACAAGGCCGACCCGGTGGGTTTTTACGCCCAGGTGCGCCCGGGGCAGGCGTCCCGGGTGGCGAGCCTGGATCATCACCGCTGGGCCGACGAGAACTGGCTGAAGACGCGCCAGCAGCAGGTGGCGCTGGACCAGCCGGTGAGCATCTACGAGATCCACACCGGCTCCTGGCGGCTCGGTCCCGATGGTGACTTCCTGAACTACCGGGAACTGGCCGATCAACTCATCCCCTATGTGCAGGACATGGGTTTCACCCACGTGGAACTGATGCCGGTCCACGAGTTTCCCTTCGACGGCTCCTGGGGCTATCAGCCGGTGGGGCTGTACGCCCCCACCAGCCGCCACGGCTCCCCGGAGGACTTCATGGTCTTCGTGGACAAATTCCACCAGGCCGGCATCGGGGTGCTGCTGGACTGGGTGCCGGGGCACTTCCCCACCGACGGCCATGGGCTGGGCTACTTCGACGGCTCCCATCTCTACGAGCACGCCCATCCCTGGCAGGGTTTTCACCAGGACTGGAACACCCTGATCTACAACTTCGGGCGGCTGGAGGTGGCCAATTTCCTGCTGGCCAACGCGCTGTTCTGGCTGGAGCGCTACCACATCGACGGCCTCAGGGTGGATGCGGTGGCCTCCATGCTGTACCTGGATTACTCGCGCAAGGACGGCGAGTGGATCCCCAACGTCTACGGCGGGCGGGAGAATCTGGAGGCCATCAGCCTGATCCGCCGGGCCAATCAACTGGTGGAGGAGAAGGGCCGGGGCGCCATCGCCGTGGCCGAGGAGTCCACCGCCTGGGGCGGCGTGTCCAAACCCATCACCGAGGGGGGCCTGGGCTTCAACTACAAGTGGAACATGGGCTGGATGCACGACACCCTGGACTACATGAGCAAGGAGCCGGTGCATCGGCGCTACCACCACCACCAGATGACCTTCGGCCTGCTCTACGCCTTCACCGAGCGTTTTATTCTGCCGTTGTCCCACGACGAGGTGGTGCATGGCAAGGGCTCGCTACTGGCCCGCATGCCGGGGGATGCCTGGCAGAAGTTCGCCAACCTCAGGGCTTATTTTGGCTTCATGTGGACCATGCCCGGCAAGAAACTCCTGTTCATGGGTGGCGAGTTCGCGCAAGGACGGGAGTGGAACCACGAGGCGGGGCTGGACTGGCATCTCCTCGACATCCACTGGCACCAGGGCATGCAGCGGCTGGTGCGGGAACTGAACCACCGCTACCGGACGATTCCCGCCCTGCACCAGCGCGATTGCGACGGCTCGGGCTTTTGCTGGCTGGACGCCGACAACGCCGATGCCTCCCTGTACAGCTATCTTCGCTTCGGCCGCGACGATTTCGTGGTGGTGCTGTGTAACTTCACCCCGGTGCCCCGGGAGGGTATCCGCCTCGGAGTACCGGCGGCGGGTACCTACCGGGAGATCATCAACACCGACGCCGCCGACTATGGCGGCAGCGGCGTGCTGAACGGCGAGCTGGGTAGCGAGGCGCTGTCCTGGCACAACCAGCCCCATTGCATCACCGTCACCGCACCGCCGCTGGCCACGGTGGTGTTTCAACTGGCGGGTAGCTGAAGCCCATGGCACTGGCAGTGTGGCCGGGTAAACCTCATCCCCTCGGTGCCACCTGGGACGGGCGGGGGGTTAACTTTGCGCTGTTCTCGGCCCATGCCGAGAAGGTGGAACTGTGTCTATTCGACGCCGATGGCCAGCGCGAGCAGGCCCGGGTGGCGCTGCCCGAGCATAGCGACGGGGTCTGGCACGGCTATCTGCCGCAACTGCGCCCGGGGCAGCTCTACGGCTACCGGGTCCACGGTCCCTACGAGCCCCACCTGGGGCATCGCTTCAATCACCATAAGCTGCTCATCGACCCCTATGCCCGGCAACTGGTGGGGCGCTTCCAGTGGCACGACGCGCTGTGCGGTTACCGAGTGGGCTCCAGCCGCGAGGATCTGTCCTTCGATCGCCGCGACAGCGCCCGCTACGTGCCCAAGTGCCGGGTGGTGGACCCGGCCTTCACCTGGGAGGGGGATCAGCCGCCGGATATTCCCTGGCCGCGCACGGTGCTCTACGAGATCCACCCCCGGGGCTACACCATGCAGCATCCGGAAGTGGCGGAGAAGCTGCGGGGCACGCTCGCCGGGCTGTCCCAGCCGGCAGTGGTGGACTATATCCGCGCCCTCGGGGTGACGGCGGTGGAGTTGCTGCCCATCCATGCCTTCCTGGACGAGCGATTTCTGGTGGAGCGGGGCCTGAGGAACTACTGGGGCTACAACACCGTGGGTTTCTTCGCCCCGGAGCCGCGCTATCTCAGTCAGAACGCCATCCACGAGGTGAAGTCCCTGGTGCGGCGCTGCCACGACGCCGGGCTGGAGGTGATCCTGGATGTGGTCTACAACCACAGCGGCGAGAGCGACCGATTCGGTCCCACGGTGTGTTTCCGCGGCATCGACAACCGCAGCTATTACCGCCTGGAGAGCCACGACCCCCGGCACTACGTGAACGACACCGGTTGCGGCAACACCCTGGATCTGACCCATCCCCGGGTGTTGCAACTGGTGCTGGACAGCCTGCGCTACTGGGTGCAGGAGGTCCGTGTGGACGGCTTTCGCTTCGATCTCGGCGTGACCCTGGGCCGCGAGCGCCACGGCTTCGATACCCGCTCGGGGTTTTTCCGGGTACTGGGCCAGGATCCGGTGTTGAACCGGGTGAAGCTCATCGCCGAGCCCTGGGATATCGGCCCGGGGGGCTATCAGCTGGGGGGCTTTCCCTGGCCGTTCGCCGAGTGGAACGATCGCTACCGGGATAGTATCCGCCGTTTCTGGCGGGGCGACGGCGGGCTCCTGCCGGAACTGGCCCGGCGCCTGCACGGCTCCAGCGACGTGTTCGAGGGGAGTCGGCGCCGGCCCTGGGCCAGCATCAACTTCATCACCAGCCACGACGGCTTCACGTTGGCGGATCTGGTGAGCTACGTGAACCGCCACAACGAGGCCAACGGCGAGAACAACCGCGACGGCCACGGGCACAACCACGGCAGTAACCACGGCGTGGAGGGACCCACCCCGGACCCGGCCATCCGTGCCCTGCGGTTGCGCCAGCGTCGTAACCTCATGGCCACCCTGCTGCTCTCCCAGGGCACCCCCATGCTGCTGGGGGGCGACGAGTTCGGCCGCAGCCAGCAGGGCAACAACAACGCCTACTGCCAGGACAATCCCCTGTCCTGGCCGGACTGGACGGCGCTGGAGGGCGAGGAGCGGGAGTTCCTGGACTTCGTCCGGGAACTGCTGCGCCTGCGCACCCGCCACCCGGTGCTGCGCCGTCCCCGTCACCTGCACGGTGGCGAGACCGGAACCCACGGTTTTCGGGATATCCAGTGGTTCGGCCCCGAGGGCGGCGAGCCCAGCGTGGACCACTGGCACCACGCCCACTGCATCGGTCTGCTGCTGGCCGGCGACGCCGGGGAGTACCTGGCTGCCGACGGCAGCCCCGAGACCGACGACACCCTGCTGCTGGTGCTCAATGCCGGCACCCTGCCGGTGCGCTTTCGACTGCCCGGCGCCGGCGCCTGGCGGGTGCTGCTGCACACCGATCCGGAGAGCCAGCATCCGCCGCGCCTGGAGCACCACCTACCGCTGGGCGGACGGGCGCTGGCGCTGCTGATGCTGGACACCGGGGCGAACCCCGACACCCCGGCCGGCGCACTTTCTCCACCGGCGTCACCCTAATCTTCATACATTGTCCTGGAGGGATGCCGGATCACCGCCCCTCCATAACCACAACGGAAAACGGGTTACTCATGAGTCAGTCCCACGACACCACCGCATGGCAAGACGATCCGCTCTGGTACAAGGATGCGATCATCTACCAGACCCACGTGAAGGCCTTCTTCGATAGTAACGACGATGGTATGGGAGACTTCAGGGGCCTCACCCGCAAGCTGGACTACATCCAGAGCCTGGGCGTCAACACCGTCTGGCTACTGCCCTTCTATCCCTCGCCGTTTCGCGACGACGGCTACGATATCGCCGACTACAGCAATATCCACCCCGAGTACGGTACCCGCCAGGATTTCCGCAACTTCGTGCGCGAGGCCCACCGCCGGGGCCTGAAGGTGATCACCGAGCTGGTCATCAACCACACCTCGGATCAGCACCCCTGGTTCCAGGCCGCCCGCCGGGCGCCCAAGGGTTCCCCGAAGCGGGATTTCTACGTCTGGAACGATGACGACAAGAAATTCCCCGAGACCCGTATCATCTTCACCGACACCGAGACCGCCAACTGGGCCTGGGATCCGGTGGCCCAGCAGTACTACTGGCATCGCTTTTTCTCCCACCAGCCGGATCTGAACCACAACAACCCCCACGTGGTGAAGGCGGTGACCCGCATCATGAAGTTCTGGATGGACCAGGGGGTGGATGGACTCAGGCTGGACGCCATTCCGTATCTGTGCGTGAAGGAGGGCACCGCCAACGAGAATCTGCCCGAGACCCACGCGGTGCTCAAGCAGATGCGCGCGGCGCTGGATGAGCGCTACGACAACCGCATGTTCCTGGCCGAGGCCAATCAGTGGCCGGAGGATGTGCGCGACTATTTCGGCAACGGCGACGAGTGCCACATGGCCTATCACTTCCCGGTGATGCCGCGCATGTACATGGCCATCGCCATGGAGGACCGCCACCCCATCATCGATATCATGGCCCAGACCCCGGAGATCCCGGAGAATTGCCAGTGGGCGGTGTTCCTGCGTAACCACGACGAGTTGACGCTGGAGATGGTCACCGACAAGGAACGGGACTACATGTACTCGACTTATGCCGCCGATCCCCGGATGCGGGTGAACGTGGGTATCCGGCGGCGGCTGGCGCCGCTGATGGACAACGACATCGACCGGCTCAAGCTCATGAACGTGATGCTGCTGTCCATGCCCGGCACCCCGATCATCTATTACGGCGACGAGATCGGCATGGGCGACAACATCTATCTGGGCGATCGCAACGGTGTCCGCACCCCCATGCAGTGGAGCCCGGACCGTAACGCTGGTTTCTCCCGCACCGATCCCCAGCGCCTGTATCTACCGCCCATCATGGACCCGATTTACGGTTTCGAGGCGGTGAACGTGGAGGCCCAGAACCGCAACCCCTCGTCGCTTTTGAACTGGATGCGGCGAATGATCTCGGTGCGCAAGGCCCATAAATCCTTCGGCCGGGGCAGCCTGGAGTTCATCCGCCCCGGCAACCGCAAGATCCTGGCGTACCTTCGCGAATACGAGGACGAGAGCATCCTGGTGGTGATCAACCTGGCCCGCTCCTCCCAGCCGGTGGAACTGGATCTGTCCCGCTTCAAGGGCCGGGTGCCGGTGGAGATGCGAGACCGTACTCATTTCCCGCCCATCGGCGATCTGCCCTATTTCCTGACCCTGCCACCTCATGGCTTCTACTGGTTGCAACTCACCCAGGAGGAGGCGCCCAGCTGGCACGAGGATCATCTGGTGCCCGAGGAGATGTCGGTGCTGGTGCTGATGGACGAATGGCAGGGCTTTTTCCCGGAGCGCTTCGACGGCAACCAGCGTACTCGCTCGGAGAAGCTCATCCGGCAACTGGAAAAGGACGTATTGCCGCCCTACCTGAAGATGCAGCGCTGGTTCGCCGCCAAGGGCGAGACCGTGGAGCGGGTGGCACTGATGGCCCGGGAGATCTGGCAGGAGGGCGAGCGGAGCTGGTTGATCGCCCGGATCGAGGTGTATCTGTCCGGAGATCGCCAGCAGGTGTACTCCCTGCCCCTGTCGGTGGCCTGGGAGCGCGACGGCGAGGAGCGCATCAAGAACCTCTGGCCCTACACCCTCTGCAAGGTGCGCCAGCACTCCCGGGTGGGAGTGCTGTACGACGCCTTCGGCGACGAGGACTTCAGCCGCGCCATGGTCAAGGCCATGGGCGCGGGGCGGGAAATCCCTCTTGCCGACGGCAAACTGGTGTTCTCCGCCACCAGCGCCTTCCCGCAAGTGTTCGATACCGATCTCGACGAGTTGACGGTGAAGCGCTCCGGCGCCGAGGGCAGCAATACCGCCATGGTGCTGGGCGACAAAGCCTTCCTGAAGGGCTACCGACGCCTGCAACCGGGCGTGAACCCGGAGCTGGAACTGGGCCGTTATCTCACCGATGTCTCGCCGCTGGAGAACATCGTGCCGCTGGTGGGGGCGGTGGAGTACCGCACCGGCGAGGGCGAGGTGATGACCCTGGGGCTATTGCAGGCCTTCGTGCGTAACCAGGGCGATGCCTGGGCCTATACCCTGGACAGCCTGCACCGCTTCCTGGCCGAGAACCAGGGCCGGCTCATCAGCGAGGTGCTGGACGAGGCCGGCCAGTTGCACGGGGTGTATCTGATGCAGATGGACACCCTGGGTCGGCGCACCGGCGAGTTGCACGCGGCGCTGGCCAAGAGCACCGGGATGGCCGATTTCGAGCCCGAGCCGGTGAAACCCAACGACGTGGGGGCCTGGACCGAGCAATTGCGCATCGAGGTGATCCAGACCCTGGATCAACTGGCCGCTGGCCGCGAGCGGCTGCCCGAGTCGTTGCAATCCCGGGTGGGGCAGTTGCTGGCCATGCGCAACATGGTGCTGGATCACGTAGCGGGACTCCTGCCCCCGGATCTCCAGGCTTTCAAGACCCGCTACCACGGCGACTATCACCTGGGCCAGGTGCTGCTGGTGAAGAACGACTTCGTGATCATCGACTTCGAGGGCGAACCGGCCCGGCCGCTGAACGAGCGGCGCATCAAGCACTCGCCGCTGAAGGACGTGGCGGGGATCCTGCGCTCGTTCAACTACGCCGGCTATGCCTCGCTGTACGCCGTCACCGAGGAGCGTCCGGAGGAGCTCCACGCCATGGAGCCGCTGGTGCAGGACTGGCAGCGCCGCGTCTCTGATGCCTTCATGGTGGGCTACCGGGAGGCGGTGGCCGGCACCCCGGCCTATCCGGAGGACTCGGAGGCGGCGCGCCGGCTCACCGAGTTCTTCATCCTGGAGAAGGCCTTCTACGAGCTTCGCTACGAGTTGAACAACCGACCCACCTGGGTGGGCATCCCGCTGGGGGGCCTGCTGGAACTACTGATCCATCAGGGAGCATGAATATGCCGATAGTCTGGCCTGGTTACCCCTACCCCCTGGGGGCCACCTGGGACGGGGAGGGGGTGAACTTCGCGCTGTTCTCCGAGCACGGCGAGCGGGTGGAGCTGTGCCTCTACAACCCCCGGGGCATGCGCGAGGTGGCCCGGGTGACCCTGCCCGAGCAGACCGACCGGGTGTTCCACGGGTATCTGCCCGAGGTGCGCCCGGGGGATCTCTACGGCTACCGGGTGTACGGCCCCTACGCCCCCGAACAGGGCCATCGCTTCAATCCCCACAAGCTGCTGCTGGACCCCTACGCCAAGTCGGTGGTGCATACCGTGCAGTGGAGCGACGCCCACTTCGGTTACCGCATCGGCCACCCCGAGGAGGATCTCAGCTACAGCGAGCGGGACAACGCCTACGGCATGCCCAAATGCCAGGTGATCGACCCGTCCTTCACCTGGAGCGACGATCGCCCGCCCCGGGTGCCCTGGCACGAAACCGTGATCTACGAGACCCACGTGAAAGGTTTTACCAAGCTGCACCCGGAGGTGCCGCCGCAGTTGCGGGGCACCTACGCGGGGCTGGCCACCGCGCCGGTGATCGAGTATCTGCAACGCCTGGGCGTGACCTCGGTGGAACTGATGCCAGTGCATTATTTCCTGGACGATCATTACCTGGTGGAGAAGGGCCTCAGGAACTACTGGGGCTACAACACGGTGAACTTCTTCTCGCCGGACCGGCGCTACGCCGCCACCGGCAACCCCACCACCGAATTCAAGACCATGGTGAAGACCCTGCACTCGGCGGGGTTGGAGGTGATCCTGGATGTGGTCTACAACCACACCGCCGAGGGCAACCACATGGGGCCGACCCTGAGTTTCCGGGGCATCGACAACGCCTCGTATTACCGGCTGGTGCCGGGTAACGAGCGCTACTACATGGATTACACCGGCTGCGGCAACACCCTCAACATGATGCATCCCCGGGTGTTGCAGTTGATCATGGACAGTCTGCGCTACTGGGTGCTGGAGATGCACGTGGACGGCTTTCGCTTCGACCTGGCCTCGGCGCTGGCCCGGGAGCTCCACGAGGTGGACCAGCTGGGCGCGTTCCTGGACATCATCCACCAGGATCCGGTGCTGTCCCAGGTGAAGCTCATCGCCGAGCCCTGGGATCTGGGCGAGGGCGGCTACCAGGTGGGCAACTTCCCGGTGGGCTGGGTGGAATGGAACGGCAAGTACCGGGATACCATGCGCGATTTCTGGCGCGGCGAGGGCGGCGTGATCGGCGAGTTCGCCTACCGCCTCACCGGCTCCTCGGATCTCTACGAGCACTCCGGGCGCCGCCCCTACGCCAGCATCAACTTCATCACCGCCCACGACGGCTTCCCGCTGAACGATCTGGTGAGCTACAACGACAAGCACAACGAGGCCAACGGCGAGGACAACCGCGACGGCGAGTCCCATAACCGCTCCTGGAACTGTGGGGTGGAGGGGGCCACCGACGATCCCCACATCCTCGCCCTGCGGGCTCGCCAGCGGCGCAACATGCTGGCCACCCTGCTCCTTTCCCAGGGCGTGCCCATGCTGCTGGCCGGCGACGAGATCGGCCGCTCCCAGGGCGGCAACAACAACGCCTACTGCCAGGACAACGAGATCTCCTGGGTGAACTGGGAGATCGCCGAGGATGAGATCGGCCTCTTTACCTTTGTGCAGAACCTCATTCAGATCCGCAAGGACCACCCGGCCCTGCGGCGTCGGCGCTTCTTCCACGGCGAGCCCATCAGAACCGGCGAGGTGAAGGATATCTACTGGCTGGATCCTTCCGGGCGGGAGATGACCGACAACGAATGGAACACCCACTTCGCCCGTTGCCTGGGCATGTACCTGGTGAGCGAGGCGCTGCAGGAGACCGACGAGCGGGGCCGGCCCATCTTCGACGATGATCTGCTGCTGCTGGTGAACGCCCACTACGAAGAGATCCCGTTTCGCCTGCCCAGCTACCGGGACGGAATCCCCTGGAAACTGGTGCTGGACTCCTACCAGGGCGATGAACTGCGGGGCCGTTCCATGGACGTGATCGGCGAGATCTACCCCTTGCAGGGACGTTCCATGGCGCTGCTCACCCAGCACCGCCGGGGTGAGGGTCCGGCCTTCACCTTCCCCGGCTTCGACCGCATCTATCGCTCGCGCCATTCCATGGCCTTCGGCGCCGAGTTCGTGGAGGAGGACCGGGTGCGCTTCAACCTCTGGGCGCCGGACGCCGAGCAGGTGACCCTCTGCGTGGACGAGGTGCAACTGCCCATGGCGGCGCTGGACCGGGGCTGGTTCCAGGTGGTCACCGGCCAGGCCGGGGCGGGCAGCCGCTACGGCTTCCAGATCGACGGCCAGCTCACCGTGCCGGATCCGGCCTCGCGCTACAACCCGGAGGATATCCACGGCCTGTCGGAGGTGGTGGACCCCTATGAGTTCATCTGGGAGGACGGCGACTGGCGCGGCCGGCCCTGGGAGGAGGTGGTGCTCTATGAGCTGCACGTGGGCAGCTTCAGCGAGGCCGGTACCTTCGAGGGTGTCAGGGAAAAACTCGATTATCTGGTGGAACTGGGGGTCACCGCGATAGAGATCATGCCGGTGGCGGACTTCCCCGGCGGGCGCAACTGGGGCTACGACGGGGTGCTGCCCTACGCCCCGGACAGCATCTACGGGCGCCCCGAGGATTTCAAGGCGCTGGTGGCCGAGGCCCACGGCCGGGGCCTGATGGTGTTTCTCGATGTGGTCTACAACCACTTCGGCCCGGAGGGGAACTATCTCCATGTCTACGCCAAGTCGCGCTTCTTCGACGAGAACGTGGAGACGCCCTGGGGCGCGGGGCTGAACTTCGGCAACCGCACGGTGCGGGATTTCTTCATCCAGAACGCCCTGTACTGGCTGGAGGAGTACCATCTGGACGGCCTGCGGCTGGATGCGGTGCATGCCATCGAGGACCAGTCCGACCAGCACGTCCTGGAGGAACTGGCCCGGGCGGTGCGTAACGGCCCCGGCAAGGAGCGCTATGTACACCTGGTGCTGGAGAACGATGCCAACGAATCGCGGTTCCTGACGCGAGACGCCGAGGGGCGTCCGGTGCAGCACACCGCCCAGTGGAACGACGATATCCACCACGCCTTCCACGTGCTGCTCACCGACGAGAGCGACGGCTACTACAAGGACTACGCGGATCGGCCCATCTGGTATCTGGGCCGCTGTCTGGCCGAGGGTTTCGCCTACCAGGGCGACCCCTCCCGGCATCGCGACGGCGAGGTGCGGGGCGAGCCCAGCAAGGATCTGCCGGCCACCGCGTTCGTGAACTTCATCCAGAACCACGACCAGATCGGCAACCGCGCCTTCGGCGAGCGCATCACCGCGCTGGCCAGGCCGGAGGCGGTGCAGGCGGCGCTGGCGGTGCTGCTGCTCTCGCCCAGCCCGCCGCTGCTGTTCATGGGCGAGGAGTTCGCCGCGCCCCAGCCGTTTCCGTTCTTCTGCGAGTTCGGCCCGGAACTGGCCCAGGCGGTCACCGACGGGCGGCGTGAGGAGTTCGGGCGCTTCAAGCAGTTCCAGAGCCCGGAGGTGCAGGCGAAGATTCCCGACCCCAACGCCCCCGCGACCTTCGAGGCGGCGCGGCTGGACTGGGATTGCCTGGAGAAGACCTCGCATCGGGACTGGTTGCGCCTGTACCAGGAGTTACTGGCGCTGCGCCACAAAGAAATCGTGCCGCGTCTGAAGGGCCTGCGCCCGGGGGCCAATTTCACGGTCCACGATCAGCGCACGCTGGAAGTGGAGTGGCGTCTGGGGGATGATAGTAGCCTCACGCTGTTGACCAACCTGGGCTCGCGGCCCGGCAAGGCGCTACGCGGCTCCCACGGCGAGCTTCTCTGGGAGAGCCGTGCCGGCATCGCCCAGCGGGTGGCCACCCGCGGCATGCCGCCCTGGTCCACGGTGTGGTTGCTGCGCCGGGGCACCGATATCGAGGATTCGCCCGGCGAGCGTTGATAATCCACAGGTCGATAGCGGACGTTTCGACAGCCCTCACAGCGCGGGAGGAATACTATGCTGGCGCTGGGCGAGTACACCGCCACCGGGACCATTTACCAGGGCGAGAAGACCCTGGTCTACCGGGGCCACCGCCGCCGGGACCAGTTGCCGGTCATTATCAAGACCCTGGCCGAGCAGTACTCCCAGAGTCAACAGGTGGCACGGCTACGCCACGAGTACGAACTGGTCCGGGAACTGGACCTGGACGGCGTGGTGCGGCCGCTGGCACTGCTGCGCCACCGGGACCGATGGTTGTTGGTGCTGGAGGATTTCGGCGGCATCTCCCTCAGGGATGTACTCGCCAGTCAGCGGCTGGATCTGGCCACCTGCCTGGAGATCGGTATCCAGCTGGCCCGGCATCTGGAGGCCCTGCATCGCCACGGCATCCTCCACAAGGACATCAAGCCCGGCAACATCATCGTCAACCCGGATAACCAGCGGGTAAAGATCACCGACTTCAGCCTCTCCACCCGCTTCCATGTGGACTTGCAGGGGGTGGAAGATATCCACCGGCTGGAGGGCACCCTGAGTTATCTGTCCCCGGAGCAGACCGGGCGCATGAACCGGCGGCTGGATTATCGCAGCGACTACTACTCGCTGGGCGTGGTGCTCTACGAGATGCTGGTGGGCTGGCCGCCGTTCCAGTCCGAGGATCCGCTGGAGCTGATCCACGCCCACATCGCCCGGGCGCCCAATCCGCCCCATCAACTCAATCCGGCCATTCCCCGGGCGCTGTCGCTGATCGTCATGAAGCTGCTGGCGAAGATGGCCGAGGATCGCTACCAGAGCGGCTTCGGCCTGTGGCGGGATCTGGCGCGGGTGCGCGACGGCGAGGCCGGCGAGGACTTCGTGCCGGGGGTCGACGATCTGGCCGAACGGCTACAGATTCCCGAGCGGCTCTACGGTCGGGAACTGGAGCTGGACCGGCTGCTGGCGGCCTTCGAGCGGGTCTGCGCCGGGGTCCTGGAAGGGTTACTGGTACACGGTTATTCGGGGGTGGGTAAATCCGCCCTGATCGGCGAGATCCACAAGCCCATCGTCGCCAGGCGGGGTTTCTTCTGCACCGGCAAGTTCGAGCAGTTCCAGCGCAATATGCCCTTCGGTGCGCTGGCGGCGGCCTTCTCCCACCTGCTGCGCCAGATTCTCACCGGTACCGAGGCGGAACTGGCGGTGTGGCGGCGGCTCCTGCGGGAGGCGCTGGGCGAGGAGGCGGGGCTGGTGCAGGAGGTGATCCCGGAACTGGAACTGGTGCTCGGTTCCCGGGAGGCGGTGGTGGCCCGGGACGACAGCGCCGGCCACCGCTTCCAAGGCGCCATCCGCCGCTTCATCCAGGTGTTCGCCCAGCCCGAGCACCCGCTGGTGGTGTTCATCGACGATCTGCAATGGGCCGACCCCGGTACTCTGGATCTGTGGCGGCGGCTGCTGCTGGATCAGGAACTCACCCATCTGTTGCTGATCGGCGCTTACCGGGACAACGAGGTGGGGCTGTCCCATCCCCTGACCCTGCTGATCCAGGAACTGGCGCGTGGCGGCCCGGGGTTTCAGCAACTGCATCTGGACAATCTCGGCGAGACCCATCTGCAACAGTTGCTCGCCGATACCCTGCATGCCCCCGGAGTGGCCGGGTTGTCCCGGGTGGTGTACCAAAAAACCCGCGGCAATCCGTTCTTCGTGAACCAGTTGCTGCACACCCTGGACGATCGCAAGCTCCTGTATTTGGAATGCGAGGCGGGGGAGTGGCGCTGGCGGGAGGCGGAGATCCGCGAGCTGGCCATCACCGACAATGTGGTGGATCTGATGACCGCGCGGATCCGCCCGCTGCCGGAGGCCACCCGGGTGGCCCTGCAACTGGCCGCCTGTATCGGCAACCGCTTCGATCTGCGCACCCTGGCGATGATCCTGGAGACGGTGCCGTTGTCGGTGGCCGAGCAGTTGCGCCCGGCGCTGGACGAGGAACTGCTGATTCCGCTGGGCGAACTGGTGGATCTGCAGGACGGCTGGCTGGGTCACGATCGCTATCGTTTCCTGCACGATCGGGTGCAGCAGGCCGCCTATGCGCTGCTGGAGCCGGCCCGCAAGAATGCCCTGCACCTGAAGATCGGCCGCCTGCTGCTGGCCAAGCTGGGGCGGGCCGAGCGCGACGAGCGGCTGTTCGAGATTCTCGATCACTGTAATCTGGGGCGGCAACTGGTGCTGGCGCCGGGCGAGCGGCGCCAGCTGGCGGAACTCAACCTGGAGGCCGCCGAGCGGGCCCGTGCCGCCACGGCCTATCCGGCGGCCCTGCAATATGCCCGAATGGGACTGGAGTACCTGGGCGACAACGCCTGGGCGGCCCAGCCCGAACTGGCCCTGCGGCTACACCGGGCGCTGGCCGAGTTGAGCTACCTCTGCGGCGATCTGGCCCAGGCCGAGCAGCGGGTGTTGCAGTTGCTGGAGCGGTTAGACGATCCCCTGCTCGGCGCCGAGATCCGCACCTTGTTGATCACGGTCTACACCCTGCAAGGGGATTACCGGGCCGCCCTGGGGGTGGGCCGGGCGGTGCTGACCGAACTGGGGGCGGCGCTGCCGGAGGTGGAACTGGCCAGTGCCCTGGAGCAGGAGTTGACTGTAGTGCATCGCCAGCTGGGCGAGCGTCGGGCGGCGGATCTGCTGGCTCTGCCAGCCATGACCGACCCCGTCCAGCAGCGGGTGTTTGGCACCCTGATGACCCTGGTGCCCACCACCTTCCAGTCCGATCAGCCCCTCTGGCGGGTACTGGTGGCGCGGGCGGTGAACCTGCTGCTGGGGCATGGCCACGGACCCGAGGCGCCGCTCTGTTATAGCTGCTACGGTCTGCTGCTGGGTTCGGTGTTCGGCCGCTTCCAGGACGGCTACGAGTTCTCGCAACTGGCGGTGGAGTTGAGCCGTCGCAGCGGCAATCGCGCCCAGCTCTGTATCGGCGCCGAGATGCAGTTCGGCCATATCGGTCACTGGACCCGGCCCATCCGCGAACTCTATCCGGTGGCCGACGAGGGCTATCGGGTGGGGCTGGCCTGCGGGGAGTTGCAGTGGGCCGGCTATATCCTCCACTACCGGCTCTACAACCCCTTCCGCCAGGGCGAGCCGCTGGCCGAACTGGCCCGGCTGGCGCCTGGCTTTCGCCAGTTCTGCCAGCGCACCGGCAACGCCGTGGCGGAGTATCTGATCCAGGGTTTCGAGCTGGTGCTGGGCCGTCTGATGGATGCCCAGGCGCCGGATCCCCGCCGCGAAAGCGAGGAGGAGGTGGGGTTTCTGCTGGCTTGCCGGCGCCAGAACCTGGAGGAGGCGATCATCTGCTACGGTATCCTGCGGATCCAGTTGCTGTACCTGCACGGTCATCACCCCGAGGCGCTGCTGTTGCTGGAGTCCCTCACCCCGAAGCTCGCGTTCATCCCCGGCACCCTGTCCATGGCCGAGCATGTGTTCTACCACGGCCTGTGTCTGGCGGCGAGTCTGGCCGATGCCAGCCCCGAGCAACGCCTGGAGCGGCGTACCACCCTGGAGTTGTTGCTGCGCCGCCTGGAGTGTTGGGCCGCCAGTTGCCCGGCCAATTTCCGCCACAAGGAGCGGCTGGTGCGGGCCGAGCTCGCCCGCACGGGTGAGCAGCCGCTCGGCGCCATCCAGCTCTACGACGAGGCCATCACCGCCGCCCGCGAGCACGGTTTCGGCGGCGACGAGGCGCTGGCCCAGGAGCGCTACGCGGATTTCTGGCGCCAGCAGGACAAGCCCGAGATCGCCGAGTTGTACTGCCGCAAGGCCTACCAGCAATACGAACTCTGGGGCGCCGGGAGCCGGCTCACCGATCTGGAGCGGCGTCATCCGGCGTTTCGCTTTCGCGCCCCGCTGGTCGGCCGCGGCCTCTCGGTCAGCCGACCCTCGTCGAGCCGGGGCTCCCGGGGGGATACCGAATCGGCCAGCACCTCGCGGCTGACCCTGGAGACCACCCTGGATCTGGCCAGCGTGGTGAAGGCCAGTCAGGCCATCTCCCATGAACTGCATTACGACCGCCTGCTGGAAAAACTCCTGCGGGTGGTGGCCGAGAGCGCGGGCGCCGATCGAGGGGTTTTGCTGGTGGAACGGGAAGGGCGCTTCGTGGTGGAGGCCCAGTTGACGGTGGCCGAAACCGTGGAGGTGGCGCGGCTACCATCGCTGCCGCTGGAGGCCCGTCACCCGGCCACCGGCGAGCCGCTGGTGCCCCGCTCGGTGGTGCTGTACGCCCTGCGTCGGGGCGAGCCGGTGGTGCTGGAGGCGGTCACCGAGCAGGGACTGTTCGCCCACGACCCCTATATCCTGGAGTGCCGTCCCCGCTCGCTGCTGTGCCTGGGGCTGGCCTACCAGCAGCGGTCCATGGGGGTGCTGTACCTGGAGAACCGCCTGCTGGACGGGGTGTTCAACGAGCAACGGCTGGAACTGGTATCGCTGCTATCGGCGCAGATCGCCATCTCCCTGCACAACGCCCTGCTCTACGATGCCCATGAACAGGCGCGGATGGCGGCCGAGACGGCCAACCAGGCGAAGAGCTCGTTCCTGGCCAACATGACCCACGAACTGCGCACGCCCCTGAATGGCATTCTCGGTTATACCCAGATCCTGCAACGCGAGGACCCGTTGAGCGACGCCCAGCGCAACGGCCTGGAGATCATCCGCCACAGCGGCGAGTATCTGCTGATTCTGATCAACGATATCCTGGATCTGTCCCGTATAGAGGCCGACCGCATCGAGTTGCATCCCACCGATTTCGGGCTGGACCAGTTTCTGGAGGATCTGGTGGTGTTGTTCTCCCAGCGGGCGGCGCAGAAGGGCATCGCCTTCGGTCTGGAGCGGATGAGCTGGTTGCCGGAGGGCCTGCACGCCGACGAGAAGCGGCTGCGGCAGATTCTGGTGAATCTGCTGTCCAATGCGGTGCGCTTCACCGACCGGGGAGGCGTGACCCTGCGGGTGGGCTGGGAGGCGGGCCTGCTGCAACTGCGGGTCAGCGATACCGGGCCGGGGATCGCCGAGGTGGACCAGACGCGGATCTTCGAGCCCTTCGTGCAGGTGGGCGAGCACCACAATCACAGCGAGGGGGGCGGGCTGGGGCTCGCCATCACCCGCCGGTTGGTGGCGATGATGGGGGGCGAGTTCAGCCTCAGCAGTCAGCCCGGTGAGGGCAGTGTGTTCAGCGTGCAGTTATCGCTGGAGGAGGCCCGGGCGCCGCTGCCGGTGCGCCGCCCCAGCCCCCGCACCATCAGCGGCTACGAGGGCAGCATGCGCCGGCTGCTGGTGGTGGACGACCGGGCGGAGAACCGCTCGCTGCTGGCGCGTATGCTGGAACCGCTGGGCTTCGAGATGCTCTCCGCTGCCAACGGCCGGGAGGCCATGGAGATGGCCTGGCACGAACGGCCCCACCTGATCATCACCGATCTGGTGATGCCGGTGATGAACGGTTTTGAACTGGTGCAGCGGCTGGCGAGCATAGCGGAACTGCGGGAGATCCCGGTGGTGGCGGTGTCGGCCAGTGTGTTCGACTACCAGGAAGACACCACCTTGCAGACCCGTTGCAGCGCGTTTCTCGGCAAGCCCATCCGCATGCCGGAGTTGCTCCAGGTGTTGCAAACCGTGCTGAATCTCAGCTGGATCTACCACGACGAGCCGGTGGTGCCGGCGCAGGCCATGCCTGCCGAGCGTCATCCGGACACTCCGGTGGGGCTCACCCTGGCTCCGGAGCGAGCCGAGGAGCTGGTGCTGCTGACCCGGCAGGGGGATATCAGCGCGATCCTGGAGCGGGTACAGACCATGGAGGCCGATCCCGACCAGCGCTCCCTGGCCCGGCGGCTGCGGGCGATGGCCGATGAGTTTGATCTGGAGGGCATCGAGGCGCTGGTGCTGGACTGTCCCCGCGCCCCGGTGTGAGCCGGGCGGCGCTCAGACCGGCGGCGCGCTCCGGGCCAGCCCTGCCAGCGCCTCGCCCGCTAGCCGATACACCGTCCACTCGTCCATGGCCACCGCGCCGAGGCGCCGGTAGAAGCCGATGGCCGGGGTGTTCCAGTCCAGTACCCACCAGTCGATGCGCCCGCAGTCGCGCTCCAGCGCCAGCCGGGCGAGAAACCCCAGCAACAGCTTGCCGAGTCCCCGGCCGCGATACGCCGGGCGCACGTAGAGATCCTCCAGATACAGCCCCCGGCGCCCCAGGAAGGTGGAGAAGTTATGGAAGAACAGGGCGAATCCCACGGGTTCATCGTGCTCGCAGACCAGCACCACCTCGGCGGTGCGGGGTTCGCCGAACAGATGCCGTCCCAGTACCGCCTCGTCGGCCACCACCTGATCCAACAGCTTCTCGTACTCGGCCAGTTCCCGGATCAGGCCGAGCACCAGCCCCACGTCCGCCTCCCCGGCGAAGCGCAGGGTGATGCCGGGCAGGGGAGTGGAGATGGTTGTGGACATGACGGACGCCTCCGGGGTTCGGGTGCTGTGGTTATGGCCCGTGACAGGGCGTCCGTCAAGGGGTGTCGGCTTCAGGCCCGGGTGCGGCGGGTGGCCATCTCCCACAGGCCGGTGAGCAACAGCAGTATCAGCAGCAGTCCTCCGTGGCGCAGGGTGGGAATGGCCACCGGTGCCGCCACCCCCGGGGGCGTCAGCACCACGTTCCGGGGCGCCATGTCATGGTAGCTGGCCACCGAGGCGGCGGTGTTCACCGCCAGCGTGACGGTCACCGGGGCGGTGGCGCCGCTGGATAGCACCACGCTCACCGTCTGCGGTTGATCCCAGTTGTCGGGGGTGAAGGTGAGCGGGTTGGGTGAGATGCTGGCCATGGGGTCGTCGCTGGTGACATCGAACACCACGTTACCGTCGGGTGGGGCGTCCAGCACCACGGTGAAGCTGGCGCTCAGGGTGCTGCCGTCGTCGCTGAAGGTCCCGGGCTCGCCCAGCGTGATGCCGGGCGTTACCGGATCGGTGGCGTCGTTGTCGCGGTTGATCACCGCCACATCGACAGCGTCCAGACCCGCATAGGCGGAGTCGGTGCTCTGGGCCGGGGCGGTGAGGATGCTGAACGCCACATCGCCGTCCACCGTGTCATCGTCCACCCCGGTGACGGTGACGCTGCGGGCCATCATCCAGTCGGCGGGGCCGAAGCTGAGGCTGGTGGGGTCGACGCTACCCTCGGCCGGATTGCTGCTGGACAGGGCGATGATCACCTCGGCACTGGGCTCGCTATCCAGCAACACATCGAAACTCGCGCTGCTGCCGTCCTCGCCCACCACGAGGCCGGTGTCGGGAGTGACGGTGATACCACCCGGGGTGGGTGTCACATCGTCGTCGGTGACGGTGACAGTGACAGTCCGCGGGGCGAGGCCGATGTAGGCGGGATCGGAGTCGGCGGTGACGGTGACGCTGATGGTGGCGCTCTGGTTGCCGTCGACCTCGGTGTCGTCGACGCCGGAGACGGTGACGTTCTGGGCCGTGTTCCAGTTGTCGGGGGTGAAGGTGAGGGTGGCGGGCAGCACGCTGGCCTCGCCGGTGTCGCTGCTGGCGATCCCGAAGCTCACGTTACTGGCGGGCTGACTGGTGAGCACCACGGAGAAGCCGGCGGTGGTGCCGGTCTCGCTGACGCCGAGGCCGCCGGTGGGGTTCACCGTGAAGCCGGCCGGGAGCGGCGCCGCCGTGCCGGTCACCGCCAGAAACACATCGCTGCCGTTCAGGGTACCGTCCAGCGGGGATACCGTGACGATGGGACCGTCGGTGGTGCCGAGGATGGCGAGTTTGCCGTTGCGACTGGCCAGCGCGGTGATGGCGCCGGCGCCGCCGCCGTTGGCGGTGAAACTGGCCACCTGCACGCGACTGGCGAAATCAGCGGCCACGCCGATCAGGCTGGTCTCGTTGGCCACCCGCGGACCGATGGCGCTGCCGTTGATAGTGAGCGCTCCCCGCTCCGGCATCTCGCTGCTGGACTGGCCGCCGATGTAGGTGTTGCCGCCGGTATCGGCGGTGATGGCCTCCACCCGGAAACTCCGTGCCTGGTTGATGCCGGCGGAACTGTACTGAAACTGCGCCACCGGCAACTCGCCGTCGCTCCCGTTGATGCGGGCGAAGTAGGCAAAAGCTCCCACGCTGGCCCCGGCACCGTTGTTCCAGCGGTCGATCTGGATGTTGTTCACCGTCTGGCTGATCACATCCGCGCCGCGGTTGTTACTCGCATCCAGATACTTGGGATTGCGCTGGAACACGGTATTGCCGCCGTCGGTGTTGCCGATCAAGTAGAGCGCCCCGTCTTCGCCCCGGCTGATGCGCTTGCAGCGGCTGTCCGCCAGCAGGCTGGTGTTCAACAGCGCCGAGGCCCACCAGCGGTAATCCCGCCACGCCTCCACGCCGTAGTTCGCCGCGTCGTACCGATGGGCGTAGATCCACGGGGTCTGGGCATTGGCCGAGGTCTGACTCCAGCCGCAGGTGAACACCCGCCGGTTGGCGCCGTCCACCGCGATATCCTCGGCGCGGTTACCATAGAGGCCGCCGCCCACCAGGACACCGGTTTCGCCGAAGGGGAAGCGGGCGCCGAGGCTGGTGCCGTTCTCGTCGAACAGATACACATAGCCGTTGAAGATGGCGGCCACGGTGCCGTCGCTGCCCACCGCCACCCGCCGACCCCGGCTGTACACGGCCGCGCCGCCGTCGCCGATGCCGTTACCGGAGGCGCTCCAGATCACGCTGGCGCCGTCCGCACTGAGCACCGCCAGCCCGAAATCCCCCACCACCGCGATGCGATCATTGCGGGGATCCAGATCCAGATCGTCCACCGTGCCGCCCAGCCGGGTGATGGACTGCAACACGCTGCCGTCGGTGTTGAAATGCAGCACTATCCCCGGCGCCGTGGCACTGGCCCCCAGCAGGGTGCGATCAGTGGCGGCAGCGGGCAGGCCGCTGAACAGACCCCCCACCACCACCTCGCCACCGGACTGGATCACCAC
>JGI12109J20283_10614431_pt1 | contig 29459 bp, 21 predicted proteins | sample ElkSlonscriptome_12_FD_20283 | JGI IMG/M metagenome (IMG submission 20283)
CGCGTCAGATTTACAGTCTGATCCCTTTGGCCACTCGGGAACCCCTCCCGCAAAATCCCCCAAGGGTCAAAATCCCTGGCTCTCTCACTCAGGGGGCGCATTCTATGGGAATTCGGAAACTTGTGCAATCGTTAAGAAGAGATTTTCTGAACCACTCCCACAAGACTTTCTGCAGTTAAATCAAGCCACTCCGCTCTCTCAATGAAGCGCTTATCGGGCTCCCTGATTTAGCGTTCAACTCGGGCGAATCTTAGTCGCGAATACCGAATATCAGCCCGGCCGCGACGCGCCATTACTCGTCGTCGACACTGGCGCTGACTTCACTGAGCAATGTGATGCCAGTGTTACGCAGACCGGGCTGGGGTTCGGCCTCGCGGCCAGGCGCGTCGGCCTGTTCCAGACTGTAGACGAAATACAGCAAATTCAGCAGCAGAAGCAAAGTAGCGACGTAACGCACGAGTTACCCCGGGCTTGATAATGCGAATGGGCAGACGAATGCCAGCCCATCCAGGACCAGAGACGGCCTGAGCTGTAATTCACAGGACGACGGCTGGGACGACAGCAACGCTGCATCACCGCCGGTGAGGAATAACGTCGCCGGGGTGCGTTGAGAACCCAAACTGGCGGCAGCCGACTCGATCAGGGCGAGCTGACTGGCAAGGATTCCGTTGATGACAGCCGTCTCGGTGTCATTGCCAGGCTCGACGCCAGCGGCTACCTGCGACTGCAGGCGTATCATGGTGCTTGCCTCTAGGCTAGACAGCATAAGCCGTCGACCCGGCAATATATAGCCACCGAGATGCAACCCGGTGGCATCCACCAGGTCCAGAGTCAACGCAGTTCCGGCGTCGATTACCAGGCAGGGCCCCGCGCTTGCATTGAAGGCCGCAATCATTGCCAACCAGCGGTCGGCGCCCATTCGAGTCACATCCTGATATTGATTCGTCACACCGCCACAGCTTCTTGTCACCGTCGCCACCTGAAGCTCCAATCCCCAATTGCTTGCCACCCAGTCGCGCACCACTTCCATCGCTGCGGCCGCGCGGACGCTGCACATTCTAGCCATGTCCGGCCGCGCTGCCACGGCGCTGCTGGCCAGCAGCGCTTCAGGACTGTCAGCCAGCCCCTCAGCGATGACCGTCCCCGATTCCTGATTGAGATGGCGCCACTTGATGCGGCTATTTCCTGCATCCAGCTCAAGAATCATGGCCTTACGGCCCCGGCGGCGGCGCCGGCGAGTTGCACACTGGGAAAAATCTCGCCCCCGTGTATCGCCTCCTTTCCCTGCGCCCCTTCAAGCAATAAAGCACCTTGCGCATCGACACCGCGGTGTATGCCCAGTCGCTGCCGCGAACCCGCTTTGACCTGAACGCTGCAATCGATGAACGCATCGCGTTGATTCCAAAGTTCAACAAACGGTTTGAAGCCCTCCTTCAGAAAGACTTCGACGGCGCCCAGCAGCTTCTGACAAATGCCCGCCACGAGTTCCTCCTGTCGGGGCAGCACTGCCAAATGGCTGGCCAGGTCAGTGATCGGTCGCGCGATTGATGCCCTCTCAGTGTCTGAGAAACAGAGGTTAACACCGATCCCAAATACCATTGCCACCTCATCATCCCTTTGCTTTAACTCCAGCAGCACGCCAGCCAACTTGGCACCATCTATCAGAACGTCATTAGGCCACTTGACCCTTACGCTGTTCAATTCAAACGCTTCAAGAGCTGTAATCACAGACAGCGCTGTAACCAGGCTCAGGGCATGAAGTCCGTGAATGGAAGGCAAAATTCTGGTCAACGACAGGTAAATTCCAGACTGCCGCGGACTGTGCCAGACGCGACCCCGCCTGCCGCGACCAGCGGTTTGCCGATGCGCGCAAATCAGCCGCTGCGAATAGCCCTGCTCAACAAGCAAGCGCAGGGAGGCCGCGTTAGTGGAATCCAGCTCTGCATGCACCTGCACCTCACCGAGGTCCGCTGGGGTTGAAGTCGCCAGAACCTGTTTGAGGGTAGCCGCGTCCAAAGCCGGTGGTAGGGCGATTCGGCTCAAATTTTTTGACTCCGGTGTGCACGGAAATTGACAGAAAAAAACCGGATCAGCCCGCAACGGCCGATCCGGTCCTCGATCCAGGGGTCCGCAGGGATGCGAACCGCTGTCGATCTGTCAGGTTGAAACGGGAGCCAGCCCGGCCTCTTACTTGTTCGAGGCCATAGACTCTTTCACAGCATCGTCATCGCTGCCGACTTTCTCGCCGGCCCTGAGTTTGGAGATCACCGACCAGGCTTCCAGCATCACGATGATGCTTGCCGCCATGACCGCGAAGCTGAGTAGAAGCAACATATACTGTCCGGAACGGAAATAATCCATCATGTACCAGGCTGCAGCCCAGAACGCCATAATCACGATGAAAACCATCGGTGTCATCGTATAGATGGATCGACGCCCCAGCTTCATCAGGAAGATGGAAACCACGAGAAGCGTCAGGCTGGCGAGAATCTGATTGGTAGCGCCGAAGATAGGCCAGATGCGCATACCGCCGTCGCCGGGATATTCCGAACTGGCACCGAACGCGAGGGTCAGGCAGGCTCCCACTGCAACCAGCGTAGCGACGTAATTATTCTTCAACAGCCCAATGCTGTAAATGTTGCCCCATTCCTGAATGATATAACGCTGCAGACGCAGACCGGCATCCATAGTGGTGCCGGCGAACAGCACCACCATTACGGCCAGCATGGTCTGGGAAAACGCTAGTGGAATCCCCCACCCCTCGGTAATCAGTGCGGCACCACCGGCGATAAACGCGCTGGAGCCGCCGTTACCAAAGTTCGCATACAGCGTGCTCCATTCAACCGAAGAAGCGGCGTAGAGTGAACCGGTAACCGCGGTGATCGTTATCAAGGCCAGGCATCCCTCACCCAGGGCACCGAGGTAGCCTACGAAGCGCGCGTCTTTTTCATTGCTGAGCTGCTTGGAACTGGTACCGGACGACACGATGCCGTGAAAACCGGACAGAGCGCCACAGGCAATAGTGACGAATAGGATCGGAAACAAAGGTGGCGTGCCTGCGGCCAGATTGGAATTGAATGCCGGTGCCGTAACATCGGGCAGCGTAATGAAGACGGCGCTATAAAGCACCAGAAGACCGACCACGAGCTGAGCGCCGTTAATGTAGTCCCGCGGCTGCAGCAACAACCAGACCGGGAGCATGGAGGCGATTCCCGCGTACATGAACAGCAGTATGATCCAGTTACCATTGGGCCCCAAACCAAAGATGTCGGCGGGTAGCGACAGCGGCATTTCGCTGCCGATCCAGATCGTGAAGTAGAGGATACCCACGCCGATAACCGAGACCGCAAACAGATTAACCTTGCGGCGTATAAGTACGCCAACGGCGATTGCTACCGGTATGGCCGCCCAGGCTGGAAACACCGAAGTAGGTATCTCCACCATCTCGCTGGCGATGATGGTTCCGAAGACCGCGTTCACCATCAGCAGAAGCAGAAAAATAACAACCATGAACAAGGCGCGTGTGCGCTTGCCGACGACGTCTTCAGAGAGCGCGCCAATGGAACGCGCGTCATGCCGGGTACTCGCCCATAGGGCACCCATGTCGTGCACGCCGGCGAAGAAAATAGAGCCAAAAGTTACCCAGAGCAATGCCGGGACCCAACCCCAGTACACCGCGATGGCCGGCCCGACGATCGGCGCGGCCCCGGCGACGGCAGTGAAGTGTGAGCCCCAGAGCACATATTTGTTGGTGGGCACATAGTCGACCGCATCATTGAAACGATGCGCGGGAGTCTCGTAGTCCGCGCTCAACTGGTAGATCTTTCCGGCGATGAACTTGGAATACACAAACCAGCCGAAAGTGAATCCGGCCAGTCCGAAAATTACGATGAATACCGAGGACATGGGTCGCTCTCCAGAATTGTTCTTATGGGTGCAAGGGGCCGAATCATAGCAAGTTAGCTGTCAACAGCACAATCGGGCTTGCCGGCTGAAGTGGCCGCCGCTCGGGCTTGTCAGCAGGAAAAGTACACCGCAGTAGCGGTAATTTCAGAGCCAGGCCGCGGTTTTAATTCAGCTCGGCCGCAGTGGCGTCGTCGGGCAACAGGCTTTGTTGCACCCCGTCATCAACTCAAGTGTTGATTCACAGACCGGTGCCCGGAAGCACGAGGCCAATTGATTCGGTCAATGAGGGACCATCGGAGAAACAGTTCGTACATGACCCAAAGAGCGCCAAAGATCACAATTATCATCATGCCCCAACGCATCAGGGCGGCAAAAAACAGGGCATCAAAAACCGGCATCTGAAACTGATACTGGCTCAAGGCACCTCCGCGGTCGAGCATCCAGTGCCAGGCGCTGTGCGCGACGAGCGCCGACAGCAAAATCCCCCCGATTCGCTCATCAACAATATATTTGAACAATAGATTTAAAACCGGTATTACCAGCAGCAGGATCATGATCTGGCCCAACTCTACGCCGACGTTGAAGGCGAGCAACGATGAGAACAAATGGCCTCCGGCGAATTGGAGCGTATCGCTGAAAATAAAGGAAAACCCGAAACCATGCACAAGACCAAATCCGAACGTCAGCATCCAGCGGTGCTGCAGCTTGGCGCCGACAATGTTTTCAAAGGCCATGAAGACGATAGAAAGAGCAATAAGGGTTTCTATGAGCGGCGGCCACCAAAGAGCGCCGGGAGTCAGACCAAAAGCCGAACCGATCAAAGTGATGGAGTGGGCAATGGTGAACGAGGTAATCACCGGTATCAGGGCGCGCAGGCTGCGCAAGGGTATGACCAGGCAGAACAGAAAAAGTAGGTGATCCAGCCCCTCGAGAATGTGGGTAAAGCCCATGGAAACGAAGCGCAGTGCCGCCTGATGCCAGCTTGGGTCTAACTCCACAAGGCCAGGATTACCAACGTAGTTAAACACGCGTTCAGCGCCGCCAGGAACAAGAAATCGCAGCACAGTCGTGGTTTGCGCGGACAACGTGCCCAGCTGCGGATTCACGGAAAACTCTGAGTCTTCTGAGTCAATGGGATAGGTAACCATGACATCGAGCAGGCCCTGACGCCAGAACAGATCGACGCTGTCGTCCAGAGCCGGGCTCGTTATGTTTTCGAGCGCTTCCTCGTAACTGGTGAATGCGCGATTGGAAGGCAGCGAAATACGCAGAGCCTGCACATCGCGCTCCGTCAGTTCCTGTCCGTCTTCGAAAAAATGGATCGAGTCTGTGAGATAGACCCGAGCGGCCTCGCGCAGAGCATAGTCTGCCTCTGAAAATTGCACATACCCCGGTCCCCGCAGTGGGAAAGTGATCTCGCTGAAGGCTTCCATGGGAACACGCAGTAAAACTGTCAACCGCCCCCCTTCGGGTTTTACATACGCATAGACAGTGACACGCGAGGGTATGTCGTGGCCATGGGCCGGCGCAGTGCCCAGGCCTGCCGCCGAGAAAACTATCAATAGTGCCAGCGCGCGCAGGGCCAACAGCCGGGGAAGTACGTTCAGTGCAGCTTTCATCATTATATTTTTTTCTAAATCAACGTATTACAGTGAGACTGGGACAAAAACACCACGCCCCTATTGCATCCAGCAGGGAGACTGTTACCAGTTTTTTGCGGCAGACCCCGGCTAAATTCTGGCTGCGAGTATACTGCGCGGGCGTTAGGCAGTATACTCGCCATTGCCTTTGAAATACGTAGACCCGGCGCGGGTCAAATGAGGAGAATAAAAATGTCAAAACTCAAGCTGCTGATAGGCTCAACCCTGGTAGTCGCTCTCGTGGTACTGGGAGTCGTTCAGTCAAAGATACAGGAGCCCAGCATCGCCGCTAGCAATGATGTCATGGCCCCCCACTTCCAAGTCGACCCATTCTGGCCTAAACCCCTACCCAATCACTGGGTTCAGGGTAATACCATTGGTGTGGACGTGGACGACCGCGACCACATCTTCGCTGTGCACCGCAACTCCGAATCGCAGTTCATGCGTATCCAGGAAATTGGCCTCTACTCCGGCGTAGCTGAGTGCTGCACCCCGGCCCCACCGATCCTCGAGTTCGATCTTGAGGGAAATTTGATTAATGCCTGGGGCGGGCCTGTAGAGGGTGCTCCCTATGTTTGGCCTGAATCCAACCACGGTATCGAGGTAGCACCTAATGGTGATATCTGGATAGGTGGTAACGGCGGTCCCGACTCTCACGTCCTGGTATTTACTCGGGATGGTGAGTACATCCGCACCATTGGTATGCCCGGACAGCCGATTGATTCCAACAGCACCAGCCATTTTGGTCGGGTTGCGGAAATCGCGATCGACGAGAACGCCAATGAGGCCTACTTCGCAGATGGTTACGCGCACAAGCGCGTTGCCGTAGTCGACGTCGCCACCGGTGCCTTCAAGCGCTATTGGGGCGCCTACGGAAGCACCAATATTGACGATGATGCTGACGACACCTACACCCCGGGCGAACCCGGACCAGACGTATTCCGCGGCCCTGTGCACTGCGCCGAGCCTTCCAATGACGGCCTGGTCTATGTTTGTGACCGTGGTGCCGACCGAGTGCAGGTTTTCCGAACCGACGGTTCTTTCGTCCGCGAGCACATTTATAACCCAGCAACCCTGGCTCAGGGCTCAACTTGGGATATCGCGTTTTCTCCCGACGAAGACCAGGAGTTTATTTATCTGGCAGACGGTCAGAACTTCAAAATTTCGATCATCGATCGGGAAAGCATGGAGGTTCTCTACACCTTCGGTGACGGCGGCCGACAGCCCGGCCTGTTCTTTGCTCCGCACAGCATAGCCACCGACTCTGAGGGTAATGTCTACACCACAGAGACTTATGAAGGTAAGCGCATTCAGAAGTTCCTGTACCAGGGTATGCGCCCCGTAACCGATGTCGATCGGGCCCCCACCTGGCCGGCCGACGAACTCTAAGTCCCCGTCCACATCGGGATAGAACCAAAGGCCGCAGCGATCGCGCTGCGGCCTTTTTTTGTGCCTTGCAATTACCGACTCGAGGACAGGTTTCAAAGAATACGGTTTAGTGCTAGTTTCTCGAATCTAACAGCCCCGGGAAGCTCACTATGAAAACAACAACAAAGCCCCTGGTCGCGCTGATAGCGCTGACCCTCCTCATCACACTCCACCTGACCCAGGAAAGACTCGTCCAGACCAAAGCCGCCAGCAGCGATCAACTGGCGCCGAGATTCGTTGTCGACCCCTACTGGCCGCAGCCTTTGCCAAACAAGTGGCTGCTGGGTCGAACAATCGGTATCGCCGTTGATGCCCGCGACCACCTCTATGTAGTGCATCGGGACCAGGACAACATGTTCATGAATCAGGAACTCGGCCTCGACCTTGGCCGAGCCGAGTGCTGCACGGCAGCGCCGCCGATTCTGGAATTCGATGCCGCCGGGAATCTGGTGAATGCCTGGGGTGGTCCGGGTGATGGCTACACCTGGCCAGAATCCAATCACGGCATCGAAGTAGCGCCCGACGGCAATATTTGGATAGGCGGTAACGGCGGTGGTGACTCGCACGTGCTGGTCTTCACCCGCGATGGCCAGTTCGTGCGTCAGATCGGAATCCCCGGTGAGCCAATAAACAGCCTCAGCACGACGTCTTTCGGCCGCGTCGCCGAAATCGCCATCGACCCCAGCGCCAATGAGGCCTATCTCGCTGATGGCTATGGCAACAAGCGAGTTGCTGTAGTCGATGTCGCAACAGGGGCTTTCAAACGTTTCTGGGGCGCTTATGGCAATATTCCTCAAGACGAGCGGGTGGTCTACGACCCCAACGAGCCTCTACCCCAACAATTCGTGGGCCCAGTGCATTGCGCAGAGCCATCAAACGACGGTCTGGTCTATGTCTGCGACCGGGGCGCCGACCGCATTCAGGTTTTTCGCAGCGACGGCAGCTTTGTAAAAGAAGGACAGGTGGCTCCTTTAACACTGTCGGGTTCAACCTGGGATATTGCTTTCTCCCGGGATGCGAATCAGGAATTTCTTTTCGTCGCCGATGGTTCCAATTTCAAGGTGCATATTCTTGATCGGCAGAGCCTGGAGGTCCTAGCCGAATTCGGTGACGGTGGCCGCCAGCCGGGCCTCTTCTTCGGCACCCACAGCATAGTGACCGACTCTCAAGGTAACCTTTACACGACTGAAACTTACGAAGGCAAGAGGGTCCAGAAATTCATTAATCAGGGCCTCTGGCCTCTGTCTGCGCACCGCCCGGGGGCACCCTGGCCTGAAACTGAATTGCATTGAGGCCACGCTGCCGTCCCGGCCGTATTCACGTTCAACTTAGCGGCGAACCAGGGTAGTCTGAGCAATGCAGACAGGCGCTGCCCTGCGAGGCTTCCACTCAGCAGGCCGGCGGCAGGGCGCCTGGTCAGGTGCGCCAACTGAAGGCTAGAGGAATGCCTGCATTCTTAAGAGCATCCCTATTGCAAAACCCGGCAGCGGCCATGGATACTTGTGTTTCTGCCTCGCTGCAGACATACGGAGACACAGAGACAGAAATAGCTAAACAAAGGAACAAGTCAGCCATGAAACGATTTCTCGAAACCACCATCGCCCTTATTTTCCTCGGCAGTATTTGCTGGACTAGCGCTGCTCAGGAATCCATTACGATCGGCTATAACTACGAAGGCAGTCGCAATCTGGGCAGCATTCGTCCCAGTCTGCATTTCGCGGAATTCAGCGACAGCCGTTCCGTGGATGATATGGCATTAGTCGCCCCGGGTTATGTCGCCGAGGCAGCCCTGGCTGGCATCGTGCGCGATGCCTTCATTCAGGCCTTTACCGCCGGTGATGCAGAAATTGACAATGCTGACGCCGACATGATCATTGCCGGGGAGATCACTGACTCCAGCCTGCAGGTGGTTGACCGGGACGGCACAAGCTCTTATCAGCTCACGATCCGCACCCGCATCGAGCTTCAGGGCAGAGGTCGCACCCTCTACGACACCAGCCTGTTCGGGCGCGGCGTCGCGCCAGTCTCCGAGGGCCTTGCCGCCGCTGTCCACGCGTCGCTGGATCGGATGATCAGGGACTTGACCCGCGACGATTACTTCATGATCGAACTGCAGTAGTCAGGGACAGCCCAGGCTCGGCGCCAGAGATTCTTGCAGGGGCAGGTCCCGCTCCGGAAACAACACCAGACCGGTCAACTTTTCGATTTCGGCAACATGGCTGCGCAACTCGCAATGATGCACCCCCACAGAAACTTCCTGCGGTAAAACGAAAGCCGCGGCTTCACCGCCGGCAGTGAGCACGACCTTGAAGAAAGCGTCAGGCACGCTGTGCAGCTTTTCAGTTCGCAGCTGCTGCTGATCGCTGCGCTCCCGGTAGACGGGGCCCGTTACGATAAAAAGCTCGGGGCGTCGATTCACCAGATTGCGAACCGCCCACTCCAGCCCGAACCAGGCACCCCGGTTGAGGCTCTCACTCCTCGCCACTGCGTTGGAGAGGTAATTCACCTCATACCAATAAGGAGTCGCGGCAAAATTCAGCAGTGGTGCATAGTAGGCCCGGATCAGGCCTGGCTCTGACCGAGCAGAAAAATCCTCCGCCTGCAGTGTATCCAGCTCAAACGCATCCGGGAGGGGTTCGCGTGACAGCCCGGAGGCTATGCCGACGGCATCTGCGATCACCCGATAGGCAACCCAGTCCGCAGACTTTCGACGCTCATTATAAGACAGGGCGTAGCTGGACCGGAGGATAAGCTGGTTGTCTGGATCAACACCTTCTGGACAACCCAAAAGGCAGTGCACTACCTGATAGTCCTGCGCCCAGGCCCGGGCTAGTGGATTAAAAAACAGTAGGCTAAGCAGGGTCAATTGCAGCCAAAAGCAGTGCGCTACTCGGACTCTCGCTGTCCTGTGGCCAGTGTTTTTCAGGCAAACTGAACTTGTAAGCCGCATCTGTAGCTGTCCTGTCTCTTGCTCAACTCTCTTGCTCAACGCCCTTGATCTTGATCTTATCTTTAACTCAGATTTTAGTCTTCAAACTAACCAAGATCAGGGCCCTGCACGCTGGGTTCTTAAGTCAAAATCTTCGACGAGCCTAACCGATATTGCAACTAAGATCCTCCAAATTGCGTGAAATTAGATGACTGTCGGATCGCTTCGCTCAGGGTGAATTCAGCACTTAGCAATTCATTACCAGCTAATTCAGCGACGAGGATTTTCCGATTGGCGCGAGCCTGTCTGATCGCGCTCGCCTGCGAAACTCTACGGCGGCCTTGAGTACTTGTCAGTCGGCGGCGAAACACCTGCGCAGAAATTCGAATCCCCATGCTTTTCAATTTTCAGGAAGCCAGATTGAGGATAAGCCTCTACTATGGTCTGGTTAAAAGAATTCTATTGCGGCCAAAAACCTGCTTAACTTACTGACTCAGCGCTCTCTCCGCTGATACAACGAGGTGCAGTATGAAAACAATGATGACTCTGGCCAGGGCTTTCCTGGCGATTCTCGTAGTACTGCCTGTGGGCCTTCATGCCCAGCAAGCAGAACGCATAAGCGATTTCGCGCTGATTAGCCATGACGGCAAATACTATCAGCTCTCACGGGAAGTCCAGCAGGAAGCTCTGGTCCTGGTAGTGCTTGATGACAGTCGCGATAGCCGCCGCGCGGCTGCAGACCTGACCGATCTCAGCGAGCAGTTTGCCGACCGCAACGTCGGTTTCTTCATGATCGACTCTAGCGGTGAGACCGACAAGGCCATCATCGCCGAAACAGCAGCCGATGCCGACGCCAGTGTTCCCGTGCTAGTAGATGACACCCAGCTCGTTGCCAAAGAACTCGGCCTGACGCGGGCTGCCGAGACAGTGATCATCGATCCGGCGAACAAGGAAATCGTGTTTCGGGGCGCCTTGAACAATCGCCTGGCGGAAGGCAGTCGAGCCCGCCGCGCCTCAGACCACTACGTGGCCGACGCGCTGAACCAATTCCTGGCCGGCGAGCAAATTTCCACGCCAATGCTGAGCAGCAAGGGCGCAGAAATCGACTTCTCTCGCCGAAGTTCGCTTGCAAACTCGATTTCCTATGCCGAGGACATCGTGCCGATTCTTGAAGAGCGCTGCGTAAGCTGTCACCAGGAAGGCGGTATCGCGCCCTTCGCGATGACCAGCCACCAGATGGTACGCGGCTGGTCTCCCATGATCCGGGAAGTTCTTTACACTAAACGCATGCCGCCCGGTCAGATCGACCCGGACTTCGTGGACGACTTCTACAATGTGGCTCGTATTACCCCGGAGGAAACCCAAAAGCTGGTGACCTGGATCGATGAGGGCGCGCAGAATCACTCCGACACCGATCCACTTGCGGCGTTCGAGCCGGAAACAGTCAAGTGGAGCTATGGTGAACCGGACATGATCATCGACGTCCCGGCGCAACAGATTCCCGCTACCGGAGTTCAGGATTATCGTAACCTCCAAGTGCCACTGAATCTGGATGAGGACGTCTGGGTCAAGGCCGTGGAATTCGAGCCCGGTGACACTACGGTCCTCCACCACATCATTGCTTTCGCCTACGGTCCCAGCGGCCTCAATGAATTCGAGGTGCTGAACCAGGGTATCGGCCTGGGTGCCTATGCCCCGGGTAACGAGCTCAATACCTATCCCGAAGGTGCGGGCTTTCCGCTCAAGGCGGGCGGCGGCCTGATGCTGCAGATGCATTACACAACCTCCGGCAAAGAGGCAACTGACCAGTCGCAAATCGCGCTCTATCTCTGGGATGAGGAGCCTGAGCGTCAGGTTTTGGGTGGCTCCGCGGCAGAAATGAATATCGACGTTGCGCCCTTCGAGCGCCGCCATGAAATGACGGCTACTGCGAAGTTCCGTAAGGATTCCTACCTGTCCATGCTGGGTCCACACATGCACTATCGCGGCTACGATGCCAACTTCGTGCTGCGTTATCCGGATGGGCGTGAGGAAGAACTCCTGAACGTGCCCAACTATCAGTTCAACTGGCAGAAGGTGTATGACTTCAAGGAGCCGCTTTTCGTTCCTGCCGGAAGCGAACTGGTTTTTTCTGGCACCTTCGATAATTCCGAGACCAATCCGTTTAATCCGGATCCATCTCAAACTCTGTCATGGGGGGAACAAACCTGGCAGGAAATGTTCTTCGGTTTCTACCGCTACGTGGAAGCGGGCGACGGCGAGTAGTCTCTCTATCACGAGACAGCTGCCTCTGCTTGCGAGTTTGACCCAGATGGCTCTGCCTGCCGCTCAGACCGACACTAGCATCATCTACAATACGAATGGCATTGCTGTCCCACAGATTATTCCACAGAAATACTTACACAGGCTAAATGCTAGGGATGCTCTGATTACTGCAGACAAGCCTCTGCGGTAATCAGAGCATCCCCTGTGTTTCGAGCGCTTCCTCATGGAGTAAGCCAGGAAACAAGGCAATTCAGTACACCGCAGCGAACTTCGAGGCCAGTTAACTGTGGGTTAACTATGGGTTAACTATGGGTTAACTATGGGTTAAATATGGCCCTTACACCAAACTAGGGCGGTCGGCAGTTAGCTTGTGTAGATGCAGTCGAGGACCTACCCTGAACGGCGAAAATGGCCGCTTTTCAGGGCATTTTTCGCAGTGAAGGTACTCCGGAGGAGCGTGGTCCGCAACGGTACAAGCTAACTGCCGGGCGGACAGTCCGCAGCTGCAATTAAGCACTGCGAACAAGGTCTTTAACTGTGGGACAGCAATGTATCTGAGATTGTACGCTATCCAGCGATAGGCAGCTCGAGAAGTTTTCCAGCCTCAAGTTCACCGATGACTGTGTTTATGCAGTGTTCGATAACGCCAACGAGGTTCCCACCAATACCGACCAGATTGTCGACGGCCGTGGCAGGACCCTGATCCCGGGGCTCATAGACGCCCATGCAGAGGCCGATTTCAGACTGAGTTGTGGCCAACAGTGCTGCAGGCCCGGTGAATGGAAAGCGAGTCGACCCTGACTCAATAACCCACCGCTCCCGCGTCGCCGCGCCTTGAATCGGCGCCGCCCAGGAACAGTCCTGCCTCACGGTCATGATAGACCCCCATGGCGGCTCCCTGAGAGCCGCGCACCCTGACTTGATGACCCTTGCCTCGATACAGGCGCAGAGTGTCAGACGAGAACCGATTGGCTTCGAGACTGGTTCTGTCAGGCAACCACTGGTGATGGATACGACCCGCCTCGACGGCCTCGGCAATATTAAACCCATGATCGATCACATTGAGGATAGCCTGCAGCGTGGTGTTTATTATGGTTCGACCACCCGGGCTGCCGACGGCAAAGAGCGGTAGTCCGTCCTGAGCAACGATGGTCGGCGTCATGCTGGACAGAGGCCGCTTTTCCGGCGCTACAAGATTGGGCGCGGTGCCAATGGTACCGCTATCGTCGGTCAATCCTGGAATGGCATTGAAATCACCTAACTCATTGTTGAGCAGGTAACCGCCGCCCTCCACGACGATTGCAGAGCCATAGCCGTATTCCAAGGTATAGGTCAGGCTGACCATATTGCCGTCGCTATCGACGACGGAGAAGTGGGTCGTGTCCTCACTCTCGTAGGGTTGCGCAAACTGCACCGGGTCGCTCTGCGACTTGCGGTCCATGTCTATACTCGCGCGCAGCTCGGCAGCCTGGTTCTTGCTAATCAGTCGCTGCAGGGGCATGTCCGGATTGAAGTCAGGATCACCGAGGTACTGCGCACGGTTGGCGTAGGCCCGACGCATGGACTCGGTGAGGACATGCAGGTAATCCGCAGAATTGTGGCCCATTGCCGCGAGGTCAAAGCCCTCGAGAATGTTCAGCATCTGGACCAGGGTTATCCCTCCCGAACTCGGTGGCGGCATGCTCACAATTTCGTAACCACGATAGGTTCCACGAATCGGTTCTCGCTCCACTGCTTCGTAGCGAGCCAGGTCAGCTTCGGTAATGATGCCTCCGAGAGAGGTCATGAATTCCGACAGCCTGGCGGCGTTTTCTCCCGCGTAGAACCCATCGTGACCGTGGTCCCTGATCAGCTCCAGGGTGTGCGCCAGATCCGGCTGGTACCAGGTGTCGCCTAAATCATAGGCAGAACCGTCGGCTCGAAAAAACTTTTTCATGGAAGCAGGGTAAGCCTGAAAGCGCGGTTGATTGCGGGAAAACCCGTTCTGCAGAGCGTAAGTGATGGGAATACCGTCGGCCGCCAGATCGATCGCAGGCTGTACGAGTAGAGCCCAGGGCAGGTTGCCGAACTGCTGGTGCGCCTTCCAGAGACCGGCAACCGTGCCAGGTACACCTACAGCAAGTGGGCCGGCATGGTTTGAATTGTCCTGCACCCGGCCATCCGGGCCCAGATACATGCGTTCACTGGCAGCTAGGGCCGCCTTCTCGCGAAAATCGAAGCTGGTGGCATGGCCATCGGCGCCATGGTAGATCATGAATCCCCCGCCTCCTATATTGCCTGCCGTGGGCCAGGTCACTGCCATGGCGAAGGCGGTCGCCACCGCTGCATCGACTGCTGTTCCACCCTGCTTTAGAGCTTCGACCCCGATCTGACTGGCAATGCGGGAAGAACTGGCGACCATGCCATTTTCCGCCCGCACCGGGGTGCGGCCGGACTGCGCCAGCGCGGTTGTGGTCAGGACTATGCTGAACACTACTGTGAACCAGCGGCTGATTGAGTGACGGATTCTTAATTGAGTTGCAACAGACGCCATGGACAAAGTACCAGTTTTGGAATCAGTGAATTGAAAGATGCTCTGAGCAACGCAGTCATGCCTCTGACTTTCAGTCAGCGCGCCTGACAAGTCGCCATTCCGCCGGCGTACCCTCACCCGCCAAGGCATGGCAACGCGGTCCGGTTTGACGGCTAGAAGCACCGCCTCCAAGTGTATGTCAGCCTGTCAGGCTCAGCAAATGGCTGGCGTGGCTTGGGATCTGGATTTGGCCTGGTTAATAGCCTGCAGGGATAGGGTCCGTAGACTGATCCTCGCTGACGCCAGCACTGCAGATCCTTTACTATTTACTCACTATTGTTTACTCACTGCTGCCCCACAGTTGCAGGCCCTTTTCCTGGCGCTGATAAGCGGCTCCGAGCGGTCCGCCTGGCAGATAGCTCGCGCCGCTGCGGTCCACGCCCCTCCGGGGTACCTTCACTTAAGAAAAATGCCCTTGAAAACGGTCATTTTTCGCCGTTCAGCGTTGGCCCATCATTGCATCGGCACAAGCTACCTGCCAACCGCCCCTTGCTTTGCGCAACAGTGAATTTTCATTGGCCTCGCAGTTCAGTATCGTGTTCAGGAGCCCATGGATTGATGCCTGAAACCGTTAAGAAACGCTCGAAACACTGGGGAAGCTCTGATTATTGCCACTGTCTCCATTGAAGACTATGTGGGACAGTAGTGTTATTGACTACTACACACACTACTGCTGAAAAGGAATCGCGCATGACGGCAGAAAGGCAGACAGTGCCACTGGAATTCTATCGGCGCAGCGCCACCGAGATGCTCGACAGGGCGTCCGGGTTTCGTCAACTCATGGACAGGCGTCGCAGTGTCAGAAGCTTCTCTTCGCAACAACCAGCGCCGGAAGTCTTGACGCAGTGCCTGCACACCGCTGGCACTGCGCCCAGTGGCGCCAACAGGCAGCCGTGGCACTTCGCCCTGGTACAGGACCCGAAGGTCAAGCGAGAGATTCGACTGGGCGCAGAAGCGGAAGAAAGGGAGTTTTACCAGCGCCGGGCCCCGGCAGACTGGCTGCAGGCTCTGGAGCCCCTTGGCACCGATGCCGACAAACCCTACCTGGAAGAGGCGCCGGCTCTTATTGTGATATTTGGTCAAAAATATGGGTTCGACGCGGCAGGCGAAAAGATAAAGAATTATTATGTCCCGGAGTCTGTTGGTATCGCCACCGGCTTCCTGATTGCTGCCTTGCACAATGCCGGGCTGGCCACCCTCACTCATACTCCCAGCCCGATGCGATTTCTCAACCGCATTCTGGAAAGACCAGACAACGAGAAACCCACTGTGATTCTCGTCGCTGGTTTCCCCGCCGAGGACTGTGAAGTCCCCGCTATTTCACGCAAATTGCCTGACAGCTACATCAGCCATTTCTGAGCATCCTCTGCTCAGTCGCGATCCCTGATATCTATATTCTGTCCGGGATTGCCTATTGGGGTGCCGGGCCGACGATACTCGCCGTAGAGATACTCCTCCGCGAATTCAGCGCACTTGAATTCCAGCAACTGCATATCCGCACCAACATGCCGGTACAGGGGCAAGCTTATAGTCCATGGCCTGGTGAAGGTATTGGGATCCGTAATGGTAGCTGAATAATCGATGTGATTCGGACTCCGAGGCGTCCAGCGCTCCTCTACGACCATCTGCAGGCTGTGATGATTGCCCGACCGGTCGAACCAGGTGTCAGGCATCTGTCCGGTAACGCTGACAACCAGGGTATCGCCTTCCCAATGGGCATTGGAGTGCCCCATCCACGCATCTACTTGCGAGACAAGCTCAGGCTGATCAACGTAGAGTAATCGATTCGACTCGGCGAACTCATAAGCAATCAAAACGACATCTTCTGACTGCACTATTTGAAAAGGAAACGGCAGGTAATTGGCCCTGGGGACTCCAGGCATATAGCACTTGGCCAGCGGGTCCAGATCGATGGCGTCCATGCGATTGACGTCGCGCTGACGCAAGGCCTCCTCGGTATAGGGAATGCGGCCGCCCTCGACGATTCCCAGTGTCGCTGGGAACGCGGAAATGGCTCCCATCTCTCCGGGATGTGGTCCGTAGCGAGCCGCACTGGGTTCTATATTGAAGTGGGCCTTGGTCAAGGCCTGCCAGATACCACTCAAATCAGGTTTGCCATCCGGAGTCCGAGGGAACTCATCCATCTGCGCCGTCGCGCCGGAGCCAGTCATCCCACCCACGGCTAGTATGCAGAGATAGATCAGAGTTGTAAAAAGTCTTGTTTTCATTGTTTTTCCTTCAGGTTTTCTTGTCCACTGTCCTTATCTTTCATCTTCTTGCGCCATCTGCTCTTCGACTCGGGCACCGCGCAAAATATTCACCATCCCGTAGTTGCCCTCGTGACAGGCGTACTCGTAGATCTGACCAGCGACCTTGGTCATGGGCACTACCGCAGTGATCTTGTCAGTATAAGAAGCGGGCGAGTCGATGGTGAATTCATAATTGACCTGATCGAAGTCAACCCGAGTGAAGCGCTCTGTAAGCGTCAAATCACCAGTCGTGCCAACGCTTCCGAAAGGCTGACGCTCATTGTTGAAATTACGCGTCTCTACCACCAAAGTGTCGCCTTCCCAATACCCCCTTGAATCGCCCGACCACAAGCCGATGTCCTCATGCACATGCGGGGCATCGGTTATTGGCACAATGCGCGCATCGTGAATCATCTCGGTCAGCACCACGACGGTATCCCGGTTCTGAACGATCTGCAGGTTGTTGTTATAAAGACTCGGCCGAAAAGGTGGGCCGGAATTGAAGCCTACTATGCAACGCTCCGACAGGCCCCGATCCTCGGGACCCGTTTTGCCGATACCACCGACCACGTAGCGAACTGGTCTGTCTCCGGGAACGTCGGGGCCGAGGCCCCCGAACTGTCTCGGCGCGCCTTCTGTTGCCGGCGGATATCTGCCGTCTTCGGGGTAAATAATATGCGACGTACGCACCACATCACCGATACCGGCACTCTCGACCCAGAAATCATTATAGCCGCCGGGATTATCAGTCACCGGAGGAGCATCGGGGTCTACCACGCGCTGTGCTGCGGCTGCATCGGCCGCCTCGCGCCGGGACTCTATGCGTGCCTGCATTTCCTGAATCTCTTCCTGAGTCAGGAACTGACGATCGCCGTAGCGCTCGGGACGCTGCATGGGAATATCGGAACTGAAATTCCACACCCCCTGCAGGTCCGGTTGTCCCCACTGCGTGCGAGGAATTTCGTAGTCGTTTTCCTGCTGCCCGTACAGCGTGCTGTTGATGGTCACGAAAACAGCGAGTATTGATAGCGTCTTGATCTTCATGGGAATACCCAAATTATGTTGTTCTGGACAGTCGGCTAAAGTAGAGGGTCAGGCCGAATTTATCAATACATTCACGGTTAACTCCACATATTCGGGCGCGAATTTCACCCAACCGGATGCGTCTCATCGAGTATAGCGTCGCAGCAAACTTGAGGTATCCCAGCGCCCTCCCCCCATATCCTGAACCTCCTTGTAGAATCCATCGACCATTTCCGCTGCGGGCAATTCAATGCCCAGACGGCGGGCCTCCTCAAGGGCGATAGCGAGGTCCTTGCGCATCCAGTCCACGGCGAAGCCAAATTCATACTCATCCCGCAGCATGGTCTGATGGCGATTTTCCATCTGCCAGGAGCCTGCTGCTCCCTTGGAAATCGTTTCGATCAATGCCTCGCCATCGAGGCCTGCTCGCAGGGCAAAATTCAGCCCTTCGGCGAGACCCTGAAGTACTCCGGCTATACAGACCTGATTGACCATCTTGGCAAGCTGGCCGGAGCCGGCGGTTCCCAGCAGTTTATGAAAGCGGGAATAGCAATCCAGAACCGGAGCGGCCCGGGTATAGCTTGCCTCGTCTCCACCCAGCATGACAGTCAGTGCACCAGTTTCGGCTCCTGCCTGGCCGCCAGAGACTGGCGCATCCAGGAAGCTCTTACCCATTCCCATGGCGAGTTCATTCAATTCACGCGCCAGCCCGGCGGACGCCGTGGTGTGATCAATCAGAATGGATCCCCCGGGCATGGCGTCCAGGGCGCCGCCTGCGCCGCTGACAACAGCGCGAACGTCATCGTCATTACCGACACAGACCAGTACGAAATCTCTGTCTTGCGCTGCCTCGGCCGGGGAAGCGGCGCATTGGCCGCCGAATTCACTGCACCATTTATCCGCTTTCGCCTGAGTACGATTGTAGACACAGACATCCATACCAGCCCGCTTGATGTGTCCAGCCATGGGATAACCCATGACGCCCAGACCGATAAAGGCTACCTTCATTCCTTTTCCTCCCTGTCCTGCCGCTTAATAGTGAGTTTTTAGCGATCCGCGCATAGCCGGCATCACCTGTGCGCAAGCTAGCACAATTCGCGCGTCCAGGAGATTCGTTAAGGAGTGTCACTAACAGAGACTTCGGAATCGGTCTTGTGCACTATTATAGAGCATATATCCACGCAACCGGTGACAACGGCGCAAGCGCACTCTACAGCCGCCGTGACAGGGGCAGCTAGAAGGCTTCTGTTGCCGGGACTTAGATCCTCCCTGTGACCGCCTGACTCATCATTCGCTGGCTGGCACAACAATTGCAGTAAAAAGCGCGGAGGCAGACAAGGGACTGCCGTGAGTAATCCGCGCAAAAGCCGACATCCTTCAACTACCCCGCACACACAGGCGGGCAGGATGATCCGGCGATAACAACAACCTAGCGTAATAGATTGCAATCGTTGTTAACGAGCGAGGTGTTGTGACGTGAAAAAATTTAGTACTGGTCTAATTTCCTGCGTAGGCCTAAGCGTGCTTCTGGGCTGCCTGTTGCCTCTCCAGATCCAGGCCGAGTCATCCGGCGCACTGGATTTTGCCGGTGCCGACAGTCGGCTGCAGAACCAGGAGTTGGCGCTGCGCCAACTTGAGCTGGAGCATGGTCGCTACGGGTACCAGCTGCTGGAGCCCCTCGAGCAACTGGCCCGGCAGCAGCTGGCGGTCAGTCGCTACAGCGATGCGGCCGCTGTGATCGACCGTGCCATTCAGATCAGCCGCATCAACGCCGGACTATACACCCCCGAGCAGTACGACCTGGTTCAATTCAGCATAGAAATCGCTCTCCTGCGCAAGGACTGGGATGCCTTTGACCAGCAGATCGCTCATTACAGCTACCTGATCGGTTCGCGCTATCAAGGCGATGCCAGGGAACGCCTCTCCCGCATGCTGTGGTTGGCCGAAATCCACGTTCGCAGCGCCGTCAACAACATTGAGGAGCGGGTAGCTCAGCACCTAATACAGGCTACGCGCATCAATGAAACCGCGGTTCGCTACGCCCAGCACACGGATCAGGCCGAAACGCTGCTCTATGCTCAGGCTCTTCATAGTCTGAGCGAGAAATACTTTCTGGAAAGCAGAGCCATATTTGGCAGCGGGGAAATCGGCTATAAACTGCGGCAATACGGACCCAACGGCGGTCAGATCCATCGCCGTGGTGCTGCCGTCAGCAAACGTTACCGCGCCGGTCTGGACAAGCTGCAGATGCTGCGACAGCTGTTTCTAGAGTCTGACAAGTTTGGCCCGGAAGCAGTGGCCATGGCCGAGCTCTATATCGCCGACTGGCACGCCGTATTTGATGCTGACGCCGACCTCGGGCGCCATTATCGCCAGAGTATGGAGTCGTTGCTGACAGCTGGCGTGTCGCAGGCGCGGCTGGATCAATTCTTCGCCCGCCCGGCAGTCCTGCCGCGACCGCGACTGCACCTGGACCTGGACGCGGCCCTCACCCTTGCCAATATAGCCAGAGAAAGTGGCTTCGCGGCCTCGCAAGCCGGCACCAGCTCGAACAGCAAAGCGCGGGCGCAGCTCCTGGAGCCTTCACCGTTCATTCCAGGTTATTCAATCGACATGGCCCTGCTGGACTGGACAGATAGCCAGAGCGAAGATTGGGATACCGTCACCCTCACCCTCGAACTTCAGCCCAAGTCCGCCCAACCCTATTGGCTAGGTCTGTACCGCAGCGAAAGCCGCGCCATTAGCGCCAGTGTCAAGGTGCGAGACGCCGGCGACCTGCCAGCCGAGGAGCTCGATGCGGTAGTCACTCGGGCTAGTAGCCTGCCGTTTCGACCGGCCTTCGTCGACGGTCAGCCAGTGCCCGGAAAGATCGCCGTGGAATTCGCCTACAACCGCGAGTTGATCAGTTCCAGCGCTCCGCGTTTGGCCAGCACCGAACTTGCCAACCCCTGGGCTAACGGCCGGATGCTAGCAGAGTCTGCTGCCAGTCCTGTTGCAGCAGGAGAATGATTTCGCCAACGCTTTGATAGCGTTTTGCCGGGTCTTTCGCAAGACAGCGCATGGCGATCTCCTCGAGCAGTTTCGGAATCGCCTGTTTACTGATGGCTGAAGGCTGAGGCGGTTCGTCGTTGAGGACGCTGTCAATAATATCGTGCACGCTTTCACCCGCGGCTGGCGTCTCCCCGGAAATAATCTCGTAAATCACAGCACCGAGACTGAAAATATCCGAGCGCTGGTCGATGTGGGGACTTCGGTTGAGCTGTTCCGGAGACATGTAGTGCAAGGTGCCCTGAGCCTTCCCGGCTCCGGTCATGGAAATGTCTTCGATAACAGCGGCTGGGTTATCTGGCTCGCTGGCCGCAGTTCCATCTGGACTCCAGACTTTTGCCAGCCCCCAATCCAGAACCAAAACTTCGCCATAGGGGCCAGCCAAAACGTTCTCTGGTTTGATATCCCGGTGCGCGACGCCATGGGTGTGGGCATAATCCAAAGCGAACGCTACTTGTGAGACTACTTCGATCAATTGGGTCAGGTCATAGCGCTCGCGGTAGTTCAGGATTTCTCTGAGCGTGTAGCCATGCACCAACTTCATAGTGAAATAGGGGTTGCCCCGATTGTCTCGCCCTAGTTCATAGGTGGGCACTGTATTGGGGTGCTGCAGCATTGCGGTGACCCTGGCCTCTCTGATCAGGCGCTTCTGCTCCACCTCGTCATCTGCAAACTCGGGTTTCAGCGTCTTGTAGCAGACAAACCGAGATAGATGCAGATCTTTACAGGACTTGATCAGTGACTTGCCGCCTTTGGCGATCGTGCTGAATAGCGCATAGCGCATTCGCGGGTCGATTTTTTCGGGTAGGGGCTTATCGGTCTCTTCGAGAAAAACCGAACTGTATGCTTTTGGCGGTTCAGGAAATTCGAGCATGGCGGCTGACTTGCGATTTACCGGATTCACTGCTACCGGCGTGGATTTCAGGTGTTGCCAAGTAACTCACAATGTTCGGCTGGTTACAACATCGAGCGTCGGCCGACCCGCAGCGTTTCCGGCACTGCGCTGACTGTTGCTGCCAATCAGATGAAGGCCAGGCTCAAGCTGCAGGCAGGCGCAGGACCTGGTCGTACAGATAATCGGTAAGCTGCTGTCGCCCTCCGACGGATTCGAGCTGCTCCCAGACCAGGGGTTCACCAATCTCTACTTTTATATGGCGGCCGAATTTGTTGATGGCCTCGTGTAAAAGCAGCGCCGACCTGAGCGCTTGGCTGAACCGGGACACGACATGAAACTTGCGGCTGTTGCGGCCGTGGAAGAAGACAGGCACGACTGTTGCCCGAGCGTCGCGGATTATCTTGGCTGCAAAGGTGCTCCAGTATTTGTCACGCACGGAGCCAAAGCCTCCCCTACCGGCCGTTGCAACCATGCCCGAGGGGAAGATCAGCACGGGTGTATCCTCCTGCAGATTTTCCGCAGCCAGCTGCTTCGACCGGATGTTGGTTCGCAATGCCTGCCTGCTGCGGCCGAAATCAATAGGGAGGAAATAGGGGGCGAATTCCCTGTCCTGACACAGCAGTGAGTGCAGCATGATGCGCAGGTCACCTCTGGCTTTTAGAGCCAGGTCACACAATATCATTCCGTCGACCAGACCAAACGGGTGATTGGCGACAAAGACCAGGGGTCCCTGTCGCGGCACCGCCTGCAGTCTTTGCGGATCGTACTGCACGGAAATATTTGCCGCCTCCAGAGCCTGGGTGAAGAACGACTGAATCGAGAAACTGTCTGATTTCAGGCTCTGGTAGATCCGCTCCAACTTCTTGCGACCGAAACAGGCCTCAACCAGGAAGACGATATTACGAGTAAGCCAGGGGTCTTCGGGATCGGTATAGGACAGGCGAGGACGCTCGCGCAGATAGGGAAGAAACAGCGGATCAATTTCTGACAGCGACATGAACAGAGCCTAACAGCAACAGTTGACAGATTAATGACAAATTAGCCGTCCCGACCACGCAGCCTTCCTCCGGACAGGAACAACAGCATTCCGGCAAAGCCAGCGCCGGCTGCAATCAGATAGGGCAGACTGTACTCATTGCCGCTGGCCGTGTAGACCAGGCCAATCAGCGCCGGGCCTGCCGCGGTACCCCAGGAGGACATCAGATTACTGATCGAGAAAATGCGGGCATAGTCGCGTACACCAAAAGCTTCCGCGAGCAGCAGCGGCTGCAGCATCAGCAGGTTACCGACACTGGTCCCAAACACGAATAAGCCGAGACAAAGAACGACAGCTCCAAGACCACTTGCCAGTAGGGTCAGGGATATCGCCTGCAGCACCATCATGCTTGCCGCAAATACCCGAATCGATATTTGCTCAACCACCCAACCACCCAGCAGACGTCCTATGATGCTAGCGACGGGAATGATCGCAACTGCCAGTGCTGTCCGGGATTCACTGAGCGTCTCTCTGATTAATCCGTATTGATGAGCGATGCCGGCCACCTGCGCCAGCATCAGGAAGATGTACGCCAGGCAGATCGCCCAGAACAGCCAGCCTTTGCGGGCGAGTTTAAAGCTAATACCTAACTCGATTTCGCGCTTTGCAGTACCTGGCTCGCGCTCTTCTTGGTTTGGCTGTGCAGCGACTGATTCCAATCCATTCACCGTCAGCCCAAGAGAGGCGGGTTCAGGCCGCAGCCAGATCAGGGCGACTGGTATAACCCCCAGCAGATACAGCGACCCCATAATAGGCGCAGCGGTGTTGAATCCCAGTGTTTCCACCAGCAGCACACACAATGGAGTCAGGATTACGCCCCCGAGTGAAAGGCCAGTGGAGGCGATTGACAACGCCATCGCCCGGCGGCGATTGAACCAGCGCGTGATCAGGGTAGTGGCAGGAATCAGACCGGAGGCGGCGAAACCGGCTCCAAACAGAGAATAAACCAGGAAAAGCTGGGCCAGATTAGCCACCAGCGGCATCAGGCTCAGTGCGGCAAAACAGGCTATGGCTCCCGCACTGATGCAGTAGCGCGGATCAAAATCACGCACCCAGCGGCCGACTCCGAGACCCGCAACCCCGCCGCTGAGAAAAAAAACTGACACTGCAGTCGAGGCAGAGCCGACGCTGAAATCGGGCCGGGCAGCGACAGCATCCAGGTAGATGGCATGATTATAGAAACTCAAACCACTGGCGAAAGTCAGCAGGACCAGAATAGCGCCGACGATTTTCCAACCGTAATACAGAGGCTTTCCGGAATCCGCATCCTTCATCAGAGTTTCCTGGCGGGAGCCAGCCAAAAACTGAATCCTTTTAAACGTGCCTTTTTCGCCCTGCTTCAGGACAACCAGCGCAAGCATAGCAGAGCTGGGCCGGGACACCCGAATTCCTGGGTTCCCACGACTTTGCATACACTTGCGCAGGCTAGCCTGACTGCGGCCGCAGTCCCCCGCCTAGCTAGGCGTCAGCGCAGACTTAGCTACGGCTCATCTGGAGTCCTTCCACAAACCCTGGCGCACTGTAACATTTTGTAAAAAAACAACGACATATCGGCACTAAATGGGACTCTCGGCGGCTGGACGACGGCAGGATTGCCGTTTATGCTAGCCCTCCAGAAAAAGTCGTCCGCCTAGGTTACAGACGGCCGTGACGCGATCACCAGTCAGGTGACGGGCTCTAAGACCGCAAGACGCGGAAGATTGAAAAAGAGAAACAATAAGCAACCAACTACAGAGGCTAATTGGAGAGTTATTCAATGCGTACAATGACGAAAATATTTGCAGCCCTACTAATGGGCTTGGCGATGAGTGTGCACGCCCAGAGCACGTTGGAGCAGCCCCGATTCCTGGCTCTGTCGCCGCCTGAAGGATTGCCAGTGATTCCTGTATTCGAAGGTTGGATTGCCAATCCCGACGGCACTACCAGTTTTTCCTTCGGCATAATTAATCGTAATGAAGTCGGTATTGATATCCCGGTGGGCGAAAGCAATTACATCGAGCCGGCCAAGTATAGCGGCATTCAGCCAACATACTTCCCCCCGGGTCGGTCTACTGGCGTATTTACCGTCACCGTGCCTGAAGCCGAGGAAGATAATGATGTCTGGTGGTATGTCAAAACTGGTGATAGCGATGTGTTGAAAGTACCTGGTCGACGCGGAGCTTCTGCCTACGAACTTGACTTCATTCGCCCGCGTCCACAAGGCGCCCTGCAGCCACTGGTGGGAATCGGGGAAGATGGCCCGCAAATGGCTGGTCTCTATGCCCAGATCGGAGATTACTCCGGCAACCCGGTCTCGGTGGGAGAAAAAGTAGAAATGGTGATCAACGCCACGGATCCGGCCGACCGTGACCCAACCGACCCTCGCTTTGGCGAGCCACTGCCTATGGGCGTGACCTGGAACAAGTTCCAGGGTCCGGGCGAAGTCAGCTTCACTCGCCACGAAAGCACCGAGGTGCCGGAAAACCCCTATTCAGAGGACAATCCTCGCTACAATTTTTGGAGCGAACCGGCAGCCAACGAGCTCGAGATTGCCGGGCCCAGCGGAACCGGCAGAGTCTATGCTACTTTCTCTGCCCCGGGAGAATACATCATTTCCGCCAAGGTGGACGTACACGAGGCACCGGACAGTTCCAACGGCGATCAGTGCTGTTGGACCAACGTCTTCCAGCGCGTCAACGTCGAGCAATAGCTCCCGGATCCCATGATAATGGCGGGCCATACCCGGCTGGCCATTTTTTTGTCATACAACTGACTAAAATTGTAGCGGATTTGGCCATAGACCACAGATTCTGAGGTGGCAGAAAGTTTCAAAATGTTGCATATGGACATAGATAATGACTGTTTACAGTGGACATTCGAATCCCAAAGCACATAACATCCGGATCAGGCTTGAATTAAATTTCGGCCCACATCCCTACTTGAGGAGAACAGCATGAAAATAGTGCGGAAGACAAGCGCCGTTTTAGGCAGCGCAGTAGCGTTGGCCTTGAGCGCTGGTGCTCAGGCACAGGACGAGCTTACCTACAATGGTGAAGTCGCCGAGATCATCAACGAGAACTGCGTGGTCTGTCACCGCGAGGGTGGCATCGGTCCCATGCAATTCGAGACCTATGATCAGGTGCGTCCATGGGCACCCCTGATTCAAATGAAGGTTCGCAATCGTGAAATGCCGCCTTACGCCTACGATCAGCATATCGGTATCCAGGACCTTGAGGGTGACTGGCGACTGCAGCAGGATGAAATCGATACGATCGTGAGCTGGGTCAATCAAGGTGCACCGATGGGTGACCCCGATGTGGTGCCTGAGAAACCCAATTTCCCAGACCCCGATGAGTGGAACTTCGCCGCTGACTACGGTCAGCCGGATATGATTATTCCCTCTTCACCTTATGACATTCCTGCCCAGGGTAATGACCTTTGGAGCAAGGAATTCGTCGACCCGGGTCTGACTCAAAACCGCTGCATCAAGGCGGTACAGGTTAAGCCCCGTGGCGATGCCAAGGCGGTGGTACACCACGCCAACTCTGACATTTATATGCCCGACGCGAACGGCGAGCTGCAGCAGTACGGCCAGCTTACCGAGTACGCCATGGGCAAGTGGGGCGAGCTGATGCCTGAAGGCGTCTGCCGGACCTTCCCTGCCAACGCCATGGTGCGTTGGGACATTCATATGTTCCCTGGCGGTGTAGGCGCGACAGCTGAAGGCGGCATGATCAAAGACAACGTAGTTGAGATCGGCCTGTGGTTCCACGACGAAGGTTTTGGCGAGCAGGAAGGCATCTACAAGCAGGACTTGCGCCTGTATCCTCTCCGTGCTGGCTATGAGAACGGGCATCTGATTGTGCCGCCCCATGGCTACACCATGACTCAGGGTTTCCACAGCTTCGACCACCCGGTGCGGATCGACAGCTTTCAGCCCCATGGTCACCTGCGCATGAACGCAGCGTCCCTGGAGATCTTTGATCCCGCGACTGGACGCACCACAGAGATCAGCCAGATCTCCAACTGGTCAGCGACCTGGCACCACAGCCACATCTATGATCCCGACGTGGCTCCTCTTCTTGAGCCGGGCCAGGTGCTTGTGATCAAGCAGTGGTACGACAATACTGCCAACAACCCCAACAATCCGGACCCGGATCAATGGGTGTACGGCGGCAGTCGAACTGGTGACGAGATGTCCCACGCCTGGATCGCCGTAACTCATCTGGACCAGGAAGGCTTTGAGGAGATTGTGGCCGACCGTCGCGAGCGTGAGCAACGTGCGGTAGCTGGCAACGACTAGTACAGTCAGTTCAGCAATAACCAAGCTGCAGTAACCTTGACAGCAAAAGGGCCGATCGGGCAACCGATCGGCCCTTTTTTTGTTTTCTAGCTTTCTAGCCTCTCAGCTCCAAGGCTGTGCAGGCTTTGCGTTAATTCCTCCAACCCTTCCACGCCCAGGCTGCTGCATTTTGGCGTTGTCCGCAGCAAACCTGCACTGGCCATGCCCGGGATCGCAGTTACTCCGTCGATACAAGATTTTTTACTAGGGCAGACGAATTACCTTAAGCTGGGATAGCGATCTCAGACGCCGAATTTCTCAACACTTCGAGGTTAGTATTTACTAACTTTCCGGTTTATTTTGTCTGCCAGTGGCCGATTAAATCAATGAATAGGTCGATTTTCTTGCGTCTGCTCTTTTGAAGGGCGTCTTTGGGGAGTAGAATCAAAATGAAGAGTACAAAAAGACTTGATAAATCCAAAGATTACTGAATCAAGAAAGCAGTTTGGATCCAAATACATCATGATAAAGGAGAAAAACATGAGATTTGCCAAGATTAGCCTGGCCAGCGTGGTCCTGTTGGCCGCGCCCTATGGCGTGGCGCAACATTCGGGGGATTTGGTTTACAACGGAGAGATTGGCCAGATCCTCAATGAGAACTGCGTGGTTTGCCACCAGGAAGGCGGGATTGGCCCCATGGCCTTCGAATCCTACGATCAGGTGCGCCCCTGGGCTCCGCTGATTGCCTTTCGTGTGGAAAATCGGCAAATGCCTCCTTACGCCTATGACCAGCACATCGGCATCCAGGACCTGCTCGGTGACTGGCGTCTGCAGGAGGAAGAAATCGATAAGTTAGTGGCCTGGGCTAATAACGGAGCTCCGATGGGCGAACCCGAGAATGCCCTGCCACCACCGGATCTTCGCGATCCCAGTGAATGGAATTTCGCCGCTGAACTGGGTCAGCCCGATCTGATCGTGCCGTCCAATTCTTATGACATACCCGCCAATGGCAACGACTTGTGGAGCAATGAGTTTGTTGACCCACGTATGACTGAGTCTCGCTGCATCAAAGCGGTACAGGTCAAACCACGTGGCGACGCGGCCGCCGTGGTACACCACGCCAACTCCAGTGTTTGGATGGAAGACCAAGCCACGGGCGAATTGGAGCGGTACGGCATGCTCACAGAGTACGCCATGGGTAAATGGGGTGAGATGGTGCCTGAGGGTGTATGCCGCACCCTTCCCGCCGGAGCCCAGATTCAGTGGAGTATCCATATGTTTCCCGGTGGCGTTGGCGCAACTGCGCCCGGCACGATCATCGAGGATAACGTAGTCGAAATAGGCCTTTGGTTTCATGATGAGGGCTATGGAGAGCAGGAGAGCATTTATGAACAGGATTTGTCCCTCTATCGCATCAGCGATCAGGACGACCTGATTATCCCTCCGCACGGTTACCAGATGACCCAGGGATTTCACACTTTCGATCATCCGGTGCGTATCGACAGTTTCCAACCCCATGGGCACCTACGCATGAATGCTGCCTCACTGGAGATCTTTTATCCCGAGACAGGCCGCACTGAGCCGATCAGTCAGGTTTCCAATTGGAGTGCGACCTGGCACCACAGCCACATCTATGATCCCGAGGTGGCGCCTCTGCTTCCGGCAGGTGCAGTGCTAGTTCTGAAACAGTGGTACGACAATACCGCGAACAACCCCAATAATCCCGACCCCGATCAATGGGTTTATGGCGGCAGCCGCACCGGTGATGAGATGACCCACGCCTGGCTGGCCGTTACCCATCTGGATCAGGAAGGCTATGAGAAGTTACTCGCCGAGAGGCAGGAGCGCGATGCTCGTTCCCTCGCTGGTAGTGATGACTGATAAACCTTAGTTAATAACTTAGGGGACCATTGGTCCTCTCTACGAGTCGCAGGAGCCCGGCTGAGCAATCAGCCGGGCTCCTGCGCTAGCGGGGTCTGTAAATCCTGAGCAAAAAAAAGAAATCGATAAATCGAATTATTCTGGGTTTGCTGCTGGCCATCGGTATGGCGATCATCATCGCTTTTGCCTATCTCAGCGCTCGCACCGAGCCACCAGAGCGCAGTAACGTGCTCACGGCTAGTACTAAGAGCCGTCTGGAAACGGTATCAGAGACGACATTCAGTGCGTTCGTGGCGGTAACAGGAGAGCTGGAATTACCAGTGATG
>JGI12109J20283_10007656_pt1 | contig 29452 bp, 21 predicted proteins | sample ElkSlonscriptome_12_FD_20283 | JGI IMG/M metagenome (IMG submission 20283)
AGGGTGCGCCCGCCGGTCCGAGTCGCCGAGGCACGCGCTCGCTCGGGTCGGCGTTCGCGACCTCTGCGAAGAACTCGGCCGCAGACTCGCCGCCAACGAAGCGGCGGCGCCCGCCGCCAGCTCCGACGGATCGCTGCGCGGTGTCGCGGAAATCAAACGCGGCGGCCGTGGAGCCGCCGTCGCTCGCCCGTCAGCCGGGCCGGCCGCTTGACCGCCAAGCGTCCGTCGGCGTTGCGTGCGTCTCGATGACCCACCCGACCGTCTCAATCCGTCGGCGTGGTCGGCCCGTGCGGCCGGCGCCGTCTCGCCCGCTTCCAAGCACGCCGCAAGCTCCGCCAGTGATCGCCGCGACGGGAGTCGCGCCAGCATCGCGTGCCGGACATCGTCGAGTTCCACGGCCTCAAGGTGGCGGCGGGGACGCCTATGGCGAAGGACGACTCGTCACGCAGAGAGCCCCTCGCTCAAACCGTCCGGCAGGTCGGGGGGCCGGGGTTGGTCGCCCCTGAAGGTCGCGGACGGGGGCGTCGCCGATCGACCCGCTCGGCTCGGAATCGCTCGGGGCCCGTTCCGGGTGAGCCCCGAGCGATTCCGATCCGGCAGGTCGACGATCCACTTGTGACCTTTGCAGAGGTACCGACGAGGCGTTCAGCCCGCTCGGTCGCCGCCCTCCGGCGCCGCATCGCGACGCTCATCTCCGCGCTCGGCGATCGGAGACCGGCCGATGCCAGAGGCCGCGATACCGCCCGCCGAGTCGACGCCTCGCGGGACGGCGCCGGCGGCCGTGACGACCGCGGCCTCCCCGCCTTTGGCGCTGGGTTTGCCCTCGATCAGCTCCCGCAGTTCCGGATCGAGACCCGCCGCGGCCTGCTGGTAATCGATCGCGGTCTTGGCGAGCTGCTTGGCCCCTGGCACTACGAACCCTTTCGTCTTCGTCATCGGCTTGCCCTCAAGAGCCTCGGCCATCACCTCAGACTCGATTTGGGCGTCGATCCGATTCAGCAACGCGTCTCGGTACTGTTGGTATTGGAGCGTCGTCACCGCGAGCATCGCCACCCCACTCAACATGACCGCGATTCCAGTCGCAAGGTCGAGGCTCGTCAACACGAAACCCACGCCGACGACGGCGACCGGCTCGACGAGAAAGCCGATTCGCCACGGGTTCATGTTCATCGAGTCGGGCCAGGGCACGACCAGGAAGAACGATTCTCCGGGACAGAAACTGTGCCAGAGCACGCCTTGGCCGTTCCTCACCGCGATCTGCACACGATGGACGCCGGCCATCAGCAAGAACGCGAACGAGAGCAGCATCAGACCGTTCGCGGCCCCTCGTCCGCCCACGACCAGCAGCATCGTGCAGGCGATCTGCAACAGTACGAACGACGCGGCGATTCTCCCGATGGACAGGTACCGCTCGCCGAAGTGCGCCCGGGCGAATACCTCCACCAGCGTCGAGAGCGTCAGGGCGATGGTCAGCGATACTTGGATCGCGAGCATCTTCAGCCACTTCAGCGTCTCCACCGTTCGTGTCACATCAGCGTGCAACTCACTCAGCGCCTTCATCGGTGACGGCAGGGCCAGTGGATCGTCCTGTCGGTTCATCGTCGATCTCCTGTGATGACGCGGCGCTCCGCACGTGTGTGCGGCCGTCGCCGCGCGGTTATGACTGCGGGAAGCTCACCTCGATCCAGTTCTTGCCCGTCGCCCGCCACCGCCGCCCGCCCTGAAAGACGATCCCGTCGACCAGCAAGCCGTTCGCCGGCCCGCCCTTGCGCAGCTGCGTGAACCGGATCGGCGGCACCTGCGGGTCGAACGATTGCTGCGAACTCGCGTTCACCGAGGAGCCGTGGCCGCGGCCGTCCCGATCCGGCTGGTTGTTCGTGCTCGTGCTCGTCCGCCAGACCCAATCGCTCGCGATCGCCTTGCTCGCCCACTCGTTGGTCACGGCGTCGCCGTTGGCGTGGAAGATCTTGGTCTGGAAGTTGCCGAGCATGCTGTCGGTCGCGGCCTGCGCTTCCGCCTTGCCCGCGAGCGAGGCGAGATAGCCCGGGACGTTCTGGGTGAGGTAGACCGTGGACGCCCGCGCCGAGCGGGCCGTCGCCTGGAAGGTCGCGTCCCGCGCCGTCGCGAACTCCTGCGCTTCGTCCGCCCACAGAAACACCGGCCGCTCCAAGGCCGGACCAGTGCGCGACTCAGTCGCCCGCTGCCACATGGTTTTCCAGATGAGCTGCGCGATCCGCGCAACCCGGTGGTAGCTCTTGATCGGCAGGTCGATCACCAGCACCACGCCCTGGTGCGTCAGCTCAGGCACCACCGTGGTCGTCGAGCAGAACAGCTCACGCATCGGCGCCCGGACCAGACCGTCCGCCGCCGTCGTGAACGTCGAGGTGATGCTCGCCCGCGTCCGATCCGGCAACCCCGGGAACTCCTCCGTCCAGTACAGGACCGTCTCTTCGAGGTCGGACGGCACGTGGACGCCGGCTTTGCCGAGCGCCTCCGAGAGGCACTGGGCGCAGAACGATCCGGCTCGCCAGGCTGGATCGTCGAGGTCCTCAAAGCCACGCGGCCCCGTCCGGATCACACGCAGCAGGTCGGTCAGGGACAGCGCGCCCTTCGAGTACCGCAACAAGTCGATTGCGTTGCGGAGGAGCTGGTCGCGAGCCTGCTCGAAGTAGGCCTCGTTCGAGCCCGAGGAGCCTGCGGTCATGGCCGACATCACGACGCCGAACACCTCGACGATGGCTTCCGTCAGCCCGCCGCCAGGGCGCCGCAACTCGTAGTCGAGGAAGTTGAAGCGGTGGGCGCCGTCGATCCCGAACACGACCAGCGAATCGAGCCGGCCCGTCTGTTCGCAGTACCGCTCCCACGTCGCCCGCTCGTCGGGCTTGGCCGTCAGCACCAGCCCGCCGAAGCCCTCGGCCAGCATCGCCCGCGCGATGGCCGCTCCGGAGCCGGAGGTCTTGCCGGATCCCGTCGCGCCGAACACCTGCGTCCCCTCGAAGCTGTCGCCGATGGTCCACGCATCGTGTTTCGAGAGGCGCAGCAGCGGCCTTCGGGCGTCGTACGGCCCGAGCGGCGCCTCCCCCCGCCGGCGTGGCCACCGCAGAAGTCGCGACATGGTCTTCCGGGACTGGCGTCGTTTCGTCGCAGGAAGCGCAATTTTCCTCACGCTCTGCGCTCAATCACTTGTTCGGGTCGCCGATGCCGGACAAGTTTGGCATCTGGACATGATGGATGGCGACAGGTCGTCTCTCTACCTCTCTACGAGACTCACCTCGGAAGCTTGTGAACGGTGTATCGGATATGGTGATAAGTGGGTAGTCCTCATGGCGCAAACCACCGTCGATTCTCGATGCACACAGCTCTAATTTCGAGCGCTTTGGGTACCGTTGGTCAGACTGTATGTCGGCGCAGATGCCCCAGACTCGGATTTCCTACGCCTCGCCGACACGAGTCGTAGGTAGGCAGAACGTCATCTCTCTTCCTTCGGGATAGCCTGAGCCGCGAGACACAGTTGTCGAGCAAATGCATCGGCTGCGATCCGTACCCAGCTTTTGCGCACTCGTAGTTCCCACATAACAACGAGAACCAGTCCGATGACAACACCAACTACCGCCGTCCAATTGGTCGACAAATCAGTTACTGAAAGGTGCACGAGTCGCGCAACGCTCGCCGCCACCCCTAAGACTGCCAAGAGTAAGCCTGACCCCCTCATAGCCCAGAGATTTCGTCGGTAGCCGTAGTTGATATTTTCGCTGAATACGAGTCGGAACCTGTCCCGATCACGGGTTCTACTCAACAGCAGTTCGCTCGCAGATTCATAATTCGTAAATGCCGACTCGCGGTGTGCTGCTTCCTCCTCTCCATTCTCCGGAAACGTCAATGTATCGTCGATATTGCGAATCGATCTATGGATTCGACGCAGCGTCTTCGTATCAAAGAATGCTCCTTCGTACGAGAGTGCTATCACCGATGGCTTTCCCCCCCAATCGCGGAAGAGGTCTGGCTCACGTTTCTTGCCCTGGTCGCGAGCGATCTGGCCAAGAAATGCTGCCAAGACCAAGCTAAACACAGCTCCACCCAGCAGCCCCCCCACATCCGCGCCGGCCGGTAACCAGCTCGCCGCTCCAAGCACCGCGGGGAGGAGCACCAGCAGCATCGGGTAGAGACGTGCTCTCCGTTCGTAGGTATCGAGCGCGTTCACGAGGGCAGACATATCGGCTCTATAGGAGGTTCAAACTCCCCGACAAACAACCGCGCTTCGTTCTCGCTGACGATCAGCATGATGGCCGGCCGCTCCTCAGCCGCGGCGAGTTCGCAAATCCAGTTAAACACCTTGGCGTCGTCGGGGCTAGGCTTGGTCGATGCACCAGGTGGGTGAGAATGCCACTCTCCAAGATAGTTGAGGTTGCCATCGGTCGCGGTGACCACTCGCCTACACTCAGCCTCTAGGCCCTTCACGCCGCGGATGTACATGGTCGGCCACTCTTCGCTGTCGGGAGGCGAGCCGAGTGCATGGACAATATGCACACACCGGCGAGCATGGTCGACACCACCGATGAGAATCCCACCCGTCTCGTTGGGCAGTCTCTCTTCACGCCGTGCCAACACATCCCCGAAGAGTCCGCGGCTTACGCGAACACGCCATCCGTGCTGGCGGACCTCCTCGAAGTCATCAAGCTCAATATCAATAGCGCTGAAGCTCAGGGTTCGGGGGTGCATTCTCCAGACTCGGATCGCTGCTCCCGTATCTTCGCGAGTCTGCTGGACGGCAGCGGTGCCGATCCCGGCGAATGTGCCGACTGTCGTTTGACTCATAAGGACGGATACGTCGCGGCAGCTCGCTCCGTACCGCATCGTGCTCCCATCGACTTCGAGATGCCCCTCAAGCTCGGGCTTGGTAGCCACCGCCTTGTAGTACAACATTTCCAAGTCGTCGAGCCTCAGCCGCCGCTCGGAATCTTCGGCGAGCATCACGAGATCATGCCCGCTTGGTGCGAGGAAGAAGGATACTGCGCGGGTCGCTCTGTCCTCATCCGACAACTCTCTCGCCACGGCGACCGACGCGGACATATCAAGAATCAGGTCAGAGGCCTCGACCGCTTCGGCCAACTGGTCGCGGTAGTCGCCAGGCTTGTGGAGGTTGGCCGGGAGAAACCTCGCCACCTCGTGGGACGGCGTGATGGAGTTCATGGACGCCGCTACACACTCGGCCTTGTTGCGACCTACGACGAAGCCGCCTTTAAGTGCATGCCTCACCGCGTTGTGCGGCATGAATGCGTCGTCATCGACGAGCGTCCACTCTCCCGAACCTGACCTTGCCAGGTTCATGGCGACTTGAGACCCGAGTGCCCCTATGCCGATAGCGACAATTCGCCGCTCGTCTCGCTTCGCAAGCCCGCTATACGCGGCCGCTTGCGTGGGCGAGAGTTCGTGGACCACGTTCGCTACCACAACCGAAGCCGACGAACCATCAGCGCTGTTCTCGCCACCGAGAATCGGCACCAGTGATGCCCCATCTACAACCCACGCGCCAACTGCGACTCCGACCGATTCGATGCCGTCGAACGAGATAAACGCTTTCGTTTCCACCACTTCGACCTGGCCACCGTTTCGCCGTGTCTTTGGCAAGCCCAGCATAAAGATGGGTGCGACCTTCTTCCGAAGCTCGGGATCCCTTCGGATCTCCTCCGGGATTGCCCAGAGAGCATCTCGTGTGTGTGCGAGCAGGCTAAAGCTGTCACCATCAACGAGCGCTGCGATATCGGCGATCGTCTTCGGCATGTGCCGGATCACCCCATGAGCCCTCGGAGGGGTCTTGATGTACATCACGTATGAACATGCGCCACCGCGTTCCGCCGCCCTCGCGTTCCAGCACACGATTACCCGGCCTTGCATGCCACCCACGAGACCGATCCGTGCCGGCAGCGCCATCGGGCCATCATCGATCCCGAATCCCGATGGCACCACCAGATCGAACCCGTGAGAGAACATGAGCGGTTCGAGCGGTTGGTCTTCACCGTGAAGCTCGCCTCGCGCCGTGAGCCGCAGCCACCGGCGGATATGCTCAATGAAGCCCGTTCCCGTCCATGAACGCTTGATCTCGGTCCATACCTGGTCGTAGAGACACAGGCTTCGCGGCAGCTCTCGGTCGCGGAGGTTCAAGTGAGGAACGTCTGGGAAATCCTTGCGAAGCGCCAGCGCTTCGGGCAACGTGTCGGCCTCCAGTGAGAAAACAGCCGCCACCCGTTCGCTCGCACGGATATCGACCACGGGCGTCTGAGGACGCTCTACGTCAACGTCCAAGACCACGGTTTCTGTGGTCTCACTCTTCCGGCACTCGACCACCGCAGCGAACTGCCCACGGGCCGCCAACGCGGTGGCTCTTGCCCCGCTATGCGTCAGCGCCGCGGGCTCCACCACGACACCATCGACATCGAGGTGCGCATCGGCCACGGGTTAGCCCGCCCTCGGTGCCCGAGAAGTGGTTGCCACGAAGGCCGCCGCCGCTCTGACTTTCTTCACGGTTGCCCCGTGACCATCGATCTCGATCACCAGCGGAGACGGGTCAGATTCGCTGGGGTGTTCCATCGTGACCTTGAAGTCATCTTCATCGGCGACGACTTCCTCACGGTAGTAGGCGGCGGCCTGCCGATGCGGCGGTTTCGCCCCCTTCTTGTCTCGATCACTCCCCTTCTCGGGGATCGGCTCGCTCGTCGATACCACGACGCAGTCGTCCTGCCCGTAGTCTTCAAACAGCCGCTTCACCTTCGGCTCCGGCACCGATTTGTCGCCCTCGCGCGGGGCGCCGCTCAGAGAGTGATGGCTGCAATGGTGCGGCAGCTTGAAGATGTCCCACTCAAGCCGGGACCCGTTCTTTTTCTTCTCGGTTACCGTGACGATGTCCGTTAACACGTCGTGCTCGACATCGGACGCGAGGAAAAGCCTGGTCTCCCGGTCCCGGACCTTGAACGTCGCGTGGATGACCAACGCGTCGTTGTTGCGATCTTCAACGGTGCACTCATCCTGCCGCACGGCGAACGGTGAGTGCACAAAGAACTCGACGCCGTCGTTGTCGATCGAAAACCCGGGCGCAAGCTGCCCGGCGTCGGTCACAAGGTGCTTTCGCGCCTCGAAGTCGATATCGTTTCGCTCGCACCAGTCCCGCAGACGCTTCGGCGCTGAGAACACACGAATCCCCGACTTCGCCTTGAATCGCTCGCGGGCCTCTTTCTGGATCGCCTTGGCCTCAGCATCGGCGTCCGCGCTCAGGGCTTCCGTGATCACCGCAGCCGGGACCCACATCTCGGTAATCTTGATGCGAGCCTCGCCATCGACCTCCGCCTGGTACTTCGAGATGTGCTCGAAGTAGAAGAAGTCGGTCGCCCCGGCGTAGTGGTCGTTATCGAGGTGCGTGAAGACGACCACGTCGTAGTCTTCGCGGTCGCCGAGATCGTCACGGAGTTCCCGGGGCAAGTCGCAGCGGCGGTCATCCTCGTCATTCGGACCACCCATATGGGCGTAGTCGAATAGCAGCTTGCGGTCGTTGTCCAAGTCGATGAGGACGCAGTCTGCGTTACCGATGTTGTGAAATGTCGCCTTAGGCATTTTATGTCCTCCATCCACGATTAACCGTGTACCGATGCGCATTGTCAAGCCATATCGCGTCGGCGACATCATCGAGATGCCCGTCGAGACGACCGCCAGTTCTGGCGAGTTCTTGATTGGACGAGGAGAGAGCGATCCCAGGGATCGCATGGTCGCCTTCTGCCGAACCAATCAGACTCGGTAGATTGACGAGGCGTGCAATCGCTGTGCCAATCGTGATTGCACGAATTGTGCTGAGTGCTGAGTGCTGCGTGCTGCGTGCTGCGTGCTGCGGTTTTAATTGCTGCCGGACTGGCAACTTAGGGTTCAATGTATGCCATATTGGCACGCGATCAGGCGACCCTATCAATCGCAGCGAACATCCGGTGTCAAGTATCGGCAACAGTCTGCTAGCGCCATGAATCGCGAGTAGCACGCCGACGTGGAGTGGCGACGAGCCAGCTGCCTGTCAGGCGGTGTGAGGCGACGTTTCAGCCACTTTGAGATCACCGGGCGCAGCGAGGCGAGACCGCACTGGTAAGCCGCCGAAGATCCCGGCATCGGTAGCTCGATGCTCCTCTGAGAGACTCGGCAGAGAGGCCATTTCGATGCAGGGACGCGTCGCTTGTCAGCAGTGCATGTTCGCCCCCCGGCCACGAAAAACGCGTGCTGTCCGATCAAAGACGCCGGCGACATGCGACGAGCGAGATTCGCACATCGAAGATGTCTTCAGTTCACGATCAACGTCGGACATGCCTGCTTGCCAGTGCGAGAATCTGCCGGCGGGCGCTTTCGGGCAGGTCTGGCCATGCGGCTTGGAGCGGTTCGATGCTTGAGGCCGCTGCATCGTTTTCTGCACCGCCTTGGGCGTCGCTGTGCTCACAAGTCACTTCCGACGAACAGCTTATGTGATTTCCAACGAATCCCCGTGGGGTCATTCCAGCGCAGCGAGCCGCTGAGAAACGGCTGGCGGAGCGGACGGTCATCACCCGACTCTCGCGTGATCTGAGAGCGGTGAAGCAGCCCTGATCTGGGGTGGTACCCTGTCAGGAGCCCCTTCGCTGAGCAATCAGCAAAGTGGTTGTGAGCCCCCGGCGAGTTCGTCTCGTCGGGGGTTTGTCGTTCGTGGGGCGCAGATACAACGCCCCCACCCGGCAGAGTCTACACGTTTGGGGGAGGGGCTATGGATGTCAAAGAAACAGCCGACGCTTCGTGGTAGTTATCACACAGCGACGGGGCCGGGATGTTGGAACGCGCAGAGTAGGCGATCTGAATATCGTCGGCGGTGTAGTTGTTCACGTCGAGTTGTGGATTAATTGTGACTTGTGCGGGGGCGAGTGACTCCCGTTGAAGCGAATCCCCGTGGGGTCACTTGTTCGCTGTGAAGGTCGACCGGGATGGTCGGCCTTCGTTGCGTTTTGGGGCGGCGACGGGCATCGTCTGCGTTTGCGCGTGGAAAGGAGCCCGGGCACGGGGCGGGGCTCGGTCAGGCCACGCCGCGGGGCTCGATTTCGGCGCGGATCGTTTCGCCGAGCTCGTCGCGGGCGGCATCGAGGTCGTGCCGCGCTTGCAGGTTCATCCAGAACTCGGCGGACGTGCCCAAGTATCGAGCGAGGCGGAGACATGTATCGGCTGTGAATCGGCGCTCGCCGCGCACGAGTTTGCCGACGCGGTCGGTGGGCATCCGTGTGGCTTGGGCGAGCCGGCTTTTGTTGATGCCGAGCGGCTTCATGAACTCAGACCAGAGCACTTCGCCCGGGTGGATGGGGCTGTGTTTGCCGGTGAGCATCGTTCGCCCTTTCAGCGGTGGTAATCGACGATCGCGACTTCATACGCGTCACACCCGCGCCATCGGAAAACGATTCGCCATTGCGCGTTGATACGGATCGAATGAAAGCCTTGCAGATTGCCGCGGAGCGTCTCCAACCGATTGGCGGGCGGAACGCGAAGGTCGTTCAATGTGACTGCGGCGTCGATCATGTGCAGCTTCCGAAGCGCTGCACGTTGAAGATCGGGGTGCAGCGATGTGATTCGGTTACGCTCGAAGAGGCGCTGGGTTTCGCGATCAGCGAACGTCCGGATCACGCCCGAAGTCTAACGCATCGCGTTAGCTGGTCAAGAGAAACGCTGCGATCGAGGGAATTGATCGGCCGCCTCGTCAGCCGCGATGCCGTCGCAATTCGGCGGCGATCGCGCGGCCCGCCTCGCCTCGGTGGGAGCGGGCGTGTTTCTGTTCGGGGGTGAGTTCGGCGGCGTGTTTGCCGGCGAGGGGGTCGGTGGGGTCGGTGAGGACAAGGAGCGGGTCATAGCCGAAGCCGTGCTCGCCGCGCGGGTGGCGGGCGAGGCGTCCTTCGAAGGCGCCGCGGGCGGTGGTGAGGACGTCGGCGTCGGCGTTGGCGGCGGTGTCGGGCTTCGAGGCAGTGGGCGGGAGGACGAGGGCCATGGCGCAGACGAAGCGGGCGGTGCGTCGGTCGTTGGGGACGGCGTCCATGAGGCGGAGGAGTTTGGCGTTGTTGGCGGCGTCGCGCTCGGCGCGCGGCATCGCGGCGAAGGCGGCTTGGCCGATTTCGTCGGCGGCGAAGCGAGCGGAGCGGACGCCCGGGTCGCCGTCGAGTGCGTCGACTTCGAGACCCGAGTCGTCGGCGAGGCAGGGCTTTCCCGCGAGCGTGGCGTAGGCGCGGGCTTTGAGGAGGGCGTTGCCGAGAAAGGTGTCGGCGTCTTCGACGGGTTCGGGCGCGTCGCGGAGGCCGGCTTGTTTGAGGGTGAGCAGCGTGAGGCCGGCGGGGGCGAGGATGTCGGCGAGTTCGGCGACCTTGTGCTCGTTGTTGGTCGCGAGGACGACGGTGGAGAGATCGATCGGCGTGGGCATGGCGGGGAGGGTACGCGAAGCGGATCGGCGCCCGGAGGTCTGTTACGAAGCCGGTTAGGAGTCCGGTTGAGCGGGTGGCAGGGGAAGCGGCCCGGGGGGGCGGCCCGGGGGGTCAGGCGTCGCTGTTGGATCGAAGCCTCGCGACGCCGGCGATGAGCAGGTAGACGGCGTAGCCGACGATGAGCGAGAAGAAGATGTCGAGCGAGGCGTCGAGCAGGCGGAAGAACGTGGATTCACCGCTCTGGCCGCGGCCGAGCGACACGAGGATGACGATGATGTTCGCGAAGTGGTAGAGCAGCATGAGCCAGAAAAACACGGTGTAGGTGATGATGGCGTAGCGGTGGACGTCGTCGTCGGGGTAGGGCTGAACGGGGAAGTCGGAGTCTTTGCGCGAGCCGGCGAGGAGGCGGAGGACGCGGAAGATGAGCGTGAAGGGCTCGAAGAAGGTGCGGATGGCGGCGGGATCGTTCGGCCTGGGCTCGGTGCGTTCGGTGGCGGGGGTGTCGTTGGGGAGGGCGTCTGCTTGGGACATGCGGAGACTCCGTGGGTGCGTCAGAGGGTGAGGGCTGCGGCGCCGAGGAGGATGATGAAACCGTTGAGCATGATGAGGAAGAGGCCGAGGGCGGTGGCGTAGAAGGAGGGGCGTTCGCCGGGCCCGTGGGCGAGTTCGACGCGGTAGGCGGCGGCGAGGCAGGCGGGTGTGAGGGCGAGGGCGAGGAAGAGTTCGAGCATCGCGGCGTGGGGCAAGCCGAGGGCGAGGACGATCGGGTGAGCGGTGGCGACGGCGAGGGCCGGGGCGAGGGCGAGCGAGGCGGTGCGACCCCGCGAGAGCCAGCCGGGCGCGGCGGCGGCGGGTCGTTCGACGCGGGCGGAGGCGGTGGGTTCGTCGCAGGCGGAACACCGGGCGGCGCCGGCGGCGACGAGGAGCGTGAGATCGCGCGCGCACGCCGCGCAGGCGAAGCGGAGCTCGGGTCGGCGTGGGGGGAGGCGGTCGGTCACGACGCTCCACGATAGGGCGGCGTCGCGGTGCGACCAAGCGCGGCGGTCCGGGTCGGGAGCCGGGCCGCGCGGCGAACAGACGGGCGGCGGTAGAGTCGGCGGACCGATGGATCGCGTCGAAGGAGGCCATGACGGGACGGACGGGTGGGCGGCCGCGGGCGCCGTCGCCTCGGATGGGGCTGGCAGCGCGGGCGGTGGGGTGACGCGGTTGGCGCCGTCGCCGACGGGGGCGCTGCATCTGGGCAATATGCGCACGTTTCTGGTGAATTGGGCGATGGCCCGGCGTCGTGGTTGGCGGGTGGTGCTGCGGATAGAGGATTTGGACACGCCGCGGACGAAGGCGGGTGCGGACGAGCAGGCGATCGAGTTGCTGGAGTGGCTGGGACTTGATTGGGAGGCCGGTCCGACGTGGCAGAGTCGTGATCTCGAGCCGTACCGCGCGGCGATGCGGCGGCTGGCCGAGGTGGGCGCGACGTATCCGTGCGCGTTGACGCGGCGTGAGATCGACGACGCGACGGCGGCGGCGGCGGCGAGCGCGCCGCAGGCGGACGGGCCGCGTGAGAACGTGTACCCAGCGTCGCTGCGGCCGGGATCGTTTCCGGATCGCTTCGAGGGGGCGGGCGAGCGGGAGCCTGGCAGGGCGTGCAATTGGCGGTTCGCGACGCCGGGGGAAGCGGTGAGGTTCCACGACGAGGTGCGGGGCGCGCAGGCTTGGACGCCGGCGTCGGAGGTGGGGGACTTCGTGATTTGGACGAAGCGGGATCAGCCGAGCTATCAACTGGCGGTGGTGGTGGACGACGCGCGGCAGGGGGTGAGCGATGTGGTGCGGGGGGACGATTTGCTGGATTCGACGGCGCGGCAGTTGTTGCTGTACCGGGCGCTCGGGTTGCGGGCGCCGGCGCGGTGGTGGCACCTGCCGCTGGTGTTGGGCGCGGACGGTAAGCGTCTGGCGAAGCGGCACGGCGACACGCGGCTGGTCCGGTATCGCGACGCGGGCGTGTCGGCGGAGGCGGTGGTGGGGTTGCTTGCGTGGTGGTCGGGCGTCGTCGGGCGGAGCGGGGACGGCGAGGGAGATGGTCCGGAGGCGATGTCGGCGGGCGAGTTCGCCGAGCGGTTCGAGACCCGTACACTCCCGTCGGCGCCGGTGACGTTCGGGCCGGAGGACGAGGCATGGCTGATGAGCAGCGCGAGATGAGCAAGGCGGGTGAACGTGGGTGCGGTCGCTGTGGAGGCGCGTTGGTGAACGCGCTGATTCCGCTGGCGCTGCTGGTCGCGGTGATCGTGGCGTCGATCGCGCTGACTCAGGGCGGAAATGACGCGGGGGATGACGAGAGGCGGGCGGCGGGCGGGGACGAGGTGCAAGCGGACGAGGTGCAAGCGGGCGCGGAGGATGCGGCGGCCGAGCGCGCGGATGGCCCGATCGGCGAGGAGGAGGACCCGGGCGGAGGGGGTGAGGCGGATGCGGTAGGGGAGCGAAGCGAGCGCGGCGAGGGAGAGGACGCGGCGGCGGATGGCGAGGCGTCGGGCTTCGGGGCGGGCGATGACGCTGCGGCGGAGCGGGCAGACCGGGCCGATCTGTTCGAGCTTCGGATGGGCGGCGAGACGTTCTATCTGGAGAAGGCGCTGGACCAGGAGACGCGGGTGCGTGGGCTGTCGTTCCGCGAGTCGATCGCGCGGGACGGGGGGATGATTTTCGCGTTTCCGAGCCCGCAGCCGCTGGCGTTCGTGATGCGGGACTGTCGTGTGCCGATCGACATCGGCTTTCTGGCCGACGACGGGACGATCTTGAACATGTACACGATGCGGGTGCAGCCGCGTCGTGAGGGCGAGTCGGACGCGGCATACGAGCGTCGGCTTGTGCGGTATCCGTCGGCGCGCGCCTGTCGGTTGGTGGTGGAGTTTCAAGCGGGGACGTTCGCGCGTCTTGGCGTGCGGACGGGCGACCGGATCGAGGGCGATTTCTTCCCGCTGATTCTGAACGCTGATCCGAATTTTTGAAATGAGTTGGTGTCGTCCGAGCGGGCGGGGTGTGGTCAGGCGCCGGCTCCGGGTCGCATCATGGGGAAGAGGATGACGTCGCGGATGGTGGGCTCGCCCGTGAGGAGCATGGCGAGTCGATCGATGCCGAGTCCGAGCCCGCCGGCGGGTGGCATGCCGACTTTGAGCGCTTCGATGAAGTCTCGGTCGAAGTTGCGGAAGGTGGTTTCCTCGTCGTCGAGGCCGGCGAGTTGCTCGCGGAAGCGGGCGGCTTGGACGTCGGGGTCGTTGAGTTCGGTGTAGTGGGGTCCGACTTCCATGCCGCCGATGAAGAGGTCGGCGCGGTCGGCGAGGTTGTGGTCTTTCTCGTTCGGTCTGGTGAGCGGGCTAAGTTTGGCGGGGTAGTGGGTGATCCAGGTCGGCGTGCCCGGGTCGAGTGTGGGTTCGGCGACGTCTTCGAAGAGTTCGTTGACGAGGAGGAGAACTTCGACGCCGCGCTTGTCGGCGGGGCGGCCTTCTTCTTCGAGGTGCTTGGTGAACTTGGCGAGCAGGCCGCGTCGCTCGGCTTCGGTGCGGACGCGGTCGTGGTCGTTCATGTCGAAGCCGAGGGCGGCGTGGAAGAGTTCGGCGTAGGCGACGCGGCGGAAGGGGCTTTCGTAGTCGACGGTGTAGTGATGGAACGGGAGTCGTTTTGGGTCGGCGCCGACGGCGTCGGCGACGGCGCGAGCGGCGTTGCGGACGAGGTCTTCGGTGATCGCCATGACGGATTCGACGTCGCCGAAGGCTTGGTAGAGCTCGAGCATGGTGAACTCGGGGTTGTGCTGCTTGTCGAGGCCTTCGTTGCGGAAGTTGCGATTGATCTCGAAGACACGGGGCATACCGCCGACGAGGAGGCGTTTGAGGTAGAGCTCGGGGGCGATGCGCATGAAGAGGTCGATGTCGAGGGCGTTCATGTGGGTGCGGAACGGTCTGGCGGCGGCGCCGCCGGCCTGGGTTTGGAGCATGGGCGTTTCGACCTCGACGAAGCCGCGTTCGTGGAGACGTTCGCGGAGCGTGCGCACGATGAGGCTGCGCAGCTCGAAGGCCTGCATGGAGTCGGGGGTGTTGTAGAGGTCGACGTAGCGTTTGCGGTAGCGCTGCTCGACGTCTCGGAGGCCGGACCATTTTTCGGGCGGCGGCGCGAGGCTTTTGGCGCCCATGCGCACGGCGGAGGCCCAGACGGTGACCTCGCCTTTGTTGGTTTTCATGAGCGGCCCTTCGACGACGAGGACGTCGCCGAGGTCGGCGAGTTTGGCGACGTTGAAGCCGGGCTCGGCGACGTCGCGGCGAGAGACGGCGATTTGCAGGTCGGGCGAGAGGCGTTTGGCGAAACGGGAGGGTTGGATGGCGGCCTTGCCCTCGGTTTCGTCGGCGGCCTGGCCTTCGATCTGCACGGCCGGGGCGGTGGTGCGGTCGCGGAGTTGGAGCCAGATGAGCTTGCCGCCCTCGCGCTTGAGGACGACGCGGCCGGCGAGTCGGACGCGGGGGCGGGCGTCGTCGACGGCGGGGAGTTGGTCGTCGCCGGCGCCTTGTTTGGCGGCGTCTTTGCGGGCTTCGGCGGATTGTTTGTGGGCGAGGTCGGCGGCTTCGTCATACATCGCGCGGGCTTCGGCGAGGGAGACGAGCCCGTCTTCACGGACGCCGTAGGGCCGCACGCCGAGTTCGACGGCGGCGTCGCGGTTGACGCGGCGCTGGGCCTCGAGGGGATGGAGGTCGTCGTCGTTTTGGCCGTCGGCGCCGGGTCGCTGGTGTTCGTCTGCGTTCATGGCGCGCATGGTAGTAGGGGGCGGCGCGTGCGTCGGCCTGACGCGACGAAGCGGCGGATAGGATCGGCGGCATGCACGACGAGGCGTCGGTACGGCGGGGCGACGAGTCGAAGCCGAGCGGAGCGGCGGGAGGCGGTGCGCATCGGTCGCAGACGCGGGGTGCTGAGAGGGAGCGTGGGGAGAGCGTGATCGCTGGGGGCGTGCCGTGCCGGGGTCGGCCGGTGTTTGTGACGCCGCGGCTTCGGGTGCGGCCCGTGGCGCCGGGCGAGGGGGACCTTGAGCTGTACCGGCGTGTGTTCGGTTGTGCGGCGGCGATGCGGTACGTGACGGGTGAGCCGGAGACGGAGGAGAAGATCGCGGCGCGGCACGAGCGGTATTGGCGGTCGTGGGAGGAGGGCGGGCCGTTTCATGTGTTTGCGGTCGAGCCGCTGGCTGATCTCGCGACGGCGGACGGCGAAGCGACGCTGGGGGCGGGTCGTCCGATCGGCGATTGCATGCTGGTGCCGATCGAAGCGAAGGGCCCGGAGTATGAACTCGGGTACCGGTTGGCGGAGGAGGCGTGGGGGCTGGGTTTGGCGAGCGAAGCGGCGCGGGCGGTGTTGCCGTATGGATTCGGGGAGATGGGTCTCGATGAGTTGCTGGCGGTGGCGCGGCCCGAGAACGTTGCGTCGCACGGCGTTCTGCACAAGCTGGGCTTCAAGCGGGTTGGGACGACGAATCGGCACTACGACCGCGAGCTGGAGCTGTTCCGGCTGACGCGCAACGAAGCGCGGGCCGTGGCACAATCATCGGCATGAGCACGACGATTCGACGCATCGGCATCCTGACCGGCGGGGGCGACTGCCCGGGGTTGAACGCGGTGATCCGCGCCGTCGCGAAGACGGCGATGTTTCAGTACGGGTGGGAGGTGTACGGCATCGAGGACGGGTATCTCGGCTTGATCGAGAACCGCATCCATCCGCTGTCGTCGGGCGACGTGTCGAACATTCTCACGACGGGGGGGACGATTCTGGGGACGTCGAACCGGGCGGACCCGGCGCGGTTCGCGGTGGGCGAGGACGAGAACGGCGAGCCCGTGTTCGAGGACGTGACGCGTCGGTGTCTGTATCACCTGAAGGCGCGGCAGATCGACGCGGTGGTGGCGATCGGCGGCGACGGGACGATGTCGGGGGCGCGGAACTTGGTGGAGCAGGGGGTGCCGATCATCGGCGTGCCGAAGACGATCGACAACGACCTTGTGGGAACGGAGTTGACGTTCGGCTTTCAGACGGCGGTGTCGATCGCGACGGAGTGCCTCGACCGCATCCACACGACGGCGGCGAGCCATCACCGTGTGATGGTGTGCGAGGTGATGGGTCGCAACGCGGGCTGGATCGCGTTGCACAGCGGGATCGCCTCGGGGAGCGATGTGATTCTGCTTCCCGAGCAGCCGTACGACATCGACCATGTGGCGGACTATTGCCTGAACCGATCGCGGCACGGGAAGCGTTTCACGATCGTGTGCGTGTCGGAGGGGGCGAAGCCGAAGGGCGGGGAGCAGGTGGTGGCGCGGCACGACCCGGCGTCGCCGGACCCGGTGCGGCTCGGCGGGGTGGGGCAGGCGATCACGGCGCAGATCGAGAAGAAGACGGGCATCGAGAGCCGGTGCACGGTGCTGGGTCATATTCAGCGTGGCGGGACGCCGATTCCGGAAGACCGGTTGCTGGCGACGTATTTCGGTCATCACGCGACGGAGCTGCTGGCGGCGGGGCAGTTCAACCGGCTTGTGGTGATGCAGAACCACCGCTGCACGGACGTGGAACTGGTGACGGCGGCGGACAAGCAGCGGACGGTGCCGCTGGATCACCCGCTGATCAAGGCGGCGAGGGCGATCGGGACGAGCTTCGGGGTGTGGCCGTAGGGGCGGCGGACGCGTGGCCGGCGCGTCGGCGACGGGGCCGGAGGAAGCGTCGGCCTTGCACGGAGGCGATCGGTGTCGGCACAATCCGGGAATGAGCATCATCAACCGATTCCGTCGCGGCGTTCTGCGGTCTCCCCATCAGCACGACGAGACGGCAGGTTCGACGGCGCCGGACCATCCGCCCGCGCCGGATGCGGAGCCGGGGGCGGGGCCGGGCGACTCGGGTCATTCGGGTGTGCTCGGGATGGTGGAGTGGCTTGGCAACAAGCTGCCGGACCCGGCGTTTTTGTTCCTGGGCGGGGCGATCATCGTGATCATCGTGTCGGCGTTCGCGGCGCCGAGTTTGCCGGATCGGTGGGAGGTGGAGTGGGATCAGGTGGGGAACACCCGTGCCGGCGGGGTGGACGAGCATCAGTCGTTCATTCGGCGTGTGAAGCTCGACGAGAACGGGGAGGTGGTCTACGAGCCGAAGCGGGATCGTGACGGCGAGATCGTGTTGGACGAAGACGGCGAACCGGTTCCGGACCCGACGAAGCCGATGAAAGAGGTGGCGTCGTTCCACGAGGTGCTGGTCGGGGGCGAGCCCGAAGCGCACCTGTTGGTGCATGACGAGTCGGGCGATCCGACGACGCCGGTGCTTGGTGACGACGGCGAGCCGATCGATTTCGCGGCGGGCGGCTGGGTGGTGTTCGAGAAGGAGCCGATCGAGCGGGTGGTGGAGGACGGCGGGCTTGATGAAGAGGGCGAGCCGATCACGGAGTTGGTGCTTGAGCCGACGGGGAAGGTGTTCGTCGCGAACAACCTGTTGACGCCGAACGGGTTGTATTGGTGCTTGAAGTCGATGACGGCGAACTTCATGGGTTTTGCGCCGCTGGGCGTGGTGCTGGTTGGGATGCTGGGGATCGGGGTCGCGGAGAAGACGGGGCTGATCGCGGCGTTGCTGCGGATGTTCATGGCGAACGTGCCGCACGCCTATCTGACGCCGTCGATGGTGTTCATCGGGATCATGTCGTCGCTGGCGTCGGACGCGGGGTACGTGATTCTGCCGCCGCTCGCTGCGGCGATTTATCTGGCGGCGGGGCGTTCGCCGTTGGTCGGCATCGCGGCGGTGTTCGCGGGTGTGGCGGCGGGCTTCAACGCGAACCTGCTGATCACGAGCCTCGAGCCGATGATGTCGGAGTTGTCGCAGGACGCGGCCCAGCAGGTCGACCCGGACCGGATGGTGGCGGCGACGAGCAACTGGTACTTCCTGGCGGTTTCGACTTTCGTGATCACCGGGGCGGGTTGGTTGACGACGGCGTTGTTCGTGGAGAAGCGTCTGGACAAGAAGTCGGCGACGGAGGGCGGTCCCGATCTGGCGGCGGCGCGGGCCGAGGCGGCGAAGGGCGACCTGAGCGCGGGCGAGCGCCGGGCGGCGTGGGCGTCGGTAGCGACGTTTTTCGCCGTGCTGATCGCGATCGCGGTGTTGAGCGTGCTGCCCGGTACGCCGCTCTCGGGGACAGACGGGGCGTTCCCGCGCTGGGTGGCGGTGATCGTGCCGCTGTTGTTCGTCGCGTTCGTGCTGCCCGGGACGGTGTACGGGTTCATGACGGGCGACGTCAAGGACACGAAGGACCTGACGAAGCGGATGATCGATTCGATGGCGGGGATGGCGCCGATCATCGTGCTGGCGTTCTTCGCGGGTCAGTTCATCGCGTACTTCGGCGAGTCGAACCTCGGGGCGATGCTGGCGTTCTCGGGCGGCGAGTGGCTGTTCCATCAGGGGCTCGGCGCGATCCCGCTGATCCTGGCGTTCATCTTGCTGACGATGGTGTTCAACATGTTCGTGGGTTCGATGAGCGCGAAGTACGCGCTGTTTGCGCCGATTTTCGTGCCGATGTTCATGTTGATCGGGATCCGGCCCGAGCTGACGCAGGTGGCGTACCGGATCGGCGACTCGGTGACGAACATCATCACGCCGCTGAACGCGTACCTGATCATCGTGTTGGTGTTCATGCAGAAGTACGCGCCGCGTGCGGGCATGGGGACGCTGATCGCGATGATGCTGCCGTACACGCTGGTGTTCGCGGCGGTGTGGTCGGTGTTGCTGGTGTCGTGGATGCTGCTGGACCTGCCGCTGGGGCCCGGCGACCTGATGCAGCCGCTGACGGATGGGGCGTCGGCGGATGCGGCGGCGCCGGGGCGTTGATCGCGGCGACGTGCTCGCGTGGGGCGCTTGCGTGACGCGTCCCGCGGCGAAGGCGCGGCATCCTCCACGGGTCGCTAGGAACCGATTCGGCGATTCGTTCGCTTCGACGGCGGTCGGCCGGTTCCTCCCGTAGACTGCGCCCGACACGGTCGGACGGGTCGAACGGCGCCGGGTGTGGCGTCCCGCCCGGGCCTTGCGAAGAGAAGAAGACGAGCGAGCCCATGCAAGGCGACCCGCCGAAAGAGCAACCCGATCCCTGCGTGCTGGTGCTGTTCGGTGCGTCGGGAGACCTCGTGTCGCGGAAGATCGTTCCGTCGCTGCTCGACCTCTACACGCGTGGCGCGCTGCCCGATCGCTTCGGCATCATCGGCGTCTCGCGCACGGCGATGAGCGACGACGACTTCCGCCAGCACCTGCTGGACGCGTACGACGACAACCAGGGCGGCGACGGTTCGGCGCCGGAGGGCTGGGAGGAGTTCGCGAAGCGCGTGCACTACGTGATCGGCGACGCGACGCGGCCCGACGTATACAACGCGCTGAAGCGGAAGATCGAGAGCGTGGCGGCGCGGTTCGACGCGGTGATGGACGAGTTCCGCGGCGCGCCGACGCCCGAAGCGCCGTGGCGGGGTCAGCCGAATCTGTTGCTGTATCTGTCGGTCGCTCCGTTTCTGTACGGGCCGATCATCGAGCGGATCGGCGCGGCGGGGCTGGTGCACACCGGCGGCGGGCGTTACGGCGAGCCGGTTCAGCTCCAGCCGTGGCAGCGCGTCATCATCGAGAAGCCGATCGGCAACGACCTGCGCTCGGCGATCGAGCTGAACTCGAACGTCGCGAAGGTGTTCGACGAGCGCGCGGTGTACCGCATCGACCACTACCTGGGCAAGGAACTGGTGCAGAACATTCTCGTGATGCGGTTCGCCAACGCGATGTTCGAGCCGATCTGGTCGAACCAATACGTCGACCATGTGCAGGTCTCGGCGGCCGAGTCGGTGGGCGTAGGCAAGCGAGCCGGCGGGTTCTACGACGAGGCGGGCGCGATCCGCGACATGTTGCAGTCGCACCTGCTGCAGGTTTTGGCGATCGTGGCGATGGAGCCGCCCAGCGAATACTCGCCAGACGCGATCCGTCGGGAGAAGGTGAAGGTTCTCGACGCGGTGCATCCGGTCGATCCGTCGCGCGACGCGAACCAAGTGGTGCTGGGGCGCTACGGCGCGTCGGACGACGAAAGCGACGACGACCATGGCTTGGCGTACGTCGATCTCGACGGGGTGGACGCGGCACGGAAAACGGAGACGTTCGCGGCGATGCGGCTGAGCGTCGACAACTGGCGCTGGAACGGCGTGCCGTTCTACATCCGCTCGGGCAAGAAGATGGCGCGGAAGCTCACCGAGGTGGTTGTGCAGTTCAAGCGTCCGCCGGCGAACTTGTTTCGGCAGTTCCCGCCGTTCTCCGAGGGGGGTTGGCGGCCGGGCAACCGCATCATCATCAACATCGCACCGGACGAGGGCGTGGGGTTGCGCTTCGAGGCGAAGATCCCGGGCGCGGCGCTGAGCATCGGCTCGGTGAAGGCGGATTTCGATTACAAGCACGTCTTCAAGTCCGAGCCGGTGGAGGCGTACGGCCCGTTGCTGGTGGACGCCATGCGTGGCGACAAGACGCTGTTCAAGCATCGTGACGAGGTCGAGGGCGCGTGGCGCGTGGTCGACCCGGTGGTGAGTCAGGAGGCGGGGCGTCGCGAGGTGCGCGACTACCCGGCGGGTTCGTGGGGGCCGGACGCGGCCGACGAGTTGTTCCAGAACCGGCGCTCCGAAGACACCGACCGCCGCTGGCACAACCCGATTCCGAGCGACGTGCGCTGATGCGCAGCGGGGCGGGGCGAAACGGCCTCGTCGGTATGGACGACCGGTGGCGCGAGCGTTCCGTTCGGTGTCGCCCGATCAAACCGTGAAATCATCGGCGCCTTCGACCGCGACGCTTCGCCGGACTCCCGCGCAGTGATACGGTCGGATCATCCGCGCGTCAGCGTGCGCCACGGCTCGAAGGGTTCGAGAATCTGCGCACGCGACCGTTCTCGATTGAGGAGCACGACCGTATGCGCACCGCCCTGTCTATTGCGTCCGCTCTGATGGTGACAGCTTCTTCGGCGTTCGGCGTCGGCGTGACCGTGTCGCCCTCCGTCGGCGTCGCCTGGCAACCGATCGAACTCGACCTCGACACCGACGTTGCGTTCTCGGAAACCGGGACGCCGAACCCGTTCCTCGATCGGCGCCTCGACGTCACGTTCACGAGCCCGTCGGGCGAGAGCTACGTCGTGCCGGGCTTCTTCGCGGGCGACGGTAGCGGCCCGACCACGACGTCTTCTTCGGGCGATATCTTTCGCGCCCGCTTCACGCCCGACGAAGCCGGGACGTGGACGTATGACGTTTCGTTCCGCGAAGGCGCCGAGGTCGCGGTGGACCTCGCGGCAAGCGCGGGCAGCCCCGGCCCGGGCGACGTCCTCTCGGGCAGTTTCGTGGTCGACCCCCCTGACGCCTCGGCGCCCGGGTTTCTCGGCAAGGGCCGGCTCCGATACGTCGGCGGCTTCTACCTCGAGTACGACGATGGCTCGCCCTTCATCAAAGGCGGCGCCGACTCTCCCGAGAACTTCCTCGGCTACACCGGCTTCGACAACACCTTCGACGGCGGCGCCGGGCCCAATACGCCCGACGGCCTGCACGCCTACCCGACGCACGTCGCCGACTGGAACCCGGGCGACCCGGACTGGAACCGCACCGATCCGCCCGGCGCCAACAACGGCCGCGCCATCATCGGCTCACTCAACTACCTCAACTCCGTCGGCATCAACAGCATCTACTTCCTCCCCATGAACATCGGCGGCGACGGTAAAGACACCTGGCCCTACGTCGGCCCCATCGACCCCAGCGGCTCGACCGCCAACGACAACACGCGCTTCGACAACTCCAAACTCGCCCAGTGGGACATCGTCTTCAAGCACGCCCAATCGCTGGGCATTCATCTCCACTTCGTGCTCATGGAAGCCGAGGAGGCGAACAAACGTGAACTCGACGACGCCACGCTCGGCGTCGAACGCAAGCTGTTCTACCGCGAGATGATCGCCCGCTTCGGCTATCACAACTCCATCCAGTGGAACGTCTCGGAGGAGTACAACTTCAAGCTCGACATCGGCGATCAGGCGGCGCTCGACTTCGCGGGTTACATCAAGGCCGTCGATCCCTACGACACGCCTACGACCGTCCACAACGTCGGCAATCCGAGCCCAACCGGCCGGCTGGACTTCATCATCGGCGAGCCGGACTTCGAGCTCACCTCGATTCAGGGCGCCGGCAAAGCAGACGGCTGGGACGACACGGTCGCCGACTGGCGCGACGCCACGGCGAACGCCGGCCGCCCGATCGCGATCATGATCGACGAGCCCGCGTCGCCGACCCGCGACGTCGCCAACTTCGACGAGTTCCGCAAACGCGTCATGTGGGACATCCTTCTCTCCGGCGCCGGCGGCGAATGGTTCATCAACAACCGCGACCAATCCCTCGAAGACTTCCGCGAGTTCGAGAAGATCTGGCTTGAAACCAGCTACATCCGCGCCTTCATCGAAGACAACCTCCCCGTGCGCGACATGGCCCCCGACAAATCACTGGTCACCGGCGAGACCTCTACCTTCGGCGGCGCTCCCGTTTTCGCCGAGCCCGGCGAGGTGTATGCGATTTATTACCCCGACGCGTCAGACACCGGCAGCCTCGACCTGCTCGGCTTTCCCGGGCCGTTCGAGGTGCGTTGGTACAACCCGCGCACCGGCCAGTTCGAGGGCTCGACCGCTGCGCTCGCGGGCGACGCCGTCGAACCCATGCCCGCGCCGCCCGCCGATGCGAGCGAAGACTGGGCCGCCCTCGTCCGCTTCACCGGCGTCATCGACTGCAACGACAACGGCCTCCCGGACGCCGACGAGATCGCGGCCGACCCGTCGCTCGACTGCGACGGCAACGGCGTGCTCGACGAATGCCAGTCCGACTGCGATGGTGACGGCGTGGCGGACGCGTGTCAGATCCTCGCCGACCCGGCGCTCGACTGCGACGGCAACGGCGTCCTCGACGCCTGCCAGACCGACTCCGACGGCGACGGCGTGATCGACGCCTGCGAGCCGGACTGCAACGGCAACTTCATCCCCGACGACACCGAACTCGCCGCCGCCGGTGGGCTCGCCGCCAACTTCTTCACGAACCTCGACTTCGCGGGCGAGCCGGCGCTCGCCCGCATCGACTCGACGGTCGACTTCCAGTGGGGCTCGGGCGGCCCCGGCGCGCCCGTGCCGGGCGACGTCTTCACCTCGCGCTGGACCGGCTTCGTCCTGACGCAAGACGCCGGCGTCTACACCTTCAGCACGACCACCAACGACGGCGCGCGCCTGACCATCAACGGCCAGCTCATCATCGACGAGTTCCAACAGCAGACCGCCACCGAGTTCACCGCCGACATCGCGCTTCCCGCGGATGCGTTCGTCCCGATCGTGTTCGAGCACTTCCAGCAAGGCGGCACCGCCGTCGCCGAACTGCGGTGGATCGTTCCCGGCGGTGCCAAGGTCGTCATTCCGACGGCGAACCTGCGGCCCGCCCTCGACGCCGACAACGACGGCACGCCTGACTCGTGCGAGCCGCCGTGCCCGGGCGATGCGACGGGTGACGGGCTCGTGAACGCCGACGACTTGCTCGTGGTGCTCGCCGCGTTCGGCACAAGCGTGTCCGGCGGCGCGGGTGAGGGGGACTTCACCGGCGACGGTCAGGTCAACGCCGACGACCTGCTGGTCCTTCTCGCCGAGTTCGGCGCCGGCTGCTCGTAGCGACAATCCACAAGAGCGCCGGCCAAGTCGATCGAGCGCCACCGATGACGACCGCATTAATCGCGGCGATCCGTTTGGTCGGGTGCCCGATAATGTCGGCGTCTCGGCCGCCATGTGTAGGTATGCATGCCCGAGGCTCGAACCGTTATTCTCATCTCGGCTCATGATGCCCTGAGAGAGGAGTTAGAAGCATGCATACCAAGCCTCTCATCGCCGTCCAAGCCGTTCTCGCAGTCGTGTCCGCCGCCTCAGCCCAGCCGCTCTTTGAAGACGACAAACTGACCGCGAACGACGGCGCAGCTTCTGATCGTCTCGGAACCGCCGTCGCCATCGACGGACCCACCATCGCTCTCGGAGCGGACGGCGACGATACCGCCTCGGCGTCCGAGGTCGGCTCGGTCTATCTCTTCAACGCCAACACCGGGCAGCAGGTACGGAAGATCACGCACCCGACAGCGACCGCGTTCGCGTACTTCGGCTACTCCGTCGACGTCGACGGGGGATCCGTCGCCGTGGGGGCGCCGCGGATCACCGGCAGCGGCAACACCGATCCGGGCGAGGCCTTTCTGTTTGATGCCGCGACCGGCTCTCAACTCTTCGAGTTCTTCCCGTCCGATCCGAACCCGGACGACGGGTTCGGTCACGACGTCGCGATCAGCGACGGCGTGGCGGTGGTCGGTGCGCCCCGCAACTCATCGGACGGCTTCAACGCCGGCGCAGCGTACCTCTTCGATACAACCACCGGGCTCCAAACAGCCAGGCTCGCTTCCGATGACATCGACCAGTTCCATGAGTTCGGCTGGTCGGTTGACATCAGCGACAACACCGTCATCGTCGGCGCCCCCGGCGCCGACGGGAGCCTGAACGGTATCAGCGGCGCCGCGTACCTCTTCGACGCCACGACCGGGCAGCAGATCGCCAAGCTGAACCCGCCGGTCAGCCCACCCGACGACAGATTCGGATACGCCGTGGCGATCGACGGCAACATCGCCGTCGTCGGCACAAAGGTGTCTCAAAGCGGCTGGGCGGCGTACGTGTTCGATATCGCGGCCCAGCAGCGCATCGCCATCCTCACGCCCTCCGACGGTGAGCCAAGCGACTTCTTCGCCGAGTCGGTCGCCGTCTACGGAAACACCGTCGTCGTCGGCGCGTGGGGCGACGACGACGGCGGTGGGCAGGCCGGCGCTGCCTACATATTCGACGCCACTACCGGAGATGAACTCGCCAAACTCCTCGCCTCCGACAACCTCCCGGGCGACGCGTTCGGGTTCAGCGTCGCGATCACGAACGACCGAGCCGTCGCCGGCGCGCCGTTCCGAAATGAACAAGGCGCAGGCAACGTCGGCGCGGCCTACGTGTACGACTACTACGCCGCCATCGTTTGCCCGGGCGACGCGACGGGCGACGGGCTCGTGAACGCCGACGACTTGCTCGTGGTGCTCGCCGCGTTCGGTACGAGCGTGTCCGGCGGCGCGGGTGCGGGGGATTTCAACGGCGACGGTCAGGTCAACGCCGACGATCTGCTGGTGGTGCTGGGCGATTTCGGAGGCACTTGTCCGTGACGACGAGTATGCGTCGAACGTAGGACTCCGGGAACGTGCGACGACGCGTCGTCGATTCGACGCCCGACATGATCCGATCCGTCGCGTCGCGCCAGCTCGGCGTGGCGCGTTTTTGTGGCCGCCCGCGTCAGCGCCCGGCGACGTATGCTGACCGCCCACCGCGGCGCCGCCCCTTGACGGAAGCGGCCGCTGCGGTCGTGCCGAATCGAGCGCCGCCGCGACGCCGACCTCGATCCGGCCCCACGCCGTCCCCACGACCATCATTTGATCCACGCCGCCCGTGCGCTCCGAAGCAACGGACGCACGGGGTCCTTCCGGAGAAACGATCATGTTCGCTGAGCGTTCGCTGCGCCGCCGTCGTCAGTCCGATTCGTTCAAGGTCAGTCGCACCGCGTGTGCGGCTGCGTGCTTGGTCTCGCTCGTGTCGGCGCCGATCACGTCGGCTCAACAACTGCAGCCCGGCATGCACATCCCCGGTGAGTTCATCGTGCTGCCCGACGGGGGCGCCCGAGCAGCCGACGTGGTGCGGGCGTCGCTCGACGCTGCGGGCTTCGACGTCGCCGATCGCGACGTCATCGGCGGCGCGATGCTCGTTCGCGTGAACGACGTCGACCCGGCCGAAGCCGCCGCGACGCTCGAAGCGCTCCGACGCACCCCCGGCGTCCGCCTCGCCGAGCCCAACGGCCTGGGCAGCGGCGGCCTCGTGCCCAACGACTCGTTCTTCGCGTCGCAGTGGCACCTTCGCAACACCGGGCAGAACTTCGGAACGCCCGGCGCCGACGTGGACGCCACCGCCGCCTGGACCATCACCACCGGTTCGCCCGACGTCACCATCGCCGTGCTCGACTCGGGCAGCGACTTCGCACATCCCGAGTTCGCGGGCCGGCTCAGCGGAGCGGGCTACGACTTCGTCGCAGAAGACGCCGATCCGGAGGGAGATCATCCACACGGAACCTGGGTCGCGGGCGTCATCGCGGCGAACGCGAACAACTCCTTCGCCGTGGCGGGCGTGGATCACGCTGCCCAGATCCTCACGATCAAGGTGCTCAACTCGAACAACTCGGGCAGCACGTTCGACCAGATCCAAGGCGTGAACTTCGCAGCAGCGGCTCCAGAAGTGGACGTCATCAACCTCAGCCTTATCAACTACCCCGCGAGCGGCGCGCTCGATCTGGCGATGGCTGACGCGCGCGCGGCCGGCAAGATCGTGATCGCCTGCGCGGGCAACAGCGGCATCGGCAACGCCGACGTGTCGTGGCCCGGCGCTTCGACGAACTCGATCTCCGTCGGCGCGACCGACCGGAACGATCGGCGGGCGAGCTTCTCCGCCACGGGGGCTGCGCTCGATTTCGTCGCGCCCGGTTCGGTCATCACCACCACCCGGTGGCAGTCGTCCTCGAACACCACCGCGAGCGTGTCCGGCTGTTCCTTTGCGACGCCGCTTTCCGCGGGCGTGGCCGGGCTGCTGCTCGCACGCGCCGAGGCGCTCGGCTTTACGCTCGACCATGACGACGTGTACCGCCTCTTCCGAGCCGGCGCCGAGGATCAGGTCGGACGCGCGAGCGAAGACGTTGCGGGTCGCGACGACTTCCACGGCTGGGGCCGAATTAACGCCTACGAATCGCTCCTGGTCGTCGCCGACTGCAACGCGAACGGCGTGCTCGATCTGACGGACATCGCCTTGGGAACCAGCGACGACCTCGACGGCGACGGCGTGCCCGACGAGTGCGCCCTCTGCCCGGGCGATACGAACGGCGACGGACTGGTCAACGCCGATGATCTGCTCGCCGTGCTCGGCGCGTTCGGCACGAGCGTTCCGGGCGGGCCGACCGACGGCGACCTCACGGGCGACGGGGTGGTCAACGCCGACGACCTGCTCGCGGTCTTGGGTGCGTTCGGGTCGGGCTGTTCGTAAAGCCGCACGCGGCCATCGTGGACGGGTGGTTGCCGGGGCGCGATCGTCGCGACTCAGTCGACTCCCGACTCCCGTCTCCCGACGCCCACCCCGGTGCCCGACCCGGCTCCGGTGTCCGACCCCGGATTCTGGCGCCGAGCCCCGGCTCCGAGCCCGGCCCCCAACTTTCGACCCGAGCCGCGCCGATCTAGGCAAAAGTGCAATCAGCCGCCCATTGCACATGGACGGCTGATCAACGAGGAGAGAGAGATAAAGAGATCAAATCGAGGAGGCGGGTCGTCCCGGGCTTTACTCCGGGGTGTCCCCAACTCCACTGGGAGAGTACCCGAGTTTTTTGTGCTTTGCAATGATCCGATAAACATTTTCCGGGAGAACGGTAAAGGTATCGCTTGACGTCGGCTGGTCGGGCATCCAAGCCCTTGTACCGCAATAACTTGCATGCATATGCCCCGTTCGGGGCATTCTGCGTCGAGCGCGCGGCGTCATGGTCCCAGAACGTCCCCCGGCCGCTTGCCGGATCGGGATAACCCGTCCGAATCCGCTTCCCAGCCTGCGCAGCCCGTTTTCCGGGTGTAATCTTCAAGCCTGCCGGCCGCCGTCGCCCGATACTCACTTTGGGACCTGACGCCACAAGGCTCGATGGCTCTCGTGGTTCGGCCTCCCGCTCGCCGCCGCTCAGCCCCGACCGGCGCCACAACTTCGCCGGGTCCGCCCGGCCGTTGCGTTCTCCTCACCGTTCCGTTCTCCTGTCTCCCGCACTGCCTTATCTCGCACCGCCGCAGGCGACGAAAGCACACCTCCGGATGACCGCCGACCGCTCTCCCAGCCGCCGCACGCCCGCCCTGCCCCAAGGGTTGACGCGTGCGCACGTGGTTTGGGCGTCGCTGGCCGTCGGTCTCACGCTGGTCGTGGGCCTGCTTTCGCTGACGGTCGGCCCGCCGATCCGCTCGGGCGACGTGTCGCTCGCAGCGATCGCCACGACCGGTCAGAGCGACGACTGGACCGACCGCCTCTTCGGCTTCCACGAGGGTGTCGAGCGCCGGGGATTCACCCGCATCGTCGTCCACCACTCGGGCTCAGCGGCCGGCTCGGCCGCGTCGATCTCGCGAGAACACGAAGCCCGCGGCATCAAGGGGCTCGGTTATCACTTCGTGATCGGCAACGGCCGCGGCGCCGCCGACGGCGAGATTCAGGCCGGCTTCCGCTGGACGCGTCAACTCCCCGGCGCCCACGTTCAAGGCCCCGATTCCCGGCTGCTTAACGAGACATCCATCGGCGTCTGCCTCGTCGGCGACGGTGATCGCCGCGCTTTCACCGCCGATCAAGTCGCCTCGCTGCTCTCGCTGGTCCGCGCGTTGCAAGAGTACTACGGCATCGACGACGACTCGGTCGTCTTGCACCGCGACGTCGCGCCGACCGCGTCGCCGGGCCGCCTGTTCCCGGAACTGCAGTTCCGCGATCGCCTGCTCGACGTCGACTAAGCCGCGGCGTTCCGACTGCCTCAACACACCGCCCGCCCGCTCGCCCCCGCCGCTGCCGCTGGTCGCCCCCGCCGGCGTCGTCGTCGTCACTCCCTTCATCGTCCGACGTGTCGCCGTCGATGTGTGGGCCCGCCTTGGTGCATCGGCGCTTCGCCCAGCGGACCGAATCTGGGCAGCCGCATCGTGCGGCGCCGCGCCGGCGGCTGACTTCGCGGCGCCGCCGTCGCAGCCGGTCGCGTGCGGCGGAGCTTCCCGCCGTTTCGCGCGTTGCCGAGAAGCCGGTGAGGCGGCGTGCCGATGAACGTCCTCGCCCCTCG